>ERZ832317.3543-NODE-3543-length-16147-cov-4.852784_pt1 | contig 16147 bp, 8 predicted proteins | sample MGYA00519695_ERZ832317 | MGnify/ENA primary metagenome ERZ832317 (study PRJEB31850, sample SAMEA3708726) | human gut metagenome | biome: human gut; feature: human-associated habitat; material: faeces | place: China | collected 2014 ...
CCGCGTCGTCTCCCGCGAAGGGTGCCGACGGCGCGCTTTTTCGAAAGAAAGAGAGTATGCTCATTCGTTTGTCGGAAAATGGTTTCAGGTTGCGGGATCGTCATTCGGCGAAGGTCAGTTCGACCTGCACCGGAAAATGATCCGACGGAGTCCGTGCACGGTAGGGCTTCGCGCTACCGGCGGGCTCCTTCGTACGGTAGGTGTCGATCAGGATGCCGTAGCGCAGCACGCGGAATCCTTCGGTCACGAAGAGATAGTCGATGCACCGGAACGTCTTGCGGTCGGGATCGAAGCCGTTCTCGGTGCCGGTCTCGGCATAGCGGAGTTCGGCCAGATCGCAAGCGTCGAACAGCAGTTTCGAATCGCGCAGCACGGCATAGCTTTCGCTCGTCTGGCCCACGTTGAAATCTCCCGTGAGCACGGCGCGCTCGCCGCGGCACATCGTCCGAATGCGGTCGACCACCAGCCGACAGCTTTCGACCTGCGCACGCCGGCCCTTGTGATCGGTATGGAGCGTGAAGAACCAGAACCGCTCGCCGCTCTCCCGATCGAGGAACCGGCCCCAGCAGCAGATGCGGACATACTTGGCGTCCCAGCCCCTGTTCGGGCGCGAGGGGTCCTCGGCGAGCCAGAAATGGCCCGAGTCGAGCAGTTCGAAACGGTCACGCTTGTAGAACACGACGGAGTATTCGCCCGCCTCGGCGCCGTCGTCACGCCCGACGCCCGTGTAGCCGTAGCCGGGAAGCGCCCCCAAAAGGTCCTCCAGCTGGCTGTGGAACACCTCCTGCGCCCCGAAAATATCGAAATCATGGAAGCGGATGAGCGACGCGATCACCGGAAGGCGACGCTCCCAGCCGTCGCCCCGGGCGTCGTCGCCGGCGTTGAGCTGACGCACGTTGTAAGTTCCCGCCGAAAGGGTCTGCGCAGCGGCGGGGAACGCCGTTACGGACGTAACGGCGCAAAAAAGCATAAAAAGTTTCTTCATATCGTTTTTTTCAGTTTGTCGTTCGTTTCACTCCGAATCCGCCCAGTATCCCTTGAACTGCGGCGAGCGGCGGAACCAGCGGATAGAAATCGAAATGTGTTTTTCGACCGTACGCTGCGCAATGTGCAGCGTCTCGGCAATTTCACGGTTGGTAAGCCCGTCGATGCGGCTCATGCGGAAGATGCGCGCGGTCTGGGGCGGAAGGCGGTCGCACAGCGCCAGCACCTCCTCGACGAGCAGCGTGGCCAGCGGCGATTCGTTGGGGGCGTCGAGGAAGTCGCGCATGGCGAGCGTCTCCCACACCCGGGTCTCCTGCAATTTGTTCAAATCGACGCTGTTGTAAAGTATCTTGTTCTGCCGCAGCCAGTTCAGACACTCATTGTGGGCCATCGAGAAGAGGTAGGCCGGGACCTTGGCCCGGTCGAGGCAGGGCCGCCGCTTGAGGAACTTGTAGAAAATCTCCTGGATGATGTCGTCCGCAAGGTCCCTGCGGTCCGTCACGCCGTTGACATAGGCGCACAACCGCGGATAAAGAGCTGTGAACACCTCTTTTACCTCCCGTTCGGTATATCCGAAATATGTGGTTCCGGAGTAAAACATCCAATCTTACAGGTTCCGACCCGCCGGGCCTCCGGCTAAAGGCCGGGTCCGGAGCGGTTTACGGCGACAGTATCCAAAATCATACCTTACCAGCTTACGCGTTCCACATAAGTCGTCCCGAAACGATCGGTCACACGGACCTCGCCCGCCTTTACGCCCGGTTCCGGCCTGATCCGGAACATGTGGAACGACTTGGCCGGCTGACAGTATTTCCGGGTGGTCTTGTTGGTCACCGTGGCATAGAGGTCCACGTAATCGGGGTCGAACTCCTCGCATGGCTCCATTTCGCCCGCCTTGACGCCGTCGACCCACCATTCGACAGGTCCCCAGGCATCGTCCCAGGTCCAGACGTTGGCCAGCACGTAGTCGCTTCCGGTCCGCACGGGCGAATAGAGGCGCATCTGGTGGTTGCGGTCCTTGCCGCAGGAGTGGTAATACCACGACACATCGCCGCCGTCGACATCGACGATCATGTAGCCCTGGGGCGTGCCGTCGTTGTTGAGGTGCTTGTTCAGACGCAGCGAGCCGGTCGAACGCGTGACGGTAACGGCCGTCAGGTTGTCGATCTTCATCTGCTCCGAACGGTTGTAGTTGTAGATATATGTGTGGTGGTTGTGCCCGGCCCACGAATAGACATTCTTGAACTTGAGCAGTTCGTCGCGGTAAACCGGGTAGTTCTTGTTGCGGGTCGAGAAGCTGCTGTGCTTCTTGAACATCTGCGAATGGGCGCAGATCATAATCGTCTTGTCCTTCGGCACGTAGCTCAAATCCTGCCTGAGCCAGTGGGCGATCTCGTCGCTCAGGCCCAGTTCGTAGGACTTCGTGGCGTCGTCGCGCCCGTAGAGGATGTTGTCCACGAAGACGTAGTGCATGTCGCCGATGTTGGCCGAATAGCAGGTCGGACCGAGATACATCTCGAAATAGACCGTCCCCAGCGAATCGCTCAGGATCGTCGTCTGGTCGTGGTCGTGGTTGCCGATGACGTTGAAGGTCGTCGTGTTCACCCGCTCGGTGTTGTCGATATAGGCGTTGTAGACGTTCATGTCGTTGTAAACCAGGTCGCCGAGGTTGATGCCGTAGCACGGGGTGGTGATCGTACTGCGCATGCGGATCATGTCGGGAATGACCACCGACCGGTAGGCCTCGGCCGATCCGTCGACGCCGTAGTTCTTGATCTGGGGGTCGCCCTGCACCAGCAGCGTGTGGTGCACGGCGGGAACCAGGCGCGGTTCGAGCACGAAATCGGCCTTCACCTCCTTCTGGAAGCGGTCGATGCGCCTGAAGAACTGCGGACAGCCGTGGCGCGCCGGAATTTCGTACTCGGCCGGAACCGACACGAACACGAAGCGGCGCAGTTCGAGGTCGCTCGTCAGCGCATAACGCCCGTCGGCGTCGGTCTGCGTACAGTTAAACCCGTCGCTCACCACGACGCCCTCGATGGGCAGTCCGCCGGTCGAGGTCACACGGCCCGTCACATTCGGAACCTGGGCATAGGCGGCGCAGCAGAGGAGCGTCGCCCAGGCATATATGATCAAACGTTTCATAGCTTCACTTTTTTAGTTGTTTCCGTCCCAGTAATAGCAACTCGCACGGTCCACGACCGCCTTGTTTTTCACGACGTTGCGCCCGGTGATGAACTGGTCGAAGTTTTCGGGCGCAGCCTTCGGAGCCGCATCGCGGCCCTGCGCCGCCGTGCCCACGCCTCCGCCGACGCCGCACGACGCGACTCGGTCGCTCTCGGTGCGGCCTTCGCCGAGGATCGACCCGGCCAGTCCGAACATACCCTTGACCACGCCGCCGTTGCGGCAGGATTCGATGCGGGAGTTCCCGCCGTTCCACGTCGTCGCGGCGATGCCGCCCGCCTGACCTTTCGATCCGGCGAGCACGTCGCCCCGGTTGGTGCATCCCCGGACGGAACCGTTTTCGAACGCCGCGACGATGCCGCCCAGCAGCGCCCCGCCCCCTTCGACAGAACCGAGATTCTCGTTGCCGGCGAAATCGCAGTAGCTGGCGAACCCGCAGATGCCGCCCGCACGTCCCGATTCGGAGCGTACCCGGCCCGTGTTCACGCAGTCGCGCACGTCGGCGCTCACTGCCTCATTGCCGTTGATGAAGCCCACGATGCCGGCCGCCTGGATGCCGCGCGCGCTGTTGCGCGTGTTCTCGCCCAGTCCGCAGGAGACGTCGCCCTCGTTGCGGCAGTCGCGGACCGAAGCGGCGTAGACGGCGTCCCTCTTGGCATAGATGTCGCCCACGATGCCCCCGGCGGTCGAACGGCGGTCGACGCTCGTGCCGTCGAAACGGACGGCGCCCTTGTTGCGGCAGTGCGAAACGACGACGGGACGCCCCGACAGCCCGACGATGCCCCCGACCGAAGCCTGATAGGTGCTGGTCGAGGTCACGGGTGCGAAATTGTCGCAGTCGCCGACGGTCAGCGACTCGTGGGCCGATCCGCAGATGCCGGCCGTGAGGCTGTACGCATGGCCGCGCGTGGTGACCGAGCCGAAATTGTCGCAGCACATCACGTCGCCCTTGGCCATGCCGCAGATGCCGCCCGCCATCTCCTGACAGTAGCGGTCGCTGCCCTCCTCGACGCCGCGCGCCGCGGAAACGATCTCCCCGCGGTTGATGCAGAACTTGGTCTTCACGCGCATGTTGTAGCCCACGATGCCGCCGATGTGCGAAACGATGAACGCGCCCGAATAGCCGACGCGCCCGGTGTTCTCGCACCAGGCCACGAAAGCCCCCGGCAGCGAACGCCCGAGGCTTCCGCCCAGCACGCCGCCCAGGTACATCCGCGGCTCGGCCGTCGGGGCCAGCGACGGGCAGCTGCCCGCCGAGGAGATGTCGCCGCCGTTCTTGCAGCGGATGACGACGTATTTGTTCATGCCGCAGACGCCGCCCACATAGTTGTCGTGAAGCGACCGCGCCGAACGGTGCGCAATCGAGCCGTAATTCTCGCAACGCTCCAGAATGCCGTGGTTCACATCGGCCACGAACCCCGCGTAGAGCGCGTCGTCGCCGTCGTCCGACACCTTCATCGAACAGCTCTCGGCAATCACGAGGTTGCGCACGACGCTGCCTTCGGCGACAAGCCGGAACAGCCCGCCGTCGGTCTTCCAGTTGAGGATCGCGTGGCCCTCGCCGTCGAAGACGCCTTCGAAATTCCCGATCCGCGCAAACCGCTTTATCCCGCTCATGTCGATGTCGGCTTTCAGGTGCACTTCGCCGCGCTCGTCCTGCCAGGCGGCGATGTCGCCGCCCGCATTGACGGCCTCGGCAAAGGCCGCGAGTTCCGCGGCGGAGGAGATGCCGCCCGCCGCTGCCGCCAAAGTTACCGCCGCGGCAAGAAGGGTCAATAACAATTTCTTCATAATCCGGTTAAATTTTCAGGTTCGTTACCATGTTACGGTGGCCGTATAGTGTTCGCCGAAACGATCCGTCGTCTCGACGGTCGCCTGCGCCGCCCCCGCCGTGGGCAGGATGCGGAACATGTGCGAGGTCCGGAAAGGCTCGAACGTCGCCGTGGTCTGGACCGAGTTGTAATAGTCGGCCATCCGGACGAAAGCCCCGTCGTAAACGGTCACACGCTTCATTTCGGCGCCGCTTTTGCCGCTGTCCGTATAGCGGACGGCCCCCCAGCGGGCGTCGTGGTTCCAGACATTGGCGTAGACGTATCCGTCGCTGTACCAGGCACCGGGAGCGTAAACACGGATCTGGTGGCTGCGATCCAGCCCCGAAGGTACGTCATTTTCATAAGAATAAGGCTTATAGTACCAACTGACCGCCTCCCCGTCGACCTCCACGACCATATAGCCCCGCGGCGTTCCGTCGCTCGACATGCTTTCGTTTAGCCACAGCGCCCCGGTCGAACGGGCCAGGATGTGCGATTCGACGTTGGGAAATTTCGGCGCCGGCTCCTCGGCCGAATAGGCGTAGTTGAAATTGATGTGCGAGTGGCCCGCCCAGGAGTGCACGCAGCGGTACTGCGCCAGGCGCGAGGCGTAGTCCGGCCCGTGCCTGTCCCGGTCGGCAGGCTCGGAGTCGGGCTTGCGGAACATCGAACTGTGGGCGCAGAGCATGACGGTCCTGTCCTTGTCGACGTACTTCAGGTCGTTGCACAGCCAGCTGTACGCCTCGTCCGAAAGCCCGTCGCTGTAAGCCCCGACGTTGTTCGGATCGAGCGTGTTGTTCTTCATAACGATGTTGTCGAGGAAGATGAAGTGCAGTTCGCCCAGTTCGACCGAATAGCAGGTCGGACCGAGGTACTCCTCGAACTTCTTCACCGCTTCGCGGTCGGTAGCCGCGTTCTGCACGTGGTCGTGGTTGCCGATGACGCTGAACACCGGGAAATCGAAATCCGCAATTCCGGCGCAATAGGTCGGATAGAGCGACATGTCGTTGTGAACCAGATCGCCCAGCGAAATGCCGTAAACCGGACGGTCGGTGATCGACGCGGCCGTCTCCCGAAGATCGCGGCACATATCTTCGTACATGTCGATCGAATGAAACGCGAAATTGTCGTAGCGCGCACTGCGCGAACGGATCTGCGGATCGGCCGTCATCAGGACCGTGTAACGCGAAGCCGCCTTCCGGCGGGCCTGCAACGTGAAGTCGGCCTCGAATTCGGTCGCCCCCTCCGGAATGCGCCGCCAGAACTGCGGAATGCCGTTCTTCACGGGGATTTCGTATGCCGCGGGAATGGTCACCTGCACGAAGCGCCGTTTCGAAAGGTCGCTTTCGAGCGCATAATACCCCGACTCGTCGGTCAGCGTCGTCAACAGTCCGTCGCTCACGACCACGCCTTCGACAGGCAGGCCCCGCTGGTCGACGACCGTTCCGGTGACGGTCGCATTCCCGCCGTTCGGACCGGTTCCGCCCGGCGCGTCGTCACCGCCGCAGGCGACCGGCAGCCATCCGACAAAAAGCGCAAATATCAGTTTTCTCACCATGCGTCGCATCTCTAAAAACGGGGACGGAACGGAGGCTTCCGCCCCGTCCCCGACCCACTAACCGTTTATTTTCCGTCCCAAAGCGAGTTGCCCGAACCGGTGAAGTTCGTGTCGCTGCATATGTTTTCGAGTTTCATCTCGAAGGTATGGGCGTCGTCCGCACCCTTGAGCTGTCCGCCGAACCCGCAGTTTTCGATCACAGCCCCCTTCACCGAAACACCGGCGATGCCGCCGCTGGTCAGGACCTTGTACTCGGGTTTTGCCGTGCTGCCGTAAATCTTGGGGTAGACGACCCCGTAATGCTTGCTGCCGCGGACTGCGGAGTTCTCGCCCAGGTCCCCGACGATGCCGCCGGCCTTGACCGTCACCGCATCGCCCGTACCGTCGGCAAACACCAGCGCCTTGTTCAGGCAGCCCTCGATCTGCGCATTGAGCACCTGTCCCGCTATACCGCCCGTAACGCCGTTGCGGTTGGAGGTCGGGAAACTGCTCGTGTTCGTGCAGTCCCTGATCCCGACGCCGTCGGCATAGGCCACCACGCCGCCGCCGATGCCGCGGTAAATCGGAATCAGCCCCGAGTTGGAGCACGACGAGATGACGTTGGGTTCGCCCAGGGTAGAGGCCGCGCCCACGATGCCGCCCGTGCAGTTCGTCCGTTTGGCGCTTTCCGCGGCATCGAAGTCGATGTTGTTGTTATAATAGTCATTGTTGACCTCGCCGCTGTTGGTGCAACCGGAAACCGAAGCCGCCGACTCATAGATGTAGCCGACGATGCCGCCCACATAGGCGGGCATGCCGTTGCTGCGTACCGTCGTGCGCTCCTGCTTGACGAGGGCCAGGTTCTTCGACCCGGCGACCGACGCTTCCGCATAGGTCTTGCCGATTTCGCCGAGCAGGCCGGAAATACCGCCCGCACAGCGCACTTTCCAGGCGATGGTTCCTCCCGCGGCAGGACTGGCGGACACCGTGACGGCGCCCGAGTTGACCGTATTGGAGACCTTGCCGAGCTGCTGTCCGACCACACCGCCCACGGCAACGATGTCCTCGGTGCTATACTCCATCTGTTCGATCGTGACGGCGCCCGAGTTGGTCGTATCGCCGTTGCCGGTGAGCGTTCCGTCGATGCGCAGCTGGCCCGCGATGCCGCCGACATAGGCGTAACGGGGGCCGAAATACTTCTCTTTCAGCGCGCCGTTCACCCCGTCGGGGTTTCCGGGAACCGAAACCGCAGCCACATTGACCACGTCCGACACAACCCCGTCGGCCGAACCGACGATGCCGCCCATGATGACGAACTTGCAGATCGCCGTGGCGGTCAGATTGCCGCGGTTCTTCGAGCCGGTGAGCGCACCGACCGACTTGCCGGCCACGCCGCCCGCATAGGCATAGCGGCAGGCGTCGCCCAGACGGTTGGCGGAGATCGAAAGGGGCTGTTTGTTGGTGCAGCCCGTCACGGAGCCGTCGGCCCAGCCGACGATGCCGCCGGTGTAGCTCATGTAGCCGGCCGTAATTTGCAGGGCGATCGTCTTGCCGCCCTCGGTGGTGCAGTTCTCGACCGCGCCGCCGGCCCAGCCGACCACGCCGCCCGTGTAGATGCCTGCCGTGTTGACCTTGGGCGTTGCGCCCGAAGAGGAGATGCCGCCCTCGTTGGTACAGCCCGTCACGACAGCCCCGGCCTCCGTTTCGGCCACCACGCCGCCGACCGAGATCTTGCTGCCGACGACATTGCCGCTCAAGGTGACGAACGCCGTATTGGCGCAGTTCTCGACACGTCCGGCGGCGCCGACGAGACCCGCAACGCCGGCAACGCCGCACGCACCGTCCACCGTGGCGGCGGCATCCAGCGTCACGGCCGCCATATTGCGGCAGTTTTTGAGCGTTCCGTTGCAGACGCCGGCGAACGCCGCCGCATAGACATCCTTCGCAACGCTTTTCGCCGTCAGTTTCGACGAGGCGTCGATCGTCAGGTCACGGATCTCCGAACCCTCGGCCATGTGGCCGAAGAGCGGCTGCGCCGTGTTCCAATTCAGGATCAGGTGCCCGTTGCCGGCAACGACGCCGTCGAACGGACGCTCGGCCGTACCGACGGCCGTCCACGCGACATCCTTCATGTCGACGTCGCCCAGCACCTCGACGGTCCTGCCGTCTTCGCCCGACGTCCAGTCGGAAATGTCGCCCCCGGCGTTGAACGCCTCGGCGAACATCTTCAGGCCTGCGCCCGAAACGATGCCGCCCGCGGGATAGAACGCCTGCCTGATGGCAGGCAGAGCGGTCTGCGCCTCGATGTCCTTGATCGAGAACTCGATCACGCCCTCGCGCTCGGTCTTCGTATCGCTGGGGTTCTCCGCAACGGAGAAAGTGTAGGTCGCCCGCTCCCCGTCCGGCTCGGACACGTAGGTGACCCACGTCGGGCAGGTCACGCCGACGACCGCCTCGGCGGGAGCCACCACATCGAATTTCACCTCGCCTTTGGCCGCGAGATCGAGCTTGCCGTCGGTGTCGAACGGCATATCCGCTCCGAATTGATAAACGGCATATTCGGTGCTGTAACCCACTCCGTCGGTCGGCTCGAGGGTCAGCGTGCCGTAGCGCCCCGCAGCGTCCGTGTTGGCGTCGCAACGGATGCGGAGCGTCGAGGTGGTCATGCCTTCGGCATCCGGCTCGGAGGTCTCGACGACCTCGCCGTGAATCCACTCCGAATCCACCGGCTGCCATTTCGAAAGGGTTTTGACCACGACCTCGATGGCCTCGGCGTCGTTCGGGGCCACCACGGAATAGACCTTGTCGAGGATGAAGATGTTGCCCGACTGATCGACCGTCATCCGGCAGGTGAAAGCGCCCGCCGAAAGGGTCACCACAGCGTCGCGCGACTTGAAGTCTTCGTTGGCGGTCACCTCGACGGTGAATTCGCCGCTGCCCACGTGCGTCGTCTCTTCGTCGACGACACACCATTCGCTGTCGGAAGTCACCGTCCAGTGCACGCTCTCCACGTTGAGCGCCACGGCCACGGTTTTGGTCTGGCTCGAACTGGTCATGCCCCGGGCGGCGTCCCACGTCGGGGTCAGCACGACTTCCAGTTTATCGGGATACGCCGACGTTCCCTCGTCGGACGAACAGGCTGCGAAAACGGCCGTCGCCGCTGCAAATATCAGAAAAATGTATTTTTTCATGTCGTTGGTCTCCTTTTATTTGCGTTTGTTGGTATGATCGGCCCACCAAACGTTCGTGGTCATGTTGTTCGTGCCTCCGAGCCAGCCGTTCACCGCCTCGAAATAGTTGTCCCGGTTGCGGAACTCCTCGTCCGAAGGATAGCGCAGGCGCGTGGGCAGGATGCCGTCGTTGGCAGCCAGCGCCTTGACAGGCATTTCGGGATAACCCGTGCGGCGGTAGTCGCACCACGACTCGATGCCGACCAGGAAATTCGAAATCCACTTCTGGGTCATAATCCGTTCGAGCACCTCCTCGCCGTCGAGCGCGTCGATCGACACCTTCGGATTGGAAAGGAACGGCGTAAGGTCCGCCGATGCATCGTCGGTCCACTCGCAGACAGCCTCGGAAACGGCCTTCACGTAGTACTCCTTCGGGGTTCCGGGAATCCAGCCGCGGTAGGCGGCCTCGGCCCAGATGAACCAGAGTTCCGAGTAGTTCATCAGCGCGAAATGGTCGCGGTCCTGAATCACGTTGCGCCGGTAGTGGCCCGCCGTGTCGTAGTAGCCCATCAGCTCGTTGTAGGTCACCTGCGTCGGCACGCCCACGAGTTTGTCGAAATAGAAATTCGCGCGCGGGTCCTTCAATCCTGCCGACGAGTCGTACATCTCGTCCATCAGCCGTTCGCAGATCATGTTGGCGTTCCAGAGTCCGGCGCGGACGTTGTGGAACGGCGTGTACTGCGCGTTGACATTGGCGTCGAACTTCACGTTGGCGGCGTCCTCACGGCTCTCGAAGACGGGATAGACCGACGGATAGGAGAAAATCTCGTTGAGCTTCGACACGGCGTCGAGACGCTCGCCGGCCGGATCGCTCTCGTCCTTGAGCGCGGCGCGCATCAGCAGGCGGACGTAAAGCGAGTTGCCGAACTTGCGCCACCGGGCGACCTTTCCGTCGTACATGTAGTCCTCCAGGGCGTCGAAATCCTTGCCTTCGGCCAGCAGTTCGTTGGCCAGTTCGAGTTTTTCGAACATGTCGCGGTAAATCTCCTTCTGGCTGTCGTAGGCCGGGTAGAACTTGCCTTCGGTATACCCCTTGCCGGCCTCGAAATAGGGCGCGTCGCCGAAGGCGTCGGTGATGTGCGAAAGAGTCAGCACCTTGAGGATGCAGGCGATGGCCAGCCCCGTCTTGTCATTGTCCTTCTCGGCCTGCACGCGCATGGTCTCGGCATTGCCGGCCCAGCGGTAGATGTTCTGCCAGAAGTAGTTGATGATCGAGTTGTTGAAACGGTAGTTGTAGATGCGCTCGGCCGAGGTCTGCGCCTGCACGGTGTACTGCATGAGCTGCGAGTTGACGTCGAACGAACGTTCCAGCAGCGCATATTCGAGACCGAAGGTGATCGGCTGCACGTAGCTCGTGGCATTGGTGGTCTGCAACGCATTCTTGTTCACGTTCATCTCGTCGAAATTGTCGCAGCCCGACAGGGCGAGCGCGCCGAACGAGAAGAGTGCTGTCAGTTTTATAATCGTGTTTTTCATTTTTCGGTTCCTCCAGGGTTAGAAAGTGATCTTGATACTGCCGCCGATGGCGCGGGTTCCGGGCATCTGGGCGATTTCGAAGCCGGGAACGACCGACGAACCGCGCATGAAGGCGCCTTCGGGGTCCCAGCCCGGGAATTCGGACCAGCAGAAGAGGTCGCGTCCGTAGACGGACAGCACGAGGCCCTTGATGAAACCGGTCCTGGCCAGCAGTTTCTTCGGGAATTCGTAGTCGAGCCGCAGTTCGCGCAGTTTGAGGAACTGCGTGCTGACGAAGTTCTGCTCGGCGTTCTGGAACGCGTAGGCCAGACCGTAGTACTCGGTGATGTCGGCTGTCTTGTGCGTGTTCTTCACGTAGTTGCCGTCGGGCAGCAGGTTGACGCCGTCGAGCACCAGTCCGTCGTAACGTCCCGGAAGCGAGATCGTTCCCTTACCGCGCGAACCCAGCAGGGCGTTGGAGTAGGAGTAGACGTGTCCGCCGAACTGACCGTCGAAAGCCACCGAAAGGGTCAGACCGTTCCACTTGACGCTCGTGCCGAAGCCGCCCTTCCAGTCGGGCATGCACTCGCCGATGCGCTGCAAATCGTCGGAATACTGCGGATAGCCGTTTTCGTCGATCACCAGCTGGCCGCTGACGTCGGTCAGCGAACCGTCCTTGCCCACGATGAACGAACCCTCCGGAGCGCGTTTGTAACCCAGGCCGTACATCGTCGAGAGCGACTGTCCCTCGTAGGCCGTCATGTAGGCGTGCGACGAGTAGGAAGCCACGATCCACGAATCGACGCCGTCGCCCAGTTCGAGCACGCGGTTGCGGTTGAGCGCCCAGTTGACATAGGCTTTCCACTGCACCTTCTTGGTCTTCACGAGCGTGCCGTTAGCCGAGACCTCCCAGCCCCAGTTGCGGATGCGGCCCGTATTGCTGTAACGGTTCCCGACGCCCGAAGCCTGGCTCACGGGCATGCTCACGATCTGATTCTTCGACTCGCTGTCGTAGTAGGCGATGTCGAGGTTCAGACGGCTGCGGAACAGCCGGATGTCGGCGCCCACCTCCCACGAGCTGACGATCTCGGGCTTGAGGTTGAGGTCGGCCGCCGTGCGGGGAATCTGGAAATTGCCGGCGAAATCCGACGCCGTGAGGTAGTTCGACGTGCGGTAGGGCTTCGTGTCGTTACCCACCTGTGCGAAGCTGCCGCGCAGTTTCACCAGATTGACGATGTCGCGCGCCGTGCCGAAGTCGATCAGTTCGTTGAGCAGCACGCTGGCCGAAACCGACGGATAGAAATAGGAGTTGTTGTCGCTGGGCAACGTCGACGACCAGTCGTTGCGCCCCGTGATGTCGAGGTATACGGCGTCGCGCCACGAGAGCGAAACCAGTCCGTAGATGCTGTTGGTCTGACGCTCGTAGGAGTAATTGTTCGTCTTGATGCGGTTGACCGAGTTGGCCAGCGAATAGACGCCCGGCTGCTTGAGCTGCTCGGCGGTCTTGTCGGTCTGCACGAACGAGCGGTTGATGATGCTTCCGCCCAGGTTGGCCGTGATGTTGAAGCCCGCGCCGAGCTTGCGGTCGTACTTCAGCAGGAAGTCGGTCGAGAGTTGCAGCGAGGTGAGTTCCGTCTCGCCGTACATGCCGTATTTCTGCGAATAGGAGCTTTTCGGATGACGGGTCGTGCGCAGGTCGCGCGAGAAGTCGATGCCTCCGCGGAGCATCAGGTCGAGTCCCTTGTAAAGATGGAGGTTCAGCGCCGTGTTGCCGTACATGCGGTCGCGGTCGAGCGTGTTGATCTGCTCGTAGGCCACGAAATAGGGGTTGTTCTTACCGCCCGAAAGGTCGGCGTCCTGCTGGACACCTTCCTGACCGGGATACCAGTACTGCCTGGCCCAGTTCATGTCGATGTTGGGCGCCATGCACCACAGCGAATACATGATCGAGCTGGAACCGTAACCCATCACAGGCAGGTTGTCGTCGTCCTTGCGGTAGTAGGTCAGCGACGTGTTCATCGAGAGCCACTTGTTGACCTTGTTGCTGCTCTTGAGCGAAATCGACTGCTTGGACCACGGCGAGTTGGGAACGATCGACTCGCTGCGGTAATCGGTCACCGAGAACCGGATCGAGTTGTTCTTGTTGATCTTGCCCGAAACCGACAGCGTGTTGGTCGCCGTCCATCCGTTCTGGAAGAAATTCTTGAACCAGTTGCCGTAGCTGACGAACGGCGTCTTGATGCGCGCGCCGTTTTCGTCGACGCCGATGCCGCGGTTCACGTCATAGTACTGATAGTAGAGCGTCCCGTCCATCTTGGGTCCCCACGACGACACGTCGAGCGTGCTCATGCCCTCGCCGTCGACCGGATCGCCGTAGTGGAACCCGTCGTTGCCCTTCGACGAACCCTGTCCGTAGACATACTGAAAATCGGGCGAGGAGTTGATCTGATCGACGACGAAATTCGACGTGAAGGTCACCGAAACGGCACCGTCCTGCCCCTCGCCGGATTTCGTCGTGATGATGATGGCGCCGTTGGCGGCCTCCGAACCGTAGAGGGCGGTCGCCGCGGGACCTTTCAGCACCGTGATGTTCTCGATGTCCTCGGGGTTGACGTCGCCCGTACCGTTGCCATAGTCGATCGAATAGGCGGTGGACTCGCCCCCGGCCGCCGAGGTGTTGAACATCGGCACGCCGTCGATCACGAACAGCGCCCCGTTGTTGTTGAGGTCGATCGACGACTCGCCGCGCAGCGTCACGCGCATCGAACCGCCGCCGCCCGTGTTGGCTTTGGCCACGGAGAGGCCCGCCACCTGGCCCGAAAGGCCCGACATCCAGTTGGACGACGAGGCCGACGACGAAAAGACGTCGCCCTTGACCTTCGTGGCGGCATAACCCAGCGACTTCTCCTCGCGCTTCATGCCCAGCGCCGTCACGACCACGTCGTCGATGGCCTGCGCCGTGCTGACCAGATTCACGTCGATCGTCGTCTTGCTGCCGACGTAGACATCCTGCGTCTTGAAGCCCAGGAAACTGAACGACAGCTGGTCGCTGGGACGCGCCTTGATGCGGTACGAACCGTCACTTTCGGTGACGGCTCCCACGAGCGAACCCTTTACGATCACGCTGACGCCCGCGACGGGCTGTCCGGCATCGTCCCGGACGACGCCCTGAACCAGCGCCGGAGCGGACGGGGAGGCGCTACCCTGCCGCCGGGGGGGGGAGACCGGACGGTCCGCGCCGGCAGCCTGCCCGCCGACGTCCGAAACGGTCCCGGCAGCCTGCGCCTGCGCAGCCGATTTGCCGGCGTTCCTGCGTTTGATCAGGATTTTATCCTCCCGGAACTCATAGGTGAGATCGCTTCCGGCGAAAATCTTCGCCAGCACGTCGGGAACCGGAGCCTGCTTCACGGAGAGCGTCACCGGAGCGGCCTTGCCCACCAACTCGTTGTTGAAGAAGAACGTGTAGTAGGTCTGAGCCTCGATCTTCTTCAGGACCGTGGCCAGCGGCGCCCGCTCGACGGAAAGCGTTACGGTCGCGGGTTTCTCCCCGGCTCCGGAGGCGTGGGCGACGCCCGCAACCGCCAGAAACATCGCTGCAAGACCGCACGCCAGCCAGCGTCGCAGCATCGTACGGCAACCTTCGAATTTGTTAAAATTGCTCATTCATTCAATTGTTTAGGTAGTTTGATAATCCGTGTGTCATTTTCGTTTCGCCCGGGAGAGGAAATACTCCCCGTCGATGTTGGTGATGGAGAGCTTCACCGGCGAGGTCGCGGAAATCATCCGCAGAGCCTCCGGCAGCGTCTCCCGGTCCACCATGCCCGTATATTGCAGGTTGGCGATCTCGTCGTGAATATTGATCTTCACCTGATAATAGCGCGAAAGTTTGTTGGCCACGTCCTTGAGCGGATGTCCCGAAAAGATCAGCCGCCCCTCGATCCAGCCGATCGAATCGTCGACGTGCACCGCCCGCTTGGTGATCGTATTGGCCGTCGCGTCGATCTGCAACTCCTCGTTGGGGTCGAGGATGATGACGTCCTTCCGAACCTGCGCCTGCAAACACCCCGTATGGAGCGTCACCACGGCGAAATTCTCCCGGGCGTAGGATTGCAGGTTGAACGACGTTCCCAGCACCGTATAGTTGTTGTTGGCGCTGTGGATGATGAACGGACAGTTTTTGTCGGGCGAAATGGTGAAAAACGCCTCGCCGTCGAACTCGATCTCGCGCGTTGCCTTCCCGAATCCCGGGTCCACGGTGAGCGTCGCCTCGGAATTCATGCAGACCTTCGATCCGTCGGGCAGCACGATGTCGAGTTTCTCGCCGCGCGCCGTGCGGTATTCCAAAGGCTGTGCGGCGCTGATCTCCGTCCCGGTCCCGGCTTCGGGCGCGACATCGGGGGTGCGCTGCCAGAACCACACGGCGCAAACGCCCGCCGCAACCACGGCGGCCGCCGCCACATAGCGCAGGAACCGACTCCGGCGCCGTCCGGCGACCTCGGGGACAGCGAACAGGATCTTGTTGCGGGCCGCGAAACGCGCCCATTCCCGCTCCGCCTTGGCCGACGCGGGCAGCTCCCGTCTGGCGAGACACTCCCTGAAATAAGCCCGGTTTTCATCCGACTCCTCCAGCCATCCCGCCAGCATACCGGCCTCCTCCTTATTTAAAGCGTTGCTCCGGTACGAATTGATCAGTCTGTCTATCTCTTTCTGCATATCATTTACACAAAACAGATTTTTTCTCTTTGTCTTCACCCGGTAGACACGCCTTTTCCGGATACCGACCCCCGCCGTGCGATTTTTTTTCGGAGCGCCCCTTTCCGCCCCCCCGGAAACCGGAAATCCCCGGGCCGAAACTCCGGGGATCTTTCCGCTCCCTGCAAACGGGCAGGAGCCGCGGAAGCGGTTGCGGCTCGTTCGGACAGTCGTGAAAATTGGTTTTTGTGCGA
>ERZ832317.3560-NODE-3560-length-16093-cov-5.844557_pt1 | contig 16093 bp, 13 predicted proteins | sample MGYA00519695_ERZ832317 | MGnify/ENA primary metagenome ERZ832317 (study PRJEB31850, sample SAMEA3708726) | human gut metagenome | biome: human gut; feature: human-associated habitat; material: faeces | place: China | collected 2014 ...
ACGTTGAACTCATCCGTCTTCACGATAAACGGTTTAGCTTCATTCTTCTTCACTTCAAAATAAGCTTCCCCTTTCAACTCGACTTCCCGAGTATCTCCCCCGAATGCCACCGGATAACGTAATTCAGACATCGCATTCAACCAAACTTTCGTACCGTCCGCCAGCGTTAGGGAAAACTCTCCCCCTAACGGGGTACGAATCATATTGTATTCCTCAACCATCACGCTATCTTTTTTCTTGTGGTAATAAACCACATTCCCTTTTACTTGAATATTGGAATTCCTTTCCCGAAGTTTAATCTCCATCCCTTCATGCAAATCCACCTTCTGCCCGTTTGCCAAAATCAATTCCGCATATTTTCCACCCGCTGACAGGGCAACCGGAACCTCCTCCCGAACTTCCCCTGAACGATTCATTAAAAAACAAAAAGCTCCACTGAACAAAAGTAACACGGTTGCCGCATATGGCAGAAGCTTTTTCATCATCCTGTTCGGAACATCTTGACGCAAACGACGTTGATTTCTCCGGAAAGCCTCCGCCACGTCCACCCCCTCGTATTGCTCGTATTTATATTTCAATTCGACAGCAGAAGATAACTTTTGATAGAGAACTTTGTTCCGGTCATTTTCCTGAAGCCATCCCTCCAATACAAAGTTCTCCTCTTCCGTCAAAGTTCCCAAAACTGACTTTACAATTATACTCTTGATTTTCTCGTTATCCACATTCATACCACATCATATTTACTATACATACACGCAAAACAAGGAAACGTGCAAATCATTTCCCTATTTTTTTGAAAAAATAATCTTTATTATTTATCACAACCAGCAATACACTGATTTACAAAATGATATATACATAATCTACTCAAAAGCACATTATTCCCACAAATTCTATAATTACAAGATATCAAATGTAACAAAATGTTATAAAATTATGACCAAATTCTTATCATCATGCAACCCGCTCCCATTCCGCTCCCATTCCTCCCCTATTCCGCTCCTATTCCGCTCCTATCATTATAACAATATATTATACTTACATAGTAAATATTAACATGCTAATAAGTATATAATAATAATCTGATGACATGATAAACACGACCTGTGAACTTTATCAAAACAGTTCATACATTTATCTTTTTATGAACCTTCAATAAAAAAATGAACTCATAAATCACACCAATAACATATTAATCCCAAAATATAGAAGCTGATAACATTATTTTGTAGTAACTCTTTGCCCCTTCTCAACTGGCTCCTGACGGTTTCTTCCGATATTTGAAGCATATCAGCAATTTTTTGATTTTCTTCCCCGTCCAGTTTCAACAAAAAAATCTGGCGACAACGTTCAGGCAGTTTTTGGATGGCAGCATACAACTCTCTATACACCTCTTCTTCCATCATTTCCCGCAAAAAATCCTCGTCAGACTGTTTTTCAAAACCCTCGATAGAAACAGAATGGGTATCCCTTAAATAATTTAACGAACGATTGCGCACAGAACTATAAATATAAGCATGAAAGGATTTGTCATTTATCAACCTTTTACGGTCCTCCCACAAACGACAGAAAAAATCCTGTACAATATCTTCCGAGGCATCCCTATTCTTCGTGAATTTTATGGAATAAAGTAATAGAGGGGTGTAAAATTCATGAAATAAAGTCGCATACGCCTCCCTGTCTCCATTCGACACCTGCCTCACTAATATTTTCATGGACTCCATCATAACCTTTTATTATTGTATCACACCCATCATCAAAATTGGATCTGTTCAAAACCTCTAAACGCCTCTATTGATTTTAACAATTTCCAGATACAAATATCAAATTTATAAATAAAAATGACAATCCCCATATATGATGAAAAATAAAATGTCCACTCCCAAATAACGGGGAAGACTTCACGTTACTATATAAAACAACTAACCACCCCTTACGGAGTGGTTAGTTATATTTTTCATCCACCTGAATAAATTAATACTCGTCCTCGTTGAAGAAAAAGTCATCTTTACTCGGATAGTCTGGCCAAATATCTTCAATACTTTCAAATATTTCCTCATCATCCTCGATATCCTGAAGATTTTCGATCACTTCCATAGGTGCCCCGGAACGAATGGCGTAGTCTATCAACTCATCTTTTGATGCTGGCCAAGGCGCATCTTCCAATTTTGAGGCAAGTTCTAGTGTCCAATACATAGTTATATCGTTTTTAATGTAATTTCTTATTTTTGCCGCGAATATATAGTTTATTTCTAATAATACAACTTCTTTTTTCTAATAAGAAGTTATTTAGACACATTAAATCTAATGTGTCGCCATAAATAACGCAAAACGATCTAAATTGTTACACTAAAAACTATTCATCATCGGAGAAATGAATCAACACTTTTCGATACGTGTTGAATATCTTCGCTTTAGAAACAAAACCAATATATTTATGATCTTGAAGGACGGGTAGATTCCACGCTTTCGAATCCTCAAATTTCTTCATGACTACCTCCATCGAGTCATTAATGTCGATCACCACGGAAGGCGTTGTCATGAAATCCCGCACGTAGGTTTTCGAATACAATTCCTGATTAAACATCACCTTACGAATATCATCCAGCAAGACAATCCCCAGCAATTGCTGGTTGGAATTCAAAACAGGGAATAAATTCCGGCTCGATTTGGAAACCACCTTTACCAGATCACCTAATGTCGCATCCACTTCGATCGTCTTGAAATCCGTTTCCACCACCTTGTTCAATTTCATCAAAGTCAACACGGCTTTATCCTTGTTGTGAGTCAACAGGTCTCCCTGCATGGCTAAACGACGGGCATAAATAGAATAAGGTTCCATCCCTTGGCTGGTCAGGTAAGAAATAACCGAGGTCAGCATCAAAGGTAGGAATAAGGCATAACCTCCCGAAATCTCGGCAATCAAGAACATGGCTGTTAACGGGGCCTTCATGACCCCGGACATCGTTCCCGCCATTCCCGCCAAGACGAAATGACTGGGTTCCACGATACGGATTCCGCTCATATTAATCAACATCGCCAACAAATACCCGGCAACACCACCAGTGAACAAACTCGGTGCAAAAACACCACCAACACCCCCACTACCATTGGTTAAGGCAGTGGCAATCACTTTTACGAATATCAACCCAACCACGAAAAGGATCATCATCCAGGCACTATCCCGAAAACCGAAGAAATAAGTATTATTCAATAATTTATCGGAATGTCCAGCCATCATGTCATCCAAAGCCGTGTAACCTTCACCGTATAGAGGAGGAAACACGAAAATAATGACACCTAACAAGGCTCCACCGATGGCTATTCTTTTCCACGTTTGCTTGATACGCTCCAGAAATTGTTCCACCCGGAGATTCATCCGAACGAAATACACGGACAACACTCCGGCAAAGATGCCCAGTACAACATAATACGGGAAATTAGCCATCACGAATTTATCCGTGATCTGGTAGGAAAACACGAAACCATCCCCCATGAGGAAGAATGTAACCACATACGAGGTAATAGCCGTGAACATCAACGGTACCAACGAGGCCATCGTCAGATCAAGCATCAACACCTCCATCGTGAATACAATCCCGGCAATCGGGGCTTTAAAGATCCCGGCAATGGCACCTGCCGCTCCACAACCGATCATCAAGGTCATCACCTTGTAGTTCATCCGAAACAAACGTGCCAGATTCGAACCGATGGACGCCCCGGTCAACACGATGGTAGCCTCCGTCCCGACCGATCCACCAAAACCGATGGTCAGGGTACTGGCAATCATCGAGGTATAGTTGTTGTGCGGCTTGATCATACTATTACGGCGGGAAATAGCATACAATGCCTTTGTCACACCATGGCTGATTCCCTCTTTCACAAAAAATTTCACAAATAATGTCGTTAGCAATATTCCAATAAAAGGGTATATAAAGAAAAGCAAGTTACCACTATCCACCTGCATCCGCTCCGTGAAAAACATATGAGTAAAATGTACCATATTTTTCAGCACAACTCCCGCCAACCCGGTAACAATACCAACCAGGATGCTCAACATGACAATAAATTGCTTTTCCTTGATGTAGCGGACACGCCACACCAAAAACTTTCCCAATAACCCTTTTTCGTTAATCGCCGCCATGATCCAAAAGTATATCAAACTATTTTTTCATTATACCTTTTATCGAACCATATTGCGGGTAGAAATCAATAGAAATGCCTTCATTATTGATGACATCCAAAGGGAATTGCTTGATGAATCCGAGTTGTGGTATGACACAACGAACAGTCATCACGTTCTCTTTCCCTCTCAACAAGCACAAATCAGCAACAGCCGGTTCTCGATAAGAGAGTGACGGAACCGGACGGGAATTCCCACCTTGTTGGGCATCCCTCTTCGGAATGTAAATATTTTTCAACTCAACGATATAAGGAATAGCAGATACATTATTTTTTGCCGTAATCCCATCATTCGCGGAAAAACGGAATAAAACAATTGACTCGTCAGCTTTTTCCGGAACAAAAGAGATGGTTTTAACCACTTCACGTTTTTCCCTTTTTCCCATGAACAAACTCATGTAATCCGCTTCAAGCTCATCTAGAGCTTTTAAAGCCTCAGCCGTGGCCGAACCTCCGGCTAGTAATTCCAGTCTCTTTTTACGAATATTGAATATCTCTGACGTGATCTCGTCCACGTAATCTTTATTTTCTTTTAACACATGACGTTCTATCGGGTCCCATACCCGACGAATCTCGCCCTCTACTTCCATCTCCGTGAAATTGGAATCAAGTACTTCCTTCTGGGTGGAACGAATACCGAAATACACGTAATTAATACCTGTTCCCACGCTTTTCTCCTTTTCCTCGTAAACAATCTCCTCCTCATCAGTCCGGTTCGTGTTACCACTTCCCACTCCAGCTAAAAAACCTTCAGGAGTCACATTTAATAAAATAGAGTTATATTCCCCAACAGCATTCACGGTATAAGAAGCCTTCGGATCAGGCAAGGCCCTCGGAATAAATTTGATGTTTTTGATCGCCCACTCTTCGCCTTCACTCGTGATCTCAGGAGAGACGCCTAACTGTTGTTCGGCATATTGCCGGAAAGGTCCCGGAATCAAACGACTACATTCCATCGTAATAACCACGTCGTAACTGATCTTTGGTAAAGTATAATCAACTGACACCTGCGTGGTCAACTCTCTCTTTTTCTGTCCCGCAACAGACAGGGATATTAATCCCACTAACCCGATTATAAAAAATAACTTTTTCATCTTTCTATCGCTGTTTAGCCATATTATATGTTTCCATCTTTTTCCACACCAAACCTAATTTATCGGCAATATCCCCGGCACGCACTCCTCTCATTCCCTGTTCTTCCACGACCAAATCACCAGCCAGACCATGAGCATATACCCCGATTACAGCCGCATCCAACGGAGAATGACCACTTGCCAGTAAAGCCGCAATAATACCCGTCAACACGTCTCCTGCCCCACCCTTGGCCATTCCCGGATTACCTGTCATGTTAAAATAACATTCCCCCTCTGGAGTGGCGATTATCGTATGTGCACCTTTTAGTACGACGTACACTTGGTGTAGACGTGCAAAGGTGCTTAATTTATTTAATCTATCAAAATCATTTACACTTTTTCCTGCTAATCTTTCAAATTCTTTCGGATGGGGAGTTAGTACCGCTCCTTTGGGAAGCAGCTCTAACAATCCGGAATTTGACGCCAACAAATTCAAAGCATCCGCATCTAACACAACTTTTCCTTGCCATACGGATAACAGTTGACGAATTCCTTCTGCCGTGACAGGTGAAGTCCCGATCCCCGGACCAATCCCAACCGCTTGGAAACGGGAAAGATTGTCTACACCGGAAAAACAAAATTCATTCCGATCCACTTCAACCAATGCTTCCGGCACGGAAAGATGAATCACTTCTTTCAACTTACAGGGAACATGCATGGAAAGTAGTCCCGTCCCGGATCGAATGGCCCCTTTGGCCGCCAACACGGCAGCCCCCATCATGGGATAAGAACCCGCTATTAATAAGGTATTACCCAAAGTTCCTTTATGAGAAAACTTTTCAGGTATCAATAACCGGGATGCAACCACTTCTTCTGTCAGATAATAATAAGCAGCAGGATACTCCCGCAATATAGCCGGATGCAAACGGATATCTAACACGTCCCAATGCCCCACGTAAACTACATTTTCCGGAAACATAAAGGCTAACTTGGGAAATTGAAAAGTAAACGTATAATCAGCTTTTACGATCGCCCCGTTATTTTCCCCGTTATCCTCTCCCATCAAACCGGATGGAATATCTATTGCCACAACCGGATGGGACAAACAATTTATCCGATGGATTACATTTCCCAAAAATCCCGTTACTGGACGGTTTAACCCGGCCCCGAAAATGGCATCCACGAGCACGCTATTTTCATCCGGCTGCAAATTATCTGGATTTTTCACCTCAATATAACATCCTCCCATATCAATGAATCGTTTCCTGTTCACAGCACAATCCGGAGATAGGACACTGTTTCCATGCAAACCGAATACCTTGACATTCAATCCTTTTTTTAACAGTAATCTTGCCACGACATACCCGTCACCCCCGTTATTTCCGAAACCAGCCAGAATGTTAAAAATATGGTTATTGGGGAAAAAAATCAATAATTTTTCTGTAAAAACAGTAGCTGCCCTCTCCATCAAATCCAACGATGTTACCGGCTCATTCTCAATCGTATATTTATCCAATTTTTGTAAATCCGAAGTCTTGAAAATTTTATTATTCTTCAACATAGCGATAGGTTTCAAACGTTTTCAATGACTAAAGATAAAAAAATAATTTATATTTGCAGACTATTAGCGTGAATGAAAAAATTTAATTATTTACCAATACAAATTAAAAACAAAAGTTATGTTCAAAAATCATCCTAAAGGGTTGCTTACTGCGGCTCTAAGTAATATGGGAGAACGTTTCGGCTATTACATCATGAATGCCGTGTTAGTGTTATTCCTATGTTCTAAATTTGGTTTGAGCGAAGCCGCCAGTGGTACCATTTATTCCTTCTTTTATGCTGGTATTTACATTTTAAGCCTTGTCGGAGGTCTTATTGCAGACCGCACGCAAAACTACAAAGGAACCATTAAGACTGGTCTTGTAGTTATGGCAATAGGATACATTATCCTATCTGTTCCAATCCTTGCGACATCGCAAAATACAACTTGGTTATTGACTCTTACTTGTGTTGCCTTGTTTCTTATTGCATTTGGTAACGGTTTGTTCAAAGGTAACTTACAGGCCATCGTGGGTCAAATGTATGATAATTTTGAAGCAGAGGCAGCAAAACAGGGGCCAGAGGCTCTCAAAATCGCAAAAGACAAGAGAGATTCAGGTTTCCAGATTTTCTACGTATTCATCAACGTGGGCGGTCTAATTGCTCCGTTCATTGCTCCGGTTTTACGCCAATGGTGGTTGGGTGTAAACGGATTATCTTACAACGCACAACTTCCAGCCCTTTGTCACGAGTACGTTAATAATGCTGCAAACATGGCTCCCGAAGCACTTGCCAACTTACAGCAACTTATGACGGCTGCTGGTGGAGCTATTACCGATATGACTGCTTCTTGTCTCCAATATCTGCAAATTTTCAATGAAGGAATTCACTACTCATTCATTGCCTCTGTTGCAGCCATGCTTATTTCTCTTGTAATTTTCTTTGTTTCACAAAAAACATTCCCGAATCCAGCAAAGAAAGCTGCTGCGCAGAGTGTAACCTACACGGCAGAAGAAAAAGCTGCTATGGCTAAAGAAATTAAACAAAGAATGTATGCCTTGTTTGCAGTATTAGGTATAGTGATTTTCTTCTGGTTCTCGTTCCACCAGAATGGAATGTCTCTTTCATTCTTTGCCCGCGATTTCGTTGATTCTTCCGCAGTTGCCCCTGAAGTATGGCAAGCTATCAACCCATTTTTTGTCATCGTTCTTACCCCAATGATCATGGCTATCTTTGGATTCCTTGCAAGACGTGGTAGAGAAATCTCAACCCCAAGAAAGATCGCAATCGGTATGTTCATTGCAGGTTTGGCTTTCTTGTTCCTTGCAGTGTTCTCAATGATGAAAGGCTATCCTTCTGCAGACACTTTCAAAGGTCTTCCTATCGCAGAACAAATGGCAGCAAAAGCTCATTGGTGGGTTCTTATCGTTACTTACTTCTTCTTAACTGTTGCAGAGCTATTTATCTCTCCTCTAGGATTGTCATTCGTATCAAAAGTTGCTCCAAAGAGCATGCTTGGTTTGTGTCAAGGCCTGTGGCTTGCTGCTACCGCTCTTGGTAACCTTCTACTTTGGATTGGCCCGCTCATGTACAACGCATGGCCGATTTGGCAATGCTGGTCAGTATTCTTGATCGTATGTCTTGTATCTATGGGAGTTATGCTTGGTATGGTGAAATGGCTTGAAAGAGTTACAAAATAACCTTATTTATCAACAATAAAAAAGAGTTCAGAAAATTCTGAACTCTTTTTTATATCAAAATCAGTTCTTAAAAATTGATCTGAAGTCCTACCCCCAACACTTCCTTAAACTGCACTCTCGGCCCTGCCGTTCCGTCTTCTTGGGCGATCTTTACATCATTATCATATAACAAGTTTGTTGATAAAGTCGTCGAAAACCATTTATTAATGGCCATATTTAATTGAACCTCCCAGCGAACATCAATGTTCTGAGGATCTTTCAAATAATTAGAATACAATTCCAGACGAGAATAAACCTTCATATTAGGCAAAAACTCATAATTCACTTCTGCCTTCAAGTTTGCACCAAACTCAGATAACAAATGTTTTCCCTTATCCACACCAAAAGCTCCTTCATCCGACAAACGGCTATCAGCTACAATAGTTCCCCTCCAAGAAGCCGGGGTAAAAGTGGCCGTAAATATCTTATTCGGACTCCAAGTAACACCGGTACCAATCATCAAGTATCCCGGAGCCATGAACTTTGAAATAAAATCAGAATCCTCAATATTATAATCGTATCCTTTCGCAAACTGCGTATTAAAGTTCAATAAAGCACTCCAGTAAAGTGTTTTATAAATCTGATACCCATAAGTGGAAGCAAAATATATCTTATCGTTTGTTTTCCGGGCGCTCTTACCATCATTTTTCGTCAAACCGTATCCCAGTTCCAAACGATTTTGCCACAACTGACGATCTCGCTTAAAATCGGCACTATATGTTATCTGGCTATCAAATGCCAAAGCAGACTCACCTCCGGCAGACCAACTACTCAAACTTACTTGCGTTAATTTTAACCCGAAGTAACCGGCTTTTGTCCACGCCGTATCTCTTACCGGCTGCGCATACAATTGTCCCAAACCCAATACAAATAGGGCAATAACAAAGAATCTTTTCATCATACTCTTATTAAATTATTTAGGTTTAAATTATACTATCTTTTGACTGATAAACGTGAAACAACAAAGATTTGTTATAAAAAAAGCAGGTTATTTTCTAACCTGCTTTAGAAAAAGTCTTTTTTCACTTATATTTTAGCACATAGTTCGGATATCTTCACAATCACATTTACGATTTTTTCCATAGAGGACACGGGTATATACTCGTAACGTCCATGCCCGTTATGTGCCCCATTGGACAAATTCGGTGTAGGCAATCCCATAAATGACAATCTTGCCCCATTAGTACCTCCTCGAATAGGAGCAATCAAAGGTTTAATCCCCAGTTCTGACATGGCCTGTTTTGCTATTTCCACGATATATCTTACCGGTTCCAAACGTTCTTTCATATTCGCATACTGATCCTTCATTTCCAAAAGTACTGGTAAATCATACTTCTTTGAATATTCACGAACTCCATTTTCAATGACATCCTTTCTCCATTCAAAACGTTCCTTGTCAAAATCACGAATCAATATTTCTAGCAAGGTCTCTTCTACAGTCCCCTTGATAGAATAGATATGGAAGAATCCTTCGTAACCGGAAGTGTATTCCGGAGCATCCTTTTTAGGAAGGCTAGCCATGAATTCATTAGCCACCTTGATTGAATTGACCATTTTATTTTTGGCATATCCCGGATGGAAATTACGCCCTTTAAACGTCAAACGAGCTAAAGCCGCATTAAAATTTTCATACTCTAACTCACCGATTTCTCCCCCATCCAAAGTGTAGGCAAATTTAGCCCCGAATTTTTTCAAATCAAAATGATCAACACCTTCCCCGATTTCTTCATCCGGCGTAAAACAAACAGCAATACGTCCATGCTTAATTTCCGGATGTTGAACCAGAAACTCCATTGCCGTCAGGATTTCAGCAATCCCCGCTTTGTCATCTGCTCCTAAAAGCGTGTTACCATCCGTAACGATCAAATCCGTACCGACATAATTCATCAGTTCCGGAAAATCATCCGGTGACAAAGTGAATCCCTTTTCCTTGTTCAACAACACGTCATTTCCCCTGTAATTCTCGATAATCTGAGGTTTCACGTGTTTACCCGTCATGTCCGGACTGGTATCCATATGAGCAATAAACCCTATCGAAGGACACTCTCTGTCAGCATTAGAAGGTACAAAACCCATGACATATCCGTAATCATCCACGGCTACATCCTGCATTCCCATTTTCTGCATTTCCTCGCAAAGAAGATAGGCAAACTGCAACTGTCCCGGAGTACTCGGAACTAAACCTGTCTCCCGATCCGATTCCGTGTGAATCTTAGCATACCTGATAAAACGCTCAACTACTGGCAGCATAAAATAATTTTAGATTTTAAATTTTAGATTTTAAATTGTTGAATTTAGATTCTAGTTTTTCTCTCGGCTTGATTCATTCAATCTAAAATCTAAAATCATTCAATTTAAAATTAGTAGGCTCTCGCAATCAAAACCCTCTTATGAGAAGGTTTACCTGTTACCATACATTTACCCTCCTCTTCGGGAGCATCGAATGGAATACAGCGGATGGTTGCTTTCGTTTCGTTCTTGATAAGTTCTTCTGTTTCCGGAGTTCCATCCCAATGACACAGGAAGAATCCGCCTTTCGTGTCCAACAAAGTCTTGAACTCCTCGTAAGAGTCCACTTTTGTAATCAATTTAGAACGACGTTCCAAAGCCAGTTTGTATATATTTTCCTGAATTTCCTCCAACAACGTCTCGATATGTTGTTCCACACCTTCCAATGGCAATGTTTCCTTGGTCAAAGTATCACGACGAGCCACTTCAATCGTACCGTTTTCAAGATCACGTTCCCCCATAGCCAGACGTACCGGAACTCCTTTCAACTCGTAATCGGCAAATTTCCAACCCGGCTTTTGCGTGTCACGATCATCAAATTTCACGCTGATTCCCGCAGCCTTTAATTTATCCATCAAACCGCTAACCGTTTTACGGATTTTTTCTAATCCTTCCAAACTCTTATAAATAGGCACTATTGCCACTTGCAACGGGGCTAATTTCGGGGGTAATACCAAACCGTTATCATCGGAATGTGACATGATCAGCGCTCCCATCAAACGGGTAGAAACTCCCCATGAAGTTGCCCATACATATTCCTGCTTTCCCTCTTTCGTGGCAAATTGTACATCAAAAGCTTTCGCAAAGTTCTGGCCCAAGAAATGAGAAGTTCCAGACTGAAGAGCTTTCCCATCCTGCATCATAGCTTCGATTGTCAAAGTATCCAATGCACCGGCAAAACGTTCCGTTTCACTCTTATGCCCCATAATCACCGGCATTGCCATCCATTTCTCTGCAAATTCTGCATACACCCGAATCATTTTCTGAGCCTCCTCAACAGCCTCCTCTCTCGTCGCGTGAGCAGTGTGCCCTTCTTGCCACAAGAATTCGGCCGTACGCAGGAACATACGCGTCCGCATCTCCCAGCGCATCACGTTCGCCCATTGATTACAAAGGATAGGAAGATCACGATAAGACTGAATCCAGTTTTTATAAGTATTCCAAATAATCGTTTCTGAAGTCGGACGAATAATATATTCCTCTTCCAATTTAGCTGCAGGGTCCACAACAACCCCACCTCCATTCGGATCATTTTTTAATCGATAATGAGTTACAACCGCACATTCTTTCGCAAACCCCTCCACGTGATCAGCCTCTTTTGAAAAGAAAGATTTGGGGATTAACAATGGAAAATAAGCATTACTATGCCCCGTTTCCTTGAACATCTTGTCCAATTGTTGTTGCATTTTTTCCCATATGGCATAACCGTAAGGCTTAATCACCATACATCCTCTTACAGCTGAATTCTCTGCTAATCCGGCTTTTACGACCAGATCATTGTACCATTGCGAATAATTTTCTTCTCTTGAAGTTAAAAACTTAGCCATCTCATTATTTTTTGATAAAACAGCAGCAAATTTAAAACAAAAACTAGGAAATCCGATTATTATTTTCTAAAAGTCTTTCCAGTCCTTGTTATCTCACTGTAAATCAACAACTAATTTTAATCATTATTATAAATGTACATTATTTTGTATATTCACCACTGGTTAAACAATTATTTTATCAATTCAAATATAGTAATTATTTCAGATATAAAACTTGTATCAGCAAAAATGTACAAGCCAAAATATACAGCCTACCATACATGACTATATCAAATCTACTACACTTTTGATAGCCAATACAAGTTTTATCTGTCATTTTAATTTGATCATTTATCCCACCTCTTCCAGAACACGAATATCAACCCCTGGAATATCGGTTACGTTATAATACAAGTTACTGTTCAACGTCCAATAATTATCCCCAACATAAAGCATATAATGTTTGCCAGGAGCAATAATTTCCGTATCATGTTCTTCCGCACGTGGAATAACAACCTGGTAACACCTTCCCTCTTTCATACCCTCAACTCGATCCCCTAATGCAAACTTGGCATTACGATATTTCTTGCCTATCAGCGTCGTTACAGTTTCCGGCAAATAACAAACATCGATCACACCGTTCCGGTACATCCCCATGTCTTTACCCACCATCACGATCCCAGATTCTTCCGAAGTAACAATGCTCAAATGACTTTTGATTGTTCCGACACACAGATTATAAATTTGGATTCCCAGATCAACCACAATATCCATAGGTACCTGTTCTGAAAAGACCTGCTGTGTCACACATGTAATAAAGAATCTAGCCGTGGTCAAATCACGTTGAAACATATTTTCATCAGTTTGCCCCACTTCTATCCCAATCCCATCTAAAAATCTTTTAACTGCATCAACATCATTTTGAGAATTAAACCTAACACGTCTTAACAGGTTCTTGATTTCTTGTTTTGTTTTCATTAATTGCACATTGTTATAGCCGAATATGTGCTGTTATCAAGTTATATTTATTGAGAATATATTATACTCTACACTCTATCCACCATTAAATTCATTCATGACTTTCACCAAGCCACTTGTTATACATCGCTAACACCCAATAAGGTTGTACTTGCCAAATCCATCTTTTTTTATGATTTCCCCAGTAACGAAAGACGATCATATCACTTTCGTCAGAATCGTTATCCGGGTCTTTCACTATCGCTAGAATCTGACATGGAACTTCCATACCTTGAGTGTCTGATAATTTCATTTTTATACTATCACCAATATGTAAAATCATAATTATATTATTGATATAGAATTAATTTATTTCCAATTTAACGCAAATTTCTGGTTATGCCGATACTATTCCTCCCCTTGAAACAAATCATAAATCGAATTTACATTCTACTCTATACTAGTAAATATTTTTTCAAATGTAAGCAATGAATTCAGATTTTCAAACGCCCTCTTCTCATGTATAGGATATTGAGACCATGCGGCACACCAATTATATCAAAGATTTATGTTTCAAGGCAATTGTTCTCGAAACAAAGGATTTTTGTATCCCCTATTTTTATAAATATCGTGTTTTATTAACCACAAAACAACATGGATAAGCTCTTCAATATAAATATCATCAATATTGATAACAAGTTCTTTTTCTTGAGATTCTTTTGTTATAAAAATTAATTGATGTTCTCTATTAACAACGATAAATACAACCTTTACCCTCTTGTACCCGGAATCCGTTTTAGCAAAAACATTCAACGGATCAGGGTATTCTTCACCACCTACCTCATTCGAGTTTTTCGGGTTCACATGTATCGTGTCTACACCGCTTAGTGCCACTGTTGCGATGTCCCCACATATATTGAAACGCAATAAATCAAACATTGAACTGGAATCAAGTTTATTTTTAGACAAATAACTATCAATCCTGATCCTACTCTCTATCTCCCAGCAAATTTCTTCACGAATACTCTCAAAAGAAATATGGTCTAATTTGTTTTTCCAAGTTATCAAGTCTATGATTATATTAAACTCGTTTTGAATAATATCATAAAGAAATTCCCGCTCTTCTTCAGCTATCAGGTATACAGGGGCGATATACTTTAGCATCTCCTCTTTAAGATGATTGTCAACACTTTTCATTTTGTATAAACTCTGGTCTTGCATAATTTAAATTTATTGGTTAAAAATCTTTCATTTCATCCTTACTTGTTCTAGTTCAATTTCTCCTTGAATGGAATCTCTAGTTTTTTTGACTTTTCTCTCATCAAGCGTCCAATCTCGTCTATATAATGAATGATTAATTTGGCATCATCAGTAGAATATACACTCCAATCACAATTATTGACCATCTCTTCAACGAGGCTAGCAAAATAATTGTAAGCTATTGATTTGGCTTTTCTTTTATTCATCGTTAAAGGTATTTATGAAATCACAAATTAACTTTTTCCTCTCCTCGGTAAGATTTATTGGCCCACAGAACGAGATTACCAGAAATCCTAGGTTGGAAAATTCACTCATATTTGCCCCCTTCCGTCCACTTTAAAGTGATCCCCTAAATTCACTCGAAAGTGATCCCTTAAATTCACTTTAAAATGATCCCCCAAAAGTGAGTTTGATTTTTGTTTATCCGGTCTATAATTCTATTTTGTTTGTTAAAAACAAATAAAAGTCATTTATGCCCAATAAACAATTAGGAATGGAAAAGATTCGTCAAGTGTTACGCTGTTACTCCCAGGGTCATGGGACCAAAAGTATCAGCAGTATGTTAAGCGTCTCTCGCAACACGGTCAAGAAATACTTACAAGTATTTCAACGTAGCGGTTTGGATTATGAGCAGATGTTGTCCCTGCCGGACCAGGAACTCTCAAAGTTATTCCACGAAAAGAGCAGAGTAAAGACGGAAAGTGAACGGCTGGGAGAACTAAAGTCGTTGTTACCCGAGTATTGCAAGCGGCTTAAGAAGAAAGGTGTTACCCGCGAGGCATTGCATCGCGAGTACCTTTCTTCCCATCCGGATGGCTACGGACGCACCCGCTTCTATATTCTGATTCAGCAATATATAGCCTGCAGCCGTCCCATCATGCATCTTGAGCATAAAGCCGGTGATAAAATGTTCATAGACTTCGCCGGCGACAAACTTTCCATCATCGACCTTGATACGGGAGAAATCATTCCTGTGGAGGTTTTTGTCGCGATTCTTCCTTGCAGCCAGTTAACCTATGTGGAAGCTGTCATGAGCCAGAAAAAAGAGGACTTGATCCGTGCTTCGGAAAACGCCCTGTTATACTACCAGGGAGTTCCCTCCGCCATCATCCCGGATAATCTCAAGTCTGCCGTTACCAAGAGCAGTAAATACGAGGCTATCCTGAATGAAGACTTTGCCGCTTTTGCCGAACATTACGGCTGTACCGTAATCCCCGCCAGGGCTTACAAGCCACGTGACAAGGCGCTGGTGGAAGGTGCCGTTAAACTGATTTACCGCAGTATCTATCCCAAGATACAGGAACGCGAGTTTTATGACCTGGATTCACTGAACGCGGCTATCCGCGTGGCATTGGAACTCCATAACAACACTCCGCTCACAGGCCGCAAATACAGTCGGCGGGAACAGTTCGAGGAGATAGAACGTGATTCCCTGCGCAAACTAAATCCCATCCGCTTTGAACTCAGGCATCGTTACAGGGCTACCGTGATGAAAAACGGCCATGTCCGCCTGGGGGAAGATGCCCAT
>ERZ832317.3561-NODE-3561-length-16093-cov-4.151889_pt1 | contig 16093 bp, 10 predicted proteins | sample MGYA00519695_ERZ832317 | MGnify/ENA primary metagenome ERZ832317 (study PRJEB31850, sample SAMEA3708726) | human gut metagenome | biome: human gut; feature: human-associated habitat; material: faeces | place: China | collected 2014 ...
TTAGCGCGCCAGATTGTGGCTCTGGAGGCCGAGGGTTCGAATCCCTCTACTCACCCTAATCCTCTTTCTGGAGCAGGAAGAGGATTTTTTAATATCTTGGGCTGTCGCCAAGCGGTAAAGGCACAGGACTTTGACTCCTGCATACGAGGGTTCGAATCCCGCCAGCCCAGTTGACTATAGCAGTCGGATTTCTGAAAAAGCAGGAGTCTGGCTACTTTTTGTTTGCAGAGAATATATATGTGGAGAGACAGGGGAGAAAATGGAAATATTTGGATTTAATTTCAAGAGCAAAGCAGAAAAGGAAAAAGAGGCAAGGGATTATATGGAACGGGTATTTCCTGGCGGTGAAAAAGAGCGGGAACAGGTTCGACAGGAACTGACAAAAAGATTACCGGAAAAAGACGAAACGGACTTGTTATTATGTTATGTCCATATCAGGGACCGGATGACTGGGACAGGGCTTTCTTTTGAGCAGGTTGCAGGCGAAGTAGAAAAGCTGCAATGGATCCCGGATATGGATCAGAAGTCTCTTGATGCGATCCGGGAAGTGATGGAACAGGTCTGTGCAGAACATAAAAAGTAGTAAAATTCTTTTAAAGGCAGAAAAAGAAAACGGCAAAAATCCAGTAAATATGCGGGTTTGACAGGCTTGAAAAAAATATTTAATTTTTTTGAAAAAAGTGTTGACAAAAACCATATCATTTATTATAATAATCTACGTTGCTGAGGAACACAGCAAGCAACAAAAAGAAATGCGTCAGTAGCTCAGTTGGATAGAGCATACGGCTACGGACCGTAGTGTCGGGAGTTCGAATCTTCTCTGGCGCATGTAAAAAGCAGATTCTTCGTGAGTCTGCTTTTTTTGTTGTCATATAATCGCAAATACACTGAAAAAATGATCGATCAACAGAGGATGGAGAAAAGAATGACAAAAGCAGTCTGGATGCTTCATGCAAAAAAAGCAGATTTTAATGGTCTGGCGGCAAGATTTCATATCAGTCCCATTACTGCCCGTATTATCAGAAACAGGGATATTACAGATATAGATGAATTTGATAAATATTTAAACGGAAGTTTAAAGGATCTGTATGAGCCAAGGCTGCTGCCGGATATGGAAAAGGCCATTTCTATATTAAAAGAAAAGATTGCTGCCGGTGCCCGGATCCGGATCGTAGGAGATTATGATATTGATGGTGTGTGTTCTACCTGCATTCTCTACAAAGGACTTAGCCGTGTAGGCGCAAAAGTTGATTATGTAATACCGGAGCGTATCAAAGACGGTTATGGTATTAATGAACATATTATTGAAAAGGCGGCTGCAGACGGCATCCACATGATACTTACCTGTGATAATGGAATTGCTGCTATTGACCAGATCGCAGAAGCAAAAGAACTGGGAATGACGGTAGTGATAACAGATCACCATGATATTCAGGTAGATGAGGTTTCGGAAACGGAGATCATGCCTTCTGCAGACGCCATTGTCAATCCCAAGAGAAAAGACAGTAAATATCCGTTCAGTGAGATCTGCGGCGCTATGGTGGCTTATAAGCTGATCCAGGTACTTTTTGAAGAATATGGGATTGACCGCCAGGAATGGCTGGATATGCTGGAGCTGGCGGCGATTGCTACAGTAGGCGATGTAATGAAGCTTAAGGATGAGAACCGTATTGTAGTAAAAGAGGGGCTTAAAAAGCTGGCTAATACAAAGATCCAGGGTCTTGTAAGCCTGATGGAGAAAAATACACTGGATCCGGAGCATATAAGCGCCTATCACGTTGGCTTTGTGCTGGGACCCTGTCTGAATGCCAGCGGCCGCTTAAAAACGGCCCAGATGGCTATGGAACTGCTTCTGGCAGAAAATAAGGCCCAGGCAGATGAACTGGCAGATGCGTTAAAGGCATTAAATGACGAGCGCAAGGACATGACCAAGGATGGGACAGATGCTGCCATAGAACAGGTGGAGACAGAGCTTAAGGATGATAAGGTGCTGGTAGTCTTTCTTCCGGACTGTCATGAGTCCCTGGCAGGCATTGTGGCGGGCAGGATCCGCGAGTATTATAATAAGCCTGTATTTGTCCTTACAAGGGCAGAAGGCTGTGCAAAAGGCTCAGGACGTTCTATAGAGGCATACCACATGTTTCACGCTCTGGTAGAGGTAAAAGACCTTCTGTTAAAGTTTGGCGGCCATCCTATGGCAGCAGGATTTTCACTGGAAGAGGCAAATATCGAAGAATTTCGCAGGCGGTTAAATGAAAATGCTGCAAAACGGCTTACAGAGGACGATTTTATCCCAAGAGTATGGATCGATGTTCCCATGCCGTTTGAATATATAACAGAGAGCCTGATCCGGGAATTAGAGCTTTTAGAGCCTTTTGGACAGGGAAATGAAAAGCCTCAGTTTGCCTTGAAATCCCTGAAAATACGAAGTGCCAGAGTGTTTGGCCGTAACCGGAATGTAGTGAAATTATCCCTGATGAATGAACGGGGCTTTTCCATGGACGGCGTGGTATTTACAGAAGGTGACTTATTTATGGAAGAAATGGGAAACAGCCAGAGCATGGATATTATCTATTACCCTACAATAAATGAATATAATGGAAACCGCAGTCTGCAGCTGGTAGTGAAGGACTGGAAGTTCCACTGAGGAGATACCTCTGGTACGTGTGTGCCAGGGGTGTTTTTGCAGGAAGAAATATGAGTCTGTATATTTTTTGCCAAAATCGTAAAATGTATGCAAATGAATACTTGAAATTTACATGACTATGGGGTATAATCGCAGAAAACACCATATCTGGATAAATAAACTGACAAAATACGATGGGTATGGGCAAATACTGAAAGGAAGGTAGAACAATGGTAAATACAGTTATGGACTTTATCACTTCCTATGATAAGGAAGTAGGAGAAGCAATTCAGGCAGAGTGCGGCCGCCAGAGAAGAAATCTGGAGCTGATCGCCTCTGAGAACATTGTTTCAGAACCTGTAATGATGGCTATGGGAACTGTACTGACCAATAAGTACGCAGAAGGTTACCCGGGTAAGCGTTATTACGGCGGCTGCCAGTATGTAGACGTACTGGAAACCATCGCCATTGAACGTGCCAAGAAGCTGTTTGGCTGCGATTACGCAAACGTACAGCCACACTCCGGTGCACAGGCAAATATGGCAGTATTTATCGCTATGTTAAAACCAGGAGATACGGTTATGGGTATGAACCTGGATCATGGCGGTCATCTGACACACGGGAGTCCTGTAAACTTCTCAGGACTGTATTTTAACATTGTTCCTTATGGAGTAGATGACGAAGGCTTTATCGATTATGATGAGCTGGAGAGAAAAGCAAAAGAGGCAAAGCCAAAGCTGATCGTGGCAGGTGCCAGCGCTTATGCAAGAACCATTGATTTTAAGCGTTTCCGTGAGATTGCTGACGAGGTAGGTGCTTATCTGATGGTAGATATGGCCCACATTGCAGGTCTTGTAGCAGCTGGAGAGCATCCAAGCCCAATCCCATACGCAGATGTTGTTACAACTACCACCCATAAGACTTTAAGAGGACCTAGAGGCGGTCTGATCTTAGCGAATAAGGAAGCTGCAGAAAAGTTCAACTTTAATAAGGCTATTTTCCCAGGAACCCAGGGCGGCCCATTAGAGCATGTGATCGCAGCAAAGGCAGTATGCCTGGGTGAAGCATTAAAACCTGAATTTAAGGAATATGCACATCAGGTAGTATTAAATGCAAAAGCACTGGCAGACGCACTGCAGAAGCAGGGCTTTAAGATCCTTACAGGCGGCACTGACAACCATCTGATGCTGTTAGACCTGCGTGGTATGGATATTTCCGGTAAAGAGCTGCAGAACCGCTGTGACGAGGTATTTATTACCTTAAACAAGAACACAGTACCAAACGATCCAAGAAGCCCATTTGTAACTTCCGGTGTCCGCATTGGTACACCTGCTGTTACCACCAGAGGCTTAAAGGAAGAGGATATGCCAAAGATTGCAGAGTGCATCTGGCTGGCAGCTACTGACTTTGAGAATAAGAAAGAGTATATTAAGGCAGAGGTTACTAAGCTTTGCGATAAGTATCCGCTGTACGAGTAAAGAAATACATAGAAATAACGATTTAAGATGAAAAACGCCGGAAAATGTTGGTTTTACAACATACATTTCCCGGTGTTTTTTGTTGAAATATTTCAAATGCGTTTATTAAGCATTCTCAGCCTTCAGATTTTTCTGCGCCGTAGCCAGCATCAGTTTAATACGGTTCAACTGGTTTACTTCACTGGCGCCTGGGTCGTAATCTACGGCAATGATGTTGGACTCAGGATAGTTCTTTCGCAGTTCCTTGATCACACCTTTTCCTACAATGTGGTTTGGCAGGCAGCCAAATGGCTGGGTGCAGATAATGTTTTTAACACCACTGTGGATCAGCTCTAACATCTCGCCGGTCAAAAACCAGCCTTCACCCGTCTGGTTGCCTAAGGATACAAAGCCTTTTGCCATTTCTGCCAGATCACGGATCTCAGAAGGCGGTGTAAAATGTTTGCTGGCGGCCAGCTCTTTTCTTGCAGTCTTTCTGAAGAACTCTAACAGGGCGATACCTGCATTACAAAGCCTTGCAGTGGATTTCTTCATTCCCAGGTGTTCTGCCTTGAAATTGCTGTTGTAGAAGCAGTAAAGAAGGAAATCCAACAGGTCAGGCATTACAGCTTCTGCACCTTCTGACTCCAGAAGCTCTACTACATGGTTGTTAGCCAGAGGAGAGAATTTAACAAGGATCTCACCTACGATACCAACCTTCGGCTTCTTAATATCAAGACGCTCCAGATTATCAAAATCACGGATAATGCCGCGGACATTCTTAGCAAATTCCATCATAGCAGGCTGTCTCTTAGAAAGCGCCTTAATACAGATCTTTTTCCATTTCTCATGAAGTGCATTGGCACTTCCAGGAACTGCCTCATATGGTCTGGTTGCATAAAGGACACGCATGAAAATGTCACCGTATACAACTGCCTGCATGGCCTTGGTCATCATTGGCAGTGTAATGGAGAAACCTGGGTTAGTTTCCATGCCATTTGCATTGACAGAAATAACCGGAACCTGAGGCATACCGGCTTTCTCCAGTGCCCGGCGGATAAATCCGATATAGTTGGAGGCACGGCAGCCGCCGCCGGTCTGGCTCATAAAGACAGCCGTGCGGTTTAAGTCGTATTTGCCGGATAACAGTGCGTCCATGATCTGACCGATAACGATCAGGGATGGATAGCAGGCATCATTATTTACGTACTGAAGACCTACATCTACGGCATTGCGGTTGTGGTTCTGCAGGATCTCCATGTTATAGCCGAAAGCGCGGATTGCCGGTTCGATCAGGTCAAAGTGGATCGGTGACATCTGCGGGCATAACAGAGTGTAATCCTTCTTCATTTCCTTGGTAAACAGCACACGGTTGTAAGCGCTGGAAACCACTTTCCGCTCATAATGCTTCTGGTCACGGACACGAAGAGCCGCGATCAGGGAACGGATACGGATACGGGCTGCTCCCAGGTTATTTACCTCGTCGATCTTTAATACAGTATAGATCTTTCCGGACTTTGTTAAGATCTCAGCAACCTGGTCTGTGGTAACAGCGTCCAGACCGCAGCCAAAGGAGTTTAACTGGATCAGATCCAGGTCATCTCTTGTTTTTACAAAGCTTGCGGCCTCATAAAGACGGGAATGATACATCCACTGGTCGGTGACAACTAAAGGTCGTTCCACTTTGCCCATATGGGAAACAGAGTCCTCTGTAAGTACGGCAAAGCCGTAGGAAGCGATCAGTTCCGGGATACCGTGGTGGATCTCCGGGTCTACATGGTAAGGTCTTCCGGCCAGCACAATGCCCCGTTTACCATGTTCTTTCATCCAGGCAAGTGTTACCTCGCCCTTTTTCTCCATATCAGAACGGGATGCCAGCAGTTCTTCCCAGCCAGCGTGGGCTGCCATACGGATCTCTGCTTCAGGTATCTGGAATTTTTTTACAAATTCCCGTACCAGGCCGTCTGTTAAGATCTTTTCGTTTGTAAATGCCATGAATGGGTTCATGAAATCTACATGCTCTGTCTCTAATTCTTCTACGTTATTTTTAATATTTTCCGCATAGGAAGTGACCATTGGACAGTTATAATGGTTTCCTGCCTCAGGGCTTTCATTGCGCTCATAAGGGATACATGGATAGAAGATAAACTTCACACCCTGATGGATGAGCCATGAAATATGGCCATGTACCAGCTTTGCCGGATAACACTCAGACTCACTTGGAATGGACTCAATGCCCAGTTCGTAGATCTGTCTGGTGGACTGTGGGGAAAGTGTTACATGGTAGCGCAGCTTTTTAAAGAAAACAGCCCAGAATGGGAAGTTTTCATACATATTTAAAACTCTTGGGATACCCACTACGCCGCGGTCTGCCTGGTCTAAAGGTAGCGGTTCATAGTCAAACATCCGGTGATATTTGTAATCAAACAGGTTTGGTATCTCTTTTTTCGCTTTTGCAAGTCCAAGACCACGCTCACAGCGGTTTCCGGAAATATAGTGGCGTCCGCTTCCGAACTGGTTGATGGTTAAAACGCAATGGTTATTGCAGCCTTTGCACCTGGTCATAGAGGTGGTGTACTGCAGTCCGATGATCTTATCCAGAGGCAGCATGGTGGTCTCTTTTTCACCGGCCATATGGAAACGTTCTTTTGCGATCAGTGCTGCACCGAAAGCTCCCATGATACCGGCAATGTCCGGACGGACCGCACGACAGCCTGAAATCTTCTCAAAGCTGCGAAGGACAGCATCATTATAGAAGGTACCGCCCTGGACAACTACATGTTTTCCAAGGTCAGAAGTGTTTGTGATCTTAATTACCTTAAATAAAGCGTTTTTAATAACAGAATAAGCTAGACCTGCAGAGATATCAGCAACCGTAGCGCCTTCCTTCTGGGCCTGCTTTACATTGGAGTTCATAAATACAGTACAGCGAGTACCAAGGTCTGTAGGATTTTTGGCAAATAATGCTTCTTTTGCGAAATCTTTTACACTGTAATTTAAGCTTTTTGCGAAAGTTTCAATGAAAGAGCCGCAGCCGGAAGAACATGCCTCGTTTAACTGTACGCTGTCTACGGTTCCGTCTTTGATCTTAATGCATTTCATATCCTGACCGCCGATGTCCAGGATGCAGTCTACATCCGGCTCAAAGAAAGCAGCAGCGTAGTAGTGGGAAATAGTCTCTACTTCTCCCTCATCTAACATAAGAGCAGCCTTTAAAAGGGCTTCGCCGTATCCGGTAGAGCAGGAGTAAGCAATATGGGCAGTTTCTGGAAGCTGTTCTTTGATCTCTGTCACTGCGCGGATGGCAGTAGCCAGAGGACTTCCATTATTATTATCATAAAAACGATATAATAATGTGCCGTCTTCTCCAACAAGAGCCACTTTGGTGGTAGTGGAACCGGCGTCAATACCCAGATAGCAGTTGCCTTCGTAAGTAGAAAGATTGCCGGAACGCACGTGGTTGTGGCCGTGGTCTTCGATAAAGGCGTCATATTCTGCCTGATCCTTAAACAGAGGCTCCATACGCTTTACTTCAAAATCCATTTTAATGCCATTGGAAAGCCGGTCGATCATGTCGGTAATAGCTACCGGCTCCTGGCCTTCCTTTGGGTTCATGGCAGCGCCTACAGCTGCAAACAGGTGGGAGTGATCCGGTGCAATGGTCTGCTCCGGAGTCAGATGCAGCGTGCGAACAAAGGCTTTTCTCAGTTCAGGAAGGAAATGCAAAGGTCCTCCTAAAAAGGCAACATTTCCACGGATGGGCTTACCACAGGCAAGACCGCTGATGGTCTGGTTTACTACTGCCTGGAAAATAGAGGCAGCCAGATCCTCTCTGGTAGCGCCGTCGTTGATCAGCGGCTGGATATCCGATTTCGCGAAAACACCGCAGCGGGCTGCAATTGGGTAGATAGCCTTGTAATCTTTTGCATATGTATTCAGTCCAGCAGCATCGGTCTGCAAAAGGGATGCCATCTGGTCAATGAAAGACCCGGTTCCTCCTGCGCAGATACCGTTCATACGCTGGTCGATGCCCCCTGTAAAGTAAATGATCTTGGCATCTTCGCCGCCTAACTCAATGGCTACGTCGGTCTGTGGCGCATAGTCCTGGAGAGCAGATGCAACTGCTACAACTTCCTGGACAAAAGGAACGTGTAAATGAGATGAAAGTGTAAGGCCGCCAGAGCCGGTGATCACCGGGATAATATCAATGGGGCCGGTCTGGTTTAAGGCTTTCTTTAAAAGGCCTGCCAGAGTTTCCTGAATATTGGCATAATGACGCTCATAATCGGAGAATATAATATGAAGATCCTGATCCAGTAATGCAACTTTGACAGTTGTTGAACCGATATCGATCCCCAGGGTGTAATAAGTTGTAGTCTGATCCATAGTATATGGGGATAGCCCCTTACCTCCTTCGTGATTTGATGTACTTTCAAGACTCTGAGAGTACATCCTATAGCTTATGAAACGTAATTGTTTGTTAGAACATCATGTCTCTTACTGCAATTCCGGGCGAAAAGCCCAAAAAAGCACATTACAGTCTAACACAATACCTTTTACTTGGCAATTGTTAAAGGGGGTTAAGAATTTGTGAAGAATTGAAAAAATATGAAACGATTTGACAAAAACCGGGCCAGTCACTATAATGAGTAGGGTGAAAATTCAAAATGGGGGAGATTTCGCATGATACGGATTTTCAAGACAGAAGACGGTGCAATGCACGAAAAAGAGGAGATGCAGCCAGGCTGCTGGATCGCCCTGACCAATCCAACTGCATCAGAGATCTTAGAGATTGCTGATGCCTGCCAGATCGATCCGGACCACCTGAAAGCACCTCTGGATGAGGAAGAGCGCTCACGTATTGAAGCAGAAGATGAATATACGCTGATATTGGTGGATATTCCTTCTATAGAAGAAAGAAACGGGAAAGACTGGTTTGTGACCATTCCTATGGCGATCATTACCACCAAGGATGTGCTGATAACCGTCTGCCTGGAGGAGACCCCGATCCTTACTGCCTTTATGGACGGAAGAGTCAGAGATTTCCACACATTTATGAAAACAAGGTTTATCTTACAGATCCTTTATAAAAATGCAACCCAGTATCTGCAGTACCTGCGCATTATCGATAAAAAGAGTGAAGTCATTGAAAACAAACTTCACCAGTCCCAGAAAAATGAGGAACTGATCGAACTGTTAGAACTTCAGAAATCACTGGTGTACTTTACCACCTCCCTTCGTTCCAACGAAGTGGTGCTGGAGAAGTTATTAAGGATTGACAAGATCAAGAAGTACCCGGAAGATACTGATCTTCTGGAAGATGTAATCGTAGAGAATAAGCAGGCTATGGAGATGACCAGCATTTACAATGGCATTTTAAGTGGTACCATGGATACCTTTGCATCTGTTATTTCAAACAACTTAAACATTGTTATGAAATTCCTGGCAACCGTTACCATTGTTATGTCCATTCCAACTATGGTGGCAAGTTTTTACGGTATGAACGTAAGAGCCAGCGGAATGCCTTTTGCAGAGCATCCTTATGGATTTGGCATCGTGCTTTTCTTTACACTGGTATTGACACTGATCGTTGCTTATATATTTAATAAGAAAGATCTGTTTTAAAATCAGTTAAATCAGTTTAAAAAAGGAGTTTTTGAATGGGAAAATTTTCCAATAACTGGAAACGCCGGAACGGAAATTTCCTGGGGTTCAGAAGTATCATTGATATTGTATGCGCCCTGGAGATCCTTGGAGTGGTCCTTTTCCTGGTAGCACCGCAGTTTGTGATGAACTATCTGATCTTAAATCCTGCGGCTATCCTTCACGGCCAGATCTGGCGTATTGTTACATTTTTAGTGTATCCACCGGCCATTACAGGTTCTGATGCCATTATGTTTGTGCTGATGAACGCCCTTGGCATTTACTGTATCCGTGCTTTTGGTACCATTGTGGAGCAGGTATGGGGAAGATTTCGCTTTAACTGCTACATTATCGGAGGTGTGCTCCTTCATTCGGTTGTTGCCATTGGCATTTACCTGGTAACAGGGCTTTCACTGCCACTGTTCCCAACTTATTTGGTTTATTCCTTCTTCTTTGTATTTGCCCTGATGTTTCCGGATATGCAGGTACTGTTTATGATGGTACTGCCATTAAAGGCAAGCTGGATCGCAGTGGCAGAGGCAGGAATTTATATTTATTCCTTTATTACAGGCGGACTGATCGAGAAGATCGAGATCGTTTTAAGTCTGATCCTTATTGGCGTATTCTTTGGCTGGATGACCTTTGCAGGTCCTTCCGGTTTTAAGCAGAAGAAACGCTCCCAGGAATTCCAGAAGACCACCCAGAAAATGAAAGTGGTAAAGAGAGGACACAAGTGTGCAGTCTGCGGACGCACAGATAAAGACAGTCCTGGTATGGAATTCCGTTATTGTTCCAAATGTGAAGGCAATTATGAATATTGCATGGATCATTTGTACACACATAAGCATGTCAAAAAAGAGGATGCTGATAACAGTAACAGTAATGATTAATGCGACCGGCATGCTCTGCGCTTTTGCACTGCATATCCCCACTTGGCCTGACACATTTATTCCTGTGCCAAGGGCATAAAAAGGCAGTAAAAGAGCGAATATACTACTAACCCCAATTCATTTTATTTATGGAGGAATTTGAAAACATGAAGAAAACTAAGATCGTCTGCACTATGGGCCCCAACACAAATGACAAGAACATTATGCTGGAACTGGCTAAAAATGGAATGGACGTAGCTCGTTTTAACTTCTCCCACGGTGATTATGCAGAGCATCAGAGCCGCCTGGAGATTTTAAAAGAGGTTAGAAAAGAACTGGACCGTCCGGTAGCAGCTCTTCTTGATACAAAGGGACCGGAGATCCGTACCGGCGTATTAAAAGACGGAAAGAAAGTTTCCTTAAAGGAAGGACAGACCTTTACTTTAACTACCAGAGAGATCGTTGGTGATGAGACTATTACCCATATCAACTACTCTGGCCTGAATGAAGATGTTGCAGCTGGAAATAAGATCCTCATCGATGACGGCCTGATCGAGCTGGAAGTAGTAAAGGTAGACGGCACTGAGATCGTTTGTACCGTTATCAACGGCGGTGAGTTAGGCGAGAAGAAGGGTGTAAATGTTCCTAACGTAAAGATCAAACTTCCGGCACTGACTGAAAAAGATAAAGAAGATATCCGTTTTGGTATCAAACAGGGCTTTGATTTTATCGCAGCTTCTTTTGTACGTACAGCTGACTGTATCCGTGAGATCAAGGAAATGCTGGATGCAGAAGGTTCTGCAATCAAGGTAATCGCTAAGATCGAGAATGCAGAAGGTATTGAAAACCTGGATGAGATCATTGCAGTAGCAGACGGTATCATGGTAGCAAGAGGTGACATGGGTGTTGAGATTCCGGCTCAGGAAGTTCCTCATATCCAGAAAGAGATCATCCGTAAGTGTAATGAGGCTTGTAAGACTGTTATTACTGCAACCCAGATGTTAGACTCCATGATCCGCAACCCAAGACCTACCAGAGCTGAGGTTACTGACGTTGCCAACGCTGTTTATGACGGTACTGACGCAGTAATGCTTTCCGGTGAGACTGCTATGGGTAAATATCCGATTGACGCATTAAAGATGATGGTATCTATCGTTGAAGAGACGGAAGCTTACTTAGACTACAGCGCATACCGCCGTCGTAAAGTAACTGAGGAGAATATGAAGAATATCTCCAATGCAGTTTGCTCCGCTTCTGTTTCTACCGCACATGACATCGGTGCTGATTACATCATTGCTCCAAGTATTACAGGATTTACATCCATGATGCTTTCCAAGTGGAGACCGGCAGCACGTATCATCGGTATGTCCCCAAGCACTACTACTGTCCGTCAGATGATGCTTCAGTGGGGTGTAACACCTGTATGGTCCCGTCGTGCAGAGAGTACGGATGAGCTGATCGAAAACTCTTTAGAAGAGTTAAAGAGCGGCAATGTGATCAATTCTGGTGATCTGGCCGTTATTACCGCAGGTATCGTTACCTATGCAAGACGCCATGAGGCAGCAACAGCTACCAATATCATGCGTGTGGTAGTTGTTGAGTAATTTTTCATAATTTTTCATATTCATAGAAAGAACTGGACAAAGAAGTCTGATATAGGTTACAATCAGTTTGATTGCGGCCTGATCAGGCTTCTTTCTTTTATTTTGTATATTGAGGAAACGCCATTGGCGCATCCGTTGATTTTAGAGAGGAGATACCATGGAGAAGAAACCATTTGTAACACGGGAGCAGCTGGAGGAGATCAAGAAAACATACCCGACACCGTTCCACCTGTATGATGAAAAGGGAATCCGCGAGAATGGCGAGCGCCTGATGCGTGCATTTTCCTGGAACAAGGGATTCAGAGAGTATTTTGCTGTAAAGGCAACACCGAATCCATTTGTAATTGATATTTTAAAGAAACTTGGATGCGGCGTGGACTGCTCTTCGCTGACAGAGCTTATGATGGCAAAGGCGATGAAGTACGATGGCGAGAAGATCATGTTCTCCTCCAACGATACACCGCCGGAGGAGTTCAAGATGGCTGCCGAGCTGGGCGCGATCATCAACCTTGATGATTTTACGCACATTGATTTCCTGGAGAAGACGATCGGTTATATTCCGGAGACGATCAGCTGCCGTTACAATCCGGGCGGACTGTTCAAGATCAGCAATGATATCATGGACAACCCAGGCGATGCGAAATACGGTATGACAACCGAGCAGCTATTTGAGGCATTCAAGGTGTTGAAAGCAAAAGGTGCGAAACATTTTGCTATCCATGCCTTCCTTGCAAGCAATACGGTTACAAATGAGTATTATCCGATGCTTGCGAAGGTATTGTTTGAGGTGGCGGTCAAGCTGAAAGAAGAGACCGGCGCAGATATTAAATTTATCAACCTGTCTGGCGGCGTTGGCATTCCTTACCGCCCGGATCAGGAGCCGAACGATATCTTTGCAATCGGCGAGGGCGTCCGCAAGGTTTATGAGGAAGTTCTGGTTCCGGCTGGCATGGGCGATGTAGCGCTTTATACAGAGATGGGACGTTTCATGCTGGCGCCGTATGGCTGCCTTGTGACAACGGCAATCCATGAGAAACACACCTATAAAGAGTATATTGGTGTGGACGCGTGTGCAGTCAACCTGATGCGGCCGGCGATGTACGGCGCATACCATCACATCACGGTCATGGGAAAAGAGAACGAGCCGTGTGACCACAAATACGATGTAACCGGTTCCCTGTGCGAGAACAATGATAAATTTGCGATTGACCGGATGCTTCCGAAGATCGATATGGGCGATATCCTTGTCATCCATGATACCGGCGCACATGGTTTTTCGATGGGCTACAACTACAACGGAAAGCTGCGCTCGGCTGAACTGCTCCTGAAAGAGGATGGTTCCGTGAAGATGATCCGCCGGGCAGAGACACCGAAGGATTATTTTGCGACCTTTGATTTTTGTGATCTGTTTAAGGATGTGCAGTAAAAAAGAACGTTAAATTAATATAATGCAGGAAAGACGATTTTTATTGCATCGAAATGGTGAATCTTAAGAATTTCTTCATAATTTATTTAAAGAGAATACAAACATTTTGGAGAGAGGCATGATATACTATAACCATAATAAATGCATGATACAAAAGATTTAATCCTTTAACCTTTTTGAAATCCGAATTCCTAACGAAAAAAAGTCCGGCGGAGCTTTTCCACCGGACTTTTTTTCTGCATATTTCTAATTTTGTAACTGTTCAGTACAGATACCTATTTTTTATAATCCTTCAGCCATTTCATACAGCAGACGCTCGGAATCATCCCATCCCAGACACGGGTCGGTGATGGATTTTCCGTAGATGTGTTCGCCAACTTTCTGGTTGCCTGGTTCGATGTAGCTTTCGATCATGACGCCTTTGACGAAGTTACGGATATCGTCGGAGTGACGGCGGCTGTGGAGTACTTCCTTGACGATACGGATCTGCTCCATGTATTTTTTGTTGGAGTTGGAGTGGTTTGCATCGATGATGCAGGCCGGATTCTTCAGATCACGCTCGTTGTAGAGGTCTAAGAGCAGCTTCAGGTCTTCGTAGTGGTAGTTCGGCAGGCACTGGTCATGCTTGTTGACAGCACCACGCAAGATGGTGTGGGTCAGCGGGTTGCCCTGTGTCTTTACTTCCCAGCTGCGGTAGATGAACTCATGACCGTGCTGTGCTGCGTGTACGGCGTTCAGCATGACGGAGAGTGCGCCGCTGGTCGGATTCTTCATGCCGACCGGTACGTCGATGCCGCTGGCAACGAGGCGGTGCTGCTGGTTCTCAACGGAACGTGCGCCGACTGCAACATAGGACATAACGTCGGAAAGGTAGGTCAGGTTCTCCGGGTATAGCATCTCGTCTGCGGTCGAGAAGCCGGTTTCTTCGATCACACGCATGTGAAGTTTGCGAATCGCGATCAGACCCTGGTATAAGTTTGGCTTACCTTCCGGATTTGGCTGGTGTAAAAGTCCCTTATAGCCGTCACCGGTTGTTCTAGGTTTGTTGGTGTAGATTCTAGGAACCAGAATCAGTTTGTCCTTCACTTTCTCCTGTACCTTGGCAAGACGGTTTACATAATCAATAACCGCATCTTCCCGGTCAGCAGAGCACGGACCAATGATGACAAGAAACTTGTCGCTGTCGCCTGTAAAGACGTCACGGATAGCAGCGTCCTTTCGAGCTTTTTCTGCGGCCAGCTCCGGTGCCAGTGGAAACTGTGCACGAATCTCGTCCGGGGTCGGCAGCTTGCTGACATATTCAAATCCCATGAGTTTCATCCTCCTGTATTGTCTAAAAGATTTTCACACTTTAAAGCGTATAATGTTTATTATAGTATAGAAAAATCAAATCATCAATAGGTTGAAGGAAAAGAATTTTATTTCTTTTATGCTATTTTTATGCAGCTTTTATTAAATAGACCGTAGCCTATAAAAATGGTTGACGTATTTATTAAAGAAGTGTAGAATATATTCCATATCAGCAATATTTAATTTTAGTTTGATATAGTTCCATATGAAAACGGAACCGTTCATGCCTCGATTGACTGAGAGCAAGGGCACGACGGTCACTGTTTTTGTACAAATCCCGCACAAGCGGGAGCAGCGTTTGTTTGTTTGGTGCTGCATATGTTTGCGTGTTTTCCGAGAAAAACAGAGCATTTGGCAGAAATCTGGCATTTCATTCGTCCCTATTATCTGGGGACGTTTTTTTGTGTCATAGGAAATTCCTTGAAATTTCCTATGACACAAAAAACGTTCAGATGAATGCATACAGCCGACAAAAATGTGGAAAAATGAGATACTTATTTTAGGAGGAGAGCGCAGTATGAAAGGATATAAAAAGCTGATGGATATTGTGGCGATGGTTGAGAAAACCGTGCTGGTAGTCACGATGATCCTGATCCTTGTACTGACGGTGGGAAATGTATTTTCCCGTAAGGTAATTCACCAGTCCTGGTCCTTTACAGAGGAGCTGGTTGTTGCCATTTTCGTATTAATTACGTTGCTTGGCGCGGCGCTGTCTGCGCGTGAGGGCGGACTGGTAGGTTTAAATCTGGTAACAGAGCGTCTGCCGAAATCGGCAAAGAAGCCGGTCATGATTCTGATTACAATCTTTTCGGTTCTCTTTATGGGAATCTTATTTTACTATGGCATGGACAAGGTACTGGCGCAGCTTGCGAACCAGAAACGTACCTTTGTATTGAACTGGCCGGAGTGGATCTTCTGGTCCTTTGTGCCGATCGGCGCAGCCTGCATGATCCTGCATTTTATCGAATTTTATCTGGACAGCTGTGGAAAGGAGGGCGATGACAAATGATCAGTGCGGTACTGTTTATCTCATTTTTCATTTTCCTGATCATGGGTATCCCGATCGGAATCTGCCTCGGACTTTCCTCCGTGTGTGCAATCCTGTATTCCGGGACATC
>ERZ832317.3562-NODE-3562-length-16089-cov-4.345890_pt1 | contig 16089 bp, 7 predicted proteins | sample MGYA00519695_ERZ832317 | MGnify/ENA primary metagenome ERZ832317 (study PRJEB31850, sample SAMEA3708726) | human gut metagenome | biome: human gut; feature: human-associated habitat; material: faeces | place: China | collected 2014 ...
CCGTGAAGGACAACGAACTGCGCTGGCAGTTGCACCGCCACTACTGGTTCATCCCGCTGGCCAAGTGTTACTACACCACGGGCGACGCGAAATACATCGACGCCTGGATGGACCAGTACACCGACTGGGTGAAGAAAAACCCGCTGGACGGCGTCGAACGGCTGAAGGCTGCGGGAGCTTCCGCGGCCGAAATCGCCGCCGAAAAGGAGAACATCCGCTTCGCATGGCGTCCGATGGAGGCCGGACGCCGTCTGCAGGACCTGCTGACGGAGTTCGCGCTGACGATTCATTCGCCGCGCTTCACGCCCCGGTTCCTCAACCTCTTCCTGCGCACCTACCGCCAGCACGCCGACCACATCCTGCACAACTACTCCAAGCAGGGCAACCACCTGCTGTTCGAAGCCCAGCGGATGCTGTTCGCGGGCATCTATTTCCCGGAGTTCCGCGAAGCGCAGGAGTGGCGTCGCAGCGGCATCGAGATTCTCAACCGCGAGATCGGCGTGCAGGTCTATCCCGACGGGATGCAGTTCGAGCTGGATTTCGGATACCACATCGCCGCCATCGACATCTTCCTCAAGGCCCTCGGCATGGCCCGCGCCAACGGTTATGAGGGCGAATTCCCGGCCAGCTACATCGAGACGGTCGGGAAGATGACCGCCGTCACCTGGAACCTGCTCTTCCCCGACTGGTCCAACCCGATGTTCGGCGACACCAAGAGCCACGACAAAAGCTCCCTCCAGCGGCAGTTCCGCAGCTGGAGCAAGGTGTTCCCCGGCGACAAACAGCTGCAATGGTTCGCCACGGAGGGCCGCAAGGGCGCCCTTCCCGACTACACTTCGCAGCAGTTCCCGGAATCGGGATTCTACGTCCTGCGCACGGGATGGGACAAGAACGCCACCGTGACGGTCGTGAAGGCCGGTCCCCCGGCGTTCTGGCACAACCAGCCCGACAACGGCACGTTCGAGTACTGGCGCCGGGGGCGCAACTTCTTCCCCGACTCGGGCAGCTACGTCTACGGCGGCGACAGCGCCGTGCTGGCCCAGCGCAACTGGTTCCGCCAGACCCGCGTGCACAACACCGTGACGCTCGACGACCGCGACCTCGAAAAGACCGATTCGAAACTCCTGCTGTGGAAGGCGACGCCCGAACTGACGACGCTGGTGACCGAAAACCCCTCCTACGAGGGTCTCACCCACCGCCGGGCGATGTTCTTCACAGGGGAGGGCCTGCTGGTGATCGCCGACCAGATTTCGGGCCCGGCCGCCGGGAATGTCGGGGTGCATTTCAACCTCTGCCCGGGCCGGATCGAATACGCCAGGGACGGCACCGTGCGCACGCTGTTCGCCGACGGCAACAACATCCGCATCAAGACCTCGGCGACGGTCCCCGTGCAGATCCGCGAGGAGGAGGGATGGGTTTCGACCGCCTACCGCAAGAAGGAGGAGCGTCCGGCCTACGCCGTCGAGGCGCAGAAGGACGCCGGCGGGGAGATGCTCTTCGTCACCGTCATCGCCCCGGACGAAGCGCCGTTCCAAGGCTCGATCGCCATCGTTCCGGAAAAGGCCCCCGTGGGCGACACGTTCCGCTTCGCGGTGCGCGTGGGCGCCAAAACATACGATTTAGGGTATGAACTCAAATAAGGCTCCGATGACAATCATGTATCCCGTCCTGCTGCTGCTGGCCTGCACGCCGGACGTTGCCCGGGAAAAAGAGGCCCCGAACGGGTTTACAGCGCTGCCCGAGCGGGTGAATATCCAGGCCGACTCGGCCCGGATGAGTCAGGTGATCGACAACGAGTGGGTCGCCGTGGGCATCCGCAAGGACGAAGCACTCGGCCTCGATCATTCCCGCATGTACGGCGGAAAGCCCTCCTACCGCTTCACCCTCGGACGCGACGACAACACGCTCGAAGGCTACGCCCCGGGCGAGACCAAAGGCCGTTCGGAACTTGCCTGGTGTTATGCCACGGCAGCCGATTTCGCAGGTCTTCCCGACAAGGCCTACTCCGACGCCCAGCGGATGAAGACCGTCTACCACCACGGCAAGGGCATCTGCCCGCAGGGCACGTCGTGGAGCTACACGTTCGCGATCCGGATTCCCGCGGAGTTGAGTCCCGAGGTGTCGACGATCTTCGCCCAGTGGCACGGCATGCCCGACCGGACGCTGGTGACGGCTCCCGACGGCCGTGTGATGAAGCTCCCGGCGGAGGAGTTCCTCGCCATGCAGGACACCGTCATCATCAAGAAAGACATCGTCTACGAACGCGTGGAAACCGTGGATACGAAGGGCAACAAAGTCTGGAAAGCCGGCAAGCCGACAGGCTGGAAAGTCGAACAGGGCGGCTATCCTCCGCTGGCGTTCGGGTTCTCGAACGGGTATTTCTACATCAAGGCCAACTCCGACCGCCGCTGGTTCACCGACAAAACCGACCGCTGCAACGCCAATGCAGCCAAGGCCAAGGTGATGGTTCCCGTCACCTCGGAGTTCAAAGCCTCGACGATCGCCGCGCGGATGCCCTTCAGCGAGTTCCCGAAGGACCGCTGGGTCACCTTCACCGTGGAGATCGACTGGACGCAGTACGGCGGCGAAGCCGAGACGATCGTGCGTCCGGGACGCCTCGACGTATGGATGGCCCATGACAGCCGGACGAACCATCTGGTAGACAACGAGCAGATACTCATAGGCCGCAACGACGAGGACGGCTACTACTTCAAATTCGGCATCTACCGCGTGGGCGACAGCACCGAGCCCGTGAGTTACAACCTCGCCGGATATGCCCAGCGGCAGCGCTGATCCGGGGCAAAAACAACAGAAAGAGGCGGGATTTTGGTCCCGCCTCTTTTCGTTCATGCGCGATTGCCATACCGGGCCCGCCATGTCGGGGTATTTCCGGATTACTGGCCCCAGCCAGGGTTCTGCTTGCATTTGGGCATCATGTCGAGATCGCGCTGCGGAATGGGCAACAGTTCGTGGCGGCCTTTGATGATGTACCGCGAGACGGCATAGTTGGCATTGGAATACCAGTCGACCAGCTCCTGGGCGGTCTCCATAACGCGGTCATAGTAGATGCCCCAGCGGATCAGGTCCTGCTTGCGGTGGCCTTCGAAGCAGAGCTCGTAGGCACGCTCCTTGCGGATCGCCTCGCGCAGGTCCTCGCGCGAAAGACCATAGGAAAGGTCGTGCTTCGTGTCGCCGAAACCGCGGCGGCGCACAGCGTTCACGGCGTCCACAGCATCGACGACCGAGCCGCCCGACTCGTTGAGCGCCTCGGCGAAGAGCAGCAGCACGTCCGAATAGCGCAGAATGTACCAGTTGACGTTCGACTTGTCGTTGTTGACGATGTAGTTCGCCGCTTCGACATACTTCTCGGTGTCCCACTTGCCCGGCGTGAACAACTGACGCTGGCGGTTCTTCTGCTCCTCGGAGGGAGTCGCGCCCGAAATGGTCGAGAAATAGGTGATCGGGCCGCTGCCCAGCGTATGATCGTATTTGTAGTCGGCGATCGAAAGCGCCATGCGGGGATCGTTCTGCGCCTCCCACTCGCGGGTAAAGTTATAGGTCACTTTCCAGTTGGCGGCATTGCGTCCGCGCTCGCCCTCGACCGTGGTGGCCGACACGCCGTTCCATTTGCCGATACGTCCGGCCGTGTTGTCGCTGTCGAGGCCCGTCGGCGAGTAGAACGACACTTCGATCAGGCTCTCGCCCGCATCCCAGATACCGTTGCAGGTGTTCTTCCAGACGGTTTCGTAGTCGGAGATCAGACGGTGCTTGCCCGACTCCACGACGCGGCGGGCTGCCTTCTCGGCCTCGGCCCATTTCGACTCGTCGCGCACGGGATAACCGGCCCACGTGCAGTAGACCTTGGCCAGCAGGCCCAGCGCGGCCCCCTTCGAGAAACGATAGGCGTTGGTCGTGCGCCGGGTGTCGTCGACGGCCCACGGAAGCACCTCGGCGGCATATTTCAGGTCCTCCTCGATATAGGCGTAGACATCCTTGGCAGCGGTCTGCTCGAAGGTCTCGTCCTTCCTGCGCGAATCGGCCGTCGAGGTCATCAGCACCACGTTGCCGTACCAGCGCACCAGCTCGAAATAGAACAGCGCACGCAGCGCACGGGCCTCGCCCAGGTAAATAGTGGCCAGTTCGCGGTCCGAAGAGCCCCAGTTGTCCATACGACCCGAAACGGTCTCGATGAAGTCATTGGCATCGTAAATCGCCGAGTAGAGCTTCTGCCACGTGCGGGAGATCTGCGACGTCGAGGCGTTGTGGGAATTGGTCGGAATCTCGCGGAACGAAGTCGTCGAACTGCCCTCGCACTGGGCAATGTCGGTCGAGATCGTGAACAGCAGCGACAGGTGATACGAATAGGTATACTCGTTCGCCAGGTTCTTGTAAACGCCCTGGAGGACGGTCTCCGCCTCCTTGGCATTGTTCAGGTAGTTGTCCTTGCCGGTCTCCGAATAGGACTCTTCGTCGAGCAGATCGGAGCACGAGGCGAACAGCAGGCAGAGCGGCAGGCAGTATAAAAGTATCTTTTTCATGGTTTTTATCGTATTAGAAGGTCAGATCGATACCGAACGTATAGACTTTGCTCTTCGGATAGGCTCCCCAGTCGAGCGAAGGGGTCATGGGATTCGACGCACGCATACTCACCTCGGGGTCGTAGCCCGAATAACCCGTCACCACGAAGAGGTTCTGGGCCGTGAAGTAAAGGCGCAGTTTCGAAACATAGAACTTGCGCGTCCACTGCTGCGGGAACGTATAACCGACGGTCAGGTTCTTCAGACGCAGGAACGAACCGTCCTCGATGAAGCGCGAGTAAATCTCGTTCTTGATATAACCGTCCCAGGCCGGCACCTTGTTCGAAGCGTTGGTCGCCGTCCAGCGGTCGGCCACCTCGGCCATCAGGTTGGAACGCTGGTCCTGCGTCTGCGAAGCGTAGAGGCGGGTGGCGTTGTAGACGTCGTTGCCGTAGTTGAACTGGAACATGAAACTCAAGTCCACGCCCTTGTACGACAGGGTATTGGTGATACCGCCGTACCATTTGGGCGTACCGTTTCCGATCACCGTGCGGTCGGCCGTCGTGATCACGCCGTCACCGTCGGTGTCCTTGTATTTGACCATACCCGGCTTCACGGCCACTCCGGCGTGGTCTGTGATGTCCGTAACGCCCTCCTTGAGGACATACTCGCCCGTGGCGGCATTGACGTTGAAATCCGAAGTCTGGTAGACGCCATCGAAAACATAGCCGTAGATCAGGCCCAGCGACTGACCGATGCGGGCCGTGTAGTCGTAACCCGTGTAATCGCTGTTCCAGCTCGCCGTGGTCATCATCTCCTTCGCTCCGCCGGCCAGCGCACGCAGTTCGTTGCGGATGAACGAAATGTTGAAATCGGTCGTCCAGCGGAAGCCGCTCTTCGAGGCGATGTTCGTCGAGTTGATCGCAATCTCGACACCCTTGTTGCGAATCTTACCCACATTCATCCACTGCGACGCGAAACCCGAGACATAGGCGCGGTTGGCGGCCATCAGCAGGTCCTTCGTATCCTTGAGGAAGAAATCCGTCGTGACGTTCAGGCGGTTGCGGAACAGACCCAGGTCGATACCGATGTTGGTGCTCTGCGAGGCCTCCCACTTGATGCTCTCCGGCAGCTGCTTGGGCGACAGGACCGTGATGACGTTGTTGCCGTAGCCGTACTTGCCCTGCGAATAGAGTTCCAGCGAGAGGTAGTTGGTGATGCGGTCGTTGCCCACGACACCCCAGCCGGCACGCAGCTTCAGGTTGGAGACGACATCCTGTTTCTTCATGAAATTCTCCTCCGAGATGCGCCATGCCGCCGAGAACGACGGGAAATAACCCCACTTGTTGTTCTTGCTGAACACCGTCGAACCGTCGGCACGAATCGTCGCCGTAAAGAGGTAACGGTCCCGGAAATTGTAGTTCGCACGTGCGAAGAACGAGACGAGCAGCTTGTCCGAACGGTTCGAATTCGCTGTGGTCGGCGTAGCGCCCAGCCCGAGGTTGTCGTTGGCGATGTTGTCGAACGGGAAATCGGTGGCTCCGGCCAGCAGGTACTCCGATCCCTGGAACGCGGTCTCCTGCCCGAGCATCACGTCGAAGGCATGGCCCCGCTTACGCTCGTATTTATAAGTCAGGTAGTTGAAATTCGTCCAGCGGACATTGCGCGTCATACGGGTCGAACCGTAGGGAGTCTGGCCGTTGCGGTAGGCCTCCTTCGATCCGTCCTGATAGAAGACGTAGTTGCGGGCGTTGGAGGTGTTGTACGTTCCGGCGGTGCGGAAGGTCCAGCCCTTGCCGAAATCGATGTTCAGCGCCAGGTTGCCCGACCACATTTCGGTCTTCGTGGTGTTGATCACCGACTCGGCCTGCTTGATGGGGTTCACCTGCGAGAGCGACTCCGAGGACTCAAGCTCCAGCGGGTCGATCGACGACGCCAGCAGCTCCTCGTCGGTCATCTTGAGGCCGGCCGTGGGACGTGCACGCAGAATCTGCGCCAGCATGTTGAAACGCCCGTTGTCGCCCGAGGTGCCCACACCGCGCTTGTCGGTGTTGGCGTAGTTGACCGTGGTTTCGATCGTCACGGCTTTCGAAATTTTATGGCTCACGCGCACCTTGGCCGTGATCTTGTTGAAGGCGCTGTTCTTAAAGATACCGTTCTCGAGGAAATCGGCGAACGAAAAGGCGTACTTGGTCTTGTCGTTGCCGCCCGAAACCGAGACGTTGTGGTCCTGCGACCAAGTGGGACGGAACGTTTCGTTCTGCCAGTCGACGCCCTTCACGTTGCGATAGTCCTCGATCGACTGATACCGGTAGGGAATGCCGTTGTCGTCGTTCCCGGCCTTGTAGTAGGTCGAACCGAACTTGTCGGGCCACGCCTCGGTCTGCAGTTTCACGAATTCATAGGGCGAAAGCAGATCGAGGGTCCCGGAAATCTGGCGGTAGCTGGCCGAACCGTTGTAAGTCACGACGGGACGCCCCACCTTACCGGATTTGGTCGTCACCATCACCACACCGTTGGCCGCACGCGAACCGTAGATGGCCGACGAAGAGGCATCCTTGAGCACCTCGATCGACTCGATGTCCGAGTTGGAGAGGTAGTCGATGTTGTCGACCTGGAACCCGTCGACGATGTAGAGCGGCGAAGTGTCACCGTTGACCGACCCCACACCGCGCACCTTGATGTCGAAACCGGCACCCGGAGTACCGTCCGTAGCGGTGATCTGCACACCGGCGATCTGGCCTCCGAGGGCCTCCATCACCGAACCGGTCTTGAAGCCTTCGACATCCTTCGAGGAGACCGAAGCGACCGAACCCGTCAGGTCGCCGCGCTTCACGGCGCCGTAACCCACGACCACCACTTCGTCCATGATGTTCGCTTCGGGAACGAGTTTAATGTCCAGCCGGGTCTGGGCGGCGATCTTCACCTCCTGGGACTTATAACCCAGGTAGGAGAAAACCAGCACGTCGCCCGTCTTGACCGGAATCGCGAACATACCTTTCAGGTCGGTCGAAACGCCCTGCGTCGTGCCCTTGACCACGACGTTGGCTCCGATAGCCGGCTGGTCGTTCTCATCGACGACCTTACCCGTTATCTTGTTCTGGGCCGACGCCGCGAAGGCCAGCATCAGGGCGAGAAGGGTCAGCACCCCTCTCAGCCCGAAAGCCCGGTTTATCATGTATTTCATAGGTTTCATGTTCAGTTAGGTTTAAAATTTCTCGTCGAACCAAATCCAGATGGGGAAGATCTGCGAGCCGGAGTTGATACCGCCCGAATTGCCATCCGTGACGAAAGTCATCTGGGCGATGAACGCACCGTTGGCTGCCACGTTGTTCGAGTCGATCCATTTGTTGGCATTCACGACGACCGATTTGGTGGCAGGTTCCACATAGGCCAGCGCCGAGCCCAGACGCGCCGTATTCACGTAATAGGAAATCGGGTCTTTCGAACCGGTGCCCACCGTTGCCGAACCGATGCTGTTATAGTACGCCTTCCACATCTGATACAGGAACGTGTCGGTACTTGCGGCCGGAGTGCCGTCCTTGTGCGACGCGGGACCGCCGATATTGTAGTAGTTGAACGTGCGGCGGTAATCCAGCAGGAACGACGAAAGATTGGGCACACCGGTGATTTCCGGAACAACCGAGGTTCCTCCCCGGCGCGGATTGACCTGCATGACGAACGGTTTGTAACGAACCGTCACGCCGGACACGGGAACGTGGAACGAGAAGAAAACGGGAACCGTGATCGACGTCTCGCCGACCTCGCCTTCACCGGCGGTAGCCGTCACCAGGACCAGACCGCCGTTGCCGGACTTGAATCCCTTCGGCGTGATGGCGCCCGTCTCCGAATCGATCAGCGTACCCGAACACTGGTGCTTGATCTTGATCGACCACGAAAGTTTCGTGCCCGGTTTGGCGTCGGTCGTCGGCGTCAGTTCCGTGAAATCCGCGGCGGCCGCGAAATAGAACTGGTTGGCATAGTTTTCAACCGGAGTGAGGCCGAGGTTATTGCCGTAAGTAATCGTCGTGAAATAGTAGGGATTCTCGTTGACGGTCAGTTTGAGGGTGGTTTCCGCCTCGCCTTTCAGGTTGGAAGCCTTGACGGGAATGTCATACACCCCCATCGGGATCGAATGTCCCTTGGCGGCCGAAACATCGCCCGTCACCGGATCGATCGAAATCTGGCCCTGAACTCCGGCGGGAACGTCGCCCAGCGAGAAGGTCACCTCGTCGCCGACGAAACCGGCCTTCTTGGAAACCTTGAACTCTCCGCCCTGAATCGCCACAGCATCCTCATAGCCAAACTTATCGGATTCGATAGGAGCTATGAACTCGATCACGCTCAACGTATAGGCGCCGTCGAAATCGGTCGAGCCGAAACTGTTCTTCACCGTGAGGTCGAGCGTATAGGAGGCATCGATGGGCAATTCGCTGCCGGCATCGACCGAGACGACACCCGTAGCCGGATCAATCTTGATTTTGTCGGTCGGATCGGTTCCCTCGGCCGGAATCACCTGTTTGATAGCCCACACGACCTCGTCGGGCGAACCCTTCAGCGAAGGCGTCGAACCCTGGAAAGCCATGTTGTATTCCATACGCCCCGAAGCCGAAGGATAGCGCACCTCCAACGGCTCGCTGGTGATGCGTGCCGTCAGCAGATTCTCATAGGTCGCCGAACCCGCATAGGTTTCGATCTTGACAGGCAGCGGATAACTGCCCGGCATCACCTCGCCCGTGAATTCAGCGTTATATGTCACAACGCCGTCTTTGGAGATGGTGAAGTATTCGAAACCCTCCGCCTGAACGAGCGAATAGTTCAGAATCGACACCGACTCGCCCACCGGCGCCACCGTGACCGAAGCTTCGGTGGTCTCCAGTTCGGCATAGGGAATCACGAGCGTCGGCTCGCTCACCTCGATCGCCTCGGGCGTGGCGGAAACCATCCGCACCACGAAGATATTCTCGAAGCGGTAGGCGCCGCCGCCGGCCTGACACGCGATCGTCAGTTTGTAGGTACCGGGATCGAGGGCATCCGTATTCGAGATGCTGACCATGCCGGTATCGGCACCGATCGAGAAGCACTCGGACGTGAAGGCCTTGTCGTCGAGCGTGATGCCCGCAATCGAGAAGTTGGACGGCGCGGGGCCGTAGTAGGTCGGGGTGCCCGACACGAAATTCATCGAAGGACCGATGTCCACGACCGTCGGATAGAAGAGCTGCAGGTCGCCGCTCTTGGTATCGTCGTCTTCGCAGGCCGCGAGCACGACCGCGCAAAGAGCGGTCAGCGCTGCGAAACATACGTTTCGAAACAGGGATTTCATAGGTTATTGCGGTTTTAAGGTTACAGGGTATAGGACAACGCAGGATAGGAAACACCCCCGACCTGCACACGGACCGAACCGCCGGTCTCCGACCAGTCGCCCAGCGTGATGGAGACCTCTTCGGCCGAAGCGTCGGACGTCGGCAGCAGCACCGTGGCATAACGCACGACCGGTTCGTCGGCCGTCTTTTCGAGGTTCAGCTGGTAGGCCTTGCGCTCCGCAGTCTGGTTGATGTTGTAGGAGACGAAACCCGTCTTCTGAACGTAAGCGCCCGACTTGCTCGCCCGGGTGCGCACCAGCAGGTTGTTGCCGTCGGCGAATGCCGTGTGGAAACCGCCCTCGGAGGTATCGTACACCACCTGCGCATCGGTTCCTTCGGTGATGTTGAAATTCAGATTGACGGTGCCCGCAGCCGAGCCGTAAGCCTCGTCGAGGATCACATAGAATTTGTCATCTACCATAAAGATCGTGCGGCGGTGCGTCAGCCCTTCGTAGGAGGGATTCTCCAGCACCAGCGCCTGGTACGAGTGGCCCGAGCCCGACTTGGAGAACTGCTTGAGCATCTTGCCGTCGCTCGAAACGTTCTTATTGTCGAGCGTGACGGTGTTGTGGGCCGTCGAAGCGGCATACTTGCGCCGGTCGGCATTCGACGAAGAGGTGCCCCCGTAGGAGAAGCAGCCCGAGTCGGGGAAGAAATTGCGGCCCTTGACCCACAGTTCGAACGTGTTGTTGTCGTACTGGCGGTGCCACTGCTCGGAAGGTCCGTCGGGCGTGTTCTGCAACACCATCATCATGTCGGCCACGGTCCAGCCCGTGCGCATCACGTAGTAACCGCCGTCGGGGAAGGTCTTGACCTTCGTTTCGGGAATCGTCCCCTCAGCACCGGCCGTCGCCATCCAGCGCATCTGCTCGTTGTCGGGGAAGAGGTTGTAGTAGTTGGTCAGGTTGCGCTGAAGCACCCGTGCGGTCCACGTGGCGCGGCGCGTGTCGGCCATGTTGGGCACCGTGTAGTCGGGATAGATCATGTTCATCACCACGTCGGTCATCTTGCGCATCGACTCGACGTAACCCGACGAAAAACGACTCTCCTCGCCGTTGCGCTGCGCTACGTCCAGCGACACCCGGAAATCCTCGATACCCGAGATGTGGTAATGCAGGTCTCCGTCCTTCAGCCAGCCGTCGGGGAAGTACTCCGAGGTCACCGCGTCGCCAAGGACGCCCGTGCCGCTCGTCTTCCACGCCGCAGCGTTCTTCAACTCGGGGAACAGCATGCCGGCAAAGGTCACGGCCTGCGCCTGGGTAATGCGGTGGTTGGAGTCGGCCGAATAGTTGTTCATAATGTGGTTGGCATGCTCGTCGAGATGCTTCAGCACCTCGGTCAGCCATTCGATCGTGACGGACTCCGACTGCTGGTAGTACTCCAGCAGGGCGCACTGGTCGATCAGGCGGGCTGCCACGTCGAGCGGACGCCACGAAGCGTGGTTGGTCACGTCGGTGCCCTGCTCGGGCTTGGGATTCTGCTTGATCCAGTCGCCGTAGACCTCGATCCAGTTCAGGGCGTATTTCTCGTCCTGCGACGAATAGTAGGTCTTGGCCTGCGGAACCATCCACTGGTGACGGTGGAGCTGGTAACGCTGCTCCTGCTCGCCGGTAGGCCAGATCGTCCAGTCGATGCCGTCGCCGCTCTTGCTCTTATACGAATAAGGCACATTTTCACCGGCTGCGGCATCATAGTAATTGTTGACATAGAAACGATAGTCGTTCTCACGGAGCGCGTAATCGGCCCAACGCAGCTCGTTGGCCGTGGGCGTCACACTCGAAAGGTCGACATTGGGATTCAGCCCGTGGGTGCGCGAACGGTAGTAGTTCATCAACTCTTCCAGCGCCATATAGTAATCGCCGATGTCATAGGCGCGCTTCACCTTCGTCAGGCCGCTGTAATCGAGATTCAGCACTTCGAACACGCTGGCGTCGATGCCCTCGTTCATCGACCCCGAGCCGCTCTCGACCCACTCTTCGGCCTTCTTCATCTCGGGGAAGATCGTGCCGGCACGGAACACGGCATGGGCCTCCGTGGCCTTCGTATCGGCATCCTCCGAATAGTGCGCCTTGATATGCTCGGCCTGCTCGGCGAGATTGGCCAGGAACTTCGAAAGCAGCTGCGGCGTGAAGGAGGTCGATTGCATGAAATAATAAAGCAGGTCGCACTGGTTCTCGACGCGGTAGGCCACGTCGATCGGACGCCAGGCGTAGAGCGCCTCGCGCGACTCCTCGGGCTGCGTCGAGGGATCGGCCTCGTAGTCCACATCGCCCGTCGGGCGGGGGAAATTCGTCAGCCAGTCCTCGTAGACCGTCACCCACCCGGTAGTATAGGTCTCGTCGAGCGACGTACGGTAGGCCTTGCCCTGCGGAACCATCCACTGATGGCGATGCAGACTGTAACGCTCTTCCAGATCGCCCGAAACACGTTTCGCCCAGTCGATTTTGTTGGACGTCAGGTAGGAATAGGGTTTGTCGCCGTCCATGTACGTGCCGTTGTAGAAACGGTATTCGTTCTTGACAAGGGCGTAATCGGCCCACTCCTGCTCTTGTGCGGAGATCGAGGGTGCAATCAGATTGACATTGCCGTTGATCACATCGGTCCGTCCGCGGTAGTACTCCAGCAAAGCCTGCGCCGCCAGATAATACTGGTCGGAATCGTAGTAGGCTTTCACGGCGGCAAGACCGGGGTAATCGAGGTTCAGGGCGCTGAACATACCCGCGTCGATCACACTGTTGTCGGGAATCGTCGGCTCCGTGGAACCGGTTCCGCTGCCATTGTCCGATCGTCCCAGATCATCCGACAGGCAGCCCGCCGAGAACAGGACCGCCACGATGAAAGCGAACGCCGAAATTTCAGTAAAAATGCGTTTCATAGGTTATAGGTTATGTTAGTTTTTTCAGTGCCGGAGTCAGATCCGCCGCGGGTCGAGGCCCCGCAGCGACAGATAACGCCCGATGGCTTCGAGGTAGTAGTAGTCCGCATAATTGAGCGGAGTGTCGATCTCGCTGTCGGCGGGCAGGTGGCCGACGCTGTGCATCAGAATGAAACCGCCGTTGGCACCCTTCCTGGCCAGATAAGCGTCCGACGAAAGATTCATCAGCAACGTCTCGGCATAATCGAAATACCTTTTGCCTTCGGCTTCGGGAACCAGCGTCGAAAGCTCGAACAGAGCAGACGAAACGACCGCCGCGGCCGAAGCGTCGCGCGGAGCGTCAGGAATGTCCGGAGCGTTGTAGTCCCAGTAGGGAATGCGGTCAGCAGGGGTATTGGGATGGTGCATGATGAAATCGGCGATCCGTTCGGCATGCTTCAGATATTTCGCATCGCCCGTCTCGCGGTAGCACATCGTATAGCCGTAGAGTCCCCACGCCTGTCCGCGGCTCCATGCCGAATCGTCGGAGAAGCCCTGATGGGTCTGCCGGATATGGGGTTTGCCCGAAACCGTGTCGTAGGAGACCACGTGCCACGAACTGAAATCGGGGCGGTAATGATATTCCATCGTCTTGTCGGCGTGCCAAACCGCCATCTTCCGGAAAGACTCGTCGCCCGAATAACCGGCCGCCCACAGCAGGAGTTCGAGGTTCATCATGTTGTCGATGATGACCGGGTACTGCCACTTGTCGCGGTTGTGGTCCCACGAGCGGATCAGCCCCACTTCCGGCTTGAAACGCGTCGCCAGCGACCGGGCTCCGGTGAGCAGCACCTCTTCGTAGGACTTGTCCCCGGTGAGGCGCAGTCCGTTGCCGAAACTGCAATACAGCATGAATCCCACGTCGTGGTTGTCGGTCGTATATTTTTCGCGTTCGACGCGCGCGGTGTACATCCGGGCGTATTCCAAAACCCTCGGATCGCGGCTGTTTTCATACACGTACCACAACGTTCCCGGAAAAAATCCGCTGCACCACCAGCGCGAATCCGACGAAACATCCTCGCCGTTCTCCCACGTGCGCGGCAGGCGGCCTTCGCGGCCGCTGTACTTTTCGGCCATCAGCAGCACCTGCCGCTCGGCCCGGGCCAGCGCCTCGTCCACGACCTCCGCCAGCGGTTTTTCCCGGCCGCCGCAGCCCGCGAACAGCGCGGACAGCCCCATACATAGCAATATTTTCTTCATCGTCTTGTATTTTTAGCGTTTATCGTAATAGGCTTTCATCAGATACCACGCTTTCTTGCGGTATCCCCGGTCCGAAACCAGCCCCTTGCGGTTCCAGCCCTCCTGATTCGTGGGATGGAACCGGAACGGCGAACGGAAATCGAAGAGAATCCACGGCGACACGCCCCGCAGGTTGGGAATGTACTCGAACATGCGGAGGTTGTCCCGGTAAAGGGCCTCCTGATACTCTTCGCTCCACGAACTGGCCGTATCGGCCGCGCCGTGCTGTCCGTAAAGGGCCTCGCCGCCGAATTCGGAGATGATGAGCGGTTTCCCCCGCGCAACGTCCCACACAGCCCGATCGGGCGTGACGGGCCACGGATGGTACCAGCCCATGTATTTGTTGACCGCCACGACATCCAGCGCCTCGATGAACGGATCGTCCATCACGAACAGCTGACGGTCGCGGTCGAACCGCACCAGATCGAAAGCCGCGACGATCAGCCGCGTGTCGTCCAACTCCCGGCAGCAGGAGATCAGGTAGCGGAGAAATTCGTTGCGGGATTCCGACGGCTGCGTCTCGTTGGCCACACCCCAGAAAGTCAACGCGCAACGGTTTCTGTCGCGTCCGACCATTTCGCGGATCATGCGGCCCGCCTTCTGCCGGGTGGCGTCGTTGGCGAAGTCGATGCCCTGCCAGACCGGAATCTCCTCCCAAAGCATGAAACCCATCTTTTCTGCCAAACGGACGATATATTCGTTCTGAGGGTAGTGAGCCAGGCGGATCATGTTGCAGCCCAGCGCCCGGGCCTCGGACAACAGCATCACGGCGTCCGACTCGGAGAACGCGCGGCCCATGCGCTGCGGTATCTCCTCGTGGAAGCTGACCGATTTGAGGAACACGGGCGCGCCGTTGAGATAAATGTCCTCGCCCTCGACCCGCACGTTGCGGAAACCGATCATCTCCTCGACCCGGTCGCGGCCCGCGGAAACGATCACCCGGTAGAGTTTCGGGTCCTCGGGCGACCAGCGTTTCAGGTTCTTCACCCGGAACGAAAGCGCCGCCGCACCCCGTTCGTCGGCGGAAGCCGTCTCCCGGACTTTCAGTTCGGGAATCTCGACCAGCACGGAGGTTCCGGCAGGAGCCCCCGACAACCGGACATCGGCGCTGATCCGGTCGGCGGAATCCTTGTCGAGACGAATGAAATAATCCTCGACGAAGGCTTCGGGAACGCTGACGAGCGACACGTCGCGCGTGATGCCGCCGTAATTCCACCAGTCGAAAGCCATCGCCGGAATGGCATCGGGCGTGCGCGTGTTGTTCACCTCCACGGCGAGGAAATTATCCGCCGGTTTCAGTCTGCCGGTCACCTCGATCTGGAAGGGCGTGAAACCGCCCTCGTGGCTCCCGATCTCCTCGCCGTTGAGATAGACCCGGCAACGGTAGCTTACGGCCCCGAAATGGAGGAACAGCCGCCGTCCGTCCTGCCGCGGAGCGTCGAACCGCCGGGCGTACCAGACCGTCCCTTCGTAGTATTTCAGTTCGGGCGTCTGGGAATTCCAGTCCGAGGGAACATCCAGCCGCAGCCCGTTTTCGAACGCATATTCGTAAAAATCGGTCTTTCCCTCGGGTTTGCGGTTCAGGTAAATCTTGTTCTTGCGTCCCTGATCGTAGAGATCGACGACGGCGTCCCATTTCCCGTTCAGCGACTGCATCTCGCGTCCGTAAACGTTGGCGATAAGGTCCTGCGCCCGAACTCCCGTCACCGCGAGGAACGACAGGGCGAACGTTATTGCAAATTTTGTCAGCGTTTTCATGTTCGTTTCAGATTCGTAAATTCAGGGTTTCGGTTTACGGATTATCTCATAGCGGTACATCGCATAGTCGTCGGGCGACGGCAGTTCCACTTCCAGCTCTCCGCGGCGGCCGGCCTTCCGCACGGCGGCTTTCCCGCTGCCCAGCACGGGCGTCAGCCGCACCGTAGCCCCCTCCGGCAGCCACGTTCCGATACGGGTCCGCCGGTCGGGATGCTGCTCGCGGAAGAAGATGAAATAGCCCCGGTCGCCGTTCAGCGACTGGAATCCAGTCCACGACCGTCCCGACGGTTCGTCGCCC
>ERZ832317.3567-NODE-3567-length-16067-cov-4.780352_pt1 | contig 16067 bp, 16 predicted proteins | sample MGYA00519695_ERZ832317 | MGnify/ENA primary metagenome ERZ832317 (study PRJEB31850, sample SAMEA3708726) | human gut metagenome | biome: human gut; feature: human-associated habitat; material: faeces | place: China | collected 2014 ...
TCGTATTCTTTTTAGAAAATACCAGATTAGGGGATTGAACCAGTAGAAAACATTTACTGTATTTATCAAATATCCAATTAGAATATCTTTATGCTTGTAGTGCTGCAGTTCATGAAGAAGCATATAGCGAATATCAGTTGCGCTTATAGTTCCAGCGTTAAAATCTGAAATCAAGTGAATTGGAAGATAAATGCGAGGATGCAGGAAACCAGCCAAAACAGGAGATTTCAAAAATGCTGTACTATAAATCGGAATGGTATGCTTGCTGTTCACTTCGTTTAAACATTCTATATAAAGAGCGTTTAGTTCTTCATTTTGAAGAGGTAAAGCAGAACTATGTAAGGCTTTTACTTGTTTTACTGAGCGGTAGAGAAGAAAAAACATTATGAATATACCGATACTCCAGAAAAATACAAGTAATGTGTGAATAAAAGTTGGTATTTGGGTGCTGACAGAGACAGCAAAATCATTTATTTTATCCAAATTATAACCATTACCAGAAAGAAAAGTGGTTTGAATGTCACCATTGGTACTTGAACTGGCTGTCAGCAAATGTCTCCACGATATAGAAGATGGGTCAGAGTTTATTGGTAAAAAGGGAACAATTAGAACGGCAAGAAATATAATCGAAAGATTATATTGCATACATGCGGATAATTGCCTTTGCAATAAATTTTTTAATCCCAGTAAACTACCTAAAAAAATACAAATGATGGCATTACAGAGTAAAAATCGAAAACTAAAATATATCAAAATATGCTCCTCCCATGGTTAATGATTGGAAAGAAGATTCCGTAAGCTGGCAATGTCTTCTTCAGACAATTTATCATCCTCAATGTAAGAGGCAAGCATAGAAGTGATATTACCATTATAATATCGCTTTAAAAAAGAATTACTTTCCTGCCGAATATATTCGTCTTCCTTGACCAATGGAGTATAGACAAAAACCCGGCTTTGTTTTTCATAGGTTAGTGCTTTTTTAGAAACGAGACGTTTAATCAATGTCTGAATTGTTTTAGGACTCCAACTGGAAATTTGTGTTAATTTTTCAGTAATTTCATTGGTGCTGATTGGTGCGTATTTCCAAACGATTTTCATAACTTCAAATTCAGCTTCTGAAATTTGAGGCAGATTGCTCATGTGATATTCCTCCAAATCTTACAAATGTAATAAAAATATTATATATCTTAAAAGGTTATTCTGTCAACGAAATAAAAACTTGACTTTAAATCTTACGGATGTAATAATAAATAAAAATTACGCTTGTAAGATTTGGAATGTGAAAGGTTTTTATAAAAATGGGAAGGGTAGTTGTTGTAACATTTGATGAAAATGAGGAAGAAAAATTAAATGAATTATTACATTTTCTGTCTGCTAAAAAATACTCTGAGATGCCTGATAAACAAAATAGGGTACTTGATTACGGAGTATTAAAAATAAATGCGGAATATCGTTCTGTAGAAAGTAATGGTGAGCTGGTTCAATTGACGAATTATGAATTTGAAATATTATATTTGCTGGCAAAAAATCCAGGACGGATATTTTCAAAGGAACAAATATATACACAGGTGTGGAAAGAACCATATTATGGGGCAGAAGATAATGTTATGGGCATAATTCGGAGAATCAGAAAAAAGATTGAGCCAGATTCTGCAAAACCAAGATACATTTTAAATGTATGGGGTATGGGATATAAATTTAATGGTGAATTGATGAAATGATGGAATATAAAATTGGGCATAATTAAGTAAAGATACAAAAAATAGTAGGAGAAATTTTTATGGAAAATGATATTTGGAATAAAATATCCTCTTTTTTGAACCAGTTGCGTTGTGAGAATATAAACAGAGAAAGTTATATCTATTTCCAAGAACTTGCAAATATTCAGTTGAAGAAGAAAATGGAAAAAGAAAAGGTGAATAAACTTCTCAATCATATAAGTAATGAGGACAGGGAGAAGTTGAAGCAATATGGAGAAATTTTGGAAGAAGAAGCGTTTGTGTCAGAACAAAGGGCATATTGTCAAGGATATGTAGATTGTATTCAGTTATTGGCTGGTTTAGGACTCTTGAAAAAATCGACGGATATGGAAAAAATAATTAGCGAGATGAAAAGCAATTAAGTGTGTCGTGGAGGAAAATGTAGTATTTGATAGATAAAAGGATGTTCGTAAAGAAGAAACAGTTATGTTATATCAAGTTGTAATGATATAGCATAACTGTTTTTAACATATGGTAATAGTATTTATTCCACTAATTTTAAATATCGGTAATTGTCAGCTATTTATCGGTATTTTACAAGTTTTATTTTGTATCATTAGTAGTGTCTACGTTAGAAATAAAAGGATTAGAATCTAGCAGAGCTGTCGTAGTTGCAAGAATTACCTGTAACTGATAATCATTGCACTGATTTAAGAGCCGAAGAATCTGATCATATGTAGAATTATTTTTATTCTGATTTGGATAAACGTAGTCATCAGCAGAAATATTTAAAGTCTGCATGGTTTTACAAAATAATTCCAGACTGGGACCGCCTTTATGGCGTTCGAGGTCTCCAAGATAAGCCGCCGATATTCCGAGTTTTTCAGCAAGAGCTTCTTGTGTTAAATGCATTTCCATACGCCCTTGTTTTACTAAAGTGGCAAATAATGTTTTTGGAATATCCATGTTTGTATACCTCCATAAACTTAGTGTATTACCCTAAATTTGAAAAGTGAAAAGGGTGTAACATTAGAAAAAACACAGGGTATTACCCGATGAATGAGAAAGCATACAAATCTCTTTCGGTTAAAAAAAACAGATTCCGAAAGAGCAGTATTTGTATGCTTATTTTCTTTTCCGGAATCTAACCGGAGAAAATATGGTTCTTAGCAAGAGTTCAGCTAAAAAATTCTGTTCAACAGAAGGTATTCAATTAAAAAAATCTCAACAATTTCATTAGTAAATGTTGGAATTGAAACTAGGGTAAGAGCCAATAATGAATCCTATGAAGCTTTTAATACGTTTGAATTGCAGGATGTGTCGCATATGAATATTGTGGACAGGCATTTGGAACAGTCAGAAATCTGGGATTCCAGTTTATATGAACGGGTATTTCAGAAAGAGGAAGGTGTAGAGGATACTGTTCTGAATAAACTGGAAGCGGAACGTTTACATAGTGCAATTCAGCAGTTGTCGGAAATTCAGAGAAGACGATTGATGAAGTATTATTTTGAAGATAAGAATTATGAGCAGATTGCACAGGAAGAAGGCTGCTCTTTTCAGATGGTAGCAAAGTCTGTAAAAGCAGCAATCAGAAATTTGAAAAAGATTTTGAGATAGTGGGTTGAAAAATAGCGTTTAAGTGAGGAAACAGGTGGAAAGAGAAATATTCTGATCCACCTGTTTCTTCTTTTGTCACGAAAAGACTGGGGAGCGGGAAGAACCTTGACAAATTCATATACATTCATCAGGCACATTCCTGTTGTTATCGTGATGAGCGTAAGCCACATTAACAGATACGCCATAACACGGATTGGGTAAAGACAGCGAAATCCCACCTGTATACTTCCTTTTGGTTTCAGTTTGTATTGCCCAGACTGTTGAGCGAAAAATATCTGGTTATAGCTGTCAGATTGCTTCTGGCAAGGCGATGACAGACAACAGGCATAATGATACTCCTGTCCGGTCATAAAGTCGTGTATACAAAATATTTCTTTGATGCCGCAACAAGTGAGGGCAGCTTCAGGAGATCCCTGGAGAGGAAAAATCCTAATCCCATATATTTATTTTAAATAAAATCCTGTGGAGCTGATCAGCAGTCAGCCGTCTGATGATTTCCCAATTACAAGTCGGGGCGTCGGGGACAAATAGGCTTGTATTTTACATATTTAGGGATAACAACAGTTAGAAAGACGAGAGGAGATATAGCAAAGATGGAAGATAGGAACGTCAAGCGTGGGGATATTTATCACGCCGACCTTGATCCTGTATTTGGAAGTGAACAGGGCGGTTATCGTCCGGTGCTGGTGATTCAGAACAATATAGGAAATAAATACAGTCCGACAGTGATTGTGGCAGCAATTACTAGTAAAGAAAAAATGAAACTGCCAACACACATTGCAGTTCCGGAAATGGAAGAGTTAGAAAAAGATTCTGTAGTGCTGTTGGAGCAGCTTAGAACTTTAGATAAAAGACGGTTGGAAAATTATATGTGTACCTTAGACCGCACTGAAATGGAGAAAATCAATAAAGCAATTAGGAGAAGTACCGGGATACCGAAGATAATTGAAAAACCGTTAGTCGTGAGCCTGTGCAGAGTATGTGCAGGCAATTTTTATGATGTGCCAGGACATTATATCCGGCGAGTGAATCCAGAACAGCGATATAAGGATACATGTATGTTTTGCAATGTCCGGAATGGGTACGACTATTATATAGGAAGAAAGAACAAGTAACACGTAAAAGTCAAGTGTGCGATTTGAAAATTCGCACATTGGACGATGTAGACGAAAATGGATATCTTAGTGGTGTACCGTTTTTAGATGTTACACAGCTAAAAACTACCGGTAGTGAAGCGCAAAGATTAGGACGAGGAGGATAACGTCATGGCAATGATAGAGAATGAAATGGAAAAGAAAGTATATAAAGTAGAAGATGTTCAAAATTTGCTTGGGCTGGGACGCTCCAAGGCATATGAATTTATAGAAAATGTTTGTTATGACAGAAAACCATTCCGGGTGTTGAAGATTGGCAGATCTTATCGTATCCCATGCAATTCTTTTAATAAGTGGCTGAATGGAGACGAGGAGAGAGAAAGAGTGAGAGCAGAATGAAACAGAAAGAAACGCAGCAGGAGACAATGTCAAAGGAAAAGAGAGTTGTCTTTTTTGAAGGAAAATCATGGTATCACAGAACCAAAGAGCTGCAGGACGATCTGACGACAAAATATGGGAAAAAAGGTGGCTTTGAAACGCCGGAAGAAGCAGAGAAAAGTTACTGGGAATATGAAAAAAGATACCAGAAGAAGCAGAGAGATCTCCAGATTGCAAAAATGCAAAAGACAGATGTGATGCTTGGCGATTATCTGGAATACTGGTTTGAAAATATTTTCAGCCCGAGAATTGAGACAACCACGAGAATGGTTGGAGCATATACATTATATAATCTGATTCTTCCGAGTATGGAAGCGGATATCAAATTAAAATACATTTCAGTAGAGTATTTAGATGCTCTACTGGAACGTGTCGCGAAAATCTGTCCTTCAGCGGGAAATAAAGGGCGGGAGCTTCTGAGCATCGCCATGAAAGATGCAGCAGGAGATAAGTTCATAAACTATAATCCAATGCCTGAGACAAAGCCATATCCGAGAGCAAAACCAAAGGTAAGGGTATTAGGCAAAGAAAAATTGAAGGTTTTTCTTGAAGCTGCGAGCAAGAATCCTTGGTATCTGGAAATTTTACTGGGACTGTTTTGTGGATTACGAAAAGGAGAAATTCTTGGATTGAAATTTCAGGATTTTGATTTTGAAAAACAGACTGTCAGAATTAGTAGACAGCTTGTTGGAAACCTGAAACTGAAAGAAAAAGAATTTACGGTTACGGAATATTCTGTTATTGAAAGGAATCCAAAGACTGAGAATAGCTACCGGATATTGAGAGTGCCAAAAGTGGTGATGCAGGAAGTAAAACGCAGACAGCAGTTGATGGAACTGCGTAAAAATGATCCGGGCATAGAATACAAGGATTTTGATTATGTATGTTGTCAGGAAAATGGCGAACCCCGATCATTAACGGCAATGAATCAGGCACTTACGAAAATCTGTAACAGAAATGGATTGCCAAATATCACCGTACATGGACTCAGACATATGTTTGCGACCATTTTAATTGAGCTTGGAGTTCCCTTGTTTAAAATATCTGGTCTGTTAGGTCATAGTTCCGTTCATACGACTTACGAATATTATTGTGAGATTATGGACGAGCAGGATAAGATTATTGCGTTTGTAAATAATACATTTGTACCACAACGAACCGGAACGGAGGGATAGCCATGCATAAGACCTTTGACTTTAAGAAATATGTAGAATATAAGGTCTATTCGGTGACAACAATCAAAAATGGATATGGATTTCGTGTGTTGCTGACGTTTGCAGACGAAAGTACAAAGACACAGCAACATGCGGGATTCACAACCAAAAGAGAAGCTAATGCATTTCGTGATGAAGTAATCGGACAGCTACATACCGGAACCTATATTGTGTATGGAAAAATCCGGGTAGAGGAGTTTATGATCTTCTGGTTGGAAGATATTATGCGTCCCCGAATAACAGACGACACTTATACAACTTACAAAAGTGCCATTAAGAATTACATTGTTCCACAGATTGGAAAGATGTATATGTCTACACTAAATCAGGGGTATATCAGAAAATTATATAATGCAGTTGCAGAGAAGTATGAATCAGTTGCGAAAAATGTCAGGACGATCATGAAAACATCATTGGAGTATGCATTTAACAAAAATGTACTGGCAACAAATCCAGCGAATGGAATCAATTTACCGAAGAAAATAAAAAAGACAGAGTATCGTGTCCTGAAAATTGACGAGAAGAAAACATTGACACTTCCGCAGGTGCTTCGATTGATTGAGGCAAGCAAGGAGACACCGATTCATATGCAAATTCTGTTTGCGGTATTGATGGGACTCAGAAGAAGTGAAATCAATGGTCTGAAATACAGTGATGTCGATTACATTCACAGGACGTTGAGAGTCGAGCGTCAGTTGGGAAAGAAGCCAAACAGTAAAGCAGAAGACTGTGCACCTAAGATGCTGACAAAGCAGGAAATTAAAACAAAAACACCTGCTGGTGTGCGTGAACTTCCAATACCGGATTATGTATTTGAAGCAATTCTGGAAGAACGGAAAACTTATGAGAAGAACCGCAGACGCAGACCAAAAGAGTTCCGGGACTGGAATTATATTTGTTGTTCTACATATGGGAATCCAAGGAGTAAAGGCTTTCATCAGAAATACTATAAAGACTTGTTGAAATCCTTGGATTTGCCTGATATTCATTTTCACCAGTTGAGAAATACCTATGCAACTATTTTGTTGAAGAATAGCTTTAATTCAAAAGGTGTTTCGCATTTATTGGGACATGCCAAGGAAATTATATCCGTAGATGTCTATGGAGATACGCAGAAAATCATAGAAGACTGTCTGGATGTATTGGAACCATTTATTGAAGAAATTATTCCAAAAGAGAGGAAAGATCAGTATTATGATTATTCAGAAGTGATTGAAATAGACTTAATCCTGGAGGAATATTTCAACGCAGCATGATAAAAAATAGAATAGTAGTAAGATAGAAAAGTACAAATGAGAATCGAACATTTGTACTTTTTTCTTACTTTCATCTATATACTTTCAAAAAAATGTTTGATATAATAGGGACTGTTACAAGAACAAACAGTAAAAATATGACAGAACCGGAGCCTAGTATCATCAGGCATTTCCGAGTGCTGTTTTATCCGCAAATATGAATTTTGTGACTTTTATTCGTAACGAGACAAAAATGACCTCTATTCGAGACAAAAATGGGCATTTCGTTACGAATCTGATTACGAATTTTTGGCTGATAGTGGTCATAGTAAAAGTCACAAATGGAGGGATTTACCATGAATGAGTTCAAATTGAAAGCCCCATACAACCCAACTGGCGACCAGCCGCAGGCAATTAAAGAGCTGGTCGAAGGTTTCAAAGAAGGAAACCAGTGTCAGACGTTGCTTGGCGTTACTGGATCTGGTAAGACATTTACCATGGCGAATGTCATTCAACAGATGAACAAGCCGACATTGATTATTGCACATAATAAGACGCTGGCTGCGCAGCTGTATGGGGAATTCAAAGAGTTCTTTCCAAATAACGCAGTGGAATATTTTGTCTCCTACTACGACTATTATCAGCCGGAAGCATATGTTCCATCTTCAGACACATATATTGCCAAGGATTCTTCCATCAATGACGAGATTGATAAGCTTCGACTTTCCGCAACTATGTCGCTGATGGAGCGAAGAGATGTGATCATTGTTGCAAGTGTATCTTGTATCTATGGACTGGGTAACCCGGTAGATTATCAGAACATGGTAGTTTCTTTGCGTCCTGGTATGATCAAAGATCGTGATGAAGTAATGGCGAAGCTGATTGAGATCCAGTATGATCGTAATGATATGGATTTCCACCGTGGTACATTTCGTGTGCGTGGAGATGTTTTGGAAATCATTCCGGCATATGAGAGTGATACAGCAATTCGTGTAGAGTTCTTTGGAGACGAGATAGACAGGATTTCAGAGATTGATATTTTGACAGGAGAGGTGAAAGATGAGCTGAAGCATATAGCCATCTTTCCGGCATCTCATTACGTGGTTGACCGCGAGAATATTAAGCGTGCGGTTGCGGATATTGAAGAAGAATTAGAAGAACGAGTCAAAGAGTTTAAGAGAAATGATAAGCTTTTAGAGGCGCAGCGTATTGCGGAGCGAACGAATTTTGATATTGAGATGCTTAAGGAGACTGGATTTTGTTCCGGAATTGAGAATTATTCCAGACACTTGGCAGGGCTTCGACCGGGACAGGCTCCGTATACATTGATTGATTATTTCCCGGATGATTTTATTATGATGATTGATGAGTCACATAAGACGATCCCGCAGATTGGTGGAATGTATCACGGAGACCAGTCGAGAAAGCAGACATTGGTAGATTATGGGTTCCGTCTCCCATCTGCGAAGGATAACCGTCCACTTAACTTTGATGAGTTTGAAAGTAAGATCAATCAGGTGATGTTTGTATCTGCGACACCGGGAGAATATGAGAAGGATCATGAACTTCTTCGAGCAGAACAGGTAATCCGTCCGACAGGACTTCTGGATCCGGAAGTTGAAGTGCGACCGGTAGAAGGACAGATTGATGATCTGATCGGTGAAGTGAACAAAGAGATCAGTAAGAAGAATAAAGTCCTTGTCACAACGCTGACAAAGCGTATGGCAGAAGATTTGACAGATTATATGCGTGAAGTAGGAATCCGTGTAAAATATCTTCATTCGGATATTGATACACTTGAACGTACGGAGATCATCCGAGATATGCGTCTAGATGTGTTTGATGTGTTGGTTGGGATCAACCTCTTGAGAGAAGGACTTGATATTCCGGAAATCACTCTTGTTGCAATCCTTGATGCAGATAAAGAAGGATTCCTTCGTTCAGAGACTTCGCTGATTCAGACAATCGGTCGTGCAGCGCGTAATGCAGAAGGACATGTAATCATGTATGCAGATAAGATTACAGAATCAATGCAGCTGGCGATCGATGAGACACAGCGTCGTCGTGAGATTCAGATGAGATACAATGAAGAGCATGGAATTACGCCGAAGACGATTCAGAAGTCAGTGCGTGATCTGATCAGTATCTCTAAAAAGGTTGCGGCAGAAGAGATGCGGCTTGAAAAAGATCCGGAGTCCATGAGCCAGAAAGAACTGGAGAAACTGATCGCGGATCTGACGAAACAGATGAAGAAGGCAGCAGCGGAATTGAACTTTGAGGCAGCGGCAGAGCTTCGTGATAAGCTTGTTGAATTAAAAAAGATGCTCAATGATATGGAATAGGAGATTACAAAATGGGTAAGAAAATGGACGCCAGACAGTACATTAAGATACGAGGCGCGAATGAAAATAACCTGAAGAATATAGATGTAGATATCCCAAGAAATGAACTGGTTGTTTTGACGGGACTTAGCGGTTCTGGAAAATCTTCCCTTGCATTTGATACAATTTATGCAGAAGGACAGAGACGTTATATGGAATCACTGTCTTCCTATGCAAGACAGTTTCTTGGTCAGATGGAGAAACCGGATGTAGAAAGTATCGAAGGGCTTTCACCTGCAATTTCTATCGATCAGAAATCAACGAATCACAATCCACGTTCCACAGTTGGAACTGTTACGGAGATTTATGATTATTTTCGATTATTATATGCGAGAGTTGGAATTCCGCATTGCCCGAAATGTGGTCGTGAGATTGCAAAACAGTCGGTAGATCAGATGGTGGATCAGATCATGGCGCTTCCGGAGAGAACGAAGATACAGCTTTTGGCACCTGTTGTACGTGGAAGAAAAGGAACACATGCAAAGCTTTTCGAACGTGCAAAAAAGAGTGGATATGTTCGTGTTCGTGTGGATGGCAATATGTATGAGCTTTCAGAAGAAATTACATTAGATAAGAATATCAAGCATAATATTGAGATTATTGTAGATCGTCTTGTAGTAAAACCTGGAATTGAAAAACGACTGACAGACTCTGTCGAAAATGTACTTGAGCTCGCAGAAGGTCTGCTTGTTGTTGATGTGATCGATGGAGAACCTCTGAATTTCAGCCAGAGCTTTTCATGTCCTGTCTGCGAAATCAGTATCGATGAGATTGAGCCTCGCAGTTTTTCTTTTAACAATCCATTTGGGGCATGTCCGGAATGTTTTGGACTTGGTTATAAAATGGAATTTTCAGAAGAACTGATGATTCCGGATCCGTCGTTGTCTATTAATCAAGGTGCGATTGCAGTTTTAGGATGGCAGTCCTGTACAGACAAGAGCAGCTTCACACGTGCAATTCTGGATGCACTGTGTAAAGAATATCATTTTGATCTGGATACCCCTTTTGAGGATTATCCGAAAGAAATCCATGATGTTTTGATTTATGGAACAGACGGAAAAGAAGTAAAGGTTTATTATAAAGGTCAGAGAGGCGAAGGGATTTATCCGGTTGCATTTGAAGGACTGATCAAGAATGTGGAACGTCGTTACCGTGAGACTGGTTCTCAGACGATGAAAGCGGAATATGAGACATTTATGAATATTACACCATGTTCAGCCTGTAAAGGACAGCGTTTGAAGCCGGGGGCTTTAGCTGTAACAGTTGGAGATAAGAATATTTCAGAAGTGACAACACTTTCTATAGAACGGCTTCAGAAATTTTTAGATGAACTTCAATTAACGGAGACTCAACAGCTGATTGGAAATCAGATTCTGAAAGAGATTAAAGCAAGAATCAGATTTTTGATGGATGTCGGTCTGGATTATCTGACGCTTGCGCGTGCGACAGGAACACTTTCCGGTGGAGAAGCACAGAGAATTCGTCTTGCAACACAGATTGGATCAGGTCTGGTCGGAGTTGCATATATTCTGGATGAGCCTAGTATCGGACTTCATCAAAGAGATAATGATAAACTTCTTGCGACGCTGAAACATCTGCGTGATCTTGGAAATTCATTGATTGTAGTAGAACATGATGAAGATACGATGCTGGCAGCGGATTATATAGTAGATATCGGTCCGGGGGCAGGAGAACATGGCGGTCAGGTTGTTGCTGTGGGAAATGCACAGGAAATTATGAAAAATCCAAATTCCGTCACAGGAGCGTATTTGAGTGGGAAAATCAGGATTCCGGTTCCGACAGAAAGAAAGAAGCCGACAGGTTACCTGAAAGTAGTCGGTGCACAAGAGAATAATCTCAAGAACATTGATGTAATATTCCCTTTGGGAGTTATGACTTGTGTAACGGGAGTGTCTGGATCGGGGAAAAGTTCTCTTGTGAATCAGATTTTATATAAAAGACTTGCAAGAGACTTGAACCGGGCAAGAACAATCCCCGGAAAACATAAGAGAATAGAAGGGCTGGAGCAGGTTGACAAAGTGATTAATATCGACCAGTCACCAATCGGAAGGACGCCACGGTCAAATCCTGCCACTTATACAGGCGTGTTTGATTTGATCCGAGATTTGTTTGCAGGAACGCCGGATGCAAAAGCACGTGGATACAAGAAAGGACGGTTTAGCTTTAATGTTAAAGGGGGACGTTGCGAAGCATGTGCAGGAGACGGAATCCTGAAAATCGAGATGCATTTCCTTCCGGATGTGTATGTTCCATGTGAGGTCTGTGGTGGAAAGCGTTACAATCGTGAGACGCTGGAAGTACGCTATAAAGGGAAAAATATTTATGATGTATTGAATATGACAGTGGAAGAAGCGGTAGATTTCTTCGAAAACGTGCCAAGCATTCGAAGAAAGATGGAGACGTTGAGAGATGTCGGATTGTCGTATATTCGTTTGGGACAGCCTTCTACAGAGCTTTCAGGTGGCGAGGCACAGAGAATTAAACTTGCGACAGAACTTAGCAAACGCAGTACCGGAAAAACGGTATATATTTTGGATGAACCTACGACAGGACTTCATTTTGCAGACGTGCATAAATTAACAGAGATTCTCCGCAGACTTTCCGGGGATGGAAATACAGTAATTGTAATCGAACATAATCTGGATGTGATTAAGACGGCAGACTATATTATTGACATTGGACCAGAAGGAGGAGACCGCGGAGGAACTGTTATGGCAAGTGGTACTCCGGAAGAGGTCGCAAAGAATCCAGATTCTTATACAGGGAAATATATTGCGGCTATATTGGAGAAATAAAGACGAAAAAAAGTCGAAAAAAGTCGTAAAATATATGCAAAAAATGCCTTTCTATTTTAAGCGAAGTCTATTATACTAAAGTATGCGGATGATAAAACATTACTGTTTTGGTTACATAATATTGACAACAGGAAATAGTGAAAAAAACAGTAACGATAAACCCCTTCAAGGGACAAAAGACACTTGATTGAGGAAAGAAAATGCTGGAATCAGTAACAGACGGAGTCGTTTATTTGCAGGAGCTTGCTGAGAACAGCAAAAGAGCGTTTTAGAAGGGAGATATAGAAATTATGATGTCAGTAGATCTTGGAATAGATTTGGGGACAGCCAGTGTACTGGTATATGTGAAAGGAAAAGGAGTTGTTCTGAAAGAACCATCAGTTGTCGCATTTGATCGTGATACGAATGTGATCAAGGCAATTGGTGAAGAAGCGCGTCTGATGCTTGGAAGAACACCGGGGAATATTATTGCAGTAAGACCACTCAGACAAGGGGTGATTTCTGATTATACGGTGACGGAGAAGATGATTAAGTATTTTGTTCAGAAAGCTCTGGGAAAACGTACATTTAAGAAACCGAGAATCAGTATCTGTGTACCAAGTGGTGTTACAGAAGTAGAAAAAAAGGCTGTGGAAGAGGCTACCTTTGCAGCCGGAGCAAGAGAAGTTCATCTGATTGAAGAACCTGTGGCAGCTGCAATAGGAGCAGGAATAGATATTTCAAAGCCTTGTGGAAACATGATCGTTGATATCGGTGGAGGCACAGCAGATATTGCAGTTATTTCACTGGGCGGAACAGTTGTGAATACATCAATTAAGATAGCGGGTGATGATTTCGATGAAGCAATCGTACGCTATATGAGAAAGAAACATAATCTTCTGATTGGAGAAAGAACTGCAGAAGATATTAAGATTAAGATTGGAACCTGTTTCCCGCTGGCACAGCCGGAAACGATGGATGTCCGTGGACGTAATCTGGTAACAGGACTTCCTAAGACAGTAACGGTTTCTTCTGAAGAGACTGAGGAAGCATTAAGAGAACCGACTTTACAGATTGTAGAAGCAGTACACAGTGTTCTGGAAAAAACACCACCAGAGCTGGCAGCAGATGTTGCAGACAGAGGAATTGTGCTGACAGGTGGCGGTTCATTACTTAGAGGACTGGAAGAGCTGATTGAAGATAAGACAGGAATTAATACAATGACAGCAGAAGAACCAATGACCTGTGTAGCAATTGGTACAGGTAAATTCGTAGAATTCTTAGCTGGTAAGAGAGACGACGATTAAGATTTCGGGAGGACTGTAGATGGTAAAAGGATTATATACCGCATGGACCGGAATGTTAGACGAACAGAACCGTCTGGATATTCTGACAAATAATCTGGCAAATGCCGACACAACCGGATATAAGAAGGAAGGTACCACAAATCATACATTTGCTGATACACTGGCAATTAAGATTAAGGATACTTCTGATTATGGGCAGCCGCGGGTACTGGGAAATATCAGTATGGGTGTGCATATTGGCGAAGTATATACCGATTTCAGCCAGGGAAGCTTTAAAGTGACAGACAGAAGTACCGATATGGCATTGGATGGAAATGGTTTTTTTACGGTATCATTTACCAATAAGAATGGTGAAACATCTATGAAGCTTACCCGGGATGGAGCATTTACACTGACCAGAGAAGGCTATCTGGTGACCAAAGACGGTGATTATGTGCTGAACCAGAATGGAGCTTCCACTGGCAATCCTGGTGCAGAGAATTATATCCGGATTAATCCGAATCTGGATTTTGAAGTGCTTTCCGATGGAAGTATTATGCAGAATAATCAGGTGGTTGCAAGACTTGGTGTGGTAGATGTAGATAATTATGACTATATCAGCAAATATGGTGAGAATCTCTATGATGTAGTAAATGGCGGACAGCTTGTGACATCGAATGCGAGAGTAGAGCAGGGTGCATTGGAAGCTTCCAACATTAATGTAGTATCCGAAATGGTAGATATGATTACAATCACCAGAGGCTGGACAGAAGATTATCCAGACGATGGATTCAACACTGGACAAAGCCGTAAATAATGTAGGTAAAGTATAAAAAGAACTAAAGAAAAGAGCAAAAGAAGCCGATATAAATAAGTAGGAAACAGGTACGTTTCATAAAAGGCTGGCCACGGATGGCGCAAGAGAGATAAGGAGCGCAGGGCTTATGATGAGAGCATTGTGGACTGCTGCATCAGGAATGATTGCACAGCAGACAAATATTGATTCGATTTCTAATAACTTATCGAATGTAAATACAACAGGTTACAAATCCGAACAGGCAGAATTTAAATCGCTGCTGTATCAGACACTGCAGTCTAAGACAACTTCTGCAAATGGTGATGAAAAGCCGGTTCCGGTTCAGGTAGGACTGGGAACCAGAGTAGCCTCTATTACATCTGATTTTACCAATGGAGCATTAATTGCCAATTCCAGCAATACAGCATTTGCGTTGGAAGGAAAAGGATTTTTCTCGGTACGTGGAGAAGATGGACAGACATACTATACCAGAAATGGTAAATTTGGCTGGGCAATCGGAACTAATGGAACGACACTTTGCAATGAAGCCGGACTTCCGGTATTAGATAGTAATGGAAATGAAATTGTTCTGCCGGATGGCGTGACTGCATCATCTATCGAAGTATCAAATGATGGAAAGTTCTATTATAAAGATGCGGCAGGCAATACCATAGATATGAACAGACAGATTGGCGTATATCAGTTTACCAATCCGGCTGGACTGGAAAAGGATTCTGGAAGCCTTTTGGTTGCAACAGCAGCATCCGGTAATCCGATGAATGAGCTGACTACTCCGGGACTGACCAGAAGCAAGGTATGCCAGAATTATCTGGAAGCATCCAATGTCCAGGTGGCAGACGAGATGGTTAATATGATTATTGCACAGCGTGCATATGAATTAAACTCTAAGGCGATTCAGGCAGCAGATGAGATGCTTGGACAGGCAAATTCATTAAGAAGATAGTTCTAAAGGCAGGGTAAAGTATGAGTATATCGATGGATAATATTCCGGCATTGCTGAATACAACTTCATCACAGGCAAGTGACAGTTCCAATGGACTGGAGAAGACATTGAATTCAGATTTATCAGGTGCAACGGATGACGAACTGATGGATGTCTGCAAGGAATTTGAGGCATATTTCTTAGAACAGGTTTATAAGGAAATGAAGAAAACCATTCCGGAGAACGAAGACCAGGATGCCAGTATGAGTCAGATGACGGATTATTTTGAAGACGAGATGATACAGAAGCTGGCAAGCCAGTCAGTAGAACAGAGTGGCGGAAGTAACAGTCTGGCACAGCAGCTGTATGAGCAGATGAAGCGTAATTATAATATGGAATAGAATTTAAAAAAGACGATAAAAGGGGCTGTCATATGATGACAGCCTTCTCTTACTTTACAGGAAATTGCTTTCCTGTAAAGTAAAAAATGCTCCGCAAGGATGCACACTGCGGCGTATAAGGCAGATGTCGCAAGCGACCGCCGCAGGCGCAAGAATGTGCCAAG
>ERZ832317.3572-NODE-3572-length-16047-cov-6.937031_pt1 | contig 16047 bp, 17 predicted proteins | sample MGYA00519695_ERZ832317 | MGnify/ENA primary metagenome ERZ832317 (study PRJEB31850, sample SAMEA3708726) | human gut metagenome | biome: human gut; feature: human-associated habitat; material: faeces | place: China | collected 2014 ...
CATGGGAGAACTTCATCTGCCGCGCCTGCGAGGTGCGGTGGGTTTCATAGCGGATGCCTCTTGGGGTAAACACGGTATCGTAATGCTCCACAAATATCAGCATAAAGTCTTTTTTGCAAATTACGTGACAAATAAAATCTAAAATGCTATCATAATGTTATATTGATACATATGCCGTGATGCCCCCTTTGAAATGGATTAGCAAAAAAAGCCATATTTTACAACTATAATCTTTAATGAGGAAAACATGGTGGATAATAAGTCCCGCAAAAGTGAAGTAGTCGCCATACATTGGCATGACACGCTGCTTGAAATCCCGAAATGGATAATAGAACGGTATAACAAGGAAAACATAAACCTTGATGATAAGTATCTTGATGAATTATACAGCTATCATAGACCGCCAATGTTTTCTTTTCAGACGGAGCCCGAATATAGTCATGTATTCACACGATTGATGATTGCCAATCTAAACGGTATCTGTGCAAAGAAATCTCTTGGGAAATTTGTTATGTATGGTTCTGATGGCAGTAAGATCGCAACCTTTGACAGCTTGTATAAAATTGTTCTAAATGAGAATTATCGATGTAATTGTTTGGGATATGAATCTTTTGACAAGGAAAATATATTTCCCGAAAAGGTTGCAAAGCAACGGAAACTCAGAGGTCATACCGTGGTAGAGCCCACTGAAAAGGTTGGCATGATGCTGCGAGAACTGAACGACTGCATGAAAAATATGTTTGCATGGTTCTATGGGGTACGGGCACAAAAGAGCTTCCATGATGAGCACAGAAGCCCTTTGCTTAACGACTATACCTTTGAAGAGTTTAGAAAACAGCATTGTAAAGCGATTTCAATGGAGTTCTATTGGGCACTTGCAGCCAGCATCAGATACTTTGACAGCAACAATCAAGATAAGGCAAAGAGACAAGAAATACCCCTTACCCCGTATAATGCGGCGCTAACAAGACTGCAAAAGCGGTATACCTTTAAGAAAAAAGCCTTGCTAAAAAAGGTAACAAACTTAGACGATTACACCAATTTTGCTGGAATTTATATCCTGTGTCTTTCTGGTGTGAGAGGATATTATGTCGGGCAAACAGCGCATTCGCTTTCAAAGCGAATCAGGCAACATTGGAGAAAACCCGGAACAGATTTTGACAGGAAATACAGTGAATCCGATGTTGCTGAAATTTATGTTATGCCATTGGATATACCTGCGGTTTACGAACAATTCGGTTTGGATGCCATTGAAAGGGATTGCATTGCGTCTGTTCCCAAAAAATATCTTCTGAATTCTATGGTAGGCGGAGGCACCATACTTTCGGTAAAAAACAAAAAATACAAACAGGCAGATTATCGGCTTCCAACAGATGTCCTAAATGATCTCAAGGACAGGATATTGTTCTTTCAAGAAGAACACGATTTGGTTTGATTCAAACCCAGAATTATTCGGAGAGAAAATCAAGCGCATCCGCCAGCACCGCCGCATGACCCAGAAAGAGTTGGGCGAGTTGGTCGACCTCAGCGCAAACCGCATTGCGCAATACGAAATGGGTTACCGTGTACCAAAAAAGCCCCTGCTAAATCAGATAGCAGAGGCTTTGCGTGTTTCCCCGTTGGCACTTTCCGATGGCGGAAACGGACCGGCGAATGATATTCTGGAGCAGCTTTTCTGGCTGGACGAGGAGCAGCCCGGCGTTATCAAGCTGGTGCCCACCGAGCGCGGCACAGCGCGGTATAACGCTAACCCAAACCTTGCGCTGCACTATGATGACAACGACAACTGGCCGCCGCGCTCCCCGGTAGCCATGTGGTTCGATGATACGATTTTGGATGATTTCCTAAAGGATTGGGCTGCGATTCAGAAAAAGTTGTATGCGGGGGAGATTACACAAGCAGAGTATTTTGAGTGGAAGATTATGTGGCCAGAAACATAAGCTGTGGTCTAGAAACAGAGCGAATATCAATTTCAGCTTGTCGAAAAAGGTCACTGTTCTGTCAAGTGTTTTTGACAACTTTTTTGATTGAAATTTAGAACTCACCTTCAAGAGTAAAGCCTTGTGTTGTAGTACCCGGTTTTGATGCCATCACGTCCTTAATAATTAGCGCTTTTACAAGTTGTTTGATATGAGGGACTTTACCTTGGTATGCAACAAAGTTCATTATCTACGGAGAAAGCTCCTGTGCACGTTGCCTTATGAGATAAGGCAGCACTGCGGCGACCTGCCGACAATAGGGCATTTAATCATCTACCCATTCCATATCTTGTTCAGCATTCCAAAAAGACTTTCCATTCCAGATTTTAGCTTCTAAGAATGCTTCAACCGGATACTGTGTTGCATTCCCTTTCCAAACATACTTTTCCCCATTATCGGTCATTTCGTATAAGCAGAGATCAAGACTGCCGCTATTAGTCCAGCCCTCTAAAAAGTATTTTTTTCCTCCATAGAGAAACCAAAGTTCATCTCCATAATGAATGTGATCGACAAACTCACGCACATCACCATTTTTCAATTTTAGGCACCCCCTTAAAAAACTTTTTGTATTTCTCGTATTCCTGCTTTGTAATCCGGCGGGCAGGACGTATCCGAAAATTATCCTGTTGCGGATACTCATGAACATGAAGGATATTTTCGGTTCGATTTCCGTTGTTCAAATTCGGCTCAGGGTGATATGCAATTTCCATAATCAAATAGTGATGTTCGTCATAGAATCGCATTTCATGGAATGTACCATCCGGCTTGAGCTTGATATAGGCAACGCTCGAATGAGATTCTTCAGGTAATCCATGTTTCCCTGATGTTCCTTGCAATACTTTTACGCCATCAATCGTTCCAACGGTTTCATAACTATAAGGAACAGTATTTCCGATGGCAAAAGTTCCACGTCCACCCATATTAGCGCACCACCTTTCGAGAAGAACGGTAGTCCACGGTGACAACATTTCCTTGCATTTCTGGAAACGGCGTTCCAAAGCAAATAACCATTTCGGGGTGGATTTTTTCCTGCATAGCATAATATCCACGCATGAAGTTAAGCCGATTCTGCTTACAGCCAATCATTCCAACGGCAACGATGGAGTTTTCCTCTACGCCATCGAAGCAGAAGTCGTAACTACTCGGCGTACTCCAGCTTATTGTGGGAATGACGGTTAATCCTTTGCTTTGCCAATAAGCACCGCACCATCTGTTTTTTGCAACGCTTTCCATCTGACGCCACAAGCTCATATCTGCGTAAGTAGAAAAATCCGGCGTCAGAAGAAAAGCATATTGGGCGTATTTTGCCAAAGACTTTTCGGGGTTATTATAAATACCATTAAATCTGTAATCATCAACGAAAAAATGAACGCCATTTTGTGTGTTCGCGGAAAAATCATTTGCTTTCGTGTCAGAACAGGCTATCAGTGACAGGTTGTCAACGTTAAGCTCCTGCTTCCTTACTAATGGAATATTCCATTTCCCACGACCAGCGTACTCGTTGCGCATAAACAGTTGGTCGCTGCGCATACATTTGCTTGTGTTAGTAATCATAACAAGCATCCCTTCCCCTCCATTTGGAGGAATATTGTGTTAAACAATTCACTTTTGTACAATTTGCGAATTGCGCCAACGGAAAGGATATGCTATACTCATCTTGGTTTAGGAATGCGAATAGCATATCCGTTCATGAAACGTATTAGATTGCTGCTGCAACAGCTTTTTAATACGTTTCATTTTTTCACACTCAATGGAACCACCTCCCTAACTTGCCAAATCAAAGAGACGAAGAAGCTGACATTCATACGCTGTATAATCCCTACCGCCAAATCTCAGCCACTTTTGGTAATAGCTGTAAGCATAACAGGCCGCTTCATAGCTTATTTCAAACGTCTGCGCGATGCTTTCGGGATTATCCAGCTTCAGCTTATGGATTAGAACTGGCGGAGCAAGTGCATACTTGGCAAAAAATCCGACTTCTTTTTCCGCCAGTTCACTATCCTCCGAATGATCCAGTACGATATGCCCAATCTCGTGCATCATCGTATGGTTTACACGTCCATAGTCTTTCTCATCGTTGTAGTATATGTACCATTGCCCATAGTCTTTTTCTAGAGAAAACCCATCTTCGCTTTTCTTGATGAGAAGCCAGCGCTTACTTGCTGCAATGGCAGAGTAGGGAACGACTTTGACACCCATTTTATGTGCAATTTCAAAGCCATTAATGGGAACGCAGGATACCCCATACTCTACAAACATTCTGACAACGATACGCTTGATTTCTTCGTATCTTTGATTTGATAGTTTAATTGCCAAGACTTAATCCTCCCCGAACAGTGCGTCAATCAGCGCTTTCTTTTCCTGCTCCGTCATAGAAGAAGCATTTCTTGCAATTACACGGCGAACTTGGTGATAGTTGAACACATCATTCTCAATTCCCAAAAGATAATCGGACGTTGTGTGTAATGCAGTTGCCATATTAGCAATTACGTCAGGCTTTGGTTCTCTTGTTCCGGCAATATACCGTGACATAGCGGCTTCTGTGATACCGATTCTCTCAGCCAGTTCCTTCTGCTGAATTCCCCGTTTCTGAAGCATCTCGGATATTCTCTCTCCTAGTGCCTTGCCCATAGTATTTCCTCCTATCGTCAGGCTTCACTTTATCAGCCTGATTATATTATATGCACGACTTGCCAAATTGTCAAGTCGTGTTACCGATTTGAAATGATTTTAAGAGCTAGTAATATGTCTGCTGGAAACTATCAAATACCTTTTTTGCTCATAGCAGGAGATAGAGAAAAGAAAAACGCCCAATATCTCCCGAATCTGTTCGCTTTCGGGGCGATTTTGGACGTTTTTATTTGATATGAGGGGCTTTATAGCAGTAGGGAATATAACTTGTTGTGTGCCAGCAAAAACGCTTGTGTGCCTTTTATTTCTTCGAATTCACTTTCAGCTCGGCTGACAGGATAAAATCAGCCATCGTCATCGCGGAATTTACAAAAAGACGTGCATGGTGTTCTTCAATAGATATTCGGTTTGCGCCTACACCGTGAGCATCACTATCCTTGTTTCGCATTTCGGCAATGGCGGACACAATATTATTCAATCCAGAAAGCAATGTGTTAATCCGCCTATCTGTATTGGGATCTGTATGCATATTGTAGAGCGTCTTGACTTGCTTGAACAATTTTCCCATATCTCCGCTATCAGAAGGTGTTTCGCCTTTCTTTTCGATGACATAACAAAAGACTTCTTCTAAAAGCGTTCTTGATTTTGTAATTGCGCTGTCAAAGTTTCCTTGCTCCACATCTTCCATCGCTCTGGCGGAAATGCTTTTTATGTACTCTCTGTCTATTGCTTTGATTTTTGGAGTTTCGACTTCGACCTTGCTTCCAATCGGGCGCACCACATACTGTTTACCCACAACAGCAAGTTCATTTCCACCAAAATATAGTATGCCGTTTATTTTATTGATAACTGTGCTTACAATATGGTCATATACCGCATTGATTTCGTTTACGCTATACCCTTCGAGTATCTTTGCAAATTGCCCTTTTCCGAATAAATACGCCAGAAGATCGGAAATGTTTCCATTGTCTATGCAATGCTCCATCAAGTTGTCGAGATACTGCCATCGACTCAAAGCACCTCCTCCCCACGAATATGTAACGGGCAACCCGAAAGTCGTAGATATGCCGCAAAGATCCGGACCACTAAGGCGTGGCATTGCCACTCTTATCTCCGTGCCATCTTCGAATTTATATGTACCATACTCGGTATCGCCATCTAAAATAGCAATGATTTCTTTCGTCCTTAGTAATCCATAAAGATTGCTATCTTCCAACGATAGTCACCTCTGATCTGCTTACTTCTTCAACTGTGCTTGCAGCTCTTGGAAACTCTCCAAGGCGCTTTGCAGGTTTTCGATGATGTCTGCGGCAAGCTCGTCCGGCTCCGGCAGGTTGTCCAGATCGGCAAGGGATTTGTCCTTGATCCAGAACAGGTCAAGGCTGGTTTTGTCGCGCTCCAAGATGTCCTTCACGTCAAACTTGCGGAAGCGTCCGTCCGGGTTGGTTTCCGACCATGTTTCTGTGCGCTCGTGACGGTTCAGCGGATTATAGCACTTTACAAAATCCGCAAGGTCAGCATCGGTCATAGGGTGCTGCTTCAGCGTGAAATGGATATTGGTGCGGAAATCATATACCCAAATTTCCTTGGTCTGCATTTCCGGGCTGGCGGGGCGCTTATCAAAGAAAATGACGTTTGCTTTGACACCCGGCCTGTAAAAAATACCAGTCGGCAGGCGGAGAATGGTGTGCAAATCGGTTGTCTCCAGCAGCTTTCGGCGCACAATCTCGCCAGCTCCGCCCTCAAACAGCACATTGTCCGGTACAACTACCGCCGCTTTGCCGGTAGCTTTCAGAATCGTGTTGATGTGCTGCACAAAGTTCAACTGTTTGTTGGAACTGGTTGTCCAGAAATCTTGACGGTTATAAACGAGATCCTCTTCCTCCTGCTCGCCATCCTCGTTGGTAAAGGTGAGGGTGGACTTTTTACCAAAGGGCGGATTGGTCAGAACATAATCCACACGGTAGCCGGGGTCAGTCAAAAGGGCATCGCCAAGCGTAACAGGTACAGTGCCGTAAATATCACCGATATTGTGCAGATACAGGTTCATTAAGGCTGTCTTATAGGTTGCCGGGACAATCTCATTTCCGAAGAAAGTTTCGCTTTTCAAAAACTCTTTCTGTTCGCGGTCAAGCGTATAGTTTTCGCTGTCGGCAATAAACTCCTGTGCGGCGAGGAAGAAGCCGCCAGAACCACAGCAGGGGTCTGCAATAGTTTTCATGGGTTCGGGGCGCAGGCATTTCACCATTGCGCGGATCAGCGGGCGCGGGGTGAAATACTGTCCTGCACCGCTTTTGATGTCCTCGGCGTTCTTTTGCAGCAAACCCTCATAGATTTCGCCCTTGACGTCTGAGGACATCGCCACCCATGTTTCTTTGCCAATCATCTGCACCACACGGTACAAAATTGCGGCATTGTTGATTTTGTTGGTAGCGCCCTTGAAAATCTTGCCAAGGATACCGCCTTGCTCGCCCAGCTTTTCCAAAGTGGCTTTGTACTGCTCTTCCAGCTCCGCACCTTTAAGGTCGCTCATATCTGCCCATGTGAAGCCTTCGGGAATCCCGCTATCTCTTTTGTAAGGCGGCTTGGAATATTCGTCCGCCATTTTCAGAAAAATCAGATAGGTAATCTGTTCCAGATAATCACCGTAGGAAACGCCATCATCACGCAGCGGGCCGCACATTCCCCAAACCTTTGAAACGATATTTGATGTTTGTTCACTCATTTGCATAATACTCCTTCAAAGGCCTTTTTCAAGATACTCTGGCGCATGGCTTCTGCCTGTGCAAGCGCAGTGTTTACGGTTCGCTCAATGCTGTCACAAACGGAAAGGCGTGAAGCTATCTTCTTAACAATTTCCTCTTGTTTATCAAGAGATGGAACAGAAATTAGCATCTTACTATATCCACTCACATTGAAGTGTTTCTGCCCAACTCCACGTTTTTTTTCGTTTACAAATTTCTTTCCAAGTGGCGAATTAGTATATGCGCACAAAAATTCTGGTAAAACCAAATCCCGGTTAGGGACAGCAATCAAAATATCAATTGCATTACATCCGTTAAATTGTTCTGGAACAACACAAGCTGTTCCCGGATAACCCGATCGGACAATTAAAATATTCCCCGTATGCACAATAGATCGCGCATTTGCTTGATGTCCAGCTATTGATAAATACGCCCAGTTTTTGTCTTCCACATGGAACTCTCTGACATTTGCCGAACGGAAAGCCTTAATTCCTACTTGTTCATCTGTATAATATTGAGATGGCTTTATGACAATACCCACCTTGATTTCTTTGCAAACATCTTTCACTGTATATGGTTGACCTTTGATGCCATTGAGAGCTTCTTTCAACACTGCCTGTCGGTACACTGCCAGTTGCTCTTTAATGGTTTGCAGTGTTTCCACGCCCTTGTCCAGTTCGGAGAAAAGTTCTTCGATTTTGCGCACGACTTGCTCTTGCACAGATAAAGGCGGAATTTTGACTTTCATCTTTGAATATTGCTGAATCCAATAACGTTTATGGGTGCTATGGTCAAAATTGATAATCTGCATTTGGTAAAAAATATACTTCGGCAATACCAAAGATGTATTTGCCGTTAGTATTTTCATTGCAGATGATTTTACTTTGAAATTAAAATTAACATACTGCGTTGATGTTGTAAAATCATCAAAGATGATAACAGGCAGTTTTGTATAAATACCATCTGTTTCATCAGTATACCCTATAATAAAACTTTTTCCTGCTGTCAGCACTGGTGTTTTATATGCATCATTATATTTTGTAGATTCAACTATATACGGCGTTGGTTGCTCGTAAGATAACAATTGTCCGAGTTCGTATTCCTCTATTTTCAAGCTTTCCTCCTTATGCCACCAACGCGACATTCATTTCCTGCAATATCTGCTCGTAGTCATCACCAAAAGCATCGTAGAAACCCAGTAAACCACCCTTGCGGTCAAACGGTGTTAAGTCCAAATCCTCCGGCAAGATGCTAAGCGAAGCGGCAATATGGTCTTTGATCAGACGCAGCCATTCCATCTGTTCCTCGGTAAACTGGATATGTCCGGCGTTCTTCTTGAATGTCCACTGCATGAAGTTATAGTTCACCTTGTCCGCAAACGGGGTGAGGGTATCGGTGTAGCCCATCTCAAAGCGGATGATCGAAATCAGATCGGTAAGCTGTGCCATTGTGCCGCGCTTGACCTTACTCGGCTGCTTGATGGCATAGCAATCCCACAGGCGCTCCACCGTAATGCCGTGCGTCTTTAGCTTTTCGTATAGCTCTTTTAATTTTTCTACCACCATCGGGCGGTCTTTGTAGGCCGCGTCATAAATAATGCGCAGCGCAACAATCTCGTTTTTATTTTCCTCAATAAATGTGCGGAAGCTTGAAAGCACCTTGTTTACGTTTTCTTCCTGCTGCGCATCAAATCCGGCGAAAATGACCGAATCCAGATTGACGTTATCAATAATCTGCTCGTGGCTGCGGCGCACATTCTCGATGTAATCCCGAATGTCCGGGTCGTGGAACGGCGCAACGGCGGCTTGTACCAGTTCTTTCTGCGCGGATTTTATCTGTTCCTCGGTTGGGGTCGGCACACCCGTGTTTTTCTGCGCCTGCGCAAGAATCACATCTTCGTCAAAAGCGTTCAGCAGCTTTTCCGCCACGCTGCCCGCCGATTCACCTACTGTGGTTTCAAATTGCTTTCTCTCCGAGGGAGACATCTGACTGTTCAAGCGAATAACACGGTTTGCAAGGGAAGTCAGTGTGTTTTCGTCCTTTGCCCCCAACGCCACGTTCAGCATCAGTTCTTTCATGCTGACAGTCGGCTTGCGTTCCAAGGGTCTTGTGTCGGACTTCTTGGATTTTGTCACGCCCACAGCATCTACGATAACAAAATGGTCTTTATTCTCGGTTGCGGACGGTGTAACTTTTTGAAGATCTTCTTTGCTGAGGACACGCGTGCCGCGGCCTTTCATCTGCTCAAAGTAGTTCTTGCTCCGCACGTCGCGCATGAAAATCAGACATTCGATGGGCTTCACGTCAGTTCCCGTTGCAATCATATCCACTGTGACGGCAATGCGGGGATTGTAGTCATTGCGGAACGAACTGAGGACAGACTCCGGGTTATCCGCAGAATAGGTGATTTTACGGCAGAAGTCGTTGCCCTCACCAAATTCTTCACGCACGATTTGCACAATATCGTCTGCATGGCTGTCTGTCTTGGCAAAAATCAGCGTCTTGGGAACTTCTTTTCTGCGCGGGAACAGCGTAGTGAATAGATTTTCTTTGAAAGTGCGAATGACTGTTCGAATCTGGCTGGGATTGACAATATCCCGGTCAAGCTGCGAGGGTGCATAGTTTACATCTTCGTCCATCTGCCGCCAGCGTTTGGCTCTGGATAGGCGGTCACGGCATTCGATCAACTGCTTCATCAAGAAGCCGCCATTCTTGCCGACCTGCGTTTCGATCAAGAAAATATCCTCGCCCACGTTGACGCCGTCCACGATTGCCTGCTCGCGGGGATACTCGCTGACGATGTTTTCATTGAAAAATGCAAAGGTACGGTTGTCCGGCGTTGCTGTCAGACCAACAATAAAGGCATCAAAATAGGTCAGAACTTGGCTCCATACGTTGTAAATGGAACGATGACATTCATCGACAATGATGCAATCGAAAAATTCCGGCGGATATTTCGCGTTATAAACGACTTCTTTGGGCGCTTTGCTCTCTGCGGTCACATACTCGGCAAAGGGTGTTTCCTCGGCTTTTTCATCCAAGGTTTCACCCTTTAGGATAGAGTACATTCGCTGAATGGTGCAAATACAAATTTGAATGTCGTTCGGAATGTAAGAGGACTTCAGTCTGCGCACACCATAAATCTGCGAAAACGAGCGCGGGTCGTCATTGGGCATATAGGCAAGAAATTCACGCTCGGCTTGTTCGCCCAAGCCTTTGGTATCGACAAGAAAGAGGATTCTCTTCATCTTGCCATACTTCAGCAGACGGTAAGCAGCCGTTATCGCGGTAAAGGTCTTGCCCGCACCTGTTGCCATCTGTACCAGTGCCTTGGGGCGGTTATCCGCGAAGGACTGATCCAAGTTGTTGATGGCGTTAATCTGGCACTTACGGAAGCCGTTGGTGTCCAGCGGCGGGAAGTGCTTCATATTGTTCCGAATGGTATCGGACTGCCTTAGCAAATCCCGCAGCGTTTCCGGGCGATGGAACGAGAACACGGTTCTGGAACGGTACTTGATGTCCTTGTAATCGGTAAAACGAATGATTTTGTCCGTTGCTTCATAGGCAAACCGAATGGCATACTCGTTCTTTATCCATTTGAAGGTGCTGTTGGCATAGCGCCCCGACTGCACTTCCACGTCCGTGATATGCTCTCCGGCTTCTTCGCGTTTGGCTTCGACCACACCTACGGGCGTTCCGTCCACAAAAAGGGCATAATCAACCTCACCTGTGCTGGTGGGGAACTCACGAACAGCCACACCAAGAGAAGCGGAGAGATTCAGCCGTTTCATGTCTTGAATCACCCAGCCGGATTGATTCAGCTTTTCATCAATCGCAAGACGTGCCTTTTCTTCCGGGGTCATGTTCTTCGTCATCCCTTTCGTCTATATACTCCATAATGTCACCGTAATCGACATTAAGTGTGCTACATATTTTTCCAAGGACTGTAAGTGTGACTTCTTCATCTCTGCGGAGTTTAGTCATTGTGTTCGGTGCAACGCCGGAGGCTTTCCGCAAATCGGCTTTGCTCATTTTTCTATCGACTAATAGTTTCCATAAACGGTTATACGAAACAGCCATGACGCCCTCCTGCGTATACTTTATTATGATTATACGATTATACCATTCCTTACCGTACCTCGCAAGAGTGTGCGAAAGTTTAGCAAAGCAAGCCGAGGACAAGGCTGTTCAGCTTATGTAGAGCTTAGTTAAAATCGACCTTGAAAATAGTACAAGAATGAATTAAAATTAACAATAAAATAAGTAGATAGGACGTGCTTAAATGGGTCTATTTGAGATTCTAAAGGGTGAACAGCCCGGTTTAATAAAATCTCTTTTGCACTATGAGGACGTAGGGCAGTATGGTGAGTATCTTACAGAGTATGCCCTGCTTAGCCGCAGCATGGAAGGATATTACGTTGTATTGAAAAATTTGTACCTTCCAATGAAAGGCAAAACCACCGAAATCGATTTGCTGATGATTCACGAAAAGGGAATTTTCGTTTTTGAAAGCAAAAATTACAGTGGTTGGATTTTCGGCAGTGAAGACCAGCTAAAGTGGACGCAATGCTTCAAAAGCGGTCAACGCGAACATTTTTACAATCCTATAAAGCAGAATCGCACACATATCAAAGCTTTGGCGACTTTCCTCAATATGCCAGAAGATGCCTTTTCTTCCTATATTGTATTTTCGGAACGATGCGAACTGAAAAAGATTCCGCTATTCGTTGATGGAGATGTAACCATTCTCCAAAGACAGAATATGCTATACTTTTTGAAGCGGCGTTTGAAGGACGCGCCGATTATTTATTCTCACAAGGATATTGAACAAGTGGTTGGGCTACTGGAGCCGTTCACAGAGGTTTCTCAAGAAGAAAAACAACAGCATATTGAGGATTTACAGACCAAGTGTCCATACTGTGGTAAGCCATTGGTTCTGCGCAATGGAAAATACGGTCAGTTTTGGGGATGCAGTGCCTATCCAAAATGCCGTTTTACACGCAAGGCTGAATAGCCTATCTATCTGTTGCACAAGAGGATTCAGCTTTTATAATCTGCACCCATTGGTGGTCCCCAGCCATACGCCCATTGGTCTTTTCAATAATCAGCAGCGGATCAAAGAAAGGAACATCCATCTCCCGGAGGATGCCTTTCAAACCGGCTCGGCTGGCGGGCAGGCATCTTTCTTTCAAGAATTCCTCGAAATCCGCCCAGGACGGATTTTCTACAACGCCAAAGGCTCGTAGCGGAATGCGGTCAGTATGGGCTTTGCTGTATTTTCAAATAGTGCCAAATCAAATTTTAGAGTTCAAATACTCCACGAGTTCCCAAACCGTTGTCAGCGGGTTGCTCTGTCGTGAAATCGGCTCGATACCTTGGTTCTGGATTTGGCTGGCACGAGTTTTCGCTCTCTGAATTGCAGTTGCCTGCAAAGGCTTCAAAACGTCAAAGCAATCCCTGTTCTTCTCATAATCGGGGATTCTGTTTGGCTGTTTCAGCATGCGAATCAGTGCCTGACAATCTTCGACCTCTACTTGCTGATTTATAAAGTGCAGCAGGAACCACAACTCGAAGGATGGATTGGAGTAGGCCAGATGATAGCCCTCCTTTTGGGCGGATTGTTTGGCGCGTAGAAGAACCTCGTTGGAATTATCGTCACGGTCAAATACGCACCAGATTGAATCGCCATCATCGGGATAGTAAGGATTATTGCCCATGGTAGCTTTGGCTTTCTGCACAAGCCTGTCAGCAGACTTATACTGGGAAGAAATTGGGATGATGTCGATGTTGCAGCCCCGACTACGGAAACGCTTGAAATACCGGATCTCGGTTTCACTGCCTTCGCAGATAAGGTATACGACCGGATTCCGCTTTCTGCTTCGGGTAGGCCTGCGGCTGATTTCCTTTATTCGACCCATGTTGCATTCCCTCCAATGAACGGAATCGCCCCATACCGGCCTTGCAGATACCCCTTGGAGATGTTCTCCCCCCTCCGGGGAGAAAATTCGGTCAGAGCGTAAATATCGGTCTGCAAGGTCTTTTCATCTTTCTCTGCAAACCAGATCTGATCACGCCGAAGCAAAGTCAAGTCGAGAAGCCCAGTATCGTGTGTCGTGAAGATGAGCTGTGTATGGTTCGTATTGATGGCGGCATCCTGCATCATTTCGATCAAGTGCCGGGTCAGGAGTGGGTGCATACTGGATTCAATCTCGTCTACCACCAGAACAGCCCCAGATTCCAGAGCAGCGAGCCACATACCGATGCGAGAAAAGAATCGCTGTGTTCCAACGGATTCCTGCCCCAACGGAAGCCAGAAACCCTTGGATGTGCCATCTTCAGTGTCGAGAGTGTGCAGTGCAGAAATGATAGGTTCTTCCTTGGAACCAGTGATGCGGATGTCTTTGATGCCTAGATCGGCATACAGCATTTCATGCAGGATACGGCTCTTTTCAGAGCCGCCCTGCCGGATGGCAGACAGAGCGGCATCCAGCCGCATTTCTGTTCCCATGAAACCTGTCAGCTTTTCAAAGAACCACAGATACGCTTTTTCGGTTTGCGGACAGTTCCACTCGTTCGAGGTGGACAGATACAGACGATTTTCGGCAGTTCGTCCAGCAAGCGTGAACTGCTCTTGAATGTTCTCGCGGAACTGATAGTCATTGTTTTCTCTGGAAAAAATCAGTGCTTCCCGGCCATTAGGCCAGTGATAGAGATATTCAGTCAAGATTCTGGACTTGTCAAACGAGAACCCATAGGCATACTTGATGCCGCCATAGAAATAGATAGCTTCAAAGCTGGTCGGCTGTGTAGGTTGGTCTGTGAAAGCAAACGGTTCCTGCGGAAGCGGTTCGCCCTTCAGCAGCTTGGCATAACGGCCACAGACCATTTCCCGCATGAGCAGGAGTGCATGGAGGACATTGCTTTTCCCTGCTGCATTTGCACCGTACAGTGCCAGCACTGGAACAAGCTGTTTCTTCTCGTCCGGTGAAATCAGGCAGTCGACCAGACTTTTATCTGTGGATGCTTTTAAGCTGATGATGGCTGTATCCTTGATGGAACGGTGGTTGGTGACTGAAAATTGAAGCAGCATCGCAATTCCTCCCAGATGATTTCTTGAATCCAGTGTACTCTATTCTGGGCAGAAAGTCAAATTTTAATTACGACATTTGCAGATATTTTTCAAAATTCAAGAATAAAATTTAATATGCTGGCTTTTTATACCGTTCTAATACTTTAATATGCTGGCTTTTTATACCGTTCTAATACTATTAGAGCTTATTCTGCATACGCAATCTTCCTCACCACCACTTCCTCCGCCTGCACTTTCCACCCATTTCAATTTAAGAACATTCTTGAATTCCGTCCGACAAAAACGCATTTCCATTTTAACTGATTTCCCTTTGAAGTATTGTTCAGCGTTTCTTGTGACTCAAACTTGCTTAAATCAATCGTTTCCATAGGCCTTTCCTTAGACAGTGGTGTTACGGATTATCTGCACCCATTGATTGTCCCCAGCCATGCGCCCGTTTGTCTTTTCGATAATCAGCAGCGGATCATAGAAAGGAACATTCATTTCCCGGAGAATGCCTTTCAGACCGGCTCGGCTGGCGGGCAGGCATCTTTCTTTCAAAAACTCCTCGAAATCCGCCCAGGACGGATTCTCTACAACGCCAAACGCGCGCAAAGGGATTCGGGCGGTGTAGTTCTTCATGCGGACAACTTCGTGCTTGAAATCGATGTCGATGACCGTACATAGCTGCGGTCCATTCATGAAGTTCATCCGCATGGTGAAATCCGGGTTCGCGCTGAAATGCTCGGCATTATAGATATACTTGTATATGGTCTGGCGCGACACGCCAAACCGCTTTGCAATCTCGGTGTTGCCGATGCCTTTTCTATGCAGTTCCAAAATCTCTACAGTCTGGTTAGGGGTAAGCTGTGCCTTGCGGCCTGCATTGCGCGGGTTGGAATGACCGCCCTTTAGTCCTTTTGCAAGTTCTCGCAGCTTATCCAAATCGGATGTGCCAAAAATTTCTTTTATTTGCTGTTGGTAATCGCTTGGCATACAGTATCCCTCCTAAGCCTTTTTCTACTATTACTATATCGTGATTTCGGGGAAATGTCAACAAATTAAAATGTTGACATCTCCCCGAATGTTAGTCTTGCACAAATTATATTCTATTTCAATTATTTCTGTTCTGTTTGCGCCCAACTTTGGGTCTTTCTCTTTTGAACGTGGATACCCCTGTTTGACAGCTTTGACCATAATATGCTGATTTATAAAATATGAGCCTGTTGTATTTGGCTATCTAATTTTCCAGACACTGTCTGGAAAATTGAGTTCTGCGTAAAAGCTGAATATGCTTTGGGCGATTTGTCTAACTAGATTTTGGGGCTTGTATATCTCAGATATCCAATTTCCAGTCAGTGACTGGAAAATTGAAACGGGAACCATATCAGGCCGATTGAAGCAGTCTTAAAGTGTTAGCATTCACATGAGGTCGAATAGTCATCTTATCTGGCTTTGCGTGAGCGACTAATTTCCTTGATAGCGGCATAGTGTTTTCCACATTTTCGGCTGATCTCGTTGAAAAAATCGGATGTCACAAATTCCAGCAGCCATACTTTGGGAATCATGTACTTGGGTGTCTGCAAGATGGTTTTCAGCAAGCCCTTGCTGCACCATTTCAGAA
>ERZ832317.3584-NODE-3584-length-16006-cov-10.659959_pt1 | contig 16006 bp, 15 predicted proteins | sample MGYA00519695_ERZ832317 | MGnify/ENA primary metagenome ERZ832317 (study PRJEB31850, sample SAMEA3708726) | human gut metagenome | biome: human gut; feature: human-associated habitat; material: faeces | place: China | collected 2014 ...
GCACGTTGACGGTGGGGTCGTCGTAGGGGATGCCGCCCTCGCTGGTGGGGTCGTAAACGTCGGTGCACTTGTAGCAGAACTCTGCCACGTCGCTCAGCACCAGGAAGCCGTGTGCGAAGCCCTCCGGGATATAGAACATCTTCTTGTTCTCCTCGCTCAGGGTCACACCCACCCACTTGCCGAAGGTGGCGCTGTGGGGGCGGCAGTCCACGGCGACGTCATACACTTCGCCTTTCGTCACGCGCACCAGCTTGCCCTGGGTGTGGTTTTTCTGGAAATGCAGGCCGCGCAGCACACCGCGGGTGGAGCGGCTCTGGTTGTCCTGCACGAATTCCTTGTCGATGCCGGCTGCCGCGAACTGGTCCTTCTGATAGGTCTCCATGAAATAGCCGCGGTCATCGCCGAACACCTGCGGCTCAATGACGACGACACCGGGGATCTCGGTCTGCGTAAATGTGAACTTGCCCATAATTGTTTCCTCTCTGTTTTCTTTTTTGAAAAATATCGTTTTGGTTTTATTTGGAAAAGCCTTGGCGGCTTTTGCGCATATTAATGCTTGCTTCCTGGCTTTCGCTTTTTCTTTTTTGCCTGCATGCGGATGACTGCAAACACCACCACGGCGGCCAGCACGGTGCTGCCCAGCGAGATGGCGATGAGCCCGCCTGCGGTCTTTTTCAGGCTGCGGGAGGCCGGGAGCGAAACGTCTGCGTTGGCCGCCACGACCTCTTCCAGCCCTTCGATCTTCGCCTTGACACGGACACTGGCCGACTCCTGCAATCCACTGCCCTGAATGGTATACACCGCATACGCCTCCGGGTCAACCCCCAAAATATAGCGTTCGGGCAGTTCCAGACTCACCGAAACGTTTTCGGCGGTCAGGCCATTGGCCAGCAGCAGCCGGACGCCGGGGTCGCTGACGGTCACGGTACCCATAGCATCGCCGCCGCCCACGACCTCCAGCTGGGCCGTCACGCCCTGCGCCGGGATCTCGGTGTAGCCGGTGAAGGTGGAAAACGCATGGTCCAGCAGGGTGCGGACATCGTTGTATTTATCGGTCTTCATGTTGCTCTGCATGGTCACGCAGATGAGCCGGACGCCGTTCTGCTCCGCCAGGCAGACATAGCTGTACCGGGCGATGTTGGTGTAGCCGATCTTTGAACCCAGGATGGCCGGGATATAGAACCGGCTGGACGCCACCCGCATTTTATCCTGCTGGTGGAAGTACCGGGTCACCGGCTGGACGTTGGTGGGGGCCATGGTGTACATCTCGTTCCGGGTGAAGAGGGTCTCGAACCCCGGCTGGGTCAGCGCCCAGCGCAGGATCTGCGCCATGTCGTAGCAGCTGGTGTAGTGGTCTTCATCGCTGATGCCGTGCGGGTTGGCGAAATGGGTGTGCTGCAAACCCAGCTCCTTCACCTGTGCGTTCATCGCGGCCACGCCGTCGGCGATGGTGCCGCCGCCAAAGTATTCGGCCAGCAGGTTCGCACCGTCGTTGGCGCTGGCCATCATCGTGGCATAGAGGGCGTCCGTCAGCGGGACCGCTTCCTCCTCCTGCAGGGCAATGTGGCTGGAATCCGTGCCCGCCAGCGAGTAGACATCCTCGTGGCTGACGGTCAGCTTGACATCCTCCCATTGGCCCTGCGCCTTTTCACAGGCAAGGCCCAGCGTCATCACCTTGGTGATGGACGCCGGGTGCAGTTCTTCGTCCATATTCTGCTGTTCCAGCACCAGACCGGTGTCCGCATCGATAATGCAGTAGGCTTCGGTGGTGGTCAGTGCCGGGGCAGCGGCCGCCGCGCCGGGCACAAAGGCCGTCAGCAGGCAGAGCAGCACCGCACACAGCACGGCGATCTGTTTTTTCATCTGGTATACTCCATCGTCAATTTAATCCTTTTTAGTATACCACACTTTTTCCCCGCTGAAAAGAGAAATGCAACGCTCAGAACATCCGCAGCATCGGCTGGAGCTGCCGCCCCTGCAGCGCCGCTTCCAGCGCGGCGGGCAGCAGCGAAAGATCGGCCTTCAGGCTCTGCGGCTTTTCCACCGGGTCATCCTGCCCGTAGGGCACGAAGTAATAGTGCTTGCGCTGGCGCAGCCGGGCGATGTTCTCCCCCGATGCGCCCAGGCCGTCGTTGGTGGAGACGGCCACCACCACCGGGCACCCCACCCGCAGCAGGCTTTTTGCCGCCAGCGTGACCGGCGTGTCGGACAGGCCCGCCGCCAGCCGGGCCAGCGTGGTGCCGGTGCAGGGCGCGATGACCAGCGCCTCAGCCAGATGCTTCGGCCCCAGAGGTTCCACCGCCTGCAAACTGTCCAGCACCGGATGCCCGGTCAGCTGCTCCAGCCGCTCTTTCCATTCCGACGCCCGCCCGAAGCGGGTGTCCAGCCGGGACGCTGCAAAGCTCATGACCGGCAGCAGCTCCCAGCCCTGCCGCACCAGCTGCTCTGCCTGCGCGGCTGCCGCGCCCAGCGTACAGAAGCTCCCGCAGACCGCAAATGCGGCTCTGCACCGATGTTGCGTGTTCATGCACTCCCCTCCCGTTCCCGCAGGATCTCACAGACCGTCTGCGCCACAAATTCGCCCGCCGTCTCCGGTGCGCAGGCCGCAGGCAGGCTCAGCGCATGGAGCGCCGTCAGCCCCAGCCGCCGGGCGGCCGCAAAATCGGTGCCGCCGGGGCGGGATGCCAGATCGACGATGAGGCTTCCCGGCCGCAGCGCCGCCAGCACCGGCTCGGTGAGCACCACCGCCGGGATGGTGTTCACCACCGTATCAAACGCCGGGGCCACCCCGGCCAGTGCCGCCAGCGGGACGCTGCGCAGCCCCAGACTTTCGGCCAGCGCCCGCTGCGCCGGGCGGCGGGCCGCAATGGTCACCTCAGCCCCCAGCGCTGCCAGACGCGGCCCCAGCGCCTGCCCCACCGGGCCGAAGCCGGTCACCAGCACCCCGCTGCCCCAAAGCGTCCGCTTCCGCTGACGGAGCAGGATTCCGAGGCATCCCTCTGCCGTCGGGATGGCGTTCCGGATGGTCAGCTCCTCCCGCGCAAAGTAATCCACCAGCTCGACCCCGGCCTCCTGCGCGATCTGCTTTGCCTGCGCCGAGAGCCTGCCGCCCAGCGCCAGTGCCCCCGGCTTTGCCGCCCGCAGCAGCTCCGCCAGCGGTGTGCGGGTCTCATCCAGCGGCAGCGGCAGCAAAATATAATCCGCAAGGGCCACCTGTTCTGCCCCGCAGACGGCGTATCCCGCCCGCGCCAGTGCCCGGCCCGCTGCCGCCTGCCGCGCGTCGCCGCCGATCACCGCAATCTGCTTTCGTCCTTCCATGCCCGGCTCCTCCTCCCCAAGGTCTGTGTCAGCCTATGCCGGGCCGGGCACCGATGTGACTGCAAACGCAAAAGGCCCCGGAGCGAGGCCGCATGGCTCGCTCCGGGGCAGGAGTGTGATTCAATGATTCATTTGGTGCAGTTCAAGGTTTTTCAATCTTATTGCAATGCCCAAGTTAAAAAGGTGTCGTTCGAAGTTATGCCTTCTTCTGGGTGGGGACCTTAATAACAGCAACCGTATAGGTAGCGCCATTGATGGTGACATCAGCAAAGCCGATCAGGGAAACAGCGCCATCAACTGCTTCATAATCAACATTCACATTGATGGTCTTGCTATTCTTAATGATCGAAAGTGCATCAATGCCACTGTCCAGCGTGTTGTACAGCTTGCTGTCATACTTTACCTTCGGAGCAAAACCAACCATGTACTGATTGGTGGTATCGCTACCTGCAACAGCCTTCTTAATCTCATCCCACTTTGCATCCAACTGGGTCTTCCAAGTAGAGTCTGCCTTGACATCCGTTGCCATAATCTTTGCAACGCTCTGAGCCTTTTCCTTCATGCCCGAATCAGCCTTGACCGAATTGATCTTAACATCTTTCTCGGTCATAGCCTGCTCTGCTGCCGTAGTCTTCAGGGTATCATTGAAAATCTTAATGATTTCCTTCTCGTTCACAGAAGTACCGCAGCCGGTCAGGACTGCCAGTGCCATAACGCCAGCGAGCGCAACAGCCATGAGCTTTTTGAACATTTTCATAATCGTATCCTCCAAAATAGTTTCGCACTGCACCCATACGAGTGATGGTCTTTCCATGCACCCGATTTGTTGGCCTTATATTACCATTTTGTCACAATTTATTCAATAGATTATTTTATTTTTGTATCATATCACAATTTCAGGGCCGCAAAATTGGAGATTCCAGCAAAAAAATCGCCAAACAAAGAGCCATCCCCGCGGCGCAGGAATCGCACCGTGAGAATGGCTCTTTCAGATAGGTTATCGTTTCAGGAGAAGAAACTTGCTCACACGCACATCAGTGGATGAACACCGGGCCAAGGGGATTGGGGATGGGGCTGACGTAGCCGCCCAGCAGCTTGGGGATGGCCAGGCTGATGTCGGGGATAAAGGTCAGCAGCACCAGGGCGATGAACATGCACAGGTAGAACGGCAGGGTCGCCTTGACGACCTTTTCCATGGGGCGCTTTGCAACGGCAGAGCCGATGAACAGGACCGCGCCGACAGGAGGAGTCAGCAGGCCGATGCCGCAGTTCAGCACCACGATGATACCGAACTGGATGGGGTCGATGCCAATGGAGGTTGCAATGGGCAGCAGGATGGGGGTAGCGATCAGGATGATGGGGGCCATATCCATGATGCAGCCCAGAACCAGAATGATGAGATCAATGAGCAGGGCGATGATGTAGGGGTTATCGGTCACGCTGGTGATGGCGTTTGCGGCCAGATCGGGCACATGCAGCATGGTCAGGCAGTTGCCGAACACCGCAGAGGTGGCGATCAGGATCAGGACGATGGACAGGGTGTTCACACACTCGTCCAGAGCGTACCAGACGCCCTTCCAATCCAGACCCTTGTAAATGAACACGGACACGAACAGGGAGTAGATAACGGCGATGGCTGCGGACTCTGTGGCGGTGAACACGCCGCCCACAACACCAAAGACAACGATGACAACGGCAGCCAGCGCCCAGATGGAAGTACCAAGCTGCTTGATGAAGCCCTTGATGCTGAAGGGCGAGCCCTTGGGGTAGTTTTCCTTGACGGAGATGATGTAGGAGCCGATCATCAGGACGATGGCCAGCAGAGCGCCGGGCAGGTAGCCAGCCAGGAACAGGCTGCCCACGGAGATGCCGCCGGCGGTGGTGGCGTAGATGACCATGTTATGGCTCGGAGGAACCAGCAGGCCCTCGCAGGAGGAGGTGATGGTAACAGCGGTGGAGAAGTCGGCATCGTAGCCCTGATCCACCATCATGGGGATCATAATGGAGCCGATGGAAGCCGTATCGGCGGAAGCGGAACCGGAAATGCCGCCGAAGAAGTAGGAAGCCACGATGTTGACCATGGCCATGCCGCCGCGCATCCAGCCCACGCAGGCGTCAGCCAGTGCGATCAGCTTTTCAGAGATGCCGCCGGAGCCCATGAGCACACCCATGGTGATAAAGAACGGCACAGCCATCAGGCTGAAGGAGGAGATGCCCTTGACCATCAGGCGGCAGACGTCGGTCAGTGCCTGACCCTGCACCAGCATGCACAGCACGCTGGACAGACCAACGGCGTATGCAATGGGGAAGCGCAGGAAGATCATAACAAAGAAGCTGACAAGAAGGACAATGATTGCCAGTGTCTGAACTGTCATATTACATTTCCTCCTTTACAAAAAAGCTCTTGATATGGTTATACAGCGACTCGATCTCGAAGATGATCATGGCAACACCGGCCAGCGGCACCGGGAAGTACATCCAGAAGCGGCTCAGCCAAGGCATGGAAACATAGAAGCCACGGCCGCCCAGCGTGGTGGCGTAGTTCCAGCCGACCGCCATCATCACCACACCAAGGATCATCACGGCCACGTCAGACAGGATGTCCAGCGCCTTGACCACTTTCTTGGGCAGGTACATATCAAAGGCAGTCATGCGGATGTGTGCGCCGCGGCGGATGGCCAGCGCAGCGCTCAGCACAGCCATGTAGCTCATGCAGGTCAAAACGACCTCCTCAGACCAGGAGGGGTCCGGAATAAAGGGGACGTAACGGCCAATGACCGACATCGTGGTAATGAGGATATCTGCGATCAGCAGGATCTTGCAGATGAACAGAACCACCTTGTAGGTAAAGTCGTACGCCGGTCTGATCTTATCCAGAGTGGTAAAGATTTTCGGCATAGAAATTCCTCCATATAAAAACCCGGCGAAGCCTGCGGGCGTATTCCCGTGGGCCCCCGCCGGGCAATGTACTACTTAGATTGGATGGAAAGCCAGATTATGCCTTCATGTCCAGCAGCTTCTGGTACAGCTCAGCCTGATCAGAGGTGTTGTCCTTGATGACCTTGGCGCAAGCTTCCTGCCAGGGAGTCTTGTCGTCCACATCCACAACGTTGCAGCCGGAGGAGCGCAGCTCTTCCAGAACCTTGTTCTCAGCGGTCTCAGACAGATCAGCGTTGAACTTCTGGGTGTCGGCAGCAGCAGCCATAACAGCAGCCTGCTGGTTAGCGGTCAGCTTGCCCCATGCGTTGTCGGTGATAACAGCCTGCACAGCGCCCAGAGTGTGGCCGTCCAGGATCAGGTTGTTAGCAACCTCGGGGAAGGCGTTGGACTTGTAGTTTGCGATGGGCTGCTCAGCGCCATCCACAACGCCGGTCTGCAGTGCGCTGTACAGCTCGCCGAATGCAACGACGGTGGGGTTAGCGCCCAGACCCTCGACCATGCCGTTCATAACGGGGTCGTTGGACACACGCAGCTTCATGCCCTTCAGGTCGCCGATAGCAGCAACGGGCTTGACGGTGAAGAAGTGACGGAAGCCCTCCTCGCCGTAGAACAGGCCGCGAACGGGCAGGCCCAGTTCCTGGGGCTCGTTCAGGAACTCAGGAGCCAGATCGCTGTTGGCAAAGTTCCAGAAGTGAGCGCGGTTGTTGAAGGTGAAGGGGATGGACAGCAGCTTAGACTTGTTGCAACCGTAGCTGGTCAGAGCGAAAGCAGAGATACGGCTGATATCAATGGAGGTAGAGCCGCCCAGAATAGCGTCCAGAACGTCGTTCTCAGAGCCCAGAACACCGGAAGCCTGCACATCGACGACCACAGAACCGCCGCTCAGCTCCTCGACCTTCTCCTTGAAGTGAGAACCGGTCTGGCCAACGATGGTATCCAGCGGGTTGACCTCGGCGTAGACCAGAGTCACCTTGGGATCGTTGGCAGCAGCTGCTGCATCACCGGCAGCAGCAGAAGAAGAAGCTGCGGTAGAGGTGGAAGCAGCGGTAGAAGTGGAGCCGCTCTTGGAACCACCGCAGGCGGTCAGAGCAACAGCAGCGGTAGCTGCACCGGCAACAGCCATAAAGCTGCGACGAGAGATCATTTTCATAGGAATCGTCCTCCTTAAATAATTGTGAACTTCTCCGGGCGCACAGGTGCCGGAGCTTTCGTTCATTGACTGTACACACTTTAGCAAATTTTCCGAAACGAAACAAGGGCTTTCGAAAAATGTCCTGTTTTTCGAAAGAATGTCAAGATAGTTTTTGCCATATTGCACAACCACTTTCTGTCTTGTTTGTGCAACACTGCTGACCAGTTGGATACATTCCTGTATTCATAGCAAAAAACAACACCCCGAAAAATGTCCATCCGGGCACTTCTCGGGGTGTCTTTTTCAGCTTTTCTGTATCCGGTCGATCAGTTCCTGCTGGGCAGAGAACGCATCGTACATGGGCTGCACCGCTGCGCGGAAGCGGGCTTTTTCGGCCTCGTCCAGCTCGGTGACGCAGATGCCCCGCTTGCGCATATTCTGCTCTGCGTTCGCCTCCCGCCGCGCCCAGAGCTCCCGCTCTGTCTGTGCGCTCTCCCGGGCGCAGGCGCGGATCACCTCCGGGAAGCTTTCGTCCAATGCGGCAAGCTTTTCCATCACCGCCGGGCTGGCCAGCTGCACCTCCGGCACCCGGGTGTGCTCGTCCTTCAGGAAAAAGGGCGCTACCTCGTAGTGTCCCATCACCTCGTAGCTGGGCCAGTTATTCTCTGCCCCGTCGATCTCGGCATTATGCAGGGCGGCATACACCTTGCTGTACACCACCTGCGCCGGCTTTGCGCCCAGTGCGGTGATCATGTCGCTCATCATGTCCGACTCCTGCACCCGGATGGTCAGCCCCTGCAAATCATCCAGCCCGGTCACCTTTTCCCGGGTGTAGAAGCTGCGCACACCGGCGTCGAACCACGAAAGCCCTACTAAGTCCATCCCGTCCAGCATGGCCAGAAACTCATCGCCGATGCTGCCGTCCAGCACCCGCCACATCTGCTGGGCATCGCTGTACAGGTAAGGCAGCTGCAACACGCTGAGCTCCGGCTCGCACTCTGCCAGCTGGCTCAGGGACACGCGGGAAAAATCCACCCCGCCGAACTGCATCTGCTGGATGACGCTCTGCTCTGCGCCCAGTTCCGCCCCGCTGTATACCAGCACCTTCACCCGGCCGCCCGTGCGCTGCGCCACAAGTTCGGCAAAGGCCTTTGCCGCCTTGCTGGTGGGGTAGTCCTCCGGCTGGTTCTCCGCATAGCGCAGGATGAGCGGCTTCTCCTGCTGCGAAGAAGCAGACTGCGCCGTGCAGCCTGTAACTGCCAGTGCCGGGGCTGCCGCAAGCAGACGCAGCAGCTGACGGCGGGTCACAGCCGCGCCTCCCGGGCTGCCTTTGCCGCTTCCTTCCGGTACTGGGTGGGGGTCATGCCGGTGCGCTTTTTAAAGGCGCGGGCAAAGTAACTGGCGTCCTCGTAGCCCACCATGGAGGCCACCTCCGCTGCGGAGCGGAAGGGGTCGGCCAGCAGTTCTTTAGCTGCGTTGATGCGCAGCTCGGTCAGGCAGTCCAGAAAGTTCATCTTCTGGTACTTCTTGAACTGTGCCGAGAGATACGCCGGGCTGATATGCAGGATCTCGCTCACACTGTCCAGCGAGAGGTCGAACATATAGTTATCCTCCATATACTTGCGCACATGGGCCATGACCAGTGCATTGCGGTCGTTCTCCCCTGCTTCGGCGGCATCGCTCTCCGGGTCAGCTTCCGGCTCCGGTTCCACCGGAGCCAGCTCTGCAAGGCGGCGGCCCGCCTCGATCTGACGGATGGCCTTGCGGATGGAAGCTTCCACTTCGTCCGGGTTCACCGGCTTGAGCAGATAATCGCAGGCACCCAGATGCATGGCCTCGTGGGCGTACTGGAACAGACTGTAGGCCGTAACAAAGATCACCTTGCACTCCGGGCGCTGTTCCAGCACGGCGCGGGCTGCATCCAGACCGTTCATACCGGGCATCTCAATGTCCATCAGGATCAGGTCTGCGCCCCACAGCACCGCCGTATCCGCTGCCTTGCGGCCGTTCTCGGCAGTCTCGATGGTCACTTCGTGCTCAAAGCGGCGGGCCACGATGTCCGCCAGCGTTTCCCGTTCCAGTGCTTCATCATCCGCGATCAACAGACGAATCATTCCTCAAACTCCTCCTCATTCTCCACCAATGGCAGATACAGCACCACCGCCGTACCGCGTCCCGGATGGGACCGTATCACAAAGCGGCTGTTCCGATCCAGCAGACGCAGGCGGGCCGCAACATTATAAATGCCGATATGCTCCCAGCGCTCACCGGGCTGGCTGAGCGCCCCGCGCAGCTGTCGTAATTGATCCAGCTGGATGCCCACGCCGTTATCCACCACGCGGATGCACAGCAGTCCCTTCTCCCGCAGAGGGTTCACGCGGATGCGCACCACACCGCCCTCCTCTTTGGGGCAGATGCCATGTTTGAAGGCATTTTCCACGATGGGCTGCAAAATAAAGGACGGCACCATGGTCTCGGTAAGATCCAGCGAATCGGAAATGCGCCACTCCATACGCACCCGCTCACCAAAGCGGACATGGTAGATGGAGTAATATTCATCCACGATGCGCACCTCACGGGAGAGCGGCACCTGTTCATCGTTGCTCATCAGGCTGTAGCGCAGCAGGTGCGACAGAGCCGTGATGAGGGCCTGCGTGCGGTAGGCTTTTTCCTGTCCGGCGGTCTGTAAAATGACGTTCAGGGTGTTGAAAAGGAAATGGGGGTCGATCTGGCTGCGCAGCTGCTGCAAACGGCTGCGCTCCATCCGGTTCTGTAATTCCAGAGCTTCCGTCTTCTGGCGGTGGAGCTCCCGCTCCATCTCGTTTTTCTCCCGCAGGGTGGTCACCTGCTCGGCCATCGAATGCTTCATGTGGTTGAAGGCTTCGGTCAGCTGGGCCATTTCCGGCTGACGGGACGCAGGCAGGTCGGGCGAGTCGAACTCGCCCCGGGTGACCTCCCGGGAGGCGCCGATCATCTGCTGCACCGGGGTCAGCAGCGTCAGCACCGAGAAGGCCATGACGCAGCCCAGCGCAAGGCAGAGCGCCACCACGACGGTCTGCGCCCATTTCACCCGGTCGCTGAGGGCCGACACGGTGGTGTAAGTCCCCTGAGCGTCGGTGATGGCCGTGTTCAGCAGCTGCTGGGTATACTGGCGCAGATAGCCGCCGCAGGGTACGATCTTATTATAGTAGAGCTGGGCGGCTTTCGTGTCCTGACCGGCGGCCACCGCTTCTTCCAGCTGGTCCACCAGTGCGGTGTAGCTGTCGTAGGTAGTGGAAACGGCATTGTAGAGCAGATACTGCTCTTCACTCACAGTGCCAAGGTCGCTCTCGATGCGCCAGAGCCATGCGTTGGTGACGGAAAAGGCGCTGTGGAGCTCCTCTGTCAGCGCTTTGGCGTCGCCGTACTCCCAGCGGTAATCTTCCATGGCCGAAAGGCTCCGCTCCACGCCGTTCTGGAAGCGGCTGATGGCGTTGAAGTTGCCCATCTGGTCGTCCAGTTCCCGCAGCACGGTGCCGGACTGGTAAAAGCTTAAGAATATCTGCCCTGCCAGCGCCAGAAAAAACGCTGCCAGGCAAAGACTGATCTGCCCTTTCAGGGTCATCCTGCGCCCCACGCACCCATCCTCCTTCTCTGTGATATTCTGCCGCGCATCTTCCGCCTTATCCGGCCTGTCCGCCGTCAGAGCGAAAGCTCCATAAACTTTCTTTTTCGTCCTATTTTAGCACATTTTAGGGCATCTGCGCAATATCATCCTTGATTGTTGGAAAATAATATGGTACTATGACCAAAAAGGAGGGTATTTTTATGTCTCAGCCGATCTCCGTTTCCGTCCAGATGGATGCTGCATCCTTCCACGATTTTGCCGCCTTCGACCTGCTGCGCCACCGCAAGGCGTGGCACCGGCCTCTGGCGTTCACGGCCATTTTGCTGGTGTCTGCCGGCTTCTGCCTGTCGCAGGTGGGCCAGAAAGACGGCGCAGCCCTGCTCACGGTGGTTCTGGCCGTGGTGGCGCTGGGCGTGCCGGCCGTCTATTTCTGGACGTTCTTCCACTCCCTGAGCCTCCAGATCAAAAAGATGGGCCTGCCCCGCCCCTTCTACCGGCTGCTGCTGGACGACGACGGACTGTCGGTCTGGATGGCCGGCGAGCAGGACAAGCCTGAGGCGAGCCGCAAGTATGCGTGGCACGATATGCATCTGGCCTACCGCACCCCCAACGCCATTTACCTCTATGTCCAGCAGAATCAGGCCTATCTGCTGAACGACAGCCTCGACGCCGCATGGAGCCTGCTGCAAGCCTCCCTCCCGGCAGAGCGCCTGCACGATATGCGCTGAAGAAAACAAAAACCGCCCTTTTCAGGGCGGTTTTTGTTTTTAACCTCTCAGTCTCGCATTCGCTCGACAGCTCCCCTATCGAGGGGAGCCTCTGGCGAAGAGGAAAGGCTTTACGAAATGCCAAAGCCTCCCCTCGTTAGGGGAGGTGGCAGCGCGTAAGCGCTGACGGAGAGGTTGACTCCAAAATACAAAAACAGGCAGCGCCGTGGAAAGGAGGAGAAAGCGGCGCTGCCTGTGTATGAGAACTCCTAAACATTTGCGGCTGCTAGGAGGTTGTTGGTAGTCTGTCCGCCGCCGTGGCTATTGCCTCGCATAGGTGGGGGACAGTATTTTTTTAGGGGCGCGGCACCCGCTGCGGGGCTGCGCATGAATCCTGCCTGCATGGCATTTATGGAAAGTCAAAAGCCGGAGATGGGGGATCTCGTTCTTGTCTTCCCGACTGCACCTTTATTGTACCGGATAAAAATGGAGTTTCTTTGAGTTAGTTTTGAACAATCTGCAAACAAGATGTGGAAAGTCTGAGGGCGTTCTTTTCCGTTCTGCTTGACATTCGGCACAGAACGATGTATTGTTAAGTTTATTGTGAAATACCTATGAAATTCCTGCATTTTTGAGGGAGGAGACACTATGGCCGCACCGGCACAGCCGCAGCAGAAAAAGACCCTGCTCATGACCGAGGGCAGCATCTGGAAAAGCATCCTGCTCTTCTCGGTGCCGCTCATCCTGGGCAACCTGCTCCAGCAGCTTTACAACACCGCCGACTCCATCATCGTCGGCAACTTTCTGGGCAGCAACGCTCTGGCCGCAGTCGGTTCCAGCGGCTCGCCCATCTACCTGCTCATCGGTTTCAGTCAGGGCGTGGCCGTCGGCGCAGGCGTCGTCGTGAGCCAGTACCTCGGCGCAAAAGATAAAAAGGAAACGCGCATCGCCGTCCACACCTCGCTGGCCATCGCGGTCATCCTCGGCCTCATCCTGACGGTGGGCGGCATCGCCGTCAGCCGCAGCCTGCTGGTCTGGATGAATACCCCCGAAGAAGTCCTCGGCGACGCCGTGACTTACATGAAGCTCTACTTCGGCGGTGTGCTGTTCAGCGTCGTCTACAACATGGCCGCCGGCATCCTCAACGCGGCGGGCAACTCCCGCCGCTCGGTCATCTACCTCGCCTGCGCTTCCATCACCAACATCATCCTCGACCTGGTACTCATCGCCGGGCTGAAGATGGGCGTGGCGGGCGCAGCCATCGCCACCGACATCAGCCAGCTGGTCTCCTGTGTGCTGAGCCTCCGCTTTCTGATGAAGGTGGACGCCGACTACAAGGTGGAGCTTTCCGCCATCCGGCCCGATCAGCGGATGACCTCCCGCATCATCCGCATCGGCCTTCCCACCGGCATCCAGAACATGGTCATCTCTTTCTCGAACGTGCTGGTGCAGTCCAGCGTCAACAGCTACGGTGCCGCCGCCATGGCAGGCTTTGCGGCCTATATGAAAATCGACGGCTTCAACATCCTGCCCGTCACCAGCTTCAGCATGGCGGCGACGACCTTCGTGGGCCAGAACTATGGCGCAGGCAACCTCAAACGAGTGAAGAATGGCATGTGGGTCACGCTGGGCATGAGCGTGCTCTACACCCTCTGCACCGGCGCTCTGCTGCTGGCGTTCCAGGATCCCATCATGCACCTGTTCACCTCCGACGAGACGGTGGTGGCCTTCGGGTGCAGCGCCATGCACTACTTCTGTCCCTTCTACTTTCTGCTGGCCATCCTCCACGGCATGGCGGGCGCAGTGCGCGGCACCGGCCGCAGCGTGCCGCCGATGGTGGTGCTGCTCATCTCGCTCTGCCTCTTCCGTGTGGTGTGGATCCAGTTCGTCCTCCCCTTCTTTGCGGGCATCGAGGGCGTGTTCGTCCTCTACCCGGTGTCGTGGGCGCTGGGTGCCGTGCTGATGGCCCTCTACGCATGGAAAGGCAGCTGGATGACTTACGAGCATTCCTGACAGGAACCGGGAACCATTCCATTTTTCCATTCGCCTTTTGGGGACGTCTGTGGTATCCTATAGGGAAAGAAACAGCAAACCCGGTATCTCAGGAGGATCCATGCAGACAACAAAACCCGAAACCGCACAGCAGCGCCCCACCGGCGCACGAATGGCCCTGCTGATGCTTCTTTACTTTATCAAAATCGGCGCGTTCACCTTTGGCAGCGGATGGAGCATCATTGCCCAGATGGAGCGGGAGTTTGTGGACGAGCGCGGCTGGATGACCAAGAGCGATCTGCTGGAGCTCATCGCCGTGGGCAAGAGCCTGCCCGGCATCATGGTGGTGAACATCACTCTGCTCTTCGGCTATCAGATGGCCGGGGTGCTGGGCGGCATCTGCGCGGCCATCGGCCTGTGCATCCCCGCCGTCGTCACCCTTACCATCGTGACGGCCATCTACGACGCCATTAAAGATAACTACTGGGTCTGGTCGGCCCTCAAGGGCGTCCAGTGCGCCGTGGCCCCCATCATCGGCGGCGCGGCCATCTCCCTGGGCAAAGATGCTCTGACCAGCGCAATGCCCATCATCATCTGTGCCGTCGCCTTTGTGCTCTGTTACTTTACGTCCATCAGCAATCTGACGCTGGTGGTGGCCGGTGTGGTCATCGCGCTGGTCTGGATGGGGGTGAGCGAACATGGCCATGTTTGAGACCCTCGTTCAGCTCTTCGCCGCGTTTGCGAAGATCGGCTTCACCAGCTTCGGCGGCACCTCCATGATCCCCCTCATCATGGATGAAATGTCCTCCCACGGCTGGATGACGGACGCCGATCTGACGAACCTCATCGCCATCGCCGAGATGACCCCCGGCTCTCTGGGCGTCAACGCCGCCACCTTTGCAGGCACCAAGACCGCCGGGATGCTGGGCGGCGTCTTCGCGGTCCTGGGCGTCCTCAGCCCCACCCTGACGCTGACGCTTCTGGCGGCGGCGTTCTTCCAGAAGTTCCGCACCAGCAAGGTCATGAGCTACATCATGAAAATCGTCAAGCCTGTCTGCATCGGCATGGTGCTGGGCGTGCTGGTGGGCCTCTGCCGCCAGACCTACATCACCGAGGCAGGCGGCATCAGCCTGCAGGGCATCGCCATCGGCATCCTCTGCTTTGTGCTGCTCCAGAAATTCAAGCTCAGTGTGCCGAAGGTCATCGGCATCGCGGCGGTGCTGGGGCTGGTGTGCTTCGGGGTGTTTTAACCAGCTTTCCTTCAGCTCTCAGGCTCTCCCTTTGGGAGAGCTGGCGCATAGCGCCTGAGAGGGCAAGGCCGCTGACAAAAAGACCGTCCGCTTTGCGATAGCATCGCCCTGACAAAGCCTCTGTTTATCGCCATGCTATGCCACTTTCTCTCCGGGCTTGCCCTCTCCGTCACCTTCGGTGACACCTCTCCCAAAGGGAGAGGCTTTGGCATGACGGTCAGGTCTGAGCTGCCCGCTTGGGGGCCACTGTGGCGCAAAAGGGCGGGCCCTGCTATCCCCGATAGGCGGTGCTTGCCCGGCGCGCCCCGGACGCTGCTGCTATCAGGGAACAAAAGAAACCGCCGCACATCAGACTGTGCAGCGGTTTCGGGGCAGATACTTATTCTATGTAGGCTCAGAAAGCCCGGACCACGGTGGGCGGCTTATTCTTCGCAGATGACGATCATGTAGCAGTAGGTGTCATCGCCGTCCTGCACACGGTGGACGGCGAGCTTCACGCTCGTCCAATCCCGGCCATAGATGGTGTGAACACTCACGCCGTCATTGGAGTGATTGATCACATAGGCAGCCTGGGTGATGGCATTGCCCGCCGGCTTGGGCATTTTCGCTGCATAAAAACGCACGTCGACGCTGTCTTCATACTCCTCCAGCGCCTCTCTCAGCATGGTAAAGCCAGCACCGACGGAACCGCCGACGACTCTGTAGAAATAGTCGCCTCTATAGTTGTTAGCCAGATAACCGGTAGATCCGTTAAACCAGCTTGCCTTGTTTTTCCGGAAGTCCGCATCGATCTTCTCAAAGACAGCCGGGGAGACATCGTAGGTCACCTTCAGGTCAGGTTTTCCTATCTGGCCCCGGAGATAATCTCCGCAAGCCTTTTCCATGGCATGCTCGGTCACCTTGCCGCCGCCGCAGCCCGTAAGCAGGGTCAGTGCCATCATGGCCGCAAGGGCCAGAGACAGGATACGGTTGAGTCGTTTCATAGTATGCGTCCTCCTTATAGTATGGCGGTGTTCCAGCGAAGCATCGACACCTTTTTCTTATTATACCCCCCCCCCCC
>ERZ832317.3589-NODE-3589-length-15980-cov-12.403391_pt1 | contig 15980 bp, 16 predicted proteins | sample MGYA00519695_ERZ832317 | MGnify/ENA primary metagenome ERZ832317 (study PRJEB31850, sample SAMEA3708726) | human gut metagenome | biome: human gut; feature: human-associated habitat; material: faeces | place: China | collected 2014 ...
TATTCGACAACTTCCTTCTTACCTTTCCCTTTGGACATCTTGTAAAGAGGAGGCAGAGCGATATAAACGTGTCCTGCTTCCACTAGTGGACGCATATAACGATAGAAGAAAGTAAGAAGCAAGGTCTGGATGTGAGCTCCATCGGTATCGGCATCGGTCTGATGAATGTAGTAGGAGAGTGTATCGGTGCCGGAAGAAAGGATGAGGCGATATACTATACAAAAAAGATGTGCCTGGTATCTGAGGTAGTTATCATCATCAGCTGCCTGCTGGTGTTTGCTCTGACAAAACCAATCATCCATCTGGGAGGTATGAGCGCAGAGAGTGGTAGGATGTGTTTCTTTATGGTGACCTGGATCACCATCATCAAACCAATGGTATGGGTACCGGCTTTTATTCCGGCATATTCCATGCGGGCGGCAGGCGATGTGAAATTCTCCATGATATTATCCTGTACAACCATGTGGCTTTGCAGGGTAACATTATGTGTGGTTCTTTGTCGTGTTTTTGGTTTCGGACCGATTGCAGTCTGGATCGGTATGTTCTCTGACTGGACACTCCGTGGTATCTTTTATACCCTGCGGTTTCATGGAAGAAAATGGCTGAATCATAAGGTGATCGAGTAATTATTCAGCATCGCCAAAGGCATTTATATGTATTTCGGTCCGTAATGGTGAGAGTACTGAAAAGTTACGTAATAGGTTAAAAATATCAGTTGGGAAAGAGGAGACGGATTGTGGGAGAACGATTAACGAAACATGATGTGGAGAAAATAGAAAAAGAGATTGAATACCGGAAACTGGTAGTTCGGAAAGATGCTATCGAAGCGGTAAAAGAGGCAAGAGCCCAGGGCGATCTCAGCGAAAATTTTGAATACTATGCGGCAAAAAAAGAAAAAAACAGAAACCAAAAAGGAGGAGAACATTATGCATATGGCTGATGCGCTGGTTGCGCCTGCAGTGGCTGCAACAATGTATGTCTGTTCCGGCGGAGTAGCTGGCTTTTCTGTAAAAAAAGTACGCCTGGAGAGCGACCCGAAAAAGATCCCAGTGATGGGAGTGATGGGTGCGTTTGTCTTTGCGGCGCAGATGATTAACTTTACAATTCCGGGCACAGGCTCGAGTGGTCATCTCTGCGGCGGTATGATGCTGACCGCGTTGCTCGGACCGTATGCCGCGTTTTTAACAATGATCGGTGTGCTGCTGATCCAGTGTCTGCTGTTTGCGGACGGCGGTCTTCTGGCGCTCGGGTGCAACATCTGGAATATGGCGTTTTATGGGTGCTTTCTCGGTTATTTCCTGTTCTGGCGTCCGATGATGAAAAAGGGAATGTCGCGCGGAAAGATTGTAGGTGCTTCCATCCTTGGGTGCGTGGTGACGCTGCAGCTTGGCGCTTTTAGTGTGGCACTGGAAACACTTGCATCCGGCATAACGGATCTGCCGTTTTCGGTATTTGTGGCAACAATGCAGCCGATTCATCTCGTGATTGGTCTTGTAGAAGGCCTGATTACAGCGGCCGTTCTGCTGTTCGTCTATGAAGCCCGCCCGGAGATGCTTTCGTGCAGCGAAGAAAGGGCAAAGAGCCGATTTTCTTTCAAGAAGACAATTGCGATCTTAGGAATCGCAGCACTGGTGATCGGCGGAGCCGTTTCTCTTGCGGCATCCTCCAATCCGGATGGACTTGAGTGGTCTATGGAGCGTCTGACTGGTTCGACGGAACTGGAAAACGACGGAACCGGCGCACATGCAGCGGCGGAAGAAATTCAGGAAAAAACGGCACTTCTGCCGGACTATGGATTTAAAAATTCCGATTCCACGTTTGGAACCAGCTTTTCCGGAATTGCGGGATCCGCAGTTGTTCTTATTGTCTGTGTCGGTGCATGCTATGCATTCCGTTTCTTTAAAAAGAAAAAGTCATAAGCTGCACGGAACAGGAGAAAGAAATGAATAAACTTGGCAATGCACTATATGAAATCCATCATATGGATATGCTTGCGGCGAAGGACCAGTGGGTGAACAGGCTTCATCCACTGGTTAAACTTGTTTTAACGATTGTTTTTCTGACCGTAACCATGTCCTTTCAAAAATACGATCTGACCGGCCTGCTGCGCATGGGAATTTATCCGATTGTACTCTTTATCGTCGGCGAAATTTCATTCTGCGACAGTATCCGGCGGCTTCGGATTGTTCTGCCACTTGTCTGCTTTGTGGGGCTGTTTAATCCGATTTTTGACCGTCAGGTAATCGGGTATATTGGTACCGTTCCGCTGACAGCAGGGATGCTTTCCATGGTGACGCTGATGATCAAAGGCATTTACAGCGTACTGGCGGCATATCTTCTGATTGCGACAACATCCATCGAAAAAATCTGTTATGCACTGCGTCTGCTTCACATCCCTGCCATTCTGGTGACACAGGTGCTGCTGACGTACCGCTATGTTACAGTGCTTCTCGAGGAGGCAAACCGCATGACCCAGGCGTACAGTCTGCGCGCGCCGAATCAGAAGGGTGTTCATTTCAAGGTATGGGGAACACTGGCCGGCCAGCTGCTTCTGCGCAGCATGGACCGCGCAAATGAGGTGTATGAAAGCATGACTTTGCGCGGCTATCGGGGAGAATTTTACTATACAGCGAAGGAGCCGTGCAAAGCGAAGGACTGGCTGTATCTGGGCGTGTGGCTTGCACTTTTTGCCGTGCTGAAGGTAACGGGATGAAATGCTGCGTGGGGAGACATCTATTTGCAACGAGTCGGAAGATGTAGAAAAGCAACCCGGTGCAGTGGCCTGCACGCGGAAGAGGAAAGAATTGTCGGGAGATATCAAAAATGAGCCATATTCACATCAATTTTGAACATGTTAATTATTCTTACGAAAAAACAGTCCCGATTCTGCAGGACATCACATTTACCGCACACGAAAATGACAGCATCGGGCTGATTGGAGCGAACGGTGTCGGGAAATCCACGCTGCTGAAATTGCTGGTCGGGCTAAATCCGGACTATGAGGGCAGCATTCGTGTGGAGGAGATGCCGGTTGTGAAGGAGATGCTTCCGAAAGTGCGCGAGAAAATCGGATATGTCTTTCAGGATTCGGACAGTCAGCTGTTCATGTCGACGGTATTCGCGGACGTGGCATTTGCACCACGCAATTACGGACTGCTGGAAACAGAAGTGGAACAGCGTGTCAGCCATGCACTGGAACAGATTCATATCGGGCATTTACGGGACAAGCAGATTTATAAGCTGTCGGGCGGTGAGAAAAAGATGGCATCAATCGCCACGATCCTCGCAATGACACCGGATATCATTCTGATGGATGAACCATCGATTGCACTCGATCCAAAAAACCGTAGAACGTTAATTCATATACTGAACGATTTTGAACATCTGAAAATCATCGCATCGCATGATCTCGATATGATTCTGGAAACCTGCAATCGCGTGATTCTGATGGCCGGCGGACGGATTGTCTGCGACGGGGATACGAAAGAAATATTGACAAACAAAGAGCTTCTTGAGGCAAACGGACTGGAGCTGCCGTTTTGCCTGCAGAAGCCGATGTGGTAGAAGGTTTTGCGGAAGAAAGTGATGAAACACATACGTTGTGGATTTCTCGCGGTGATGGTAGTAATGGCGGGAATCGGAAAAAGTTCGCGTGGACATGGACGTTGGTTCGCTGTCCGTGAAGGTGGTAGAACAGTAGGATCAGGACGTGTTGCTACAATCATTGAGTAATACAATCTGAATATAGATTTGTTATCGTAAGATAACGTTGTGTCCAAACGTAAGATACCCGTAGAACTTCGGTTCTACGGGTTTTTCTGTTGTCTGGAAATATATAAAAGGTAAGCGCTTAATTTCTGGGTAACTTTTCACTGGCTATTTTGTAGTCCATAATGATGATAGGAAATAGATTTTTACTCCATTCCGTTGATAGGAGATAGAAATTCACTACACATGGAGGTTTCATTATGGCTGACAAACGTGCCCCAGGGCGTTCCCTGGATGAATGGATGAAACTGGTGACTGAGTGCAGGCAGAGCGGTCTGACGGATGCGGCATGGTGTACTGAGCACGGGATCTCTCCCAGTTCTTTTTACAATGCGGTTACGCGTCTTCGTAAAAGAGCCTGCCAGATACCGGATCCGGTTGGAAAAGCCAATACCCTTGACTTTACATAACAAAATCCCTAAAAACCATGTGGACACAGAGTGAAATCTGGATTTTCCACCACAAATCACCATTTGCACACCGTAATACACCGGTCTGATATCAATAGAATGCACGCTCTGCGAGCATTCTATTGTCATGAACTAAAAAGCACCTCAGATTCCTCTGAGATGCTTGAAAAGCTGCTGACGGGAATCGGACCCGTGACCTCCGCACTACCAATGCGACGCTCTACCGACTGAGCCACAGCAGCGTTTTCTGTTCGTCAAAATCGAACCTCATATATACTATCATGGGGAATAGTATTTGTCAACGGTAAAATGAAAAAAAGTTAAATATTTTTTATATCGTTTTTACGTACTTTAAGATCATCTTTGTTAACTGCTCCGGATCCGCTGGTTTTAACACATAATCATCCATTCCATACTGGCGGCACTGGCTGGAAACACTGATGGCATCCTGGGCAGTCATGGCAAGGATGGGAATCATATTTCCGTCAGGACGGGAAAGGGAACGTATCTGCCTGGAAGCTTCCAGTCCGTTCATAACAGGCATCATCACATCCATAAGGATAATATCGTAGGTTCCTTCCGGTGACCGCTCAAATTGTTCCAGAGCCTCTTTTCCGTTCCATGCCTTATCTAAGGTGGCACCGCGGTCTGTCAGGTAGAACTCTGCGATCTCCATATTGATCTCATTATCCTCTACTAAAAGTACATGGATCCCTTCCAGTTCTTTTCCAGTTTCGGACGCCGTATCAGCCTTTGCATCATTTGCCTCTTCTTTTGCAAGTCGGAAAGGAAGACGGAAAGTAAAAGTAGTGCCTTCTCCAGGGCTGCTCTCTACTTCTATCGAACCATTCATCTGCCGGATCAGACCCTTTACAATAGACATTCCAAGGCCGGTTCCCTTGTACTGTGTGCGGGCATCTGATTTTTCCTGTGAAAATGGCTCGAAAAGCTGGTTCTTTAAAAATGCTTCGCTCATGCCGATGCCAGTGTCGGAAATGAAAAATTCATAAACGACGGTTGTTCCGTCAAAAGAGATCTCTTTTGCGCCGGTATCAATAAAACCGCCTTTTTTATTATACTTGATGGCATTGCTGAAAAGATTTAACATGATCTGGCGCAGCTGCAGGGGATAGCCGGAGAGGAGCACATGCTGGATATTTTGCCGGTGTGTCCGGTGTGTCAGTCCCATTTCCATGATCTGGGCTTTTACCAGATAGGAAACATCCCGCATCAGTTGGGATAAGTCAAAATCTACAGGCTTAAAAACAGCCTGTCTCGACTCTAACTTGCTCATATCTAAAACGTCATTTACCAGAGCAAGGAGATGGCTGGAAGAAACGTAGATCTTCTCTAAGCTGTCATCTACCCGCGCGTGGTCCTCCCTGTTTTTGCGTATGATCTCAAGCATTCCCATAATACCGTTGATAGGGGTGCGGATGTCATGACTCATACGGTTTAAAAACTCGGTTTTTGCTTTACTGGCAGAGTCGGCTTCCTCAAAGGCTACCTGGAGCCGTTCTCTTTCCTGCTGTTCTTTTTCATGGAAGACAGAAGTGTTTTTAAACAGGATCATACCATGGATCACAGTGCTTTCTTTTCCGGTTTCACTGTTATAAACCGTATCCTGTGACATAAGCACTGTTTTTTGCAGCCAGAAAATTTCTCCGTTTTCATTTTGTTCCCTGTATTCTACGGTAACCTGCTTGGTACCGGAGCGGAAACGCTCTAAAAGTTTCGCAGAAGAGTCCACAATGCGGTAATTTTCCTGGGTATCTTCCGTAACAAAACGACTGCGGTTTAAACAGTATTCATCATAAGAACAGGGAAATTTTATGTTCAGGTCAAATTCGCATTCCGTTGTGTGATAGAAGATTTTTTCCAACCGGTCCCCTGTCAGGTCTACAGAATAGACAGCCTGCGCAGACTCTAAAAGCGCGTCCACATAATTCCCATTTTCAAGGATAGACTGCTTCATCTGCTCGTAATACTGATTTAACTGTGTTTTCTCATCTGTTTTAGTATTTTCCATATTTTGGAAAATTTCAAAGCCAAGGATAAAATGATGAAGCTGCCCGCTTGCATTGGCATCTAAATAAAGCAAAGTCAGACGGCCTTTGTGGGAAATACCGTTGGCAGTATACTGACAGAACAGGCGGATGGGGGAATTGTTCTCCATCAGTTTTTCATTTAAAGTTTCCAACTGCAGCTGCTTTCGCAGTGCTTTGATATTTTCGGTTGCAGAAACCTGGGAAAGGATCTGTTCCACTGCACCGGAGTAGCTTCCGTCATCTGCTAAGAAGAAATCGGAGCTGGCACGCAGTACCTTATACTGATCCGTCAGGGCGTCACAGTAGATACAGTCGGAAAAATGGAAACCCTGAGAACGGATGGAAGAAAGCAGCTCAAGATGCAGTTTCTTTTCTTTTGCCGCTTCCTCCAGTTTTGCCCGGTTTTTGTCAATGTACATATTTTTATCTGCGTACCGGAACAGTTCCCGAAGGGTACTTCCCTCAAAATCTTCCGAAGTGGCATATCCGGCTGCATAGCTGATAGGCATATCTGGATGGAGACGGGAATAGTCTGCACACAGCTGTTTCAACTTAAAAAGAAAAGCATGGAAAGCACTGCTTTCTGTATCTTTTATAATGGCAATAAATTCATCACCGCCATCTCTTCCTGCAAACTGGTCATCAGGGATCGCCTGATACAGCTGGTCAGCAAAGGAACGGATATAGGCGTCTCCCATTTCATGTCCCATGGTATTGTTGATGATACGAAGGTTATTTAAGTCGAAGACGCATACTGCTGCAAAAGCATCTGCAGGTACAGGTTTCGGTGCATTTAAAAGTTCCTCACATTTATTTTTGTTGGGAAGGCCGGTGGCTTCGTCTAAATATACCTTGCTTTGGAGCAGGCGGTTTAAAGCAGCATACCGAAGGGTTTTTACCAGCTCTGCACCGATCAGGATAAGAAGGCCTGCAATATCCGCAAATACGATCCTTTCCAACTGGTTTAACTGTGTGGCCTTTTTCTGGGAGTAAACTTCTGCAAGGCCGGTAGCTTCGTCGCAGATATTGAAAAAACGCTCACTTTTGGCGATAATATCTGTTTTACGGTAATCCCTCATACGGACTTGGGCGACCTCTTCTTTTAACTGGGAAAAATAGGCATCCAGTTCTTTCATTTTGGCCTGAAAGTCAGGATCATCTAAGCGCACCAGGTTTAACTGACTGCTTCCGTTTTCCAGACCGTCAATAAAGGCATCAATATCAGCGATCATTTCATCCTGGGGGCTTCCGGAGATCTCCAATTTAATAATACGCTGGGTCTTTCCACGGACCAGACCGGCATAATTGACCACTCTGGCAGTACCCTGGATCTTACTTACCAGGGACATGATAAAAATGAAAAGAACGATCAGCAGTATAGTTAAAAGTGTCATGCCAAGCCGTGACAGGTAGGATTTTTTCTTTTTAGGCATGGTTTCTGATTTCATTTTCATATAACTCCATTCCACTGTTTTGTAACCATTTTATTCTATTTTCTATTTCTTGGCAAGAATGAAAATATGTGGTTACAAAGCAGGTACAAACTTGATATTTTATGCCCCTCATGTTACACTTGTAATAATAAAAAAGTATGACTTGGCAGTTGATAAATGGGGACTGATCCTGGTATTGGAAGATCCGGATCCTGTAGAGGATGTCAGTTGGTAGAGGATAATGAGCTGAACCGGGAAATTGCCCAGTTTATCTTAGAGCATACAGGGATCACAGTTGTCAATGCAGAGAACGGAAAAGAAGCAGTGGAAATATTTAAGGCTTCCGAACAGGGAGAGTTTGATTTTATTTTAATGGATGTGATGATGCCCGTCATGGACGGACTGGAGGCAACAAGGATCATCCGGAAAATGGAACGCCCGGATGCAGTGCAGATCCCTATTTTTGCAATGACAGCCAATGCTTTTTCCGATGACAGAAAGCGCTGCAAGGAGGCCGGAATGACGGAACATCTAGCAAAACCACTAAATTCAGAGAAAATGATCGCAAAGCTGCGGCTTTACTATAACCGGAAAGTGTGATATTATTTTAAATAACTATGACGACAGATCACGGAGGAGCAGTTATGGCAGAGAAAGACATTGTAGTAGAAACCGAAGAAAAAGAGCTGGTTTCTAAGAACTTTATAGAGCAGGAAATCGATAAGGACCTGGCAGAAGGCGTTTATGACCATGTACAGACCCGTTTTCCACCGGAACCAAATGGCTATCTGCATATCGGACATGCCAAGTCTATTCTTTTAAACTATGGACTGGCACAGAAATATAATGGCAAGTTTAACCTGCGTTTTGATGATACAAACCCAACCAAGGAAAAAACAGAGTTTGTTGAGTCCATTATGGCAGACGTAAAGTGGTTAGGAGCAGATTTTGAGGACAGACTGTTCTTTGCTTCCAACTATTTTGAAAAAATGTATGAGTGTGCTGTTTTCCTTATTAAGAAGGGAAAAGCCTTTGTCTGCGATTTAAGCGCTGAACAGATCAGAGAGTACAGAGGCGATTTCAATACACCAGGTAAGGAAAGCCCATACAGAAACCGTTCCATCGAAGAGAACCTGCGTCTCTTTGAGGAGATGAAGGAAGGCAAGTATCAGGACGGCGAGAAGGTTCTTCGCGCAAAAATCGATATGGCTTCCCCGAACATCAACATGCGTGATCCGGTTATCTATCGTGTGGCTCATATGACACATCACCGTACCGGGGATAAATGGTGCATCTATCCGATGTATGACTTTGCTCATCCGATCGAGGATGCAATCGAAGGTGTTACACATTCCATCTGTACCCTGGAGTTTGAGGATCATCGTCCTCTGTATGACTGGGTTGTCAGAGAACTGGAGTATCCGCATCCACCAAAACAGATCGAGTTTGCAAAACTGTATCTGACCAACGTTGTTACCGGTAAACGTTACATCAAAAAACTGGTAGAAGAAGGTATCGTGGACGGCTGGGATGATCCGCGTCTGGTATCGATCGCAGCCCTTCGAAGAAGAGGATTCACACCAGAATCCATCAAGATGTTCGTTGACCTGTGCGGTGTCAGTAAAGCTCAGAGCTCTGTTGACTATGCAATGCTGGAGTACTGCATCCGCGAAGACCTCAAACTGAAACGTCCGCGTATGATGGCAGTCCTTGATCCGGTCAAACTGATCATTGACAATTATCCGGAAGATCAGATCGAGTACCTGGAAGCAGACAACAATCTGGAGAACGAGTCTCTTGGAAAACGTCAGGTTCCGTTCGGACGTGAACTTTACATTGACCGTGAAGATTTCATGGAGAATCCGCCAAAGAAATATTTCCGTCTCTTCCCTGGAAACGAAGTGCGTCTGATGAATGCATATTTCGTGAAATGCACAGGTTTTGAAAAAGATGAAAACGGAAATGTGACAGAAATCCACTGTACTTACGATCCGGAGACAAAATGCGGAACCGGATTTACCGGACGTAAAGTCAAAGGAACCATCCACTGGGTAGCAGCGAAGACTGCCAAAAAAGTGACCGTACGTCTCTATGAGAACATTATCGATGAATCTAAAGGCGTATATAACGAGGACGGCAGCCTGAATCTGAATCCAAATTCACTGACTGTAAAAGAATGCTTCGTAGAGCCTGCACTTGCAGAAGCAAAACCATATGAAAGCTTCCAGTTTGTACGTCAGGGTTATTTCTGTGCAGATGCCAGAGATTCCAAAGAAGGGGCACCGGTATTTAACCGTATCGTGGCACTGAAAAGTTCCTTCAGACTGCCGAAACAGCAGTAAGGAAAAAGAATATAGAAATAATCATAATGTGTAAAAAGGAATATCCGATCAATGAAAAATCGGATATTCCTTTTTTGTATATCAGATGTGGGATGACGCATACCTCTGTAGATAAGAACATTCAAGTCGAACGCACGTGAGACTTGGTGCGTGATTCTGGTCAGCGAAAGCTGACATATTCTTATCAGAATCACTGCACATTCTACACTTTTCAAAAAAATCTCTGAAAAAGAGACAGAAACAAAAAGTGTGCAAACTGCAAAAGGGATGGAATTGCAATTTGCACACTCTTGAATTTTAACAGAAGCAAATCAGAACTTAATCTTCCTCTGCTTTTTCTTCGGCAGCATCAGCAACCATTTTTTCTGCCTCTTCCGGAACAGTTTCTTCTTCGTCAGCGTCTTCCGGCTTGCTTTCTGCTTCTGCATGTTCAGTGACAGCCTCAGCTTTGACGGTCTCTTCGTCTGCTTCTTTTTCGAAAATGGCTTCGGCCGTATCAGCGGCATTTTCCGCTGCTTCCTCCGGTACGGAAGAGGATGGAATGGTAACATACTCGCGGGCATCGGCAGCATCTTCACCATCAAAATCCTCAAGGTCATCATCTAAGAAATCATCCTCGAAATCTTCAAAATCATCCTCCCAATTCTCTTTCTCTTTTTTATGTTTTTTGAAATATGCAAGTCCGGCACCTGCGGCAGCTCCCAAAAGTGCAGCACCTACCAGCCATTTGCTGTATTTTTTTGACATAAACGAACTCCTTTCTCCTGTTTTAAACTCCTGACTGATGTCTGCGAATTGCTCTGTTATAAGGTAATTTTCGCAATTCTGAGCTATGCTTCAGTCAGTACCAAGTGCCCTAGATCTCAATGTCTTAGCTTGCAGGTAAGAACGATATTTTGAAATTTTGACACTGGCATTATATAATATTTTATATATGGTATTGTAATACTTTTCTATAAAAAAGAAAAGGGGTTTATTTAAAAATTATCTGAACAAGAAACATGTAAAACAGTGTCCCTCCTCCAACGGAGAGAAGCGTGTTTTTCTTCCAGCAGTGTACCAGAACGATGGCAATGCCGGCGATCAGCTCTGGCAGTCCGAACGGTGCCTGCAGCAGGGAAACATTCTTGAAGCAGTAAACCACCAGCATACCGATGATAGCGTAAGGAAGTACTTTTCCGAGGTACATGATGTAAGCAGGTGTCTTGGATTTTCCGGAAAACAAAAGGAACGGAAGTCCGCGTACAAAAAAAGTCAGTAAGGACATGATCGCGATCATGGCGATTGCCTGAGAATCTGGGATACTACGCATGTGAATCATCTCCTTTCTGATCTTCTCTTTCCATATGCTCCTCCAGCGGCTTACGAAGCAGTGTCAGGATCGTAAGAATGGAGAGCATGGCAGGAATGATAAAACGGTCCGGCCCGAAAAGAAGCAGACAGATCACAGAGCAGATCACACCGGTGATTGCCGGGATATGATTTTTGCTGTTCAGCCACTGATCAGTAAAGATTACAATAAACAGTGCTGTCATGACAAAATCCACACCTTTTGTATTGAAGTTGACCAGGGAACCAAAGAGTGCACCGAACGTGCAGCCGATGATCCAGTAAACGTGATCCAGCATGGAGATAAACAAATAGAACCATCCCTTGTCCACACCGTCCGGAACCGGGGTTGTAGCAATCAGAGAATAGGTCTCATCGGTCAGCTCATGGATCAGCAGAAGCTTTTTCTTTCCGGTGTCTTTGTATTTGTCGATGATGGAAAGACCGTAGAAGAGATGCCGTACCTGGATCATCAGTGTCATGATCGCGGTGGAGATCAGGCTGGCACCGCTTGCGAGCAGGTCGATCGCCACATACTGCATCGAGCCGGCATAAATAAAGATGGACATAAAGAAAGCCCAGATAAAAGAATATCCGTTGCTTTCAAGCAGTATGCCAAAGCCCATACCAAGAAAAAGATAGCCTGCCATAACCGGAAGTGTGTGAGGAAAGGCAGACCTGAATGCTTTGCTTTTCATGTTCATTTCCTCCTTGAAATGTATCAGCAATTAGTATAGCATGGTGGGTGAAATATGTCAAAATACAGGAGAAAAAAGCATGAAATTTTATGATGCATTAACAGATTTTATTTTCACAGAACAGAAACCGGAAAAAGCAGATGCGATCTTTGTTCCGGGCGGATTGTATGGTGAGATCGCACAGCATGCGGCAGAGCTTTATCAGCAGGGCTTTGCATCACTTATCGTGCCTTCTGGAAAGTACAGCATTGTGGAAGGAAAATTTACTGAGGTACAGTCACCGGAGAAATATAAAGGCAGATATTTTGAGACAGAAAGTGATTTTCTGACGCAGATCCTTGTGGATGAAGGGGTAAAAAAAAGCGATATTCTGCAGGAAAAAGAAGCATCTTATACTTATCAGAATGCATTATTTACCAAGGATCTTCTCGAGAAAAAAGGGCTGCATTTAAAAAAAGTGATCCTGTCCTGTCAGGCATATCACGCCAGAAGATGTCTGATGTATTATCAGTTTGTTTTCCCGGAAATCGAATTTATCGTCTCACCGGTCATTACCAGGGGTGTTTCAAAAGAAAACTGGTATCAGAGCGAGTACGGTATCTGTTTGGTACTCAAAGAGGTGGAACACTGCGGCAGCCAGTTCGCAGATATGATGTTGCGACCGTGCCTCTGTCCGATAAATGTCGGTAGAGATGACAAAGATTGCATGCAAAGTGTTACAGAAATTTGACGGAAAACTAGTTTCGTGTTATGCTGTAGCAGCAGAAAACCGTTCACAAAAGAGGAGTGATCTTATGATAAAAGCAGCAATTTTTGATCTTGACGGTACGATCGGAGATACCGTGGAATCCATCGCTTACAGTGGCAATCGTGCCCTCAGGGATATCGGATACCAGGCATTTCCGGTGGAAAATTATAAATATTATGCAGGTGATGGCGTAGATGAACTGGTCCGCCGTACTCTGCGGGATTCCGGTGATACGAACTGCAGTCAGTTTGAGCAGATGAAAAGCATTTACAAAGCGTATTTTGCAAAAGACTGCATGTACCATGTAAAGCCGTTTCCGGGTATTTGCGAGATGCTTTCAGAACTGAAAAAAAGAGGGATCCGGATCGCCGTACTTTCCAATAAACCGCATGCTCAGGCCATCGATGTGGTGGAGAGTCTGTTTGGAAAAGATTATTTTGATTACATCCAGGGACAGACAGAAACGATCCGACGCAAACCCGCACCGGACGGAGCGTTTGCCATTGCAGAAAAGTTTGCAGTAGAGACCGGAGAATGTCTTTATGTCGGAGATACAAACACGGACATGCAGACCGGCAATGCGGCACATATGCATCCGGTAGGGGTTCTGTGGGGATTCCGCGACCGAAAAGAATTAGAAGAAAATCACAGTGAATATGTGATTGAAAAACCACAGGAACTGATTGAGATCCTGGAAAAGATAAACGGAGGAGACAACAAGTGATAAAACTGGTAGCAACCGATATTGACGGCACACTGATACGGGAGAGCAGTTCTGTGCTGCCGGAAGAAATTTTTGATCTGATCCGGGAACTTCGAAAACGTGATATCTATTTTGCGGCAGCAAGCGGAAGACAGTACATGGGACTGAAACGACTGTTTGCTCCGGTGGCAGATCAGATGCTTTTTATCAGTGAAAATGGTTCCAACGTTGTATGGAAGGACGAAGAACTTTATGCTTCCGTGATCGATCCGAACCTGATAAAAGAGATGCAGGAATATGCAAAACATTTCCCGAATATGCATCTGACCTTATCGACAACAAAAGCGATGCATTCTACCGGAAGCGATGACCTGTCCTATCGGAAAATGATGGTGGATGGCTATCAGAATGACATGGTTTTTGATGATGACGAAGACGGCACCAAACTGAAAGTGATCAAAATGTCTCTGTACTGTGAAAGCGGGATTCGGCCTTATGCAAAAGAAATCGAAGATTACTGGCAGGGCAGATTAAACACCGTAGTGGCAGGTGCACCGTGGATTGATTTTATGAAGCCAGGAACCGATAAAGGTGCAGCACTTCAGTTCGTACAGCAGTATTTTCAGATAAAAAAAGAAGAGACGCTGGCATTCGGGGATAATCACAACGATCTTGGAATGATTTTGGCAGCAGGAGAGGGATGTGCAGTTTCTACCGCAAGAACCGCAGTCAAAGAGGCAGCAAAACATATCGTTGGAAGCTACGAAGAAAAAGGAGTCATAAAGGCACTTCAGGAGCTGCTAAAGAAGCAGAAATAAATAATGAGATGTTGAGATCAAAAGATATTTGGATCTTAATCAATACTTGTAATTGGCAAGTGGGCCGGAGAGAAAAAAGGAGGAATTTATAAGTAACTAAATATATTGCTTAATATGGTTAAATGTGTTTAAATATACCTATGGAGGTATTATTATGAACACGTCAAATATCACGAATTATAAACCAAAAGATTTTGCTGAATTAATAGGTGTTTCTGTGAAAACATTACAGCGTTGGGACAGGGAAGGAATTCTAGAGGCAAATCGGACTCCAACGGATAGGCGTTATTATACTTACGACCAATATCTTCAATTTAAAGGCATAAAAACCCAAAATGATATACGCCAGGTAGTTATTTATGCAAGAGTTTCTACAAAGAATCAAAAGGATGATTTACAGAATCAAGTATCGTTTTTACGTCAATTCTGTAATGCCAGAGGCATTATTGTAGACCAATGTATGGAAGAATATGGAAGTGGTCTGAATTACAATCGTAAGAAGTGGAATAAATGATTGGATGAAGTAATGGAACAAAAAATCAAAACCATAATCATAACGCACAAAGATAGATTTATCAGATTTGGCTATGATTGGTTTGAAAAATTCTGCATGAAGTTTCATACGACCATAGTGATAGTAAACAATGAAGAACTATCACCACAAGAGGAACTCGTGCAGGATATTGTTTCTATTCTTCCTGTGTTCTCCTGCAGGTTGTATGGACTCCGTAAGTATAAAAAACAAATAGAGAGGGATGAAGAAATTGTTAAAGAGCTTCAAGACGGAAATCAATCCCACACCGGAGCAGAAAATCAGGATCCACAAGACGATAGGCACTTGCCGATATGTCTATAACTTCTACCTTTGTCACAACAAAGCCTTGTATGATAAAGGTGAAAAGTTTATGACTGGTAAGGGCTTTAGTGTATGGCTTAACAATGAATACATTCCAAATAATCCTGATAAAGCATGGATTAAAGAAGCGTATTCAAAAGCCGTGAAAAGATCCATCGAAGACGGATGTACTGCTTTTACAAGATTTTTTAAACATCAGAGTGATTTTCCTAAATTTAAAAAGAAAGGTAAATCAGATGTAAAAATGTATTTCGTTAGAAATAACCCAAAGGATTGCGTGTGTGAAAGGCATAGACTTAAGATTCCAACTTTGGGTTGGGTCCGCATCAAAGAGAAAGGATATATTCCAACAACAAAAGATGGATATGTAATCAAAAGCGGTACGGTTTCAATAAAAGCTGACAGATACTATGTTTCAGTTCTTGTAGAACTGCCGGATAACAAGACAGCTGATAATTCCAATGAAGGAATTGGCATTGATCTTGGATTAAAGGATTTCGCCACTGTTTCTAATGGTAAAACTTATAAGAATATTAACAAATCAGCAAAATTAAAGAAACTTGAAAAACAACTTATTCGAGAACAGAGAAGTCTTTCTCGAAAATATGAAAATTTACAGAAAGGAGAGTCCACTCAAAGAGCGAATATACAAAAACAAAAGTTCAAGGTACAGAAACTTCATCATAGGATAGATCATATCCGCACCGACTACATTAACAAAACAATCGCAGAGATAGTGAAAACCAAACCATCCTACATTACGATTGAAGATTTAAATGTAAAAGGCATGATGAAAAACAGACATCTTTCAAAAGCAGTTGCGTCAC
>ERZ832317.3612-NODE-3612-length-15891-cov-4.221331_pt1 | contig 15891 bp, 11 predicted proteins | sample MGYA00519695_ERZ832317 | MGnify/ENA primary metagenome ERZ832317 (study PRJEB31850, sample SAMEA3708726) | human gut metagenome | biome: human gut; feature: human-associated habitat; material: faeces | place: China | collected 2014 ...
TCCCGGTGTAACGGTAGACAGAAAAGACGGTGTGATAAAAGACCACAAAAACACCCTTATCACCGATCTGCCCGGTATATATTCAATGTCGCCTTATACAAGCGAGGAAATAGTAACCAGAGAATTTATACTGAAAGATAAACCGAAAGGTATCATAAACATTGTCGATGCCTCTAATATAGAAAGAAATCTATATCTGACAATGCAGCTTCTTGAACTTAATATTCCAATGGTCATTGCCCTTAATATGATGGATGAGGTAAGGGAAAATGGTGGTGCAATACATATAAATGAGATGGAAAAACAGCTCGGCGTCCCGGTAATTCCTATATCTGCTGCAAAAAACGAAGGCATAGAAGAACTTATAGACCATGCACTCCATGTAACAAAATATCAGGAAACACCTATAAGAACCGATTTCTGCTCTCCTGATGATAACGGCAGTGCCGTCCATGCTTGTATTCACGGAATTATGCACCTCATTGAGGACAAAGCCAAAAAAGCTTATATCCCTGTACGATTTGCAGCATCAAAACTCGCCGAAGGTGATTCTCTTATTAAAGAAGCCCTTAACTTAAATGAAAAAGAGTCAAATATACTTGAACAGATTATCCAGCAGATGGAAGAAGACAGAATGCTCGACCGTGCAGAAGCCATAGCCGACATGAGATTTCACTTTATATTAAAAACCTGCGATGGAACTGTTGTAAAGCCACACGAAAGTAAAGAACATACGAGAAGCCGAAAAATCGACAAGGTACTGACCGGAAAATACACGGCACTCCCAAGTTTTGCCATCATCATGGCACTCGTATTCTATCTTACATTTAATGTAATCGGTGCTGCACTTTCAAACCTGCTTGAACTTGGTATCGAGTTTCTCACAAATGCTGTAGACAAAGCTCTGACATCACTCAATGTAAACAGTGTCCTTCATTCTCTTGTAATTGACGGAATATTTAACGGTGTGGGAAGTGTACTCAGCTTTCTTCCTATTATAGTAACATTATTTTTGTTTTTGTCATTGCTGGAGGACAGCGGTTATATGGCTCGTGTTGCATTTATCATGGATAAGCTTTTAAGAAAAATAGGACTTTCCGGCAGAAGCATAGTCCCTATGCTCATAGGCTTCGGCTGTACAGTTCCTGGTGTTATGGCAAGCAGGACTCTTTCCTCAGAACGCGACAGAAAAATGACGATACTGCTCACACCTTTTATGAGCTGCTCGGCAAAACTGCCTATATACGCATTTTTTGCAACTGCGTTTTTCCCCGGCAACGCAGCACTCGTCATGATACTGCTCTATTTTATTGGCATTATTTTTGCTATAACTGCCGCACTGATATTTAGAAGAACACTCTTCAAAGGCGAACCCGTTCCCTTTGTTATGGAGCTTCCTAACTATCGTATGCCGGGCATAAAAAATGTGGCTCAGCTTTTATGGGAAAAAGCGAAAGACTTTCTCCAGAAAGCCTTCACCATAATCTTTCTTGCTACAATCGTCATATGGGTATTACAAAATTTTGATTTCAGATTCAATGTGGTAGAAGACTCAAAATCAAGTATTTTAGCATCCATAGCGGGCGTTATCGCTCCTGTCTTTTCGCCTGCCGGATTTGGCGACTGGCGTATATGCACGGCACTTATCTGCGGATTTATGGCTAAAGAAAGCGTGGTATCAACACTTTCGGTACTTATACCAAAAACATCATTTTTACTCGGAATCATATCACCTGTAAACGCAATGGCACTCTTAGTATTCTGCCTCTTGTACACACCTTGTGTTGCGGCAATAGCTTCAATAAAGCGTGAACTTGGTGGAAAATGGGCATTGCTTGTCATATTACTTCAATGCAGTATCGCATGGGTTGCGGCGGTTGTTGTTAATCTCGTTGGTGGAGTAATCTGGTAAAAATATCACGAATAAAGTAATAAAAATAGCAGAAAACATTTAGAATATAAGTGTTTCTGCTATTTTTATTACTTAAATATCAAATGCATATTGGAGTTTCTGCGTAATTCCTTAACATTGCAATTTTTACACAATGCCAACATAACAAATCATTTATTATTTTTTTTAACTATAAAACATACTCCGATAACATTCTGCCTATCTTTCCAATATCCACCGCACCCTTGAACTCAAACTCTATCTGCTCCCCAGCTATCAGTAAGCCGTCAACCTCACCGCGAACCTCATCGTTGCTTATCGGTTTCAAATTAAATACACTGTCCTGATTAAAATTTACTGCCATTTTCTTTCTCCCTTCGCTGAATTATAAGAAGTAAATTGATACAAATATTATACCTCTGTAGCCATACTTTGAAAAGTGGACTTTATATAATATTTCATTTATGAAATGAAGTAAACTCAAGCTGCATAGCAGCGACTGACAGCTTGCTGGCAGGTTTACGAATGTAATAAATGAAGGGCTGAACTGTTACAAACTTTATTGTAAGACATGACTTATCAACAATATCTGAGCCATTATCCTAGTTTACCTTTTGCATTTCCAGATATATTTCCACACTAGAAAACGGGCAGCTATTACAAAATTTATCGTTTGCTCCAAAATAAACTCGACATTTTCAGCATATTGTGTTACCATATGTTTAGTAAACATAAACACATTTAACACTTTGATATACTTTTTCAACTTGTATATCAGATATTCATAAATCAGACTAACAGAAAGGACGATTTTTATAAATATGCCTACAATCCGTGATATAGCCAAAGCTGCCGGAGTTTCTCCCGGTGCCGTTTCAAGAATATTAAACAACGATACAACACTTCATGTTTCCGCCGGGACACGAAAACGAGTATTGGAGACAGCCAAAAATTTAGATTACAAAAAAATCCCAAGAGCAAACACACCCCTAACCGGAAATTTTTTTACTATGGGAATTGTTTTGTGGTTTTCTGCCGAGGAAGAATTAAAAGACAACTATTATCTTAAAGCAAGACAGGGAGTTGAAGATTTCTGCGTGAAAAATAATATAAATATACTCCGTGTATTTCCGGGTGATTCAGAATACTTTTCTAAATTAAATACAGTTGACGGTCTTATATGTATCGGCAAATTCAGCCGCCTTGAAATCAAAAATTTTATAAACATATGCAGCAATATTGTTTTTCTTGATATGGCAGTAGACGAATTTAATATCACTTCATTATCAATGGATTTTGAACACGCCGTTTACAGTGCACTTGACTATCTGACGGAACTTGGGCATAGTAAGATTGCATTTTTAGGCGGAAAAGAATATGTAGGCAAACACGAACTTATAACCGATGCCCGTACCACAGCCTACAAAAAATATATGAATCACAGAAAAATGGATTGTGAAACTTATTTTAAAGAGGGAAGTTTTTCTTTTGAATCAGGATTTGACATGATGAATGAACTTTTCCGTGAAAACAATATTCCGACCGCTGTATTTGCAGCAAATGATGTTATTGCACTCGGTGCCATGAAAGCAATCCGTGAAAACGGGCTTAAAATCCCTGATGATATATCCATTATAGGATTTAACGATGAGGAAACAAGTGCTTATATTACGCCGCCGCTCACCACAATCCATGCACCTGCATACGATATGGGACAGCACGGGGCAAATCTTGTATATGTTTCTTCAAATCTTAGTATAAAAACACCGCTTAAGGCTAAAATACCATGTGAACTTGTGGTAAGGGAAAGCTGTAGGAGGATTTAAAAAACACTCGGATTATTTAAATGAAATAATCCGGGTGTTTTTATTCTTATTAGATATTTTAATTTTTTACTTTACTGCAACCAATATCCACTTCTGGCAGTCACCGCCCCAGAAATTCCACTGATTTATATTTCCGCCTGAATTCCTGCTCCAATCATATACATCAAGACCTGATTTACAACTTGATGCCTTTGACAATACCGCATATGTTCCATCTGACTGTTTGCTTAATTTAAACAACTGATTTGTCCCTTTGTTCAGACTGTACTGTACAATGTTGGTTCCGTCCGCAGCACTTCCCATTGCCACATCAAGTGCCTTTGTATAATTTGATGCTCCTGTAAGTATATAGTAATATCCGTCACCGTTTGATACTATCTTATATTTCTGTGATGCAAGTCCATTATATGCCCACTGCTGGATATTCGCATGGTCTGCCGAACTTCCGTCTGCCACATCTAAATATTTGCCTGAAAACTTGTTTCTTATATAAAATGTTCCCTCAGTCTTGTTTACTTTAACTGAATTTTTTGTTCCCCATATCGTCTGATTATTTTTTCCTATCAATGAGAATGTCATAACTTCATTGTGGCTCGGTGTTTCATCTTTCTGCTTGAAAAATACACCTTTATACATCACACCGTCTATAACCATCTGACAGTAATATGTTCCTTTAATATAACTCCAGCTTCCCGTCACATCCCCGGTGATTTTTCCGTTGGAATTTAATTTTACTTTCTGTGTTGTGAGCATTCCGACATTTTTTGTTGAAGCATCTTTTCCATGATTTACAAATTCATATTCTCCAAGCATATCTGATGCTGAATAACCCGTTTTTGAAATCGTACTTCCGAGATACTCATAAACTGCAGTAACCGGCCAGTTATCCTGATTTAAAAACTGCTGGTGTACTCTCACTTCATGGGACTCATTTCCGCTGTCAAATCTGGTGTGATAAACAAGGTATCTCTGATTGTCCGTGTCAATAAATGCTGAGTTGTGACCGGCTGATTTGTAACCCTGCATTATCGGAGTAAAGTTATAATTTCCCATAACTTTTATTCCACGGTCTGCCTGATTTGTTCCTGCTGAAAATACTGCTGAATTTCCTGCGGCATCAACATAATTTCCGTTAATCGTCTTTGAACGATACATTCTTATATGATATCCTCCATCTGCACCAAGCCAGCCATATGTAACATAAAGATAATAATAACCACTCTCTGCATCGTACTGAATATAAGGTGCTTCACCTGATTTTTTATAGCCTCCGGCTATTTTCTTACCAAAATATCCGTCTGTGTTACCACTTGTAGTTTTTGGATATTTCGGCTGACCGGTAGCCGCGTCAAGCTCAAGAATATATATTCCTCCTGACCATGAACCATATGTCATCCAGAGTTTTCCATTTGCATCAAATAAAATACACGGATCTATCGCATTTGGATAAAAACTGCTATTATATGCTCCATTTGATGAGAACCAGTTTCCAACTTTCTCAACTTTTCCGTTATTTATCAATTTTGGAATATTGGTATTGTTATAGTTTGTATTAACTGTCTTCGTTCCAAGATTAGATTTTGTTGTTACATTTACATCTCCCTTTGTAAATCCAGAATAAACAACTGTATCTACATAAGAGAACGGACCTGTCGCAGACTTCCATACCCCATATCCTATACATGAACGCACAGCCGTTGATGATGTACAATAATAAATCATGTACGCACCCTTACTTCCGTCTTTCCATACATAATTTTTATTGTATATGACATCAGGTGCCCAGACACCGTATCCGCCCTTACAATCGGAGTCATTGTAACCTGCCCACTGGAATGATGATGCAAGCGACTGTTCAAGTGCTTCATTTTTTGAAGCTTTTGTGCTTCCACTGTTTTTAACAGCCGTCACGAGTTCCCATTTCTGACAGTCACCGCCCCAATAGTTCCATTCATTTATATTTCCACCTGCTGATTTGCTCCAGTCATATACATCAAGACCTGATTTACAATCACTTGCCTTTGTCAAAATCGCATATGTTCCGTCTGCATTCTGAACAATGCGGTATTTTTGCATTTCTCCGCCCCAATAACTCCACTGCATAATGTTAGTGCCGTCTTTTGATGAACCACCGTCAACATCGACACACTTTTTATAGCTTGTCGCACCCGTAAGAATATAATAATAACCATCACCGGTAGAGACAAATTTAAACTTCTGTGCATCAGAACCGTTGTAAGACCACTGACGGATATTTGCTCCATCTTGTGCTGAGCCATTTTCAATATCAAGGTACAATCCACTAAACTTATTTTTGATATAATAAATACCCTCGACATTTTCACTCGCATACAAAGATTTGTTTGTATATCCCTGAGTTCCCATAGCAGACCAGTTTCTCAAATCCTTTGATGATGCCTGTGCCATGTGTGAACCATAAATGTTGTAAGAACCTGTCGATGAATCATAAAAAATTGATGGGTCATGCACGGAAATTCTCGTTGTGCTTGAAGTAGCTGATGAACTTGCCGCCGCATTGGCATCAGCAGGTACAGCCGTCAGACCGGATATGCACATTGCCGCTGCCATAAGTACAGTTGTGATTTTTTTAAGTCTCATTTTCATACTCTCCTTTAGATTTGCCAAGCGGATATTCGTGGTACACTCCGCTCTTTGCCTGATAGTGTTAAATACTAAGCCTCCAGAAACTATCCCTTATCCTATTAGACACTTTGCATAAATAATTCTAAATTATTTTATATTTTATGTTGATTATATCAGCATTATTTCATTTTTAAAATACAAAAAAGCAAAAATGCCATATAATTTTTAATTATTATACAACTTTTTTGCTTATTTTTACTATTTATTAAATTTGTTCTGTTTTATCTAAATTAAAAGAATTGCGAAAGTGCATATAAAAATACAGATAACTACAGTCAAGCGGATATTTGCAATACACATTCACTGCCTGCTCATAACACTACCAGATGCTATCGCAGCATATCAGTAGGGGTACAAGTTCCTTCCCTGATAAGTCAAAAAATCGCCACTTATATAACTCAATCAATCTCCAAAAGACTAATCCTTTAGAATCGATACATACAAGTGACGATTTCTTTATTTATGCCGCTTAATATCAATCTTTATTTCCGATTAATTTACTCCGCAATAATATCCTTTACAACCTCACCAGCAATAATAAGCCCTGCAACCGCCGGCACGAATGCCATACTTCCCGGCACTGACCTTCTCTGCAAACAGGTACGCTGTACCCCTGGAGGGCATATGCAGTGATTTTTGCAATTATCATTTTCATCCTCGATAGGTGTCATAGGTTTTTCTTCCGAATAAACAACTTTAAGCTTTTTAACACCTCGTTTTTTAAGCTCACGGCGCATTACTTTTGCAAGCGGACACACTTTTGTTTTGTAAATATCTGCCACTTTAAATGCACTTGCATCCATCTTATTTCCGGCTCCCATGCAGCTTATTATCGGTATATTCATCTCCTGACACTTCATGACAAGTGATATTTTCGCTGTCACGGTATCTACTGCATCTACAACATAATCATACTCTTCAAATGGAAATGTATCTGCATTTTCAGGCAGGAAAAAGGTCTTATAGACATTTACCGTCACTTTGGGATTTATCTCCAAAATACGCTCACGCATAATATCTACTTTGTCCTTTCCGACCGTTTTTCTCGTTGCGATAAGCTGGCGGTTAAGATTTGTAAGGCAGACTTTATCGTCATCTATCAAATCTATCTGCTCCACTCCGCTGCGGACAAGTGCATCAACAGTATAACCGCCGACTCCGCCTATACCAAAGATTGCCACTCTTGATTTGTGGAGTTTTTCAATACCTTCTTTACCTATTAATAATTCCGAACGCGAAAATTGATTTTGCATTTTTATTCCTCATTTCTCAATCTTTCTTAAAAAGGGCAAAATTGATATTTTGCCCTTTTATTTTTTACCATATTAATATATACTTTTCAAGTTCTTTGTAAATCCACTAGCAGATTTCTGCTCCTGCCGGCATCTTCTTTTCAGGTGTCATAAGTGAGAGATTTCCGTCTGCATCTTCTGCACAGAGTAACATTCCCTCTGATAATACACCGGCGAGTTTTGCAGGTTTAAGGTTTACAAGTACCATTACTTTTTTGCCTACCATTTCTTCTGCTGAGTAATGCTTCTTTATTCCTGATACTATCTGTTTTACTTCACTTCCGATTTTTACCTGTGAGCAGAGAAGTTTCTTTGATTTCTTTACTTCCTCACACGCAATTATCTCACCTACCTGGAACTGCATTTTCTCAAAGTCATCAAATGTAATTTCAGGTTTTGCTTCTATATCTATTACTTCCTCGTCTGAGCCTGTTTCCTCTGCTGCTCCGGCTGCCGCTTTCTGTGCCGCCTGAATTTCCTCAGCTTTTGCAAGTACCTCTTTCACATCCAGTCTCATAAAGAGAATTTCAGGTGCATCTGTCACCTTTGTTCCTGATTCATAAAGACCGAATTTATCCATATCTTCAAGTGCACGCTCTGTTGTATTGAGCTGTTTTAAAATCTTGTCTGTAGTGTCAGGCATAAATGATTTCAAAAGGCTTGCACCGATTGTGATGCTCTCGATAAGGTTGTAAAGAACGGTTGAAAGTCTGTCCTTCTTTGCCTCATCTTTTCCGAGTACCCAAGGCTCTGTTTCATCGATATACTTGTTGCATCTCTTAAATATCGTAAACACTTCCGTAATTGAATCTGCAACACGAAGTTTATCCATTTTTTCTTCAACTTTCTTTGGTACTGAGAGTACAAATGACTTAAGTTCATCGTCAACACTTTCCGTAACGCCCTTATCTTCTGCAACTCCGCCAAGATATTTGTTTGTCATTGAAATCGTTCTGTTGACAAGATTTCCAAGTGTGTTTGCAAGGTCTGAGTTCATACGCTCAACCATAAGCTCCCATGTAATCACACCATCATTTTCAAATGGCATTTCGTGGAGTACAAAGTAACGAACTGCATCAACTCCGAACATATCTACAAGGTCATCGGCATAGATTACATTTCCTTTTGATTTACTCATCTTTCCATCGCCCTGAAGAAGCCACGGATGTCCAAATACCTGCTTCGGAAGCGGAAGTCCAAGTGCCATCAGGAAGATCGGCCAGTAAATTGTATGGAAACGGATGATATCCTTTCCGATCAGATGAAGGTCTGCCGGCCAGTTCTTATTGAACATTTCATCGCTTTCACCATCACAGTGATATCCGATACCAGTGATATAGTTGGTAAGAGCATCAAGCCATACATAAACGACATGTTTTGGATCGAAGTCTACCGGAATTCCCCATTTGAAGGAAGTTCTGGATACACACAGATCCTGAAGTCCCGGAAGAAGGAAGTTGTTCATCATCTCATTCTTACGTGCTACCGGCTGGATAAATTCCGGATGTGTATTGATATATTCAATCAGTCTGTCTGCATATTTGCTCATCTTGAAGAAGTATGCTTCTTCTTTTGCAGGCTGTACCGGGCGTCCGCAGTCCGGACATTTTCCATCTACAAGCTGAGATTCTGTGAAGAAGGATTCACATGGAGTACAGTACATTCCTTCGTAGTGTCCTTTGTAAATATCTCCCTGGTCATACAGTTTCTTGAATATCTTCTGTACTTCTTTCTCATGATAATCATCCGTTGTACGGATAAATTTATCATAAGAAGTGTTCATCAGATCCCAGATTCTCTTAATCTCCCCGGATACGTTATCTACAAATTCCTTTGGTGTAACACCTGCTTCTTCTGCTTTTAATTCAATTTTCTGTCCATGCTCGTCAGTTCCTGTCTGGAAAAATACATCATATCCCTGACTTCTCTTATAACGTGCAATTGCGTCTGCCAGCACGATCTCGTATGTGTTACCGATATGTGGCTTACCTGATGTATAGGCAATTGCAGTTGTAATATAATATTTTGGTTTGTCTGCCATGATTCTTTATCTCCTTTTTCTATAAATTAAAAATAGTGTACATCTCCGGCACGTAGTGCCTTTTATTTAACAAAGACTTCCTGTTAAATAAAAAACCGCCTTCTATAAAATATAGAAGACGGGATTATTACCGTGTTACCACTTCTCTTCATCCTTCCCTCACAGGAAGAATCTCACCGGGTACAGTCTGCTGCTTTTGGCAGTCTATATCTGCACTCGCCGCTGTAACGGGCGGAACCCATCGCATGCTTGCACAAGAAACTGATTCGTTGCTTCCTTATGTTCACCTGCGCTGCTCAGAAGCCATCTTCAGTCCTTCTCCAGCCATCCCTCTCAGCCTCTGCGGGACTTCTCTGTAAACATTCAAAAGACCTACTCTCTTCATCATCGCTTTTCCTATATCAGAAAAATCGTATCACAGATATCAGAAACTTGTCAAGGCGTATTTGACACCAGATAGCCTTTTTCCTTCAATACCTGCTCGATCAGATCCAGTGTCTCTTCCGAATCCGCTTCAACTGTGTGGTAGTGATAGTTGGAAGTGATATTCTTAAGCGGACTGGACTTTCCACTATGGATCCCTTCCATGAATTCTTTGACATTTCTCCGCGATGCCACATCAAGAGGTGCTTCCATATGTCCATAAATCCGGTGATTGATCATTACATTTACCACCTTGCCTCCCAGATCCACAATCGAACAAAGCTCATCCTCCATCTGTTCATCCGTATGACTGACTTTGAACACTCTCGTTACCGTATGCGGTGCATTCAGAATATATCCCCGGTTGGTTGAAATGATATCATATCCGGCTGCACGGATCAGCGCAATGTCCTGTACAATGACCTGACGGCTTACATCATATACCTTCGCCAGTTCTTTCCCGGGTACCGGAACCTCACTGCTCTTTATTTTGCTGACAATCTCTTCTCTTCGTCTGGAACCTGTCATCCCGATATAACTCTCCTTTTTCTGCAATTCTGCTCTGTGCCTGACGTATTACAGACTTTCCTCTTCTGTCTGCCAAATCCTGTCTTCACTCTTACTGAATCCAGACCGGCTTAAATAGCATGCAGATTCTTCAGCGAAATGTCAAGGACAGGAGCAGAATGGGTAAGTGCCCCACTTGATATATAGTCTACTCCAAGAGACGTCAGACGGTCAATATTTTCTTTTGTTACATTTCCGGAACATTCTGTCTCTGCACGTCCGTCAATAATCCTGATTGCCTCCTTCATATCCTTCGGCGACATATTATCCAGCATAATAATATCTGCTCCCGCATCAACAGCCTCACGCACCATATCCAGATTCTCAACTTCTACCTCAATTTTGCGGACAAACGGTGCGTATTCCTTTGCCATTTCCACCGCCTTTGCCACACTTCCTGCCGCTCCGATATGATTGTCTTTTAAAAGCACTCCGTCGGAAAGATTATATCTATGATTGTATCCTCCACCGACACGGACCGCATATTTTTCAAAAATACGCATATTCGGCGTTGTCTTTCTGGTGTCCAGAAGCTTCGTCTTCGTTCCTTCCAGAAGCATTGCAACCGAATGTGTATAAGTTGCAATTCCACTCATTCTCTGCAGATAATTCAGTGCCACCCGTTCCCCTGAGAGCAGCGCACGGATATCGCCTGTAATAATCCCCATCAATTCTCCTTTTTTCACTTCGTCACCGTCTTTACAATAGAAATCTGTCTTCACATTTTCATCCAGAATTTCAAATACTCTGTGAAATACATCCAGCCCGGCAACTACTCCATCCTGTTTGCAGATCAGCTGCACCTCTCCGGTCACCGCTTCTTTCATCACCGCATTGGTGGTCACGTCCTCACTGGAAATGTCCTCCTGCAGTGCTTCTTTTATCAGATGGTCTACATTCAATGTCATCGTAATCTTATTCATTTCTTTTTTCCTCATTCTAAACAGATCTTTTTCTTTTATATTGCCTCTTTACAGAACAGTACAGGATTTACTGCATTTTCCACTCCGGAAATCTTATGTGCCGCACGTTTTGCAAACACCAGGCTCTCAAGCAGAGAATTACTTGCCAGACGGTTCGCCCCATGGACGCCATTGCAGCTGGTTTCTCCAACCGCATACAGATGCTCCATCGAAGTTCTGCTGTCGCTGTCTACCCAGATGCCTCCCATGAAATAGTGTTGTGCAGGAACAACCGGGATCCACTCTTTTGTCACGTCATAGCCTTCTTCCCGGCACCGCTCACAGATATTTGGGAAATGCTCCAGGATCGTATTCTTATCAATATTTTCCATGGAAAGCCATACATGATCCGTTCCGTCTTTTTCCATTTGTTCCCGGATTGCTTTTGTCACCACATCCCTCGGAAGAAGCTCATTTACAAAACGTTCTCCGTCTTTATTATAAAGAACTGCGCCTTCTCCACGGACAGATTCTGAAATCAGAAATCTTCGCCCCGGTTTTGAAGAATACAAAGTTGTCGGGTGGATCTGGACATAATCCAGATGCTCCAGACGGATTCCATGCTTCCCGGAAATATCAAGCGCATCTCCTGTCAGATGTGGAAAGTTTGTAGAATGCTGATATCTTCCTCCGATTCCACCGCTTGCAAAAATCGTATCCTGTGCATAGATCTTCATCTCTTCACCGTCTGCCGTCTTCGCTAAAATACCTGCGCATTTTCCATTTTTAACAATTATGTCTGTCATAGTTGTATATTCGTGTATTTGTACATTTTTTCGTTTCTTTACATGCATGAGCAGTTTACTCGTAATCTCTTTCCCTGTAATATCTTCATGGAAAAGAATCCTTGGTCTGGAATGCGCACCTTCTCTTGTAAATGCAAGATTTCCGTCTTTTTTAGCAAAATCCACACCATATTCAATCAGATCATGAATAATTTCCTGCGAGCTGCGGATCATAATATCCACCGATTCTTTCCTGTTCTCGTAATGACCTGCGCGCATTGTATCTTCAAAATATCCCTCATAATCCTCATCATCCCGAAGTACACAGATTCCACCCTGTGCCAGAAATGAATCACTGCTTTCCAGATCTGACTTGGTAATCATAAGGATCTGTTTATCCTCCGGAAGATTCAGTGCTGAAAACGCTCCACCAACTCCCGTTCCAACGATCACTACATCTGTCTTAATCTCCAACTTTATCCCTCCAATTCCGGTTCTCTTAGCCGGTCACCTGTTGTTTCTTATTTTTGATTTTCCGGTTCTTTTATTTTGCAGCAAGCTCAAGCATTTTCTCTAACGGTTTTTTGGAATTTTCCCGAAGTTTTGCATCTACGTGAACCTCATTTTCACCAATCTGCAAAACATGCAATATCTTCTCCAGCGTATTCTTTTTCATATTCGGACATACCGGTAGCTTGTCCGGATAATAGAATGTCTTCTCCGGGTTCTGTTCCTTCAGCTTGTAACCCACACCCTCTTCTGTACAGACAATAAATTCCTGACAATCACTTGCCGTTACATACTGGATGATTCCTGATGTGCTTCCCACGTAATCTGCCATCGCAAGAAGTTCTGCACGGCATTCTCCGTGTGCGACGATCTGTGTCCCCGGATGTCTCCTTTTCACTTCGGCTACATCCTCTGGTTCCATCCGTTCATGAGTCGGACAGAATCCATTGTTGTAAACAAAATTTTTTTCCGGTACATGATCGGCTACAAAATGTGCCAGATTCCGATCCGGAATAAAGAAAATATTCTTGTTCGGAAGTTCTTTTACGATCTTCACTGCATTTGCAGATGTCACACAGACATCCGAGTATTCTTTCAGTGCTGCCGTTGAATTGATATAACAGACAACAGCAAGATCATCATACTCTTTCCGCATCTTCCGGATCGTCTCCACATCTGCCATATGCGCCATCGGACAGTCTGCTGTCATATCCGGCATCAGAACCGTTTTCTCCGGATTCAGGATCTTCGCACTCTCCCCCATAAAAGAAACGCCACAAAATACGATTGTCTTTTCTTGGAGCTTCGTTGCTACCTTGCTCAGGTAAAAAGAATCCCCTATATAATCTGCTATTTCCTGCACCTCCGGCCGCACATAATAATGTGCCAGAATGACAGCATTCTTCTCTTTTTTAAGCTTCTGTATCTCTTCCACCGTTGTCATAACGTGATCCTCCCTTACTGACTCTTTTCTCATCTCTGATCTTTTTTCAGCATAGTGCACATTATAGCACCACACTTTACATATGACAAGACACTTGTTTTATTTCTGTAAAGTTTCGTTTGAGATACATATTTCCAGAATCAAAATCATATACATAGAAACAACATCATTTCTTCTGGAGTTTTATGTTTCATTTAATTCTTAAACACCGGAAAAAAATTTTTCTGATCCTTCCCTGTTGTCTGCTGGTCATTCTGATTTCTTTTCTGTCTGGCAATGCATTTTGGAGCTCCCTGCATGCAGAATCCTCCGACCGGCCATTCCGTACTTTCACACGTAGTCTCTTTCAGACAGAAGTATCCGCAAATACCATCAGCCTTCACTATACCTTGCGTTCTCCTTCTGACTATGGCATCGCGGACATCCCGGCTACATACGGCAGTCTTTCTTCTGATCCCGTTGCTGCAAAGGCTTCTGTCAGAAATGTTCTCTCTTCTCTGCAGGAATTTGATCCCGACACTCTTTCTTCAGAAAATGCACTAACCTTTAAAATCCTGGATACCTATCTTAAAAATGCATCCACAGGGACAGATTATCTGCTTTATCAGGAGCCTCTCGGCCCCGTATCCGGTATCCATACGCAGCTGCCTGTTCTGCTCTCGGAATACAGCTTTTACGACACACAGGATGTAGAAACCTATCTGGCTCTCTTAAAAGAAACGCCTTCCTATTTTGATTCTGTCATCCGGTTTGAGCAGAAAAAAGCTGCTTCCGGTCTTTTTATGCCGGATTACCAAGCTGATTCTGTTCTGGACACCTGCCAGTCTTTTATCGATATGGGTAAAGAGAATTATCTAGTCAGTACATTTGATGAACGGATCGCGTCACTGGATCTTTTACCTGAAAACAAAAAAGATTCTTTCCGCAAAGAAAATATGAAACTTGTAACAGAAGAGATTTATCCAGCTTATCAAAATCTGATCACCGCTATCAAATCACTGAAAGGAAAAGGAATGAATGAACAGGGACTTAGCTATTTCCCTTATGGGAAAAAATACTATGAATATCTGGTGCGTCAGACTACCGGCTGCAATGAGTCCATTTCCCGTCTGCGACTGATGACCAGGGCACAGATACTGGAAGATCTAAGTGCCATGCAGAAGGTTCTCTTCCCTGCTGACGCAGCACTTACCCAGGCATCCGTTTTGGAGCAGACACCTCCTGATTCCATGCTGGATGATCTCAGGTCTAAAATCACAGATACATTCCCGGAAATTCCTGATGTTGATTTCCAGGTCAAATATGTTCCGGAATCCATGCAGGATTATCTAAGTCCCGCTTTCTATATGATCCCTGCCATTGACAATCTGACGGAAAATGTCATCTATATTAACAACGGACAGACCGCCTCAGGGCTGAATCTCTACACGACTCTTGCTCACGAAGGCTATCCCGGACATCTGTACCAGACTGTCTATTTTTCTGCTTCTGAACCGGATCCTATCCGGAGTATTCTTGATTTTGGCGGATACGTTGAGGGCTGGGCCACCTATGCGGAAATGATGTCCTACTACCTTGCACCTCTCTCTAAGACGGAAGCATCCCTTCTCCAGAAAAACAGTTCTGTCATTCTTGGACTTTATGCACTTGCAGATATGGGAATTCATTATGACGGCTGGTCTGTAACTGATACAGTCCGCTTTTTCAGCGATTACGGAATCAATGATGCAAATGCAGTACAGAGTGTCTACGAACTGATTATTGGAAGTCCTGCCAATTATCTGAAATACTATATTGGATACCTGAAATTTTATGAATTAAAAAAGGAGATGGCAGATACCCTGGGAAATCAATTCTCCCAAAAAGAATTTCACAGGGCGGTACTGGATGTGGGGCCGGCGCCATTTGAGATCGTATATGATGAGGTGGAAAAAAATTTATTAGATTGATCCTATTTCACACAAAATAAAACTATCCTGTGAGAATCCGAAACATTCCCACAGGATAGCCCATCAAACACATTTTATATAATTTACACTTGAATCTA
>ERZ832317.3618-NODE-3618-length-15880-cov-7.192038_pt1 | contig 15880 bp, 21 predicted proteins | sample MGYA00519695_ERZ832317 | MGnify/ENA primary metagenome ERZ832317 (study PRJEB31850, sample SAMEA3708726) | human gut metagenome | biome: human gut; feature: human-associated habitat; material: faeces | place: China | collected 2014 ...
CCATGCTGAAAAAGTGGTTCCCGCAGATGGAGAATTTCTCCGGGCAACTGAAAAAATACAAGGTCACAATCAATGACCTGTTAGCGGAAAACGAAAAGCTGGAAGCAAGGGCAAAAGCCGGTGAAAAAGGCAAGATGAAAGATACGATGGAAAGGGCAAAGCTGAAAAGCGAACTGGACAATTTACAGCGGCTGGTTGACCGTATCCCGCCGGATATACTGGCGGAACTGAAACGGCAGCAGCGGCACACGGTAAAGGAAAGGTGATAGATATAAGCAGAAATTTTCGCCGCCCCTGTGCGGCATTGTACCTTGAAAACTGAATATGGAGGACACTGGATGGCAAAAAGCGAAAGCGATATTTTTACGCCCCGGACAGGGCAGGTCATACAAGCAGAGAACGGCACGCAGTATTTTGTATGTGGGAACAACCGTATAAAAATCTCCGAACACTTCGCCGCAGGCGGGAAGCCCCTCGGTGATCTGATTGTAGATGTGGTGCGGCATACCGCAGAAAAAGCCGCTTCAACCTGATAGCCCATCATTGATAACACGCCCACGCTTATGATATAATTGCCATAGAGCAAAAGTATTGTAAGCGTGGGTTGTTTCTTTAGAAGGAGGATTTTTAACGGTGAAACAACCTTACAATACTACGATTTACAACACGGCGCTTTATATGAGATTGAGCCGGGACGATGAAAACTATGGTGACAGCGTAAGCATTGAAACACAGCGGACAATCCTGCAACAGTACGCAAAGGAACAGGGGCTTCATGTAGTCGGTGAGTATGTGGACGATGGCTGGTCGGGGACGAACTTTGAACGGCCGGATTTTCAGCGCATGATGGACGATATGGAAGCCGGAAAAGTAAACTGCATTGTTACGAAAGATCTTTCCCGTTTCGGGCGGGAACATGTGATGATGGACTACTATCTGGAATTTCTGTTCCCGGAAAAACGGGTGCGCTACATCGCCGTTGCGGAGAATGAGGACACAGAGAAAGGGCTTTCCGATTTTGTCCCGTTCAAAAACCTGTTCAATGACAACCTTACATAAAGCATGACAAGGAAAACAGCGGTGCAGACAATTAGAAATCGAAAAAGCCACATTCCGATGACTGGGCAATCCAGCACATCAGAGTGTGGCTCTTTTTATAGGCGGTCAGAGTTGCTTTCGGTTTTCTTTTGTAAGGCCGGAGATAGACAGATAGGTGAAATGACTGTTGTGATAAGAGTTGAAATATGGCGGTTTTCCCGTTTTTAAACGGCGTTTGAAGTGCTGGCTGTGTGTTTTCCTGTTCAGTCGGCAAAACGGCGCAGAACGCAAACAAAGGCCGATTTTTACCTTTTTTCTGCCGCCGTTTAGCAACCACTCTGCAAGGCATCGTTTGCCGTTGTTGGGTTATCCGTTATCGGGAAAATCCACGCGCCAATTAAGTAATTACAAAAGAAAGAATTACTGGCTCTGTAAATTATCTATCTATTTTAGCAATGCGCATTTTCATATGCTTTTCGGATTTCCTCCGGCAAGTGGTCGGGAATCAGTTCCTTTAGTCTGTCCTCACTGCCGTCCTTGTTTGCCTGCTCATAATACAGCACTTGAATTTCAGCATATTCAGCGCCCGGTTCATGTGCGCGATCTCCGCTTCCGTGTGGGCTTTCCGTTCCTCAAACATGGCTTTTCGCTGCGGGTAGGTGGCCGATCCTTCTACACACCAATCCATTCTTAACGGATACCAACCGAAGAAGAATTGCTGTCAAAGTGATGGCAGTTTTTCTTTTTCGGCAAGTATTCAAGAAGTCATTAAGTCGTGAGTATAGTCGATGTGATAGAAAAATTATCTCATCATATCGGTTGCAACTTTTTTATGAACTCTATTGACAACACAGTCTCAACTGTATATAATAACTATACACAGAATTAACAGAGGTGATGGCGTGAATATTTTGATTGATAATAAAAGTGGAACACCGATTTACGATCAGATATATTCTCAGATTAAAAGTCAAATTATCAGCGGCGCACTAAAGCAGGACGAATTGCTGCCGTCGATACGAGGTCTTGCGAAAGATCTTCGTATAAGCTTTATTACGACAAAGCGTGCATATGAAGAACTGGAGAGGGAAGGCTTTATTTACACTTTGCCTGCTAAGGGGTGCTATGTAGCTCCTAAAAACATAGAACTGCTGCGAGAAGAAAATCTGAAAAAGATTGAAGAATATATTGATGAGATTGTCAAACTCGCTGTTTCCTGCAATCTAAGCAAACAGGAAATTATAGAAATGGTCAATTTCAGCCTGGAGGAACAATAATGAACGCACTTGAGATTAAGAATCTTACGAAGTCATACCCCGACTTTACGCTCGACAACTTAAATCTGACACTGCCAAGTGGCTGTATTATGGGGCTTGTTGGCGAGAATGGTGCCGGTAAAAGCACCACTATAAAGCTCATTCTCGATATGATTCACAAAGACAGTGGTAGTATTACCATTCTCGGAAAGGACAACGGGGACAATATTAAACTTACAAAAGAGGATATCGGCGTTGTGCTGGACGAGGTGGGTATCCCTGAATGTTTGACCGTTAATCAGGTCGGAAAGGTAATGAAACATACCTTTCAAAACTGGAACGATGCCGAATATTCTCGACTGGTACAGAAACTTGCACTGCCGGACAAAAAGCAGTTCAAAGAATTTTCTCGTGGAATGAAGATGAAGCTGGGAATTGCCATTGCTATGTCCCATAACAGTAAGCTACTGATTCTGGATGAAGCGACATCAGGGCTTGACCCAGTGGTTCGTGATGAAGTTGTTGAGATGTTTAGCGAGTTCACAAGAGATGAAAGCCACTCTATTCTCATTTCTTCTCACATTGTCAATGATTTGGAAAAGCTTTGCGATTATATCGCATTTTTGCATAAAGGGAAGCTTTTGCTGTGTGAAGAAAAAGATTTATTGCAGGAGGAATATGGTCTTGTTCATTGTTCCATTGATGAATTTCAGGCGATTCCATTCAACTCCGTTAAGTATAAAAAAGAAAATGCTTACGGCGTGGAAGCAATGGTGCTGAGAAATGCTGTTCCTTCCGATATTCATATCAGCCCAATCAGTATCGAAGAACTGTTTGTATTTATGGTTAAGGAGGCGAAATAACATGAAGGGACTTCTATTGAAAGATTGGTATATGATACAGAAGTATTGCAGATCATACATTCTCATTACCGCTGTTTTTATTGGGATATCCCTTGCAAATGGTGAGAATTTGTTTTTTACATTCTATCCCTGTATGTTGTGTGGTATGATCCCTGTTACCCTGCTTGGATATGATGAACGTAGTGGGTGGATGCAGTACAGCGGGACAATGCCCTATGCAAAAGAACAAATCGTTTCTGAAAAATACTTAATTGGGATACTCGTTCAACTAACTATGTTGCTCGTTACGGGAATTGCACAAGCAACAAAAATGATGATTGCCGGTGATTTTGTTCTTGGAAAGCTTGCTGTCCTTATGCTGTTGATGCTGGTCGTATCAATGCTTGCGTCCTCCATACCGCTCCCGTTCATATTCAAACTGGGTGTGGAAAAAGGAAGGACTGCTTACTATGTGATGATCGGTTTTGTATGCGGTGCAAGTGTTTTGGCAATCAGTTTCTTCAGGAGTCAGCTTGGGATAGAAATCAAACCCAACTTGGTGTTGGCAATACTTGCTGTCGTTGGAGTCGGAGTATATGCACTTTCTTGGCGTATGGCTATCACTTTTTATAAAAAGCGTGAGATACAATAATAAACCTTAGCTAAATGAAATGACTGTCAGTGTACCTCTTGAAGTTTTCAAGGCAAGCGAAATTGAGCAGAAAAAAGTGCAATGGCTGTGCTATCCGTATATTCCGTTCGGCAAAGTTACGCTGTTGCAGGGCAATCCCAGCAATGGAAAAAGCAAGCTAATGCTTTCCATTGCCGCCCTGCTCTCAAAGGGCGAACCTCTGCCCTTTACCGAAACGGAAGCAAACGAGCCTATGACTAACCGTTCTATGGGAAGACAATGAGACCGTCAGCGAGTTGCTTACGGCGGCGCAAAACGGTGTGATCGAAGTTTCTGCTTCGCGCTATGGCGGCTTTGAACAGGTCGGCAGTCTGCCGCAGAGCTTTTCAAGAAACGATGTCCAGACAACGACGCAGCCGGGAGATATCGTTTTATATTCCGGCAATCAGCTTGTCATATTCTTCGGCTCCAATTCGTGGAGATATACGCGACGGGGTCACATTGAAGGACTTTTTACTGATGAACTGACCGCATTGCTGGACAAAGACGTAGCAGTTATTGAAATAAAAACGGCTAAAATAACAATCGATCATAAGGGCTTGGGACTTTCCCAAAAATGAAAACAGAGCGTTTCGGCAGTCAGCCGGAGCGCTCTGTTTTTCCGGTGTGGGGCCACACAGGATTTGCTTGCTACTCTGCAAGTAAATCCCGGTCAACCCACGCCGTTTTTCGCAAGTGTATCTACACTTGCTGTGCTTGCTCTTCCTCCAACAATCGCATTGACTCGAACGTTTGTTCTTGTTATAATTGGAATGAGAGATTGAAAAAAGCCTTGGAATGCAGCTAATTTTCATTGGCAAATGGCGGCACCGCCGCCTTGATTACCTATCTGCACAGCAGAGCATTGCTGTCAAGGACGCGCAGCGAGGCGAAGCCAATTCCTTGACAGATTTGCTCGGCTGTGCTACCAGCCATCCCGAAATTACGGAGGACATACGAAGATGAAAACAGACAATTTCTGCAAAGAGAACCGTCCCGAAGCAAAGAAAAAATTGCGTCTGCCCGATCAGTTGGAGCTGGTGATGGAGGATGGGACTGTGTATCGTGTACGCAGCTTCTTTGTCGCAGAGCAGCAGATGGGGGACGTGCTGGATGCCCTCTCCCTCGAAAAAGTCAATCGGGAGAACTGAATCCCGGCACATTGCCCAGTGGAATCCATATGAATGTTTCCTATTAGGAAAACACACTGTCGAAAGGGTGTGTAGCGGGCTTAGCCCGCTACGGCGGGATCGGTTGTGGTGTTGATTTCAATGTATTCGGCAATCTTGCGGAGCTCGTCGGCAAACTTGAAGCGGACGCTGATATTACCGTTTTCGTAAACCTTGATGTGGTCGATCAGCTCAATGAGGATTTCACGGGACAGGCTGTCGATATTCTCAAACTTCATAAATGCCACCAGCGCCGGGTGTTCCTGGTCAACGCCGTTTGCCAGCTCCGCCCGTTCAGCGGTCAACCGCACCAGAATATCAGAGAGCCGCTGGGACTGCTGTTCGTAGTCGGCCTTCATGGTGCGGTATTCCTGTTGGGTGATTTCCCCGTCTTTCCAGTCTTGATAAAGAGACTGCTTGTAGCGGGTGACTTTCGCCAGTTCGCGCTCCTTGGTGTTAATCAAATCGTCCAGTCGGAAAGACTGGCTTTTTTTGATTGGAGCCGAATTGATACGAGCCACCAACTCCGAGTAGGAAACCGCCAAATGCACCTGCTGTTGAATGGCAAACAGGACGGCAGCCTCCAGACGGTTGTGCTTGATAGAGTGCATGGAGCAGGCCAGCCGGGAACGGTTTTTATAAGTGGAACAAGCGTAGTAGACATTTTTTCCGCTCTGGCTCCGGGTAATGGCCTTGCCGCAGTCGGCACACCGCAGGAACCCGCTGAACAGATGAAGCTCCCGGCTTTTAGGTGCTGACCGGGTATCACGCTTCAAAAGCGCCTGTACCTTTTCAAAGGACTCCTTGTCGATAATGGCTTCGTGGGTATCGGGAACCGTTACCCATTCATCCTCGGGGACGGCTTCGATCTCATGCACCTTGTAGCTTTTTACACGGCGGCGGCCCTGTACCAAATCCCCGGTATAAATGGGGTTGGTAAGGATATTCCAAATTGCCCGGTCGCCCCACATGGGATCGTCGGAGGTTGAGGAAACCGGCAGGCCCTTGGCCCGTCTGTATGCCGTCGGGCTGGGAACGCCATGCTCGTTGAGGTAAAAGGAGATATGCCGCTTGGTCGTACCTTGCAGACACAGGGCATAAATCTGTTTGACGATTTCAGCCGCATCCTCGTCCACGATCAACTGGTGCTTATCCTTTGGGTCTTTGATATAACCGTAGGGAGCAAAGGAACCGATATACTGGCCGTTGCGCCGCTTGTAGTCAAAGACTTGTCGGATTTTCTTTGAGGTCTGATAGCAGTATTGGTCGTTCATAACATTGGTGATCGGAACGATGATACTGGAAACGCTGTCCGGGTCTTTGTAGCTGTCCACATTCTCGGCAAGGCTGATAAAGCGGACGCCCATCTGCACAAACAGGTTATCAATCAAACTTCCCGCGTCGCTGTAATTGCGGGCAAAACGGGAAAGGTCTTTGACGATCACGCAGTTAATCTTGCCGCTCATAACATCGGCAAGCAGCCGTTGGAAGTTTTCACGGTCTGCGTCTGTCCCGGTATGCCCATCGTCTACATATTCAGCCGCGCTTTCAAACTCGTCAATGTGCATTTGGTAAAAATCATTGAGAAGATCGCGCTGGTTTTTCACGCTGTTGCTGTCGTCTTTATAGTCCTTTGATTTCTTCAAATCCTCTTTGGAGAGCCGGATGTATTCACCCAGCCGCCAGCGTCGGATCGTATAAGAGGGGGAAAGTTTCTGCTGATACCCTCTATTTTTTGCTCGTGCCATTTGTCCTCCTTCCCTATCACATTACATCTATATTATACCTCTGTTCGGGAGGGACAACAAGGATGCCTTTGATAGCTCCAACCTTGGGACACTCTGTCTCGAAGTCCAAAACAGGCCGTAACCGAAGTTACAGCCCACTTTTTGCACGGATCAGAAAGTCACCCAAGGTGTCCTGTAAGGACGGGCCACTTTCTGCAAATTCAATTTTTACGCCCACGCCGCCGACGCAGTAGCAGTACAGATTTTTCGCACCCTGCATAAAGCGGGTGATGCGATCCTCACGGGACAGCCCTTTCTGAAAGGCCATACCGCTGACATCGGGAAGTGTGTCTGCGCTGGTTGCGCCAATATCGACGCGCTGCATTTCATCAAGTTCCTGTGTGGTTAATTTCACGGTAAAACCTCCTCATTCTAATTTTGATCTCCGCTGTCCGATGGAGAAACAGGAAAGGCCAGCACCCGGAAGTGCTGGCCCTTCGTCTTTCTCCACCTCGGAACACTCTGTCTCGAAGCTGCTTTATAGAATTGGGAGCGCCGCGCTCATTTTCTTACCCTGCCACAAGACAGCGATATTCGGCGTGACGCTCCCGCACAACGGATAACTGCGGCTCGGAGGGACAGGCGGCCAGCCTGTCCAACGATGGATCGTGGCCGTGGGATGGCCCATCCCATTTTCGGCGCTGGTGTTGGTCGCTCTTTCCCGTGGAGGAAGTCACAGCGCACCCGCCGCTCGGCTCCCCGCATTATGCTCGGGGCCGCCCGCTATTCCATTGTGAAGAAGAAAAACCTCCTCTCATATACCACCAGAAAAAAGGGGGTAAATGGAGATGCTGATTAGAGATTTTTTCTCAAATATTTTTTCATGGCCTCGATCCCGCACAAGACGGAATTGCGGACGGCGCTTTTGTCCACGCCCTCGTCCCGAGCAATCTCACGGTAGCTCTTGCCAAGAATGAGGTGGGCATCCACCCGACGACCTTGGATCTCCGGCAGGGAGTTGAGAGCGTTCCAAAGATGGCAGAAACGATCCATGCGCTCCAGCAGCTCCTGCGGGGACGGCTCATGCACACAGGCAGAGTATTCGATCCCGTCATCACAGTCGAGGGAATAGTACGACTTGTTGTAGCGGACACGCTCGGCGTGAGCGGCCTCGGCCAGCTTGCCAGCCCGGAGCTCGGCGGCCACTTCATCGGAAACTTCGATATATTCATTGGTTAAGTACCAAGGGTAATAGTCTTTCAGATTGATGGTAGTCATTATCTTTTCCTCCGTTCAGATTTTGGTTAACAGGTGGCGATCTGGACGGAGGGACGGCGGGGATCGACAGCCGGGGCCGCCCCTACCAACCTCGGGACAAAGTGTCTCGAAGCGGGCAGAGGATAAAAGAAAAGCGCCCGCACAGCATGACGCTATACGGACACACGAAATTATATTTCTATTTACAGACTGAAATATTTCATGTTCGTAGCCAGACTTACCCGGAGGTGGGACTGAGCTTTTTTTAGCTGGTGGAGATCATGCAGGCTATGGAATAGTAAAATGGACACGGCGATACCTCCCGGATACCGCCGTGTCCTCAAAAAAGGGCGACTTTAACACGCCCCCCGTATTCCAATTTTCAAAGCGGAAAACGGCGGCTTGAAATATAATGTTTCAAACCGCCGCAACATCGCAAACGCAAGATCGTTGTGTAGCAACGGTTTTGTGATTGGGTGTTTATGCTGTAACAAAAGAAAGAGCCGATAATCCGTGCTTACAGCTACGGGTTATCGGCTCTGCGTCTGTGCGTCTGGCTCTTTGATAACTGTTGTTTTAAGTTGTCTTACGCTTATCAATGTTTCTTGCTTACACTTCGGGCAATATAAAGGGTAATTTACTAAGATGGTATCTACCCTAATTCGATCTCGGGTTTTATTCCCACAAATCGGGCATCGTACCCATTCATTTTCATTCATGCTATTAGACTCCCGTAAATATTGATGCGGAATTTATTGCTTGACGAAGAAACCTGCCACAGCTCCATCTTCAAAGAAACTCACCGTATAAGTTAATTTACCGCTTTCATAGTTTGCAATCTGGATAACACGGACAAATTCTTTCCCATCATCCGTTTTCCCCGAAGCAAATGAAACATCACCATAATCCTCAAATGCGCCAAGGCTTTCTACGGTCTTTCCGCTTGCCTCAAAAGTCGACGCATCCACGGCGGGGTTATTGTAAATTTTCGCAACGCCCTCATAATCAAAATCATTCAAGGTATCAATTAGCACGCGGGCATTTTCTGTTAGTACTTCTGTGTCGGCCCACTCTGGCAATTTATTGCTCCCGCAAGACGCAAGTGCAACAATGGCTACAAGGCAGAATAGGACTTTAACAATTTTCTTCATTTTGAAACACTCCTTTTTTATATTTCATAGTGAACAGTAATAGCACAATCGAGACAACAAAAAGTAACATTTCAAGTACAGATGGAGAGAGCCCATAGTTAAGCAGTATCACAGAGAAATCGTATACGGTATGAAGAACAATCGCCAACATCAAATACCGATATTTCTTTTTATGAAAAGCGTAAAAAACAATAAACGAGAATGCAATTTGAGCAATTTGAGTAGAGATACGCTCTACCCCCGCTAATGCAACGCTCGCTCCTGTGCTGGCAAGATAATCAGAGGAAAAAAGGATAAGAAAGATATTGTTTATTCCAACTGATAAAGCCTCTATTCCACCATGACCAAAGCCGTAATATAATGGAATATTATTGACGGTGCAATCTCTGGTAACAAAATGAAATGCTATGTACCTACCAAATTCTTCTATAAGTGCTGCGGTAATAGAAATGAAAAGCATATATCCAACCGGGTTTGAAATCTCAAAAATCTTGTAGGCATCTATACTTTCCAAAATCGAGAGAACTGGTTGCCTAATGCATACCTGCGAGATCAAGTAAGTACACCCGCCGACTAAAAAAATTTTAAGACTTTGCTTCGATTTTTTTAGAAGAAATGCAAAAACAGCAGTTGGCACTCCAACACAAATTACGATATTGAACCACGCGCATATTATGCCAATCATCTAAAAGCCCCTCTTTATGCGCTTTTATTCTGGCTATCAACTTTTTCCCCAATATACGAATAAATGATAGGTGCCAGCAAAGCAATTATTGTAGCCAGAATGGTTAAACCTGCAAGTCCGTTATCAAGTGGTATAAAAGAAATAATTATATATACAAACCCACAAATAACCCAAATTGCACCTGCAAATCTATGAGTTTTATTCCAGTTATCGGGGTTGTTTTTTGTCCACGGTAATTTATATCCAGCAATACTGTTTGGCTGGTTTTTGGGAAGATAATTACCTGCAACAATAAAGAGTACCCCGACAATAGCCAAGACAATTTTGGTAATATTCAGTCCATATCCCGCCGCCTTAAAAAGAGAAAGAGGAACAAAGATGACCGAAGCCAACGGAACGGCCCAAAAACAAAGCCCCTTTGTAATAACCGAAAGGTGTTGTTTGGATTTGTCATTTTCGGTTTTAATGGCAACAACCAAGTGAATGGCAAGCATAAAAAGGGGGATGCCCCATGCTCCGATATTTTTTCCAATAAATCCATTCGCCTCCCCAACGCTGTTCCAATGAATAGGCATTTGATTGGGTAATTGTCTATACAATAGCGCGGATACTACCAACGGCAACACACACACGATTGATGACAATACCATGCGTTTACTAATTTTCATTGTCCTTACCTCCTGTAAATTGGGAAACCCAAATTAAAACATCTTCAAAGACGGTTACATTGAGTTCATAAAATATGAAGTTCTTATATTTTGTCTCAAGCACAAGACCAGCCTTTTTTAATTGGCTCAAGTGATGAGAAATGGTAGCCGCTGACAAATCAAAGTGCTTCCCAATATCACCAGCCGAAAGGCGCCCGCTCTTTAGTAGTTCCAAAATATCTCGACGAACAGGATCGGAAAGAGCTTTCAATGTATCATGTAGTCCCAACGCTAATTCACCTGCCTCTATTTTGATGTTCATCTAAATTCTATTATACTCAAATCAAGTCTCGTGTCAACTGCTATTTTGAAATTCATCGAAATATGGTGAAATTAAATATGTAGTAGTATGAAAACATAAATCGTTCAAATACTAACACCTGAAATGTAAAATTACATTTGGTGATGTCTATGCGATTTGAACGCGATGAGCGCAAATTTGATTTCCACGATATAGGGCGCGAGATTAAGCGCAAAAGAGAAGCCAGCGGGATGACACAGGAACAACTGGCCTTTATCATTGACCGCGATCCCCGTACCGTCATGTACCACGAAAACGACGGCCAACATCCCAGCCTGAACATCTTCTATCAGTTGGTGACAAGGTTCGATATATCGGTGGATCAGTTCTTTTATCCAGACAAGGGAGCCGCCAGCGGGTGCAAAAGCCGCATTGATGTGATGCTCAGTTCTATGGACGAAAAGGACTTGCGGCTGGTAGAAACTATAATCCGGGCAATCAAAGACGCCAAAGAAACGGGGGAAGTGTGAAAACGCGGACTCCGTTTTTTTGTGCCATTTTCGGGGTTGCACGGAACGGCAAGCAGGGCGAGTGTATAGACACTCGCTATTTTTGCGCCCCGAGGGGCCTGCAAAAATGCTTGTTGGGGAGCCTCCCCAAACCCGGCTGACTTCGGGACACTTTGTCCCTAAGTGGCGGCGCATAGCGCCTTTTGTCTGCGGCCTGTCGCTATCGCTCCTGTGCCTTATTTTCCCGCCCGCCGGTTGCGCCGAGCAGGTGGTCGATGTTGGCCTTGATTGCCACGGCCTCCCGCATATCCTCCTGGGCCTTGCGGTATTCCGCATAAAGGGCCTTTTTCTTTTCGGCCAGCTCACGGCGGGACTTTTTGAGCGCGTCCATCTTGGGGAGCTTGGCCCCGGCCAGAATATCATTCATAGCAGCCTTGGCCGCCCGGTAGCTGGCAAGCTCGGCTTCATGCTCGGCAAGATATTTCTTGCTGTACCGCGCCGCCTTGTAGCCGTCGAACACGGGGCGGGTCGTGGCATATTCCACCGTGGCAGCCATGAGGTCAGAGGTTCTGGCAAGGGCCGCCTCGGTGTCCCGCAGCTCCCCGGCCAGCGCATGAAAGCGATCCACGGCCCCGGAGGTCTTGGCGGCCAGCGCGTCATAGTCGCCCAACTCATGCTCCCGGAGGTATTGCAGAGTAGCGGCCATCTGTTTGAGGTTGTAGACCTTGGCCCACCGTTCATAGGCCGGGCCCTTGCCTTGGCTCAACCGCTCTTGAATGTCGATTATGAGATTGATCCGCTGGGACGGCGGGGCCTCGTCCGGGATTGCCGGGGTAGGCCGTTTCCCGGCGATCACCGTCCGAATGTCCTCGGGATCGTAGCCGTCCCCCAAGGTGGACGCCCGGAGCCGGGTGGGTTTCTTCTGCCCCGGCACAAGGAACGAGATCACGCCGCCCCGCCCACGCTTCACGGCATACCCGGCCCCCTCCATGAGCCGCAGAAACGCCTCGAAGTCAGCGGGCTTTTTTGCCAGCGCGTCACGGATGGCAAGGCGTAGCCTCTGCTGTGCAGACGGGGGCCGCTCACCGATCCATTGGCCGTAGTGGAGGAAACGCCCCTTGCTGTGCAGCTTGGGATTGGTAATCACGGACAGATCATTTTCAAGGCATACCCGGTCAGAGAGCCGCCGCAGGGCGCTGGCCGATCTGAAAAAATCCCGGTATTTGTGGGCGCAGTCCAGCGCGGTTGAATTGTAATAAATGTGGTTGTGGATATGGCGGCGGTCTGTATGGGTGGCCACAAAAAAGGCGTGTTTGCCCTTCGTCCAGCGCATGGCTGTCTCATATCCCACACGGTTTGCCTCCTCGGGGGTGATCTCTCCGGGCTTGAATGACTGGCGGATCTGATAGCACAGCACATCCGCATCCCGCTGCTGTTCCCGGCCCGTGATGGCTTTGTACTTGGCCTTGGAGAGCAGGAACTCCGCATCGGCGGTCATGTGGTCGCACTCATAGCAGGAGATCAGCTCCCCGCCCTCGGTCTTGTCCGGGTTCTGCCCGTATTCAAAACGGTCTTTCAGCGATTGGGCGATGGTTTCCCCCTTGCTGATGTGGTGAGCCTTTAGGTAGGTCGTGGCCGTGGATATTCCCCCTTTCCAAGAGAAAAGCGGCGGCTACGCATAGCCGCCGCCTCGCTGCTTCGGGACAAAGTGTCCCAAAGTAATCAGTCCGTGATAAAGCATTTCAAAGAGCAGTTGAGCCCGTCCAGCTTGCAGATCAGCCACTCGGCCACGGCAGGCAGGCCAAAGGGAGAAACGCAGAACGCGATGATCAGCCCCCGGACTCCCCAAAAGGCATCGCCGCCAACAAACCACGCAAACAAGGCGGTCACGGCGCAGAGCAGACACAGAATGTTAAATGCCCACGATGCCAAAGAAAAGATAAATGACAGCACCCCGACTGTGAGGGTCAGAGCCAGAACAAAGGGGGCGGCGATGATTTTCAGAATGATCCGCATGGTTTTATACCTCCTTAAAAAGTTGTTGTTATCCTCTACAATACCATTATAACTCCGTAAAAATGGGACAACAAGGATGCCTTTGGCTTTCTCGACCTCGGGACACTTTGTCCCGAAGTCGAGAAAACCGGGGGATGGCACAAGGCCATCCCCCGGACATTCAGAGCGCCGTCACAGCGGAGAGTTTTTTGAGCAGATCGGACAGCGGCTCCCACAAAGCCGCATAGTCCTTTTGAAGCTGGGCAATTTCCTCGGGATAGATGCCCCCGTAGGTATTGGCCTGTATCGCCACTTGATTGAGGTTATTTGCACACCGCCGCTGTAAGGACACCAGCTCCCGGATGTCCGAGAGGTCAACATGGAGCACATACCCATTGAGGGCCATCTTGCGGACATAGGCGCTCAGATTGCTGATCCCGGCCTCGGCCATGCGCCCTTGAATAACCTCCATTTCATCGGGGCGCACCCATACATAGATCGGCATACTGCGGACGCGCTTTTTTGTCATCGCTCCTCGCGCTCCCGGCTGCGGCGCTTGTTGGGCGGCTCTTTCACCTTATCCAGTTTCTTTTCCCGTTCCGGGGGCAGAGCCGGAAGCTGGTTGTTCAGAACGCCGTCGATCATGTTGTAGTTATGCTCGGCGGCGATCTCTGCGCTTTTCATGGGATTATATCTTTCTTCCATTTTGATCCTCCTATCGGTCGCCCCGGTCGGGGACTTTTTTCTTGGGGGCAGGATCGCCCCGGTTGGCCTCGGTCAGAGCAGCGGCCTCCTTCATCTGCTGGGCAATCGGTCGGGGCCTGCCGCAGCTTTCCCGCCGCAGCTCGGAAATATTGGGGGCGGGACGGAGCTCATAGTCGGACGCCTGTTTTTCCGTCAGCGGTTTGGTGTAGGTCAGATGGCCCCACGCCACAAACGCGCCGCCCTCCACGGGGATACGCTGATCGTAGTTGACAATCTCATCTGGGGTGTTGCGGGGCAGCTTGGGGAATGTACCGATGTCCACAGGCCGCTGGGTGGAGTAATACTTGTAAAGGCCGGGGGCCTCGATCTGCACGATCTTGACCTTGAAAAGCCGCTGGTAGTCCTGCACCCGGTCTGCAAAGTCCTTTTCCATAGCGGTCAGATCGTTCCCGTAGTGCCCCCACTCATATTGACGCTGGCCGTTTTTGTCATCGTAACAGGCCCATGTGACATAGGGGGACGGAGCGGTGGGATGTTCCCCCAGCGCAAAGCCCCTGCCGTTTTCCAGCATCACGGCCTTCAGAATGGCATAGCCTTGGTTTTTATCCATAGAACCTCCTTATCGTGACATATCCTTTTCTGCTTTCCGGGCAAAGGGTTGGAGCTGGTAGGGGCTCTGGCCGTCCTCGGGACGCAGGAAGTCCAGACGGGCCGCCGCCCGGATCGCGTTCTGGTTGAGCTGCCGCTGCCACGCACCTTGGCTGGGAGCCCACTTGAAGCCCTCGGATTTCAGCGCCCTCCGCTGATCCTCCGGGGGCTTTTCATCGAAAAGCAGTTGCAAACGGTTCTCTGCCTCGTTGATCTTGGCTTCGCCGCCGGGGAAAGTCCAACCCACAAACTCGCTGCGGTTTTTCAGATCGTCAATGCGCTGGCGCACCCGGCGGATATTGGCGTTGTTGTTCGTCAGCAGAAAAGAGGGATAAGGCACCGGGTCTTTGCGCCAGTCACTCGCCATAGAGGACTGCAATTTCCCGATGTCCTCAAAGGACAGGCCGGGACATCCCTCCAAGGTCTTGTGCTTGCGGTAATAGGCATTGACGCTTTTCATGGTGGCTTGCAGCTCCTCCAGCCCCGCCAGCTTCTTTTCCAGCTTTTCCACGGCAAGGTCATCGTCGGCGCTGATCCCGCCTGTACCCACAGACTTGATCTTATCCAGCAGCTTCTCAATTTCCATGTACTCGCCCATATTGCGGTCACGAGCGGCGTTCTGCTTTTCCTTTTTGCGTACCGGGAAATTGCTGCCCCCGGCGATCAGAATGGACGGCACACGGCCATCAATGACATGGGACTCGTTGAGGTTGGCGGCCAGCTTTTTGGCGTAGCGGTCAACCAGCGCGTCGATCTTGTCATGGTACATGGGATCGACACGGGCCTTCTGGCGTTCCGCTATGGCATACGCCTTATCCACCATCTGGCGGTAGGCGCTTGTAGCCGAACCGGGCTTGTAGTCGGAAAAGCTGTTCATATCCTTTGCCCGCTTTGCCGCCGCCTCATTGATTTCATAATACTTCGGCATAGTTTCTCCTTTCAAAATAGCCCTACTTCGGGACAAAGTGTCCCAAAGTAGGGCGTAAAAATGTTGACAGCATCGGGGCCAAACAGGGGCGGGCAGTAAAAACATACGGGCCACCCCTAAAGCGGCCCCAAAAAGCCTTGAGATACCGGGCTTTTTTCGGGCCTAATTGTCAACAGACCAGCCCCGCTTTTTCTTCATGTGATCCCGCTGCTGGCGGCGGTGGGCTTTCTTGGCACAGGCCGGGGAGCAGTAGCGCGTCCTGCCGTCCGGGAGAAAGACGCTGCCGCAGACCGGGCAGAGCCGGGTTTCTGGGGCGGGGCCCTCGGCGGTCAGCCCCGCCTCCAGCACAGGG
>ERZ832317.3621-NODE-3621-length-15869-cov-50.604022_pt1 | contig 15869 bp, 22 predicted proteins | sample MGYA00519695_ERZ832317 | MGnify/ENA primary metagenome ERZ832317 (study PRJEB31850, sample SAMEA3708726) | human gut metagenome | biome: human gut; feature: human-associated habitat; material: faeces | place: China | collected 2014 ...
ATCACGTACGGTTCTTAGAGGGGAAGGGAGCAGTAATGCTCCCGACCTACTCGACGTGTTCATTGACAACAGCGACGAGAACCTCAGGCGCTTCGAGAAGTCAGCCCGCAATATGCAGTCGCTTTCGAGGTACTCACGCTCCAACGCCATCAATAAGGAATGGATTGACGAATATCTCAATGAGGCGCACAGTTTCGGACTGACCTCAGTCCGGGCGCATTTCAATGTCATGGCATGGGGCGAGGATGCCGAAGAACTCAAGCGCATAAAGAACGACACTGGCAGCCAGCTTGCATCGATGGAATGCACGCCGAGACACAACACGGTGGACTGCCCGGCCCTATTCTGGGCAGGCATCCCCGGCAACGAGGCGGACTTTCCCTCGGAGGAGAGCTTCTACACCTTCATAGAGCAGTCCGTCTGCCTGTTCACGGAGGAGACCAACTACCGGAACTCTGTGTCGCCGTTCGGTCTGAAGATGGTGGACCGGCTGACCGGCAGACCGCTCCATTTGGACATCAGCGACCTGCCCATGAAGCAGGGGGTGACGACCAACAGGAACAAGTTTGTCCTCGGACCTTCCGGAAGCGGCAAATCCTTTTTCATGAACCACTTTGTGCGGCAATATTATGAGCAGGGCTCGCATATCGTGATCGTGGACACTGGAAACAGCTACCAGGGGCTGTGCGGGATGATCAACCGCAAGACACACGGGGAGGACGGCATCTATTACACCTATACGGATGATGACCCCATATCGTTCAACCCGTTCTTTACGGAGGACAAGGTGTTCGACATTGAAAAGAGGGAGAGCATCAAGACCCTCCTGCTCACACTGTGGAAGAAGGACAACGAGCCTGCCACCCGTGCGGAGGAGGTCGCTCTCTCCAATGCCGTCTCCCTCTACATCAGCCGCATCAGGGAGGACGACAGCATAGTCCCGTCATTCAACACATTCTACGAGTTTGTAAAAACGGAGTACCGCACCCGGCTGGAGGAGAAGAAGGTCAGGGAAAAGGACTTCGACCTCGCCGGCTTCCTCAATGTGCTGGAGCCGTACTACCGGGGCGGAGAGTATGACTACCTGCTCAATTCCCAAAAGCAGCTTGACCTGCTGCACAAGCGGTTCATCGTCTTCGAGATAGATGCGATAAAGGACCATCCCATCCTGTTCCCGGTGACGACCATCATCATTATGGAGCTGTTCATAAACAAGATGCGCAGGCTCAAGGGCATCCGCAAGGTGATAGCGATCGAGGAGGCCTGGAAGGCAATCGCCTCTGCGAACATGGCTTCGTACATCAAGTATCTCTACAAGACCGTCAGGAAATTCTACGGGGAGGCCATAATCGTGACGCAGGAGGTGGAGGACATCATATCCTCGGAAATCGTGAAGGAGTCCATCATCAACAACTCCGACTGCAAGATACTGCTCGACCAGCGCAAGTTCATGAACAAGTTTGACTCGATACAGTCCCTTCTTGGGCTTACCGACAAGGAGAAGGCTCAGATCCTGTCAATCAACCAGGCAAATGATCCGTCCAGACGCTACAAGGAAGTATGGATAGGTCTTGGAGGAACGCAGTCCGCCGTCTATGCCACCGAGGTGAGTGTGCAGGAATATCTGGCGTACACGACCGAGGAGACGGAAAAGATGGAGGTGTATGCGCTTGCGGAGAAGTTCGGCGGCGACATCGAGGCGGCTATCCGGCAGATAGCCGAAAACAGGAAAGAAAACAGACAATGACAATCAAAACAATCAGATTATGAACATGACAAGAAAACAGGTGCTGCTTATGGGCAGCTATCTCATAGGAATGGCGAGCCTGCTCCTGCAGGGCTGCGCCGGACCGGAAGGACAAATCAGGGACCGCCTCTGCGGAAACTGGGAGAGCGTGGAGGGCAAGCCCGACATCCTGATATACAAAGAGGGCGAAGCCTACAAGGTCACTGTGTTCAAGCGGTCGGGACTGAGCCGCAGGATGAAGCCGGAGACCTATCTTCTGCAGCAGGAGGAGAACGGCAACCTTTTCATCAACACCGGATTTCGCATAGATGTGGCCTACAACGAGGCTGCGGATGTGCTGACATTCTCCCCGAACGGGGACTATGTGCGCAAAAGTGACGGACAGGAAGAAAACGGAGGGGCAGGGATATGAACAACAGGAACGGCAATGACCTTTCCCAATGGATAAAGGAGCAGACAGTCCCCTACCTGTACCGTTTCCTTACCCAAGGTCAGGATATACCGGAGTGCATACTGAAGGAATACGGGCTGACGGAGGACTATGCCATGTATAAAAGGATTGAGAACATGGAGTATGAAGTCTATGATGCAGACAGGAAAAACGGAAGACTGCCGGACATCATTGCTCTGAATGCAAGGCTGACACGCAAGATCGAGGCTGCGATGGAGAGCTGCGGCGGTCCACCGAGGGTGTATCTCAAAAAACTGAATGACGAGCTGGAGGAACTCAGCCGGATAGCGAGGAATCCGGAATATGCGGACCGGATATACCTTTTCCCCGACTTCTTCGCCAAGTACGGCATTGACAAGGACAGCCCGGCTGAAGTGGTGGCAAGACAGGCGGAGAACGCCTACCGTGAACTCGATGCCCGGTTCGTCAAGATGACCGGACGGAAGCCTTATGCGGACATCGTGTTCGGTCCAGCCAAGCAGACACAGGACATTGCAGCGGATACGAAGAACTCCGTAGATGTCCGGAAGTCCAAAGGCAGGGGAATAAGATTCTGACCCTGCCTTATCAAACGGATTCATAAATAACCAGACAAAAAAAGACAACAGACATGAAGAAGAAATTATTGATTCTGTGCGGACTCTGCCTGCTCATCGCAGGCAGGGCCAACGCCCAATGGGTGGTTACAGATCCCACGAACTTGGCGCAGGGCATCATCAATGCGGCGAAGAACATCACGCAGACGACCACGACAGCCAAGAACATGATAAACAACTTCAAGGAGACCGTCAAGATCTACGAGCAGGGCAAGAAATACTACGACGCACTGAAGAAGGTAAACAATCTTGTCAAGGACGGCATCAAGGTCAAGAACACCATACTTATGGTCGGGGAAATCTCCGAAATGTATGTGACGAGTTTCCAGCTGATGCTGCAGGACGAGAACTTCACGGCGGAGGAACTCTCGGCGATCGCCTTCGGCTACACGAAACTGCTGGAGGAGAGCAACAATGTGTTGAAGGAAATGAAGGAGGTCGTGAACATCACCACGCTCCAGATGACCGACAAGGAGCGGATGGATGTGGTGGACAGGTGCTACAATACCATGAGACGCTACCGCAACATGGTGTCGTACTACACCAACAAGAATATCTCCGTCAGCTATTTGAGGGCGAGGAAGAAGAACGATGTGGACCGTGTGATGTCGCTGTACGGCAACGCTAACGAAAGGTACTGGTAGTATGGGAGGCGAGTTTGACAACCTGCACCAGATATTGCGCTCGCTCTACGGGGAGATGATGCCGCTCTGCAGCGACATGACTTCCGTGGCCAAGGGGCTGGCCGGACTGGGCGCACTACTTTATGTCGCCGTCAGGGTGTGGCAGTCGCTGGCAAAAGCCGAGCCGATAGATGTCTATCCGATGCTCCGGCCATTCGCAATCGGAATCTGCATCATGTTCTTCCCCACGCTTGTCCTGGGGACAATGAACGCCGTCCTGAGTCCGATTGTACAGGGAACGCACCAGATACTGGAGTCGCAGACCTTCGACATGAACAAGTATCAGGAGCAGAAGGACAGGCTGGAGTATGAGGCGATGGTGCGCAATCCCGAAACCGCCTATCTGGTCAGCAACGAGGAGTTCGACAGGCAGCTGGAGGAACTGGGATGGTCGCCGAGCGACATGGCTACAATGGCGGGGATGTATGTGGAGCGGGGCATGTACAAAATGAAGAAAGCCATACGGGATTTCTTCCGTGAGATACTGGAGCTGCTGTTTGCAGCGGCGGCTCTGGTCATAGACACCCTGCGCACATTCTTCCTCGTGGTGCTGTCCATCCTGGGGCCGATAGCCTTCGCCATCTCCGTATGGGACGGATTCCACTCCACCCTGTCGCAGTGGTTCTGCCGGTACATACAGATATACCTATGGCTTCCGGTGTCCGACCTGTTCAGCACCATACTCGCCAAGATACAGATCCTGATGCTGCAGAACGACATAGAGGCACTGCAGACCGACCCGAATTTCAGCATCGAGGCGAGCAACGGGGTCTATATCACCTTCCTCATAATAGGCATCGTGGGGTATTTCACCATCCCGACAGTGGCAGGCTGGATCATCCAGGCCGGAGGCGGCATCGGAAGTTACGGACGCAACATCGGCACGGCGGGGGCATTGGCCGGAAGCGTGGCTGGAGCCGCCGCCGGGAATGTGGCAGGCCGTGGAGGAAAACTGATCAAAAGTACCGGAGGAAAGCTTTTCAAGAAATAATAATCATTTAACAACAAGGAATTATGGAGTTCAAGTCATTAAAGAATATCGAAACATCATTCAGGCAGATACGCCTGTTCGGGATCGTCTTTGTGTCGCTCTGTGCGCTCATCGCCATCTGTTCGGTGTGGAGTGCGTTCCGCTTTGCCGAGGCGCAGAGACAGAAGATATATGTCCTTGACAACGGGAAGTCGCTGATGCTCGCCTTGTCTCAGGACATGGCGCAGAACCGTCCGGCTGAAGCGAGGGAACATGTGAGACGGTTTCACGAGCTGTTCTTCACACTGTCGCCTGAAAAGAGCGCCATAGAGCACAATCTGAAGCGTGCCCTGCTGCTGGCGGACAGGAGTGCATACAACTACTATACGGACTTTGCAGAGAAAGGCTACTACAACCGTGTCATAGCCTCCAACATCAATCAGGTGCTGCAGGTGGACTCAGTGGTATGCAACTTCGACAGCTACCCGTACAGCGCCATGACCTACGCACGGCAGATGATCATCCGCGAGAGCAATGTGACGGAGCGCAGCCTCGTCACCTCCTGCCGCCTGCTCAACGCCACACGCAGCGACGACAACCCCAACGGGTTCACGATTGAGGGTTTTACCATTCTGGAGAATAAGGATTTACGGACAATGGAAAGATAGAACGGCATGAAGAAGATCATAAAGAAGATTGTGGAGCTGCGCAACGCCTTTGACGGGCGCTTGCGCGGGCGGCTGGAAGCCCTTTCCCCGAAAGCCCGCCTTATGACCGTCCTCGTGCTGTTCTTGACCTTTGCCGTCTGCTGTCTCGTCATGCTGGCCACGGCAATCCATGACTTCGGCAAGGGCAAAGCCCCGATGCGCATAGAACATATCGAGCATCTGGAACTGCCATCCCGTGACCGGACGGCACAGCCTGCCGTTCACGGGATGGAACGACCCGACTGTGAAACACTAAAACCCGATACGAATGAAACTGAATGAACTGATAAGGAGAAAAACTGACGGGGACAAGGACAACTCCCCGAAGGAGCCGCTCACGGAAGCGCAGCGGCAGAGACGGAAGAAGATGCTTGTCTATCCGCTCATGTGCCTGATGTTCCTCGGCTCGATGTGGCTGATTTTCGCCCCGTCGGCAGAGGAAAAGGAACAGGAAAAGGCCGAAACGGGATTCAACACGGACATGCCGCTTCCGACCGATGCCGTCATCATCGGCGACAAGGAGAAAGCCTATGAGATGGCCTCGCTGGAAGCCAGACAGAGGGAGCGGGACAGGGCCGTCCAAGACCTCGCTTCGCTGTTCGACAACGGGAAAGAGGAGGAAGAAGCCGGCAACGGGGAATACGACCTGCTCAATCCGGGCGGCAGTTCAGCACCTGCGGGATATGCCGGAAGCGGAGGTCATACCCGGACGGCTATCCAGACATCAGCCGACGCCTACCGTGACATCAACACCACGCTGGGGAACTTCTACGAGACACCCGAAGAGGACCCGGAAAAGAAGAGGCTTCAGGAGCGTGTGGCTGAACTGGAGGAGATGATGGCACAGCAGCAAAACCAGCCCTCCACAATGGACGAGCAGATTGCCCTGCTTGAAAAGTCCTACGAACTGGCGGCAAAGTATATGCCGGGCGGCCAAAGCGGGAACGGACAGGCGGAGGCCGCCGATGCGGACGGGGAAAAAGCCCCGTCCGTGCGGGACGGCAAGACGGTGGCGATGCCGGTCGGGGCGGTCACAAGACGGGTCGTCTCCTCGCTTGTACAGCCTGTGGACGATGAGGAGTTCGTGGCCGGATATGCGCAGGAGAGGAACTACGGTTTCCACACGGCGGTCGGTACGGCACAGAAGGCAAGCCGCAACACCATATCCGCCTGTGTCCACTCGGATCAGACGATAACGGACGGTCAGGCGGTACGCCTCCGTCTGCTTGAAGCGATGAGAGCAGGCGGTATGGTCATTCCGAGAAACACGGTCATTACCGGGGCGGCAAGGGTGCAGGGCGAACGGCTCGGCATAGGACTCACCTCGATTGAATACGAGGGCACAATCATTCCCGTGGAACTCTCCGTGTTCGACAGCGACGGTCAGGAGGGCATCTTCATCCCCGGTTCTATGGAGATTGATGCCGTCAGGGAGATTGCCGCCAACATGGGAGGCTCGCTCGGCAGCAGCATCAACATATCCACGAATGCCGGGGCACAGCTCGCCTCCGATTTGGGGCGGAGTGTCATACAGGGCACGAGCCAGTACATTTCCAAGAAGATGCGCACCGTGAAAGTGCATCTGAAAGCCGGATACAGGGTGCTGCTCTACCAGTATGAGAACTGATTTACAGACATATTTATTCACCACTAAATCCAAAGTAAAATGAAAAGAGTGTTTTTTATGTTCGCCCTTCTTATGGGCATCGTGAGTGCGGCAAACGCACAGGAAACGGGCAGGGACGGTAACGACAGTACCGCCTTGCAGGTTACGGATAAGGTTACGGCAGTCTCCGGAGAGACAGCCGACACGCAGGAGGACGGGCTGTCCTTGCGGAAGGATGTCTATCCGCAGCAGGGAGAGGACGGGGATCTCTACCACGGCCTGACACGCAAGCTTATGTTCGACCGCATGATACCTCCCCACGGGCTTGAGGTGACATACGACAAGACCGTGCACATCCTTTTCCCTGCCGCAGTGCGCTATGTGGACCTGGGTTCTCCCAACCTGATTGCGGGCAAGGCTGACGGCGCCGAGAATGTGATCCGGGTCAAGGCGACGGTAAGGGATTTCCGGAGCGAGACGAACATGTCCGTCATCACGGAGGACGGGAGTTTCTACACTTTCAATGTCAAGTATGCGGATGAACCCCTGCTGCTCAATGTGGAGATGGCGGACTTCCTGCACGACGGCAGCAGCGTGAACCGCCCCAACAATGCGCAGGAGATATATCTCAAGGAACTCGGCAGCGAGAGTCCGATGCTCGTGCATCTGATCATGAAATCCGTGCACAAGGAGAACAGGCGCATCGTGAAGCATATCGGCTGCAAGCGTTTCGGCATCCAGTATGTCCTCAAGGGGATATATGTGCATAACGACCTGCTCTACCTGCATACCGAGATAAGAAACTCGTCAAATGTGCCGTTCGATGTGGACTACATCAGTTTCAAGGTCGTGGACAAGAAGGTGGCGAAGCGTACCGCCATACAGGAACAGGTGCTGTTCCCCGTCCGGGCCTTCAACTACGCCGTCCGTGTGGCCGGGAAGCAGTCGGAGCGTACAGTGTTCTGTCTCCCGAAATTCACCATTCCGGATGACAAGCAGCTTGTGGTCGAGCTGTGCGAGAAGAACGGAGGACGGCATCAGTCGTTCATAGTGGAGAATGCGGACCTCGTTCTGGCAAAGGTCATTGACGAATTGAGAGTGCGATGAGAAAGACGCTTGTTCTGATGGTATTGTTGCTTGCCCTGTCCGCAGGGCAGGCATACGCCCAGCGCTGCCTGCCGAAGATGAAGGGCATTGAATTGAGGGGAGGTATGGCTGACGGGTTCTATACGGACGACCTGCATAACAAGGCCGGGTATTGGTTCGGCGCCGCTCTCTCGTCCTACACGAAAGGCGGCAACAAATGGGTCTATGGTGCGGAGTTCCTTCAGGTTCACAGACCGTACAGGGAACTTCGTCTGCCCGTGTCGCAGTTCACGGCTGAAGGTGGATTCTATTACAACTTCCTTTCAGACAACCGCAAAATAGTGTTCCTGTATATCGGCGGCTCCGCTCTTGCAGGATACGAGACGGTGAACTGGGGCGAGAAGCTGCTCTATGACGGTTCCCGGCTGAACAACAGGGATGCGTTCATCTACGGCTGCGCAGCCACGCTGGAGATGGAGGTGTATCTTGCGGACCGCATCGCATTGACAGCCTCCGTGCGTGAGCGTTTCCTGTGGGGCGGCAGCACCGGGCATTTCCATACGCAATACGGGGTCGGGGTCAAATTCATCATCAACTGACGGTCATGGATATAGGGATGATACGACAGACCCCGCTGGAAGATCTCCTTGCCCGTCTCGGTCATACGCCCATGAGACGCAAGGGTGCCGAGTTCTGGTACAAGTCACCGTACAGGGACGAAAGGACGGCATCGTTCAAGGTGGACACCGCCAAAGGTCTCTGGTATGACTTCGGGACGGGAAAAGGAGGCGACATATTCACCCTTGCCGGGGAAATGCTCGGCACGGACGATTTTGTACGGCAGGCGGAATATATAGCGGAAGTCTCCGGCTTTCCGCTTCCTGCAATACGGAAGCCTGCCGAAGAACATTCGTCCCCCGTTCATGGAAAGAATGAATCCGGCTTCAAGGATGTTGAGATCCGTCCTTTGCAGTCCGTTGCGCTTCTGGACTACCTCGAAAGCCGTGGCATCAGCCGTAGTGTAGCAGTCCGTACCTGCCGTGAGGCCTGGTACACGGCAGGAGGGAAAAGGTATTTCGCCGTGGCGTTCAGGAACCGCAGCGGAGGGTACGAACTCCGGAACGGCTTTTTCAAGGGCAGCATCTCCCCGAAGGATGTCTCGCTTGTCCTGTCCGGCTCACCTGTCTGCAATGTGTATGAGGGCTTCATCGACTACCTTTCCGCTCTGGAACTCGGCATAGGCACCGGAGAGGATCATATAATCCTCAATTCCGTCGCCAACATAGGCAGGGCGATACCTGTGCTGAATGGATATGCCGAAATCCTCTGCTGGCTTGACAACGACGGTGCGGGACGGAGAACACTTGAAGCGGTGAGAAAAGAATATGGCGGGAAAGTCCATGACCGTTCCGGACTGTATCAGGGCCATAAAGACCTGAACGATTACCTGTCATGCAAATCAAAACAATAACCCATAAAAAGATTAGAAATGAAAATGAACAGATTGAATTTTAATATGACTTTCTTCAGATATCTGGCTGTCCTTTGTGCAGGGGCAGCATCCGCAGCCCTGACCTCCTGCGACAATGGTCTGGAGGTGCAGCAGGCCTATGACTTTACGGTGGAGACGATGCCTGTACCGAAAGAGCTGGAAAAGGGTGAGACCGCCGAGATCCGCTGCGAACTGAGGCGGTCGGGCGAGTTCGCCGATGCGCTCTACACCATCCGTTATTTCCAATATGACGGGGAGGGCACGCTCAGCCTTGACAACAGCCTTGTGCTGCTGCCTAATGACCGCTATCTGCTCGAAAACGAGAAATTCAGACTTTACTACACCTCCGGTTGTGAGGAGTCGCAGAATTTCGTCGTGATAGTGGAGGACAATTTCGGGCAGTCCTGCGAGTTGGAGTTTGACTTCCAGCACGACAGCGGGGAGGACGCAACGGACGGGGCCGATGACGACGGCGGTCTGATTTCCTTTCCGAGACCTCTGGATTCACTTGTAGTAAAGCCACGCCTATGATACGGATGCAGACTACCCCGGAGAGCGACGAGCGGTACACGCCGAAGTATGCGGTACTGCCCATCATCAAGTACCTGCCGCCACATGCGGTGGTGTGGTGTCCGTTCGATACGGAAAACAGCGAGTTCGTGCTGGTTTTGAAGGGACACAGATTCAAGGTCGTGCATTCACACAAGCTGACGGGACGGGATTTCTTCGAGTATGAACCGGAACATTGGGACATAATCGTCTCCAATCCTCCGTTCAGCGCCAAGAAGAGGATTTTTGAACGGTGCCTGTCATTCGGCAAGCCTTTCGCTCTTCTGTTGTCGAACATGTGGCTGAGCGATTCCGCCCCATGCAGTCTGTTTCAGGACAAGGAATTGCAGTTGCTCCTGTTCGACAAGCGGGTGCAGTACAACGAACTGGGGCGTATCCCTTTCGGTTCAAGCTACTACTGCCACAGGATACTGCCGAAGCAGATTGTGTTCGAGAAATTGCATGTGGTAAAAGGCGAGATGAGCCGTATGCACCAGGATATGCTGAAGCTGCAGAAGGCCTGACCGGAATGCGTCCGGATTGTTGAATTTACGGGTTGTCCTGAATGGAAGGGCAACCCGTAAATACATATTAAACTAGTCGTTTAAGAAATGATGCCATTCTTTAATTAGAGATTTACCTTTATCCAACTCTTTCTCATTGTAAAAAGCGCTAATATTATATTTTCCTATGGTTTCTTTGTCTGTTAGATAAAATTCATAGTCAGTACCAGAAAAACACCGTTTTGCTTCTTTGAGTTTGTCCTTTGAGATTAGGATTTCTTTATTTTCTTTGCTTAGGGCCAATAAGTCTTCACGCATGTTTTTGAGTAATGAATAAGTCTCTACTAAAGGTTTGAACTTTTCTATGCCTACACCATACAGACAGTTATAATATAGCCAAATAAGTTCATAACGAGACAATGTGGCACGGACAATACTTGTGTACTTATATTTTTCTTTTGGACTCAGAAAGTCTGTGCTATGAACAAATTTAATAATTGTATAAAGATGTCGGAAATAGTGGTCAAAATAGGATGGTATTTTTTGGTTTCTATATTCAGCAATTCCAAAGTTTGTAATTAAGTTTTTTAATCCATCACAATACAAGAAAGGACTGTCTTCATAGCCATAAGTATCTTCTTGGACACTTTCTCCCGACATTGATCTCAAAGTCAGTGTATCCCAAAAATAACGGAATAATTCTCTTCCCTGTATTATTTGTTGTTTCTGCGTTTCGCTGTCATCTTCGGACAAATTTTCTCTGTAAATTAAATCATTGGTTATTTGCTGTTGTAAATTCAACATATTAAAAAAAGTTGTCTCAAATCGTTGTAAATTGCTTGTCTTATTTTGGATTCGATTTGCTATTACAGCAACTAAAAAAGCCCCAAATGCAAAGACACCACTAATAACCCCTCCAACATAGTATATTTTTATAAGCCTGTCTTCCTCACAAGAAGTTTGATATAAATACACTAAAGACACGACCAATGAAATAGCAAATATGATAAGAAAACTATATAAAAAAGCAGTTCTTTTACTCATAACACAAGTGTATTATATGATTTTTGCAAAGTTAGCAATACTTCCTCATAAATAAATTTAATCGAAGATTTGAACAATGGTTTCTTTGCTACTTTCTTTGTCCGCCCTCCTGCTCACCGAAAGAAAGTAGCGGCGGCGGATGCCGCCACCACTTAAAGCCGTGTATCAAGTCCCGTAACTTCCGTAAAGATATACTCCAGCATATCGAAATACACACCCTTGTATTTGGCGATGTCTTTCGTCTTGCTCTCGAATGTCTTTTTGCTAAATGTCTTGCGGTAGAAACGCATATTGTATAGGTCTGCCCCCTCGTCATATATGATTTCAAGGCGGTTTGCGGAGGTCATGTTCTTTGCAAGGCTCATCAGCAGGCCGTTGCCCAAATCCGTGAAATTCCTGCTCCCCGTCATTGCGGCAAACCTGCGCCCTCCAATCTGCTGTAAAATCGTCTGTGCTACCATATCAGTTCTGTTTTAATCAGTTGCAATCTGTTTAGTATTCTGTCTGTTCCACTATCGATGGTATGTGTTTGCGCAGCCATTCTTTCACATATTCCATGTTATATTCACTCGTGATGACTGCCGTATGGCTGTCCGTCTGTGTGAAACGGGTGCTTTCATAGCCGTCTATCCATTCTTTGAGGGTGGAAGCCCCGTAATGCTCACGCATCAGCACATTCAAATCTGCAATAGGTGTCACGAAGCGGATGACAAGTGTATGATAACCGTTCATTGCATGTCCTCCTTTCCGTGTTTCTTGTCCAGCCATCTGTCCCTCTCGGCTCGGCATTCCTCCAATGTCGGCTTCACGCAGGAGAACAGTTCTCCGTCCGTGTGTCGGTAGTCATATTGCACAAGCGTGCGTCTTTTCCTGCCGAAGCCGCCCTTGAAACTCTCGTACTTCTCAGTACCTGCCATTCGGCAGGTACTCACTCCGTTGTCTGTCATTCGTGTACTCATAGTCATATCTGTTAAAATTCGACAATCAGTAATCTGTTCTCCATACACTGCGTGGGGTCAGACGCCTTGCGCTGATAGACCCAAAGGTGGTGTTGTCCGAACCCGTGCATGAAAAAGGCGTTGTATTCCTCCTTGTACCACAAGGCTCTCATGACTTTCCGTACTCCCTGCTCGTCACCTGCAAAAGTCAGCATATTGACAAGTTCTATGAATATGCGGGGAATATCCTTGTCCCACACGCAAAGCATTGTCTCTATTTTCACTTCCATATTCTTGATATTCGTGGATTTTCGGTTATGCGGTTTTCTTCGTTCTTGTCCGCTTGCGGATAAGGTTCATGTTCTTGTCCACAAGGCTGATGATGCGGTCGTGGTATTCCGTGTTCTTGTTGTATAATCCACGGCTTTGCACCACCTTGAATGTCTTTAATGATACCTCAATCGTTTCGATGCGTTCCCCGTCAATGGTGGCGGAAAGGACGAGGGAGTCTTTTTTGAGGTAATAGGCATTTGCCCACACGCAGTGGTGCATTATAGTGCCCTCCTCCGCAAATTCTGCCACACTTTCCAATACACGGATATTGAGTGTGCCGTCCGTCATGACGATGCCGAAGAACTTGCCTTTGAGTTTGCGGTATTCCTTCTCGTGTTTCTCCGCTTCCCGTCTGCGCTCCGCCAACTGCTCCAATTCCCTTTGCCTGATGCGTTTCCGCACCAGCCTGTCGTGTTCCGCCCGAAGGTCGGAAGGGCAGACATATTTGCGGTTGTTGGTATCCTTGCCGAAATGCCGTTGCAGGTCTATCATATCACGCCACATTGAGCCGTCCTTGATGATGTAGCCGTTACGGATGCATATCTTTACCGAAGCCCAATACCTCTCCATATCGAATGAGCGGTACAGATAGTGTTCCAACATCGGGTATTGCCCTGCTTTCAATAAGGTTTCCGCCCGTGGGTCGGTCAGCAGCGCAGAAATCAGTCTTGTCGGAGCAATGTCGTGGAAATCTCCCTTGAAGCCGTTGCGTTTGAGAATGTCTGTCGCCTTGAATTTCGGATATATAGGGGAGGATGCCGCATATTTATAGGCATCATTATCTCCCCGTATGGCAAATGACGATGAGAACAGAAAAGTATCAACATACCTGCCCCAAGTCCTCTGAATTGCCACGATTGCTTTCCTCCCTTGTGCGTTCCACCAATAATGCCCGATTTCAAGCGCATAGTATTTTGCCTTGCAACCTTTTTCCATTGTGGCTATGAGCAGGAACATACGAAGCACTTGATACTCTCCGCTTGTGGTGAGGACTGTGAAATAATGTTTCTGCTGTACCTTGCGCCCTCTGGTATTGCGGACTTTCAATTCCGCTTTGCAATTGGGGCAAGAACAATGTTTTCGCTCCTGCTCCATTACCCAGGTATGTCCGCAGTCCATACAAGTGGTGCGACCTTTCGGCAGGCGATAGGCATAGTGGTCTATGCAGTTGCGGAAAGCCCATTTCTCCTGCCCTTTGGTTATTGGACGCAATTTCTCGCTCTGTGCGAGTACCGCCTTTTCAAATATGTTCCTCGGTTTCATAATCAGAAATTGAATAAGTTGGGTTGGACTTGGTTTTCTTGTTTGGCAGTCGGCTTCTTGTGCCGTTCCTGCATCTTGCGGAGTTCGGCTTGCGTGTACTGCTCTACGGCTCTTCTTCTCGCTTCCGCCTTTTCCTCCTCCGTCAGTTCCACTATGTGGTTTACACAGGCTTGGCAGGAAATGGGATTGCCGACCTCTATGTCGTCCTCGTCATAGTAGTGGACTGCCATTGAGTATATCTCGCCATCCGTAAAGCCGTTGCACCCGCTTGCCTTTACCGAATTGAGGATGTAGGTGATGCAGTCGTCTATGTTCTTGCCATCCTTGCGGTATGCTTCCGCAAAAAGTCTGTCTTCCGCTGCCCTCTGTTCAAGATAGGCTTGTATTGTCCTCTTGAAATGCGCTGTCGTATTCATATAATTGTCCTTTTATGTGGTTGTCAGATGGTTTCTTTCAGAATTTCTCTCCAATAGATTGGTTCTACCTCGCTGAGAAGGAAGTCCATGAAGTCCTTTCTTGCATCCTTGCACAACTCCTTGTATAGCCTTTGGAATGTGCTGAAATTGCCGTTGATGTAAGTTTCCGCCATATACTCGAATATGTTGTCCACCTCGTAATACCTGCATTGCTGCGCTGCCGTCCTTGAATGTCTTTTTGCCATATCCGTCTTATGTTAAATTTGATTTCAGATTTCCGTTATTCTCTCTATCCGCCCGTATATCATCCTGCGGAGTGCCGTCTTGTCCACCGCCTTGTATTCGTGCCACTGCCCGTACTGCTTGACGATGTATGTGCGGAGAATGTCCGCAAAGTCAAACCGCCAGCCCTGCAATGGGATTGCGCTTCGGAAATAGGTGTTGTGATTGACCTGTTCCGTTATCCAGTCTTTTTCCTCTCGGCTCAATGGTTCTCGGTCGCTCACTTTCTGACGGAGCATATAGACCTTGCTGCCTTGCAGGGTTTCCAATGCGGGGACTTCCCACGCCACGAACTTTGTTGCTATCTCTGTTGTTGCCATATCGTTTTTGATTTTTATTTATGCGGATTTGAGAGCTTTGGGTGTTTGTTTCACCTCTTTTCCGTCTCCCGTTATCCGACATTTTTTTTATGCGTCTTTCGGTCACTTCGGTATGTTTCTGTTTCAGGTGCTTTGAAAGGGAGGGATTAGGGAATACAAGGTTTTTTGAAAAAATACTACCCGGAGGCGTGGAGATTTTTTCAAAAACAGGAGGCTCGACCTTGTATTTCCGTTAAGATCCCGGAAATACCTTTGCGCCTGCGACAGAAACTACCTTTACTGAAGTGCCCGTGAAAGACCTATAAAATGGAGGTGAAACGGGTATGAGAGACGGAAACGGGAAAGAGAACTGCCTTGCTTTCGACAGAATAAGGGAGACTGTATTATATGGCTACGGAGTATGTCTTGACGCATAACCTGCCCATAGAAGAATTATTCCCCGTTACGGCTCGCATAAGGGCACCGTAACGGGGAATGTTTCTTCCGGTTATGCCGCTATCCGGAAATGGCTGCCAAATTTATGCGGCGGCATTTTTCGGATAGGAACTATCGTCTGAACGGAATATCGGGATATGGATTTTATCCCGCAAAATCCATTGATATTTTATTTTTTTGATGTACTTTTGCGATACAATATAGAGCAGGAGTTATTTGAGGTTATGCAAAACACAGAAGTTCTAAACATCTGTACTATAACTAATTCGTAACCTGTTTATGGGTAACGATAAAAAATCTAACTCATTATCAATCTCTTAAACTGCTTTTTTATCTTCTCGCGACAAAAACAGAACTCTCCGACTACCAGAATCACCATCTTTGAACATATTCTAGCCTACATTATTCATAGTGGATTCATTTCAGGTTATCAAAACAGATATGGGGA
>ERZ832317.3672-NODE-3672-length-15705-cov-24.218594_pt1 | contig 15705 bp, 10 predicted proteins | sample MGYA00519695_ERZ832317 | MGnify/ENA primary metagenome ERZ832317 (study PRJEB31850, sample SAMEA3708726) | human gut metagenome | biome: human gut; feature: human-associated habitat; material: faeces | place: China | collected 2014 ...
CCACACAATCCGAGGACGTAGTCGTAGCAGGATCTGAGGGCTGACCTTCGCGGACACTCCGCAGGACGAAAGAACCCCCGCCGCACGTAGTGTGAACTGCGCCCCAATTCTTGGACGGGCTAATAAGCGGCCTACGCCGCACATAGGGACTGATTCCGGAATTCCTCCGGGGTCAGTCCCTTCAGTTTAACCTGCCTCCTTCTCGTGTTCCAATGGATGATGTATTCGTCCAGGTCTCTCTTGAAGTCTTCGAAGCAAGGCCATTTTCTTCCGCGAAAGAACTCGTCCTTCATATGGCCGAACACCTGCTCCGTCGCGCCGTTGTCGATGCAGTTGCCCTTCCGGGACATGCTCTGCACCACGCCGGCCTCCTCCAACCGCTTGCACCACCCGGCCTGCTGGTACTGCCAGCCCATGTCCGAGTGCAGGACCGGCCTGGAGCCCTCGGGCATCTTGGACACGAGCTGGTCGAGCAGCTCGTGCTGCTGGGCCATGTTGGGATGCAGCGACGTGGACCAGGCGACGATCTCCTTGCTGCCGAAATCGTAGACCGGCGCGAAGTAGGCCTTGCCCCAGGGCTGCTTGAACTCGGTGACGTCGGTGCCCATCTTCTCCCACGGCCCGTCGGCGGCGAAGTCCCTGCCGATGACGTTCTCGAAGGTCTTTCCGACCTTGCCCCTGTACGAGTTGTACCTGTGGTAGTCGGTCTCGCGGCGGATCCCGCAGCTGATGCCCATCTCGCGCATCATCTTCAGCGTCGTCTTGTCGGCTATGCGCACGCCCCGCTCGGCGCGCAGGCACATGGCGATCTGCCTGTGGCCGCACCCGTTGGCGGTGCGCGAGAATATCTCGGCGGCGGCCTCCCAGAGCTCGGGCCTGGTGGGAGCCTTCGGGTGCGACAGCGCGTAGTAGTAGCTCGACCTCGCCAGGCCGGCGCACTCGAGCAGGTCGGCGAGGGGGTATTGCCCTGAAAGCCCGCTCACGACCGCGGCCTTCTCGCCGTTCGAGAGCGTTTCTCCGCCTTCAGGGCGATCGATTTTTTTAGGTAGGCGTTCTCCGCCTCGAGCCTCTTGATCCTGCGCTCGAGCTCTTGCTCGCGCGTCGTCTCCCCGGACGGGGAGCCGGACCCCCTCGGCCTCCCCCTGGGCTTTGGCCTGAGCGCCTCCGGGCCCTCCTCCCTGTAGGCCTTCAGCCATTTCTTGAAAGGGCTTGGCGAGGCTATCCCGAACTTCTCCATGGCCTCGGGCTTCGTCATGCCCTCGTCGACGACCGCCCTGACGGCGGCCAGCTTCGTCTCGAACGAATAGGCGGTGTGTTTCTTTCCCATCATGGCCAGAACCTCGATACCAGCAGACCTGTAGGTGCACAGCCATTCTCTCACGGTTTCCTCCGGCATCCCGAGAAGGGCCGCGATTGCCGCGCGGCCGTGCCCCTCGTCGTGCAGCTCTGCCGCTCGCAGTCTCATCCCGACGTCGTACAAAGCGTTTCCAGCCATAAAAAAGCCTCCCATTCTTGTGTCCAAGAAATGGGAGGCAGTTCAGTGCGCAGCGGGGGTTCTTTCATGTCCGAGGACGTCCGCGAAGGTCAGCCCTCAGATCCTGCGGTGAGAGGCCTAGGCCTCGTTGTACACCGTCTTGAGCTTCAGCAGGTGCTGATAGCGATCCATGGCGACCTCCTCGTTGCGCTTGAACAGAGTTTCGGCGCGGTCGGGGAACTCGCGGGTCAGGCGGCTGTAACGGGCCTCGTTCATCAGGAAGGCGCGGTAGCCCTCTTCCTTGGGCTCCTTGGAATCCACAATGAACTTGTCAGTCTCAGCAGCGGGGTTGAAGCGGAACAGGTTCCAGTAGCCGCACTCGACGGCCTTCTTCATCTCAGCCTGGCAGTTGGTCATGCCGCCCTTGATGCTGTGCATCTCGCAGGGAGCATAGCCGATGATGAGGGAGGGACCATGATAGGCCTCAGCCTCCTGAATGGCCTTGAGGGTCTGAGCGGGGTTAGCACCCATAGCTACCTGAGCCACATACACATAGCCGTAGCTCATGGCGATCTCAGCCAAAGACTTCTTCTTGGTCTCCTTACCGGCAGCGGCGAACTGTGCCACCTGACCGATGTTGGAGGACTTGGAAGCCTGACCGCCGGTGTTGGAGTAGACCTCGGTATCGAAGACGAAGACGTTGACGTCCTTGCCGGAAGCCAGAACGTGATCCACGCCGCCGAAGCCGATGTCATAGGCCCAGCCGTCGCCGCCGAAGATCCAGATGGACTTCTTCTCCAGATATTCCTTGTCCTTCAGGATGGCAGCCACCAGCTTGCAGGCGTCGCAGTCGCAGAACTTCTCGCCCTTGGCCTTCAGCTCCTCGGCGTGTGCCTTGAACTTCTCAATGCCGGCCAGCTCGTCCACAGTTGCGATGCTGCTTTCCAGAGCCTTGATGTAGTCGGCGGAAGCGGTCTTGTTGGCAGCGCCGTCAGCCATGGTATCCAGCCACTTCTGAGCGGCTTCCTTCAGTTCGGGACGTGCCCACTCCACAGCGATCAGTTGACGGGTCAGGTCAGCCAGACGGTTACGAGTGGCCTCCTGGCCCAGATACATGCCAAGGCCGTGCTCAGCGTTATCCTCGAACAGGGAGTTCGCCCAAGCGGGACCGTGGCCATTCTTATCGGTGCAGTAGGGAGAGGTTGCGGCAGGACCGCCCCAGATGGAGGAGCAGCCGGTGGCGTTGGAGATGTACATCCGGTCACCGAAGAGCTGGGTGACGAGACGGGCATAGCTGGTCTCGGCGCAGCCAGCGCAGGAGCCGGAGAACTCCAGATAGGGCTGCTTGAACTGGCTGCCCTTGACGGTGTTGTCCTGCATGTCGGCCTTGGGAGCGACCTCGGCCACGCAGTAGTCGAACACATCCTGCTGTGCGGCTTCCTCTTCCTGGCCAACCATGGTCAGGGCACCCACGGGGCAGACGCCCACGCACACGCCGCAGCCCATGCAGTCCAGAGGAGACACGGCCATGGTGTACTTGTAAACACCCTTGCCCTTGCCAGCCTTCACGTCCACGATCTTGGCAGCGGCGGGAGCCTTGGCGGCCTCCTCCTCAGTCAGAGCGAAGGGACGGATGGTAGCATGGGGGCAGACATATGCGCAGTTGTTGCACTGGATGCACTTGGAAGCGTCCCAAGTAGGAACGGAGACGGACACGCCGCGCTTCTCATAAGCGGCAGCGCCCTGCTCGAACTGACCGTCCACATGAGGCAGGAAGGCGGAAACAGGCAGGCTGTCGCCGTCCATACGGCCCACGGGGAACATGATGTCCTCCACCTGCTTCACAACGCCCTCGCGGCCGGTGAGCTTGGTGGTCACAGTCTCGTCCTTGGCGTCAGCCCAGTCGGCGGGCACGTCGAACTTCTTGTAGGCGGTAGCGCCCAGATCGATGGCCTTGTGGTTCATGTCCACAACGTCCTGACCCTTCTTCAGGTAGGAGTGGGTGGCGGCGTCCTTCATGTACTGCAGGGCCTCGGTCTCAGGCAGGACCTTTGCCAGAGAGAAGAAGGCGGACTGCAGAATGGTGTTGGTACGCTTGCCCATGCCGATCTGCTTGGCCAGGTCGATGGCGTTGATGGTGTAGACTTGGATGTTGTTCTTGGCGATGTAGCGCTTGGAAGCGGCATCCAGATGGTGGCTGAGCTCCGCGTCATCCCACTGGCAGTTGATCAGGAACACACCGCCGGGCTTCACATCGCGGACGATGGGGAAATGCTTGGTGATGTAGGCAGGCACGTGGCAGGCCACGAAGTCAGCCTTGTTGATATAGTAAGAAGACTTGATGGGCTGATCGCCGAAGCGCAGATGGCTGACGGTGACGCCGCCGGTCTTCTTGGAGTCATACTGGAAGTAGGCCTGGATGTACTTGTCGGTATGGTCGCCGATGATCTTGGTGGAGTTCTTGTTGGCGCCAACGGTACCGTCGCCGCCCAGACCCCAGAACTTGCACTCGATGGTGCCGGCAGGAGCAACGCCGGGAACGGCCTTCTCCTCCAGAGACAGGTGGGTGACGTCATCCACGATGCCCAGAGTGAACTCGTGCTTGGGAGCGTCCTTCTTCAGCTCGTCATACACGGCAAAAACGGAGGCGGGAGGCGTATCCTTGCTGCCCAGACCGTAACGGCCGCCGATGACCTTCATGTCATTGAAGCGGTTGGCGTTGGCCAGAGCGGTGACAACATCCTTATAGAGAGGCTCGCCCTCGGAGCCGGGCTCCTTAGTGCGGTCCAGAACGGCCAGAGCCTTGCAGGTAGCGGGGATGGCAGCCAGCAGCTTATCGGCCCGGAAGGGACGATACAGGTGGACCTTCACCATGCCGACCTTCTCGCCGTGAGCGTTCATGTAGTCGATGACTTCCTCTGCCACGTTGCAGATGGAACCCATGGCGATGATTACGCGGTCAGCGTCGGGAGCGCCGTAGTAGTTGAAGAGCTGATAGTTGGTGCCCAGCTTCTCGTTGATCTTGCCCATGTACTTCTCGACGACCTCGGGGAGATCCTCGTAGTACTTGTTGCAGGCTTCACGGTGCTGGAAGAAAATATCGCCGTTCTCATGAGAACCGCGCATCATGGGACGCTCGGGGTTCAGGGAGTGCTTGCGGAACGCGTCAACAGCGTCCATATCGCACATTTCCTTCAGATCCTCGTAATCCCACACGGCGACCTTCTGGATCTCGTGAGAGGTACGGAAGCCGTCGAAGAAGTTGATGAAGGGAACGCGGCCCTCGATGGCGGCCAGATGGGCCACGGGAGCCAGATCCATGATCTCCTGAACGTCATTCTCGCACAGCATGGCGAAGCCGGTCTGACGGCAGGCCATCACGTCGGAATGATCGCCGAAGATGTTCAGAGCGTGGCTGGCCACGGTACGGGCGGACACGTGGAACACGCAGGGCAGCAGCTCGCCGGCGATCTTGTACATATTGGGGATCATCAGCAGCAGGCCCTGAGAGGCCGTGTAGGTGGTAGTCAGCGCACCGGCTGCCAGAGAACCGTGGACGGTACCGGAAGCACCGGCCTCAGACTGCATCTCGCACACCTTGACGGTGGTGCCGAAGATGTTCTTCTGACCGTTGGCTGCCCACTGGTCCACATAGTCTGCCATGGGAGAAGACGGGGTGATGGGGTAGATACCCGCCACTTCGGTAAAGGCGTAGCTGACATACGCAGCCGCGTTGTTACCGTCCATGGACTTGAATTTTCTTACCATAAACTCTTACCTCCTGTCGGTGGATACCGTCTGCAGAACGGCTCTCACCGGTTTTTGGCATTTGGGCTCTCTCTTCTCAAACGCCATTCGCCGTAATTGTAGCACTTCCTCTACAATTTGTAAACAGAAAAGCTCAAATTTTGAAACTTAATCGGTTTTCTTGTTCTTTTTTAGAAAAATATGTTTATTTTTTAACTTTGCCGCCCTTTGGGTTTCCAAAAATCATGAAGTGTGGTACAATTTTTTTAATCATAAAAATGTAAACAAAATTTTAACTTTTTTCAGGAGGCACCGCTATGGTCACCACTGTGCGTTCTCTGGGCCTCAACGGTATTGCCGGCTATGAGGTCACAGCCGAGTGTTTTCTCTCCGGCGGTCTGCCCGCCTTCGACATCGTGGGGCTTCCGGACGCCGCCGTCCGTGAGGCCCGGGAACGGGTCCGGGCAGCGGTGAAAAACTGCGGAGCAAAATTTCCCGTCAGCCGCATCACCGTCAATCTGGCCCCCGCCGGTACGAAAAAAGCGGGCACGGTCTATGATCTGCCTATTTTCGTAGGGCTGCTGGCGGCGGACGGCGATCTGCCCGCTCCGCCCAAGGACGCTGCTTTCATCGGCGAGCTAAGTCTCACCGGTGCCCTGCGGGGCGTCAGCGGTGTATTGCCCATGGCGCTGGCCGCCCGGGAGGCAGGTATCCGAACGCTGTACGTCCCGGCGGACAACGCTGCCGAAGCAACGCTGGCGGAGGGCTTGACCGTCTACGGCGTTCCGGACGTGGGCGCACTGGTGGCCCATCTGAAAAACGAGACCCCTCTCTCCCCCGCCCCGGTCTGGGTACCGGAGCCGGAGGAAACCGGCCTGCCGGACTTGCAGGACGTGATGGGACAGGAGCATGTAAAGCGGGCGCTGGAGATCGCCGCGGCAGGTGGACATAATCTTTTGCTGATTGGCTCCCCCGGAGCGGGCAAATCCATGCTGGCCAAGCGGCTGCCCTCTATCCTGCCGGAGCTGAGCCGTCCCGAAGCGCTGGAGACCTCCGGCATCTGGTCCGTGGCGGGACTGACGGACCCCCGCCACCCTCTGCTGACCCAGCGGCCCTTCCGCTCCCCTCACCACACCACCTCCGCCGCCGCGCTGGCTGGCGGCGGGCCGTTGATGCGGCCCGGCGAGATCTCTCTGGCCCACAACGGCGTGCTGTTTTTGGACGAGCTGCCGGAATTTCACCGGGACGTGCTGGAGGCTCTCCGTCAACCCTTGGAGGACGGCATCGTCACCGTGGCACGGGCAGGCGGCACCCTGCGGCTCCCCGCCCAATTCCAGCTGGTGTGCGCCATGAATCCCTGCAAGTGCGGCTGGCGGGGCCACCCCTCCGGGAAGTGCACCTGCTCGGACAAAGAGGTGGAGAAGTACGTTCAGAAGATCTCCGGTCCTCTGCTGGACCGGATCGACCTCCATGTAAATGTCCCCTCTGTGGAATACGAGGCCATGCGGCGAAAGTCCAAGCCGGAATCCTCCGCTCAGGTCAAGGGGCGGGTGGACGCCGCCCGGGCCATCCAGTCCAGGCGGTTTGAGGGCACCGGTATCCCCTGCAACGCCCAGATGACGCCCCCTATGGTGGGCCGGTTCTGCGAGCTGGATTCCCGGTGCGACGCGCTGATGAAGTCCGCCTTTGAGCGCATGGGTCTCACCGCACGGAGCCATGACCGGGTACTGCGGGTGGCCCGGACCATTGCGGATCTGGACGGTGCGGAGCATATCGGCGTGGAGCATTTGTCAGAGGCCATTCAGTACCGGAATACCGACATTCTGAAGGGGTAAAGCCGAACAGGAGATGTGTCTAAAACGCATCTCCTGTTTTTATTTGTTTTGACGAAACATTTGTGCAATTTGACTATAAAAACTTTAAAAAATTTGTTGACAAAAACGATTACCTGGCGTATAGTAGCGTCGAAATCAGAAAGAAGGAGGTACACACCATGGCAATCCTGTTTACGGTCTCTATGCTGGCTGTGGCTGGCGGTATGATCTGCTCTCACGCGGAATAAACCGTCTCCAAAGATAGACCAATTAAAAGAAATATGATCGAAGAAAGACCCGTCCTGCCAAATGGCAGGTCTTTTTTTATATATTTGTATTCTTCGCTCCGTTTTGGGACATACTGTGGACATCCGTTTTTATATTTTTATAAAGGAGGAACCGCCATGTCCATCCCCTTTCAGGACAGTGAGACCGCCAAAAATCTTCTCCGCGCCTTTGCCGGAGAAAGTCAGGCCCGGAACCGCTATGACTTTGCCGCCAACCTCTGCCAAAAGCAGGAATTACAGGCGATGGCCTTTATCTTCCAAGCCACAGCCAAGCAGGAACAGGCCCACGCCAAGGTTTTCTGGGACCATCTGCAAGCCCTGAACGGCCAAAATCTGCCTATCTACGGCGCTTACCCCATTGAGGGCACCAACCGGATCCTGGAACTGCTGCGCGCCGCCCAGCACAACGAGCACGAGGAGCATGGTTCCGTATACCCCTCCTTCGCCGCCATCGCGACCCAGGAGGGCTTCCCGGAGGCCGCCGCCTCCTTCCGGCAGATTGCCGCCATTGAACAACTCCACGGCGAGCGTTTCGGCCTGCTGGCAGACCAGCTGGAAAGTGGGGCTCTGTTCGTCTCGCAGATAGAGACCGGCTGGATGTGTCTAAACTGCGGCCACACCCAAAACAGTCTGGAGGCCCCGAAGCAGTGCCCCGTCTGTAATCACGGTCAGGGCTGGTTTATCCGGTTGGAGTTGGCCCCATGGTCTCCCGTGGTGAAGCAAACCTGAATTAAGAACCATGCCGCATCGGGAGCGGCAAGCAAAACAGGCTGAAAGTGACGCTTTCAGCCTGTTTTCTTACATATAGTACAAATTGATCATCTGTGCTATGTCTCCGGGAAGTCCTTGATGAGCAGCAGCAGTCCCTCCTTCACAGAGACCACAGCGATCTGCCCCGGCAGCACCTCGTTGCTGGTGCCGTACTGGTAGCCGCAATGAATTTCCCCGTTGTCCAGTGGGAACTTGCAGCCGGTCTCCGTGATGCCCCGGGCGGTGCCGGTGATATTCACCAGAGAGTAGAAGGGAAACCGCTCCGGAATCTCCACCGGCTCCGCCCCCACCAGTTCCATCTCCGAATAGTCATCCACCAGCAGGGCCTGTTTTCCCTGTTCCCGCAGCATCACCAGCAGGTAGACATTCACCAGCGTATGATCCAGACGTCCGCCGGAAACACCTACCAGCAAAAATTCGTCGAACCCCCGGCGCATGGCCTCCTTGGCCGCAAACACCGTGTCCGTATCATCCTTCTTCACCGGCAGAACGATGGTCTCCCGGTCAGTCTCCGGCTTTTCATGGGAATCGAAGTCCCCCACGATCAGATCCGGCTCCGCTCCCAGCGCCTTCTGATGTCGCAGGCCGCAGTCGCAGTAAATGAAAAAATCGTCAGGCCGGAAATATTGCCGCACCCGGTCATAGGTCCGGATCTCCGCGCCGCCGACGATCACGCAGCGTCTCACATCCATCACATCCTTTTTCGCTATCATACCCCGTTTTTTGCCGGGCTGCAATCTTTTTGCGGATAAAATCGCAAAAACCTGAAATCCTAACACTACCAACTGGAAAAAGGAGTGAGCCTATGGAAACAGGCATCCATAATACCTCCGAGATTGGGCGGCTGCGGAAGGTTCTGCTGCACCGGCCCGGTCAGGAGCTGGAAAACCTCATGCCGGAATATCTGGAACGGCTGTTATTTGACGATATTCCCTATCTGAAGGAGGCCCAAGCCGAGCATGACGCCTTCGCCCAATGCCTCCGGGACGCCGGGGTGGAGGTGGTCTACCTGATCGATCTGGTGGTCAATTCCCTGACTTCACCGGAGGTACGGCAGGAACTGGTAACACAATTCTTAAAGGAGGCCGATCTGCCGGACGAAGCCGTTGGGAAGGCCGTAGCAGAATATCTCTCTGAACTGGATGACCGGGCCATGGTGTCCGCCATGATGGCAGGCATCCGCCGCAGCGACCTGCGAAAACAGGGGGGCCGTCTCAGTGACCACCTGTCCGGTCTTGAGGAGGGCTATCCCTTCGCCGTAGATCCCATGCCCAATCTCTACTTCACCCGCGACCCCTTCGCCACCATCGGCACCGGCGTATCCATTCACAAAATGCACACCGTCACCCGAAACCGGGAGACCCTGTTCGGCCGGTTCATCTTTGAGCATAACCCCTGGTACCAGAACGCCCCTCGCTGGTATGACCGCAGTGCATCTTCCTCTTTGGAGGGCGGCGATATTCTGGTGCTGTCCCCTCAGGTGTTGGCTGTGGGCATCTCCCAGCGGACAGAGGGGGATTCCATCGACCAACTGGCCCAGACGGTGCTCTCACAAAGCAAGACTTTCCAAAAAGTTCTGGCTTTCAACATTCCCAAGAGCCGCTCCTTCATGCATCTGGATACCGTGTTCACCATGGTTGACCGGGACAAGTTCACCGTCCATCCCAACATTCTCAGCGACATCACCGTGTTCGTCATGGAGCTGGGTGAAAATCAGCAGATGCAGATCCGTCAGGAGACCGGGCGGCTGGAGGATATTCTCAAGGAGCACCTTGGGCTTAGTCAGGTGACGCTGATTCCCTGCGGGCAGGGCAGCGTCATCGACGCGGCCCGGGAGCAGTGGAGCGACGGCAGCAACACCCTCGCCATTGCCCCCGGCGAGGTGGTGGTCTACACCCGGAATCATGTCACCAACCGCTCCTTGGAGGAGGCGGGCATCCGCATCCACGCCATCCCCAGCGCCGAGCTGAGCCGAGGGCGGGGCGGTCCCCGGTGCATGAGTATGCCGCTGATCCGGGATGACCCTTAGCGGGTTCTTGCTCCCGCAGGGGGGGCGGTTCCCACCGCAGAATGCACTACTTTTCTTTTGAGATATCAAACGCACCAGATTGGTGCGAAGATGTGCGGCGATGCCGCACCGGATTGAATCCCCATTTTCTTTTCGTCTTGCCGAAAAGATTACCGGGGTTCCCGGCGGAACTGTACCGGTTCGGTACGGAGAAGCCAAGGGGATATTCTCTTTTGAAAAGAGAATGTCCCCCCCGGCCCCCTAAAGAGAAACACGGGGGGATTTCGATTTCCCCCCGCACCCCCTTGAAACGACACAAAGGGGCGGGCTGCGGCCCTAACACCGTCATGGCTATACGATTCCCGGCCCTGATGGGCCGCCAATCGTGCCATTTCCTCGAAAGCACCTCGCTTTATCCGCCCCCGGCGGCGCTTTGGTGCTTTCCCCTTTGGAAACCCCTCTGAGGATGAGGGGGAGCGGCAGCGGGGAGAGGAGCAGAGGGTGTCCTATTTGCACCCCGAAATCTGCAATTTTATCAGCACGGCGCACAAGGCTGGATGAAATCCGCACTTTGCCCGTGATTTAGTACAAAGTTCTTCACCGGCATTGCAGTTCTCACAGAATCCGTTTCCTCAACCTTGCAAGCAGGTGCAAGGTTGGATGCAGCGTCTTTTCTTTTGACCATGAATGGCCGTTTTCTTTTCGACAAGACGAAAAGAAAATGGGGATTCAATCCGGTGCGGCATAGCCGCACATCTCCGCACCAATCTGGTGCGTTTGATGTCTCAAAAAGAAAATGGGGTGCATTCCGGCTGGCAAAGCCAGCGTTCTTACGGCAAATCATAAATTTAAGTTTTCAAATAAAAGGAGAATTACCATGGCAGTCAATCTGAAAGGCCGGAGCTTTCTCACCCTGGCCGACTTCACCCCGGCGGAGATCCGGTATCTTCTGGACCTGGGCCATGACCTGAAGGCCAAGCGGCGGGCAGGCGTCTGCGCCCCCACCATGCAGGGCAAGCACATCGTCCTGCTGTTTGAAAAGACCTCCACCCGCACCCGCTGTTCCTTTGAGGTAGCGGCCACCCAGGAGGGCGCCCATGTCACCTATCTGGACGCTGGCTCCTCCCAGATGGGCAAAAAGGAATCTCTGGAGGACAGTGCCAAGGTGCTGGGCCGGTTCTTCGACGGCATCGAGTACCGGGGCTACGAGCAGTCCGTGGTGGAGGATCTTGCCAAGTGGTCCGGTGTGCCGGTGTGGAACGGCCTGACGGACGCCGACCATCCCACCCAGATCTTAGCGGATCTGATGACCATTGAGGAGCACTGCAAAAAGCCTTTAAACAAGATCAAGGTGGTGTTCCCCGGCGATGTGCGGAACAACATGTGCTATGCGTGGATGATGGGCGCAGCCAAGCTGGGAATGCACTTTGTAGCCATGGGGCCGGAGGAGCTGGCCAAGCAGATGGATCAGGAGGTGGTGCAGTCCACCTTTGCCGAGGCCCGGAAAAACGGCGGCCTCATCGAGATCACTGACCACGCAGAGGACTTAAAGGGCGCCGACGTGATCTACGGCGACGTGTGGGCCTCTATGGGCGAGGAAGCCCAGATCCCGGAACGGGTAGGGCTGCTGTCCCCCTTCCGGGTGACGATGGACACCCTGAAGGCCACGGAGAATCCCGACGTGCTGTATCTCCACTGTCTCCCCTCCTTCCACGATTTTGAAACGAAGATGGCGAAGGAATGGCAGGCCAAGGGCGTGGACATCCGGGAGGTCACCGACGAGGTGTTCCGCTCCCGTCACAGCGTGGTTTTCGACGAGGCGGAGAACCGGATGCACTCCATCAAGGCCGTGATGGTGGCTACCATCGGCGCATAAGTCAGTCCGCAAGGAGGAAGTGTTCCCATGGAGCAACGCAAATTCCGGATGCCCACCGCGTATACGATCCTGTTCTGCCTGATTCTTCTGGTGGCACTGTCCACATGGTTCATCCCGGCGGGCAGTTATGACTACGCCGATGGTATCCCCATCTCCGGCAGCTATCACGCCGTCGCCCCCACGCCGCAGGGCATCGGTGCGGCACTGAAGGCCGCCTTCCGGGGCTTTTATGACGCAGTGGATGTCTGCGTGTTCATCCTGATGGTGGGCGGTTTTCTGGGCGTTGTGATGAAGACCGGGGCCATCGACGCCGGAGTCAGCAATGTGATCACCCGGCTGCAAGGCCGGGAAAACCTGCTCATTACTATTTTAATGCTGTTTTTCGGTCTGGGCGGCACCACCTACGGCATGTGGGAGGAGACCATGGCCTTCTTCCCTCTGCTGCTGCCTATTTTTCTGGCGGCGGGCTATGACGCTGTGGTAGGCGTGGCGGTGATCCTGCTGGGAGCCGGGGCCGGTGTCATCGCCTCCACGGTGAACCCCTTCGCCACCGGCATCGCCGCAGGCTTCGCCGGGGTCTCTCTGGGAGAGGGCCTTCTCTGGCGGCTCATTCAGTTCGTGATCTTTGAGGGTGCCGCCATCTGGTATGTCTCCGCCTACGCCGCCCGGATAAAGCGGGACCCAAGCCGCTCCGTGGTGGGCATCGGCGCAGGCAGGCTTCACGCAGACGTGGGCCGCGTCCAGCCTCTCACCCGGCGTCACGCCGCCATCCTCCTTATTTTTGCCGCCACCTTCCTCACCATGATCTACGGCGTTATTCCCTTTGATGAAATGGGCCTGCCCCTGCCGGTCTTGGGCTGGTGGTTCCCGGAGCTGTCCGCTCTGTTTTTAGTGGCGGGCATCGTGGTGGGGCTGATGGACCGGCTCAGTGAGGTAGAACTGGCGGAGACCTTCGTCTCCGGCTGCACGGATCTTTTGGGCGTGGCCTTCATCATCGGCATCAGCCGGGGCATCACCGTACTGATGAATGACGGCCATATCACCGACACCATTCTTCACTGGGGAGAGACGGCCCTCTCCGGCCTTGGCTCCACCTCCTTCGTGCTGCTGGTTTTTTTGATCTACCTGCCGTTGTCCGTGCTGATTCCCTCTTCCTCTGGGCTGGCTACCCTGTCTGTGCCGGTGGTGGCTCCGCTGGGACAGTTCGCCGGGGTGGGCGGCGACGTGGTGGTGACGGCCTTCCAGTCCGCCTGCGGTCTTGTGAATCTGGTGACGCCTACCGCCGCCGTGGTGATGGGCGCGCTGGCGCTGGGGCGCATCCCCTATGAAAAATGGCTGAAATTCGTGTGGAAGCTGATGCTGCTTTTCCTGCTGCTGACCGGCCTATTGCTGGTGCTTGCAGCCGCGCTGTCCTGATCGGACCGCCGTGCCCTCCGGGGCGCGGCGGTTTTTTCGCATAGCACCGTACGCCGCCGCATAGATATGGAAACGGACAAACACAGGAGGCGTCGCTATGAAGAAATGTTTTTTTGCCTTGGTCCTGCCGCTGGCCTTGCTGCTCACCGCCTGCGGCAGAGAACCGAGACCCGCCGCTCTCCTTTTAGGACAGGCTGCGGACTTAAACGAATCGGAACCCCTGTTGGTGATCGACGGACAGAACATCCCCGCGTGGGAATACCTCTATTGGCTGGCACTGGACTGCCGCCAGATGGAGGAACGCTGCGAAGCCGCCGGAGAACCAGTGGACTGGACCGCTCCGCTCTCTGAGGGTGGCACACCGGAGGATCTGGTAAAGGCCGATGCGCTGGCGGACACAGCCCTGTATGCTGCCGTGGGGACCTGGGCGGCGGCATACGGCTGCACGCTGACGGACGCTGAGCGGAACGCACTTCCGGAACGGCACTACGCCTATCTGACGCTGGAGCAGGGGCGGCATCTGACGGAGACCGGTGTGCAATATGCCAAATTATACGCCCTCTACGAGACCCCCGGCAGTGCCTTGGCTCCCGCGGAAAACGAGCTGGCTCTGTTTGAACAGCAAACTGCCCCGCTGACGGCAGAACGGCTCCTGATCCCCTTCGAGTCTGACCGAGAAGCCGCCCGGCAAAAGGCAGCGGAGCTGTTCGCACATCTGAATACCGCTGCGGATCCGTCAGCCGCCTTTGACGCGCTGCTGGCAGAGACCGGAGGCGCATTATTGGAAGAAGCGGATTGGACGCCCTCCCTTCAGGATGCGGCGGCCGCTCTGGAACCGGGACAGTTTTCCGGCATTATCGAGACCGAAAACGGTTTCGTCATCCTCCGGCGTCTGCCTGCGGACCGGGATGCTCTGCGGGAAGCCTACTTCGACAGCCTGCTGCAAAGTGCCGCTGACGCCAGCGAGATCCGGGTCACTTCCGCCTATGAAACCCTGCGTCCCGCCGCCTTCTGGACCGCACTGAAGCAGGCCTCCGGCTGAGGTCATTTTTTACATTGTTAAATTTTCGTCAATTTAGACGAAAGTCACAACAGTTTTGTCAAAGATTTAACAAAAATTCGTGAAATACAAGATTATCGTTGACGGGGGCCTTAAAAGCGCCTATAATTTCATTTGCAGAGGTGGAAAACGAGTGCGTTTGCCAAAAAATTAACAAGCATCTCTGCCCCTGTTGCTATAATCCTGACGGACTTTTCCGTCTAAAAAAACACAAAACGGAGGATCAACATGAAAGAACTTTATGTCGTAAATTGCTGCCGTACCGCTATCGGCTCCTTTGGTGGCTCTCTGAAGAACACCCCCGCCGTGGACATGGGCGCTATCGTTGTCAAGGAAGCCTTGAAGCGCGCTAACGTCGCTCCCGAGAACGTGGACGAGCTGATGTTCGGCTGCATCCTCACTGCCGGCCAGGGCCAGAACCCCGCCCGTCAGGTCTCTGTGAAGGCTGGCATCCCCTATTCCGTTCCCGCTTACACCGTGGGCATGGTCTGCGGCTCCGGCATGAAGTCTGTCATCGAGGGCGCCCGTTCCATCCTGGCCGGTGACTCCGACATCGTGGTCTGCGGCGGCACCGAGAACATGAGCGCTGCTCCTTACACCCTGCCCGACGAGCGCTGGGGCGCCCGTATGAGCGACAAGAAGGTTGTCGACGAGATGATCAAGGACGGCCTGTGGGACGCTTTCAACAACTATCACATGGGCACCACCGCTGAGAACATCAATGATATCTGGGGCATCACCCGCCGCGAGCAGGATGAGTTCGCCGCAGCTTCTCAGCAGAAGGCCTGCGCTGCCCGCGACTCCGGCCGTTTCGATGACGAGATCGTTCCCGTCCCCGTGAAGGTCAAGAAGGAGATCGTGGAGTTCAAGCGCGATGAGTATCCCAAGGAGAACGTCACCGCTGACAGCATCGCCAAGCTACGCGGCGCTTTCCCCGTGGGTCCCGAGTCCCCCAATCCTCAGGTTGTGAACACCTTTGAGCCCACCGGCATTCAGGACGCCGAGGATAAGGGCACGCCCCGCGTGACCGCCGCCAACGCCTCCGGTATCAATGACGGTGCTGCCGCTATCGTGCTGGCCTCCGGCGAGGCTGTTGAGAAGTACGGTCTGAAGCCCATGGTCAAGCTGATCGGCTGGGGCCAGGGCGGTGTTGATCCCAAGATCATGGGTGTCGGCCCCGTTGTGGCTTCCCGCGCTGCTATGGCTAAGGCTGGCGTGTCCATCGAGGACATCGACCTGGTCGAGGCTAACG
>ERZ832317.3690-NODE-3690-length-15639-cov-15.466504_pt1 | contig 15639 bp, 17 predicted proteins | sample MGYA00519695_ERZ832317 | MGnify/ENA primary metagenome ERZ832317 (study PRJEB31850, sample SAMEA3708726) | human gut metagenome | biome: human gut; feature: human-associated habitat; material: faeces | place: China | collected 2014 ...
TTATAGTATCTAGCGCCGATACTGTAGTAAAATGCTGGCATCTATCATCTATAATCATTGCAAATTTTGTGATGATTTTAAATCCACCCTAAAACTATGCGCTTACGTTTGTCTGGATGCCAGAGCTACTATGGATTTGGATGCAACCATAAAAGGTGCTAATGTTAGTCTGACAGATGTGGAGACAATTATATCAAATATTATAGCAATCCCTATAGACGATGGCGTTTCATTTTACATTAAAAGAATATCGGAAATTATGGAAAAAGCAGATTATCCGGGAGTACGAGTAAGCATGGAAACTAAGTTTGATGGTGTTACCACACCATTAAAAATTGATATTTCCACAGGGGATGTAATTACACCAAGAGAAATAAGATATCGATTTAATCTTATGTTGGAAGATCGTACAATTGAAGTATGGGCATACAATTTAGAGACTGTATTGGCTGAAAAACTGGAAACTGTTATCAGTCGAAATGTTATGAATACAAGAATGAGAGATTTTTACGATATTTATATTCTACAAAAATTGTATGGAGAACAATTAAAAAAAGAAGTGTTATGGAATGCACTTGTAGCTACTGCTAGAAAACGAGGAACATTAGACCTGATAGAATCTAATGATATAAGAGAAATATTTGATGAAATTGAAGCAAGTCCAGTTATGGCGAGCTTATGGAAAACATATCAAAAAAATTATTCTTATGCTGCTGATGTTTCGTGGCACATAATTATGGAGTTTATTAGAGATTTATATCAAACTGGATTTTCGGATAAATTTAAAGCTGATTTTCCTTGAATTGTTTGCTAATGGGAGCTATAAACAATGGTAGTGATGCAAAACTTTAAATGCAAAGGATAAACTTATTGACATAATGTGCGATACACAGTATACTATTTTAAGTACATAGTGTGTGGCACACAATACAGTGCAATAAACACAGTGAATTTAAATAAAGGATACTGAAGGGAGGAGATTGGATGAATTGTGATGAAATTGTTTCAGGATTAATTTTAGAATTCAGACGAGGCACACTCATCATGGTAGTGTTAGCACAACTAAATAAACCAATGTATGGATATTTATTGGTAAAGGAATTAGAAGAAAAAGGAATTTCAATAGAAGGCAATACATTATATCCTCTACTGAGAAGACTAGAGAGTCAAGGTCTGCTAAAAAGTGAATGGGAAACTGAGGCAACGAAGCCAAGAAAGTATTATATCATCACAGAAGATGGGAAGCTGGTTTATAAAAAGATTAAAGAGCACTGGAAAAAGTTTTCTCAGTCAATCAATGTTTTAATGGAGGAAGAATAGATGGTAAAAAATGATTTGATCGACAGATACATTTATGCAGTTACGAAACATATGAAATCTGCCATGAAAAAAGACGTGGCGGCGGAATTAGAGACGATCATACAAGATATGTTGGAGGAACGATGTGAGGATGTTATTCCAACTGAGCGTGATATCAAAGTTGTTCTAACGGAACTGGGAACCCCGGATGAGCTTGCTTCGAAATATAAAGGTGAAACACAGGATTGTTTGATTGGACAGCCATATTACAGCTTATATGTGTATGTATTGAAAATTGTGACAGCGTGCATCAGTGGCGGAATGTTACTTGCTCAAATCATGGCAGCATTAACATCGCACACAATCTGGTATATAGCTATCTATAGAACCATCTGATTATAAAGCAAAGTTTGATTTACATACGGATTTGATTTTATCGGAAAATCTCTATGAAAATGGCACTCCTATTGCAAAGTATATTGCAGAGGTATCTGTTGATGAAGAGAATAAGATACCGGAGTGTTATGTTGATAACGGCGCAATGCTGATTTTTGTCGGTGTTGATAATGGCGGATGGTATGTAGACTCTGATACTTCATTACAACTGAATTTCCAACAGAAAAGAGTTGACAAGAAGGGAGTGGAGATGGCCGGCACCCTGGAAGTGGGATATGTCTATGAAGGCAGAGTGAAGTGGTGCCAAGTAACAGACAGTATAAGTAACAATATACAGCTTTTGTTAGAAGAAGGAAATTACTATATCTGTTTGAGAAATGCATCCAGTGACCGTATTATCATAACGAATGGTTCTATAAATATAAAGAAGACACAGGAGGAATAAGAGAATATGGAAGGAAAGAAAAATTGGAGAATACTTGTTGGTGTAGCAATGATACTCTGTATGGCGATGCCAAACAGAGTGGAAGCGTCTGAAGAAAATTCGCATATGATACCAATATTAGAAACTGTATGGGTAGAGGAAAATGGAGAACAAGGCAGTAGAATGGGGGTACCACAGACGAGTACAGGAAGTGGAAAAACAATATTATTTTTGGATAGTAGCGGGGGGTATGTTTTACGTCTTGGGCAGAACAACTGTTAATTTTACTGTTAAGTTAAGCACTTCCGGCTCCGTGCAGATGGGATATATCAATAATAGCGGTATAAAAACCAGAACCTATAGTGGGATCGGCAGCTCTCATAGTACCTCGTTTACGATTCCGTTTACGGGGTATTACAGATTCTATGTAACGAATCAGTCGTCTGGTACTCTTCAGATTACTGGCGGTACGATCAGCTTTTAATATAATTATATTTTACTTATAATAGAGGCATTTATGAGAAAAATTATTTTCAAAGTCATAAAATGGATATTGCTGGTGCTTATTCTTATTTTGGCAGTAATAGTGGTATGGAATTATGCCTGCAAGAGAAATGAAGCAGGTAAAGTTAAAGATGCGTATGGACAATCCGTAGAAGTGGCGGGCAAGAATATGGTTGTGGATATAAATGGAGAAGAAAATGAAACAACGATTATCTTGTTACCAGGATGGGGCAGCCCTTCACCTGTATTAGAGTTTTTACCATTGGCAGAACAATTATCAAAAGAATATATAGTTATTACAATAGAGCCGTTTGGTTATGGGTTATCTGATGTGGCTGGCACAGAGAGAAACATTGATACAATAGTAGAAGAACTGCATGAATGCGTAAAAGAACTTGACTACAATCAATATTATTTAATGGCGCATTCTCTTTCCGGCCTATATTCTTTGTACTGGGCTAATGTATATCCGCAGGAGGTACAGGGATTTATCGGAATTGACCCGTCTGTGCCAAAGCAATCGGATGAGGAGCCGTTTCCTATTAATATGATAGCACTGAATAAATTGTCTGCCTATTTGCAAAAAGTGAAAAATATAACTGGTATTACTCGTTTACAATCTGTTGCTCATTCAGAAAAAGCAATCTATGCGGATCTGTCCTATGGATATTCTGAAAAACAATTGGAAGTGTATCGGATTTTAAGCATGGACTACATGTATAATAAAGATGTTATGAACGAGTTGAAGCATATGGAGGAAACCTTGGAAACTGTAAGAGATATGAAATTTCCGGAAGATTTGCCGGTATTACAGTTTATATCCAGTTCAAACTGTGAAATTATGGATTTGTGGGAACCATTACATAAAGAGGTTATAACAGAGACGGGGAGGAGTGAAGTAATACGCCTGGATGGAGGGCATTATCTGCATTTTGAGAGGCGGCAGGAAATTGTTGAAAAGGTAAATGAATGGATTTTAAATTAGCGAATATTTACAGGAAAATATACTGAGTAGTGTTGGACAGGAACCTGACTTCTTTTTGGGGGTGGGTTCCTTATTATTAGATTTAAATACGTTGTGGAGAAGAGTCATGAAAAACCAATGCTCCGAAAAGCCGGTTCGGTATCCAAAAGCAATTTAAAAGATTCATGGGATTAAAATTCAGCATAGCAGAGAATCATGCGCTGTAGACCAATAAATGAAAGCTATATAGTAGAAAAAGGATTTTGAACATATGAAATGAGAATCAATAATACGAAAAATGATATCAAGATTTAGTTTGTAAAAATTAAATTTGATAAAATACTAGAGATTGCTAACTTTTTGGGAACTTCATTTGTTATATAAAATAGAAGATAAATTTGAGACGAGGAAAATCAAATGAAAAGACATCGGAAAAGTCCTTTAAAAAGAATTGTATTTTTGAGCTTATTTCTTATGTTGGTATCTATAGCATTGGGAAGTAGCATTAACGTTATAAAACAAGGTAAGATCTGGTTGCTAAGTGGAAATGCTAAGTGGAAATTTTTCAGTACAAGCGAAGCAGATACTTCTCAAGGTTGGAATCTAATTCTCGTTAATAAGAATTATCGTATTCCAGATAATTATGATATAGAACTTACAGAATTATCGAATGGAGAAAAAGTAGATTCAAGAATATATCCAGATTTGCAGGATATGTTTAACGCAGCAAGAGCTAATGGCTTGGCATTATTTGTAAGAGAAGGATATCGGACACAAGAAGAACAACAGGAAATTATGGATGAAAAAATTATGTCTTATATGGAGGAGGGATATTCGAAAAAGGAAGCAAGAAACCTTGCAGAGAAATATGTTGCAAAACCAGGTACGAGTGAGCATCAATTAGGATTAAGTATTGATATTAATGCGGACACTACGAAATGTTCATCTGAATCAGTTTATAAATGGCTTGATGAAAATGCATATAGGTATGGATTTATCAAAAGATATCCTTCTGATAAAGTAGAAATTACTGGAATTAATAATGAACCATGGCATTATCGTTATGTTGGAAAAGATGCTGCAAACGAAATGAAAGAAACTGGGATGTGTTTGGAAGAGTATATGGAGTAATTAAATGGTAATAAAAAATATGATTCCAGACTAACTTTTTATTGCCGTTGATTGTTATACTATATAGAAACACATATGAAGGGAGGAAGGGATGGATGAAACCGGGGACGGAACCGGATTTCTTATTATTACAGAAAATAAAAAATGGAAAAAGTGATGCCAGTGAACAGTTGATAAAAAAATATTATTCATCCATATATCAGTATTGCCTTTTGCACACCCATGATAGAAATTATGCAGAAGATTTAACCCAGGAAACATTTTTACATTTTTTTGCATCTTTAGAAACATATAAAGAATATGGAAAAACTAAAAATTATCTGTACCGAATTGCAGGAAATATAATAAAAAACTTTTACATTAAGAAGAAAGAAATTCTGGTTGAACAATTTCCAGAAATAATAGAAGAAAGTATGAAGGGAGTTGAAATCCGGTTGGATATAGAAAAAGCTGTACAATATCTTCCGGACGAAATTAAAGATACAGCAATACTTTTTTTCTTTCAAGGACTAAAGCAGAAAGAGATTGCTCAAATATTAGATATAAAACTATCGCTTGTAAAGTATCGAGTAAGTAAGGCAAAAAAATTATTGGCAGAATATCTGGGAGAGTAGTGAAAATGAAATTATATAAGAAAAAAATAAAAAACTATAAAAAGCTTATACAAGATCATTATGTTAGAGAGCCAGCGGTTCAGAATGTAGTTAGTCAATGTAAAAAAATAAATATATGCCAGCAACGTATATGTTCTTCTTATTTTGAATTCTTATATGAACAATGTAAATTCATAAAGAAAAAGTGGTGGGTTTTACAAGGCGGAACATTGTTTATATTATGGATTTTATTAAATGATTTGGAAAGTATGAAAAGCATAGGGAGGATTATGGGAGCTTTTTCAGTACTATTTTCTATTCTTATTATTCCAGAAATTTGGAAAAACCGAAGATTTTCAGCCTTTGAAATAGAGAAGGCGTCCTACTATTCTTTAAGACAGATATGCGCAGCAAGATTATTGTTGTTTGCGATTGTGGATATGATGATGGTTACTGTATTTTTTATACTTGTATTTGCTACCATACAAATTCCATTAAGCAGTATTGCTATCAATTTTCTGATACCCTTTAATATTTCAAGTGGAGTTTGCTTCCACTTGTTATGTAAAAAAGGGTTTGATATGGAATATGTTTCAGTATGTTTAAGTATGGCATTTGTTATTGTATGGTCTATGATTGTTGCGAATGATGTTATCTATTATGCAATTGTAGAACCGCTTTGGTTGGTTCTGATTCTGATATCCTTTGGATATCTGGTCTTTTGTGTACGAAAATCGCAGCAAGATTATGAATTGGTTTGGGAGGATCGAACGAATGGGATTAGAATTTGATAAAGTGTCAAAAGAGTTTTCGTCTTTTCGTGCAGTAGATTGCGTAAATTATACTATGAAGAAAGGGGTATATGGTCTTTTAGGAGTCAATGGGGCGGGAAAAACAACCCTGATGAGAATGTTATGTACTATCATTAGGCCAACAGAAGGAAAAATTAGATGGAATGGAAAGGATATTTTTGAATTAGGAGAGACATACCGAGGAATATTAGGTTATCTTCCGCAGGAATTTGGATATTATCCGGATATGAGTATTTATGATTATTTGATGTATATTGCGTCTATTAAAGGGATACGCCAAAGTGTCGCAAAACAGAGAATCGATCAGCTATTACGGCAAGTTGCATTGTCTAAATATAAGAAACGAAGAATGAGGACTTTATCTGGTGGAATGATAAGACGTGTGGGAATTGCACAGGCTATGCTGAATAATCCCAAAATATTAGTGCTTGATGAGCCAACGGCAGGGCTTGATCCAAACGAAAGAGTGCGCTTCCGAAATTTAATAAGTGAATTATCAGAAAACCGTCTGGTATTACTTTCAACACATATTGTTTCAGATGTGGAGTTTATAGCAAATGAAATCATTTTAATGAAAGGCGGGAAATTCTTTTATACGGGGAGTACGGAAGATTTGGTCCGATCTATGGATGAATCTGTTTTCCAGTGCGTAGTTCCAAAGAATGAAGTTAATTGGTATTTACAGAATTATCTGGTAGGGAATATAAAAACTATTCCGGAGGGAGCAGAATTGCGTATTATTTCTAAAACAGCACCTGTAAGAAATGCAATAAGGCAGGATGCTACCCTTGAAGATGCATTTCTTTTATATTTTGGAGAGAAAGCAGGTGAAGATTATGATGATGAAATATGAATTAAAAAAGTTTTTTCACAAGAAAATCAATAAAATTATCCTTATCGTTATGGTTTTTCTTGCTAGTATTATTAGTTGCCTGGCTGTCGGTAGTATGCGTTATCGGGATGCAGAAGGAAAACTTTATACCGGTATTACAGCGGGACGTAGGCTTGCTGCTGATAGAAATAAGTGGAAAGGTAAATTGACGGTAGAAAAAATCAAAGAGGTCGTAGAGAACCGGAAAACCCTAGAACAAATTTATCCCGAAGATATACCGGATGCGGAGTATGGGAAAACGGCGCAGTCGTATGATGATATTTTATCTTTTATAATTTATGTTATTACACCAGATTCTGGTTATGATCAAAATGTGTTATATCGTCTGTCTGATGAGGAGTTAGAGAACTTTTATTCAACGTATGAGGAAAATATCCAAAAAATGGTTCAGTCTTACGGAAAAAGCTCAAAGCAGCAAGAGTTCTTGAAAAGAAAGTACGAAGAGATAGAAATGCCGCTTGATTATGCGGCAAAAGATTCTTGGGATACAATGGCTATGTATGCTCAGACATATGGAATCATACTTGCAGTTGTAATTGGTTTTTTGGCTGCGGGCATATTTGCCGATGAATTTCGTACCAAAGCCGAAGCTGTGTTTTTTTCTACAAAATACGGGAGATCTAAAGCAACTAGGAATAAACTTTTGACAGGTATTGTTATGACAACAGTTGTTTATTGGACTGGAATGGGAATACTGTCAATTGTTTCCTTTGGGGTTATGGGTACAAGTGGGTTCTTGACACCTTATCAGATAGATCAGCCGTATAGCATTTATAGTATGACATATGGTGAGTATTACTTTTTAATATTACTGTGTGGATATATTGCTAGTTTGTTTTCAGCGGCGATAACAATGCTGGTAACTGTAAAAATGCATTCGGCAAATTTGGCAATTTGTATTCCTTTCTTTTTATATTGTATGATGCCGTTTATAGGGCGTGCTGTACCGGTTTTTGAAACATTTTTTAATATCATGCCAAGCGTATTTATGAATATTATAGAGTATGCAAAAGTACCGATCATTTTTCAAATAGGACCTATTGTTGTTCGACAAATACCGTTTGTCATGTCTATTTATGGCATTCTGGCTATTATATTGCTGCCACTTGTGTACAAAAACTTTTCCAAATATGGAATACAAAAATTTTGAGGAAAAATTTTGATTACACACTCATGCAGAATTCGGGTATTGAGGTGGCAGCTCTGAAAATTGTCTGAATATCCCTTGCGTTGTATATGGATATTGGATGCAAAAACGGAGGTGCGCAATCCGTAAGTAGTTAATGGAAATATGTGATGTATAGGGAATCAGAAATAAATGGAAGGAGGACTTGTAATGAAAGTTGTTAATGAAGTTCCAAATGGGGTAACCCCAAGAGCTGGTTGTGTATGCTCAGAAGGTTGGAAGAGCACAAGAGGATTGTGGGATCCGTTCTATAACTGCAATTGTGATTGTACAGGCCACGGAGATGCAACCTTTAACGCAAACCATCATAACGCTGATGTTGCGTAAAACTTTATGTAATATTACATAAGGGAAGGGGAGAGAAATTGAATTCTCAATTTCTCTCCCCGATTTAAGAAACAAATTTATAAGATTATATGATTCGAGGGTCAAAAGGTCATTTTAATATTAATTGTGTCAATTGTTTTAAAATTGCACAATGAAATTCAAGTGATTCCATTGGTATTTATCACTTAATTGTTTATAATTCAAAAACAATTAAAACAATTATTTGCGCTTATACCTTTTGACCCTTATATCATTATATAAAAGATAATCTGATTACTCTTAATTATAGATTAAGGAAGGAATACTATGGATAATCAAAAATACGGTATGTTATTTGAGACATCTCCGAATTCCCATTATTACTTTGATGCTGGTACTGGAAAGGTGATTACCTGCAGCACTGAGGAAAGGGATTTTATTGAAAAGGTACTGGACGGTACCCTGAGTTTGGAGAAAGCCAAGGAAATTAATACAGAATTTAAAGATTTTTTAGATGAAGAGAATTTGTTTGCTGACTATGATTGGACTTTTTCTGTACCGACTCGGGAAGAATACCAGGAATTGGTAGAAGGACATTGCAGACAAATTGTATTAGAATTAACGGAGGCGTGTAATCTTCGTTGTGAATATTGCATTTACAGTGAGCATCATCGAAATTTCCGGGGATATTCCGGCAAGTGTATGACTTTTGAGACTGCAAAGAAAAGTATTGATTTAATACTTAATGGATATAAAGACGAAGAATTTGCGTTGAGTTTTTATGGCGGTGAACCGCTTATGAATTTTCCATTATTAAAAAAATGTATTGAGTATGCGAAAAAGGCATATCCAGATGTGAAAATGTCATTTAGTTTTACAACGAATTTGACATTACTGACACAGGAAATGCTGGACTTCTTTATATCTTTGGAAAATATAGAAATCATGTGTAGTTTAGATGGACCTCAGGATATACATGATAAGTATCGTTTGGATACAAATGGAAAAGGTACTTATGACAAAGCAATACAGAATTTTAAACTATTGTTGGAAAAGTTTTATGATTTAGAAAAGAAAAGAATATTGATGATAAATTGTGTAATGGTTCCGCCTTATACAAAGGAGAAATTACATGATATATATCATTTCTTCTACGAGACACTAAAAATACCGAGAACAATCATATGCAATTATTCTTATGTGGATCTCGGAGATATGAAGATTGAAGAAACTTTAGAACCACTAGAACAGCAAAAATCTAAAATCAGTCCTTTGGAGGCAGTGGCAGCGGAAGATTTTTTGAAAAAGAAGGAAGATTCTGAGTTTTTCCGACTTATAGATTTGGAATTGTACAGAGTGGCAAATAGGGCTAGGACAGAGAAAGGGGTAATTGATTCTGGCTTTTTACATGGGAATTGTATTCCAGGAAAGAGAAGGATGTATGTAACTGTAGATGGTAATTTTAAAACATGTGAAAAAGTGGGAAATCTCCCATTTCTGGGAAACTGTGAAACGGGATTTGATTATGATAAAAGTTATAAGTTTTATATCGAAGACTATGCGAATTATTATAGGAATAAATGCAGTAACTGTTGGGCAAGAAATATGTGCAGTATCTGTTATGATAATGCAATTGCTGTTGATAGTGAAATACCCTATAAAACAGGAAAGCTTTGTAAAACATCCCGGAAACTTGTTCGAGAAATGTTTATAGATTATTATCATTTATTTGAAAAGGATAAGGAAGGTTTAGCTAAGGCAGTAGGCAACATGAAAATAAAATAGGTTGATACTGGTATAGCAGTTATATAAATATGAAGCTAAAAAAGGGAAAAAACATTATAGAAAATATAATATGGTCAATAACAGAATTATACAAATTCCAAAAAAAGTACATAGGCCTTTTTTGGTTTCAAGCTGTTATAAGCGGTATTTTACCAATTGTTTCTCTGGTATTGATACAGCAAATCATAAATATTCTCCAATACAAAACGGCTGGGATAGAGTTGCTTATCATAAAATTAGTGATTATGATTTTATTCCGGCTGTTTTGCGGAATAAGCCTTAATTATTTGAAATTGGCAATAGAGAATTTGGAACTTGAGTTTGGGGCTTATTTACAGGCAAAGATTTTAAAAAAAATAGCTATGCTGGATAGTAAGGACTTTGAAAATTCAAAAACATATGATCTGATTAACCGAACCCGTTATGATGGAAATGCCGGGATATTGGGAACCATAAAAATACTTTTTGCATTTATTTCAGTATTGATCAGTACGATTTCTTATATTGCAATTATTGCCAATTACAATATTTTTATATTTTCGGTAATAATAGTATTGCCTGTAATTCGATATTTTTACGAGCGAAAATATAATTTAGAAGAATATAATGTCAGTATCAGAAACACTGAAATGGAAAGAAAATCATCGTATATTTCATTTTTACTGACAAATTCAGAAAATTTCAAAGAGATAAAATTGTATCAACTTTTTGCATATTTTATAAAAAAATTTGAGAAAATAAAGGAAAAATACAATTTTGATTTTATCAGGCTGCATAATAAAAGAACCCGGACATATAGTATCATTAACATATTTGATAGCATAGTTGATTGTCTGGTAATGATGTACATATTAATCCAGACTTTTAATGGATATCTTCTTATTGGGGATTTCATTTTATACAATAATTCTATTGATAGTTTAAAAGAAAACATTATGTCAGTTTTTACGCAAATATCTTATATTTATAAAAATAGTGCTATGATTGAACAAATAAGATTGTTTTTTGATATACAGTCGGAAGATACTCATGAGAAAGGTATTATAATTGATAAAATTGACAAAATTGAATTGAAGAATGTGTCATACCGTTACCAGGAAAAAGAGCAGTATGTTCTTAGAAATATCAGTTTAGAACTTTGTAAAGGAGAATTTACTGTTTTGCTTGGTTATAATGGTTCAGGAAAATCTACATTGATAAAAATAATAATGGGTATATATAGTGACTATGAAGGAGAGATATATATAAATAAAATTAATCTAAAAGATATAAATTTGGAAGTATATCGAAAAAAGGTTGCAGTAATGTTTCAGAATTACATAAAGTATGAGAGTAGCATTCGAGATAATATAAGATATGGTGATAATCGCGTGGAAAATGATCGTGAACTTTATAAAATACTGGATAAAGTAACCTTGGAAGATTTTAAAGATAATATTGAACAACCGTTAGGCTATCAGTTTACTGATGGGATACAAATATCTATTGGCCAGTGGCAGAAATTGGCATTGGGTAGAACCTTGTTTAAGCCAGCGGAAGTGTATATTTTTGATGAACCCAATGCATCTCTTGACATTGCTTCGGAACAAGCCGTGCTAAATATGATATGGGAGGAAATGCGGGATAAAATTGCAATTTTGATAATTCATAGATTTAATTGCATGTTAGAAAGAGCAGATAAGATAATTGTATTAGAAAATGGAGAAATTGAGGATATAGGTATACATGAAGAACTTCTTAGGCATCATGGATTATACTATCGGTTATATATGGTACAAAAAGAAATGTCGTTATCTGATGAATGATTAAAGCACCAACATTTCGTATTAAAAATATGGTTGCTAGCTCTTTGCTTGGAATGAGGAAGCATTGCAGGGGTATTGATTCATAGAAGGGAAACCTTCTACGAATTAATACCTCTGCTTGTATGTTATAGCAATGAAAGAGTGGACCTGTTCAAAAAAGTAGAGGTTTATTTTGATGTGACAACAAATTATTTATTTAAAAATTCACATGAGGATGATCTGGAGAGAGAAATCTCATATCCGATTACACCGGAAATAAAGCAGCAGGCATGGCTGGAGAACCTGAATCTGTCAAGCGGTTGTTATCATGTATGGTAGGAAGGCCGGTTATACAGAGTGGTGAAATCCTGACAGAAACCTGTATCTTTTACCGAAATGGATATCAGAGTGAATGGTTGCAATCCTGTTACGATTCCAATAAAAAGTGATATTTTGGGAAAAAATGGAGATATTGTATTCCGTGCAATTCACAGATTAACGAAAGGCTCCCATAATAAGATTAATACAGATAAAAAAGAGTAGAATTTCTAGTAGATGATATCTACACGATAAGGCAGTGAATATATCTGGCAGGAATCTTTTGCGGTTATAGGGACAGAAGAATGTTTTAAGTATAATCGCACGATTTATACAAAAATATGCGAAAAACCGAGCGATATGAATTGATAAAACTGCAAGAATCGAGTATAATATAAATATCAAAAGGCAAGGGAGGTTTTCAGATGATCGTAACGGCTACGGAATTTAAAACCAATTTTGGTAAATATCTTGATATGTTGCGTTCTGAGGATATTTTTATTACCCGGAACGGAAAAACAGTTGCAAAAATGGTAAATCCGAATGTTTCCGCAGTGGAATCTATCAGCGGAATGCTTGCCGGGAAACTGGCAGATGACTATGATGCAAAGATGCTGAGAGAAGAGAGGCTTGCTAAATATGCGGTTGATGATTGATACTAATATTTTTCTGGATGTACTGGCAGAGAGGGAACCCTTTTTTAAGGATTCAAAGGCTGTTCTGGATCTGTGCGAGAATAAAAGGGTTCAAGGATTTCTTTCCGCATCCAGTGCAACAGATATTTTTTATCTGATTCGTCGCCAGTTGCACAGCGTTGATCTGGCTTATAAGGCGCTTGGCTCCGTTTTGGACATAGCAAAAGTGCTAACAGTGACGAACGAAGATGTGTTGAATGCTTATTTGCAGAGAGCATCTGATTTTGAAGACTGCCTGCTTGCAACCTGTGCGAAGGCTAATCAGTGTGATGCGATTGTGACGAGGAATAAAAAGGATTTTCTTTCCTTTGGGATTACATTGTTTTCTCCGGAAGAACTGCTGAATATTTATCCGTAAAAATATGCACGATTGGTAGCAGAAGAAAAGTAGAAATTTTATAATGAGTGAAAAACCCCGCGTAGGATCAGAAATGTTCTCGCAGGGTTTTCTGCATTTGATATAGTATAGAAAATTAGCAGATTTCTGTTAGAAAGTATCACACCTTGACTTTTCTTATTTTGGAAGAACTTTCTATTGAAAATAGTACTGAAAACGATAGTATGTTGTTTATATAATAAAGACAATGGAGGTTTTATGAAATGAGGATACAGGATAAATTGGTGCCATATTTGGAATATTGTGAATACAGAAAAGAACTTGATAAGAAAACGCTCAAAGCATATCGGATTGATTTACGTCAGTACTTTGCATTTATTTGTTGTGATGAGCCGGATAGAGAAAAGATAGAAGAGTATATTACTGAATTACATAAAAAATATAAGCAGAAGACGGTAAAGAGGAAAATCGCATCTTTAAAGGCCTTTTATAATTATTTGGAGGAAGAAGAGATTATATCGCGCAATCCTTTTAGGAAGATTAAAGTTAAATTTAAAGAAACCTTGACTCTTCCGAGGGTAATACCGCGAGAAGAAATAGAGATGTTATTAAATTACATGTATGATTGCCTAAAGGAGAATGGTTTAACAGGTTATAAATACAAATTGAGGGATATAGCAGTTGTGGAAGTCCTTTTTGCTACAGGCGCCAGAGAGTATGAAATATCTAACATACGAGAAGACAGTGTAAACCTAAATTCTGGTCAGATTAGAATTATATGATCTCTCGGAATTCTGATTGATCATGCCAGCGAAATTCTGGCATTGAACTTTGACAAGCAAATATTATTCGGAATAGAAAAAATGGGTACAAAAAATAGACATAGGACTGTTGCTATGCCAAAAAATGAGGTATGATATCTGTAGGATTATGCTATGTTCAAAATTAACTTTCTCAGGGTGGATTCAAACGGCAAATCCCATGCATCCAGATGCTGTAACATCAGGATGTGATAGAGGCGGCAGTACCACATCTTAGTTGAGCGGTGTCTGCCGTCTTCTAATTTAAAGTCTAATTTCTCGCGTTTGTTAGAACGCTCAGCAGAAGTCCTTGCATTGTATTCCAGCTTCCATTCCTTACTGCTCCTTGGCGGATTGTTGAATAATCTTGGAGTATCTTTCATGACCAAATGAACCGTGCGTCCGTATTTTGCATCAGAACAGGGAGTTTCGCAGGTACAGGAGATACAGCCATTTTTATGACTGATTTTAGGACATTTGAATTTCATCCTGAAAAAAGCGTGCAGGAATCCATGTGAATCATGTTTGGAAGCACAGCAAAAATGAGGAAATACCGGTAAGTCACTTTGAGAATCAACAAGCATGTACAGATCATAGCCATGATAATAACAGTCACGGGAAGAATCCCAGCCGATATCACAATCAGGCTGGGAAAAGTAGCGGTCACATTTGCAGTCAGTAATGCCATTGTCTTTGCATTTACAGATACGCTTTTTCCGTTCTCTGTGTGAAGTTACAACAGGAGTTCCATCACCGGCTAGAGCCAAAGAATCCGGATGAATAAGTCCTGTGGATACAGAATCAGCTTTCGTGCTTTTTGTTTTAGGCTTCTTAACCTTGGTTTTAAGAGGATGGATATGTGGTGACATATGGTCATCATCAGAGTTCCACAAGCGGTTTATAAAATCATAAAAAGTGCCAACCCCGGGAGTATTACCAGGTTCAAACCCACTGAGGATGGCATAAAGGGGATTGATTTTAAGCTGGGCAGCCCATTCTGTTATCGAGGTAACTTTAAAGTCAATGGAAAGCAGATAAGAACGCTGCATAGAGGAAGGAGTTCTTGGTGCAGGACCGAATTTAGAATATTTATCAGCCATAAAAGTATCGGTAAAAGATAAATCGAGATTCCAAAACCGCATCAGAGTTCGAAACACCGATGGGACGATATAACACAAGGGAAACAATAAGGAAAAGCTCACCTGCGATAAATCCAATGTTTTCAAGGGTCTGCGGAGAACTATATTTTATAATTAAGTGGGCGTTCAAAAATGGAATAAAAGAAGCCTATAGGGATATTACAGGGAAAGTCATTACCGAGGATATTGAGGCAGAACAAATATGTAACGAAGAGGAAAAATAGTTAATAAAGAGAGGTGCATATGCTATGCCAGGTATACTCGTGGTTGAAGA
>ERZ832317.3695-NODE-3695-length-15625-cov-3.304624_pt1 | contig 15625 bp, 10 predicted proteins | sample MGYA00519695_ERZ832317 | MGnify/ENA primary metagenome ERZ832317 (study PRJEB31850, sample SAMEA3708726) | human gut metagenome | biome: human gut; feature: human-associated habitat; material: faeces | place: China | collected 2014 ...
TGAGGCGTACGCGGTGCGTACGTTGATGAAATTCGGGTGCAGCTGGCGGAAAATCGGCCACAAAAGCAGGTGCATGAAAGACTCCGAGAGGACATCACCCCATAATACTTTCGAAAATTATTTTAACCTATCCCCTCTTGAAAGGCAATGGTATAATGTATGGGTTCACAAGAAAAACAGGAGGATTTTTATCATGTACATTGCAGATCTTCACATACATTCCCGTTACTCTATGGCTACCAGCAAGTTCCTCACACCGGAATACCTGGATCTGTGGGCCAGAAAAAAGGGCATCCATATCCTTGGAACAGGGGATTTTACCCATCCTTTGTGGCGGCAGGAGTTAAAAGAAAAATTAGAACCGGCAGAGCCAGGGCTTTATAAGCTGAAACCAGAATTGCGCCTTTCTGAGATTCCTTCCGGTTCCTTTGATCCCCGTTTTGTGGTCAGCGGTGAGATCAGCACCATTTATAAGAAAAACGGCCGTACACGGAAAGTGCACAGCCTGATTCTGCTTCCAGGACTTGAGGCTGCAGACCGTCTTTCAGGAGAACTGGAAAAAATTGGAAATATTCATTCTGACGGACGCCCTATTTTAGGACTGGACTGCCATGACCTGTTAGATATGACCCTTTCTGTATGCCCGGATGCCATGTACATTCCCGCTCATATCTGGACCCCTCATTTCTCTGTGTTCGGGGCATTTTCCGGCTTTAACAGTATGGAAGAATGTTTCGAGGAATTAACACCCCATATCCATGCTGTAGAAACCGGTCTTTCCTCTGATCCGCCAATGAACTGGAGCGTGCCATCTTTAAGCCGCTATCAGCTGATCTCCAACTCAGATGCCCACTCTCCTTCAAAACTGGGACGGGAAGCTACCTTGCTTAATACCGGGCTTTCTTATAAAGATATTTACAATGATATCCAGACCGGCAAAGGACTTGCCGGCACGCTGGAATTCTTCCCTCAGGAAGGAAAATATTTTATGGATGGCCACAGGAAATGCGGTGTATGCCTTTCACCGGAAGAAGCAGTCAAATTAAACGGTATCTGCCCGGTATGTGGCAAAAAGCTTACCACCGGAGTATTGCACAGGGTACAGGATCTGGCGGCACTGCCTGCACCTGACCTGTTTTCCAATACGCAGGCTGCCTCTGCAAAACCGCTGACAGACACTCCTTTTTATGTTTCCAAAGGATCCGACCAAACATCTGCCATACACCTCCCCTTTGAAAGCATTTCCCCGTTGCCGGAACTGATCGCTGCTGCAGAAGGTTTCTCTCCTTCCAGTGTAAAAGTGACCCGGATCTATGAAACACTTTTAAACGAACTTGGAAATGAATTTTTCTTATTAAGAGAAGCTGAAACATCTGATATTACGGCTGTTTCATCTGAAAATATTGCAGATGCTATTACCTGCCTGCGTCAGGGAAAAGTTCGTTGGAATCCCGGCTTTGACGGACAGTTCGGCACGATGGAGCTGGTACATCCTTTTCGCTAGTTAAATTCTAACTAATGCCACGCCATCCAGTAAAAGATTTGCTGTGCGGAACCCAAATGTGTCTTCGATCACTAACGTTTTGCCCCTTTCTTCTCTGTAATCCACGCCACATTCAAGGGTCCCGCCTGCATGACCAATACGCAGATACTGTGTATCTGCACCCTTTTTCAAAACCTGTTCCACTATACTTCCCGGCACTACTGCCGCTGCAGCTGTACACATGGCACCGGTCATTGCATAACTTGGATGGGCTTTCTGCATAGACATCATGCGGGAAAGAAGATCGATTTCTTCCTTTTTTATCATTTTTCCATCAGAAGTAATATAATCATCTGCCTCAGCTACGAAAGTCATTTTAGGGATTCCCGGTGTTTCCCATGCAGATTTCTTATAGTCACTGATCAGTCCCAGCTTAACAGCAGCAAGACCTCTTACTGTTTCCAAAAGTTCCAGCTTTTCCTCATCTGCATTTATTTCTTCAGGAAGTTCCTTTCCGCTAAGTCCCAGATCCTCTGCCTTTACAAATACAAGGGGATTAGCTGCGTCAATGATGGACACTTCTATGGATCCCATTCCAGGTATTTCCAAAACATCTACTGCTTTTCCCGTTGGAAGAAGTCCCTTTTTAAGGGTTCCAGCCGGATCTATAAATTTTAACTTTATAGGAGAAGCTGATGCCGGTACCCCTGCGATCTTAAAATCTCCCTGGTATACAACCTTGCCCCCTTCTGTCTTTACATCAGCAGCAATGACTTTATCCGTATTTGTATTAAAGATCCTGACTGTAGTCATTCCTTCCTTTGCATTTACCAGACCTTTTTCAATAGCAAATGGTCCTACTCCTGAAGAAATATTTCCGCAGTTTCCTTTGTAGCTTACTACAGGTTTGTCCACAGACACCTGGGCAAATGTATAATCTACATCTGCATCTGACCGGTCTGACTTCTTTATGATTGCTACTTTACTTGTAACAGATTGGGAACCACCTAAACCATCGATCTGTTTCTGATCCGGACTTCCCATTAAACGCAGTAATATTTTGTCCCATTCATTATGATCTTCCGGAAGATCCTCTTCCAGAAGATATACGCCTTTACTTGTTCCGCCTCTCATAAGCGTTACAGGAAGTTTCAAAATATGATCATCTTTTCCCTGCATAATTAAAATGCTCCTTATACCCAGTAATATTAAGCAGCTGGCCTTACTGCTGTTTCCGGTACCGTACCTTTTGATGATTTCATCATAGCACACCGCGATAAGGAATTGAAATTCATTATTTTCATTAAAACTATTCCTTTTATCAATAGTTTTTGATATGATAAAAAGCAGAAAAATAATACATCCCAGAAAGGAACTGGTACCCTATGGATTTTAAAGACCTGTCCTATGTAATAGCGATTGCCAAAACACAGAATATTACAAAAGCTGCCGATATGCTTTATGTGACACAGCCGACTCTCACCAAATTCCTTCAAAATCTTGAGCGGGAAATGGGACAGAAATTGTTTAAAAAATTAGGAAACCGCTTTGTTTTAACATATGCCGGGGAACGTTATGTAGCGAAAGCCACCGAAATTTTGAACCTGAAAAAAGAATTAGACCAGGAGATGGGAGACATTATACGGCAGAATGCCGGTCTTTTAAAAATTGCTTTTCCAACCATGCGTGGAACTTATATGCTTCCCTGTACACTTCCTATTTTCCGAAGTTTATATCCCCATGTACGTCTGGAGATCAGAGAAGCACATTCCAGTCTTTTAGAGGGAATGCTTTTAAATGGGGATGCTGATCTTGCATTCTTTAACCTGCCTGTAAAAAGCCCTGATATTGATTATCAGATCATCAGTCATGAAGAAGTTGTCCTTGTACTCGGCAATGACCACCCTTTAAAAAATAAAGGTATAAAAAAAGAAGGCTGCAAATATCCCTGGCTTGACCTGAAGCTTTTGGAAAATGAGCCTTTTATCCTGCAGCCACCAGATCAAAGGACCCGTCAAACGGTGGATCAATTGTTTAAATCCTGCCATATCCATCCTCAAATATGCCTTCAGACCGGTAACATTCCTGCTGCTGCGGAACTTGCCTCCCGGGGATATGGAGCCTGTTTTGTAACAGAAACCCATTTAAAACATATTCCTTTTAAGAAAAAACCTGTGCTTTTTTCTGTTGGCACCCCAAATACAACTGTTGATTTTGTTGCAGCCTTCAGAAAAGGAAGCTATCTGTCTTATCATGCTCAGGAATATATTAAGATCGTCCGGGATTTTACATAATTTTTCTAGTACGCAAAAATCCCCCTGCAGCCGCAGGGGGACAGGAATTTACATATAATTAATTTTACAGATGCGCAATAATTGCCTTCTCATATTCAATGGTTGTAGCAGTTCCGCCGATATCTGGTGTAAGAACACTTCCGTCCTCCAGTACCAGGTCTACTGCCTTGCGGATCTTGGCAGCAACATCATTCTTTCCGATATGCTCTAACAGCATACATGCGGACCATAAGAATGCAGTTGGGTTTGCAATTCCCTGTCCTGCAATATCAGGGGCACTGCCATGAACTGCCTCGAACATGGCGAAATCTTTACCCAGATTGCTGGATGGAAGAAGTCCCAGACCTCCGATGAGGCCGCTGACCAGATCAGATAAAACATCACCATACAGGTTTTCTGTTACGATAATATCAAATTTTTCCGGATGCATAACCAGCTGCATAGCCACATTGTCTACAATCTTATCATCTGCTTCAATATCCGGATATTCCTTGCTGATATCATAGAAGATATCGCGGAACATTCCATCTGCCATTTTCATGATATTTGCCTTATGAACGCAGGTCACTTTCTTACGGTTATGGCTTACTGCATAGTCGAAAGCAGCGCGGATGATACGCTCACAGCATCTTCTGGTAATGATCTTAATAGAATGAACAGTATCCTTATCGATCATCTCTTCCACACCTGCATACAGATCCTCTGTATTTTCGCGGAAGATCACGATATCTACATTTTCAAATGCAGTCTTTACAGCAGAGTTTGTCTTTGCAGGACGAATATTTGCGTAAAGATCATATTTCTTTCTTAAAGTAACATTTAAAGAACGGAAGCCCTTTCCTAAAGGAGTTGTAATAGGGGACTTTAATAAAATGTGGGTCTTTTCCATAGAAGCATAGCCCTCTTTTGGGATCAGCTCGCCATGTGCTTCATATTCTGCAGCGCCTACATTAAATACTTCGTAGTTTAAATCTGCTCCTGCAACGTCTAAAATTCTTAAAACGCTGTCTGTGATCTCTGGTCCGATTCCATCGCCTTTAAATACTGTAATCGTGTCTGCCATCTCTATCTCTCCTCCATTGCTGTGTATTCTTTATTATCACCTACATACTTGGTTGCAGGACGCATGATCCTTCCATCATAAAGCTTGTTTTCAATGTTATGGGCAACCCAGCCGACCATACGGCTGCACACGAATAATGGTGTGTAAAGATCTCTCGGGATACCTAACATTTCATAAGCAAAACCGCTGTAATAATCTACATTAGTAGGAAGTGCAACTCCCTTGCGCTCTTTCATAGTCTCTAAGGCAATACGTTCAAACCTCTGACGGAAATCAAATTCCGTCATCATCTTCTTTTCCTTTGCTACTTCCAAGCAGCGGGCCCGTAACATCTCTGCTCGTGGATCAGAAATGGTATAAACCGCATGTCCAAAACCATATACAAGACCTGAGCGGTCATATAATTCACCGTCCATCAGCTTATTAACAGCTGTTTTGATCTTCTTATCATCTACGGTATATCCGCCGGTTTCTTCCAGAACCGCATCCATCATTTCCGCAACCTTGATATTTGCACCGCCGTGTCTCGGTCCCTTCATGGAACCAATACTTCCGCAGACAGTGGAATAGATATCGGTGCCTGTAGAAGAGATCACTACATTGGTAAATGTGGAGTTGTTACCACCGCCGTGATCTGCATGAAGCATGAGAATGGTATCTAACAGTCTTGCCTCTTTATCAGAGAACTTCTGGTCTTTTCTCAATAAACTTAAGAAGTTTTCAGCAATGGAGTATTTCGGGTTTGCATAGTGGATAAATAAGCTGTCTCTGTTGTAATAATGAACTTTGCTCTGATATGCATAGCAGGCGATCGACGGAAGCTTTGCCATCAGGTTAATACCTTTTACCAGGGTTTCATATACATCCGTGTTATCCGGGTCATCATCGTAATTGTATAAAGTAAGAACTGCATCCTGAAGCTTGTTCATCAGGTTTCTGCCAGGCATACGCAACAGGTTCATTTCCACAAATTCATCCGGGATCTCATAGCAGTCAGTTAAGATATTTCGGAAATGCTCCAGTTCCGCTTTCTTTGGCAGATATCCAAAGAGAAGAAGGAAGCAGACTTCCTCATAACCAAAATGACTGTCCCCTTTACCTTTTACCAGGTCTTCTACATCATAGCCTCTGTAGTAAAGCTTTCCTGGAATAGCCTGGATGCCTCCCTCTGGAGTTTCGTCATAGCCCACAACATCTGCCACACGGGTAAGTCCTACTCTTACACCGGTGCCGTCTTCATTTCGAAGACCTTTCTTTACATTGTATTCTTTATACCATTTATTTGGAATATCCGTATAATTCTGGGATTTTCCATAAAACTGTGCAAGATAACTATCTTTCATAACCTGTTCTCCTCTCCCGGCATGTTCTCCTACTGCTGTCGCTTTTGCGTATGATCAATGTCTGTTCCGGTTATAATTAATAAGGCATCCGGCCTTAACAATGGCTCTTTCTTCCGGTGTCATATCTGCAATATAAAGATTTAACTCTTTGATTTCTGCCTTTGCATCTTTTCCGTTTCCAAGGACATATGCCTTAATGGAACTTAAATCCCCATCCAACGCTTTTCTCACTCCCGGAACGTAGATATAATCACCTACTTCAAAGTCAGGATCTGCTTCCATCTGGAATGGCAGCATGCCCCAGTTCATAACATTGGAGCGGTATCTCTTGGTTGCATATTCCTTACAGATATTTGCAAGTCCGCCGATGACTCTCTGGCAGCTGGCTGCCTGCTCTCTTGCAGAGCCGTCACCAGGCTTTACTGCATATACCATACTTCCTACTTCTGTATCTTTTACGGAAACATTTTCATTTCCAGAAATAGTCCTGATGGCTGCAAATACATTTGCAAGATCTGGTTCTAATGCCAGTTCTTTTTCTTCGCCCTCAGCTACTCTTGCTTTTTCTAATTTATCTACTTCTTTGGTCCGTCCTACATACTCCGGATCTCTTCTGGATAAGGTGAACTCTGCCAGTCCCAGTGGATTGGAACGATAGGAAGAAGTTTCACCAGATGGGATCAGTTCATCGGTAGTTGTTACCGGGTCCATGATCTTGGAGCAAACCTTTAAGAGGATATTGTCTGTTAATGGGCTCATCTCCGGCCAGTCTTTGATATTTGGACCATATACAAGGGATTTCTCCTCTTCTGCCTTACCAAAGCCCTGATATACACGGTTCTTGTAAGACTTATCATCAAAGTCATATTCCGGAATATCATTCCAGCAGTCTAACTCCCATGCAGAGGTAAGTTTTCCTCCGTTTGCTGCTGTTGCTGCAATAGAACGGGCATCCATCAGTGCTACCGCTGCCATCTGTCCGTTTCCTGGCTTGCTTCCTTCACGGTTCGGGAAGTTTCTGGTGGTGTGGCGGATACTTAAACCATTGTTGCAAGGTGTATCGCCTGCGCCAAAGCAAGGTCCGCAGAAAGCGGTACGGATGATAGCGCCTGCATCCATCAGGTCTGAAATAGCGCCTTTCTTTACCAGGTCTGAGAATACCGGCTGGGAAGAAGGATAAACAGCCAGTGAAAATTCATCACAGCCACAGTTCTTTCCACGAAGGGCATGTGCTGCTTCGATCACATTGGAATAGTTTCCGCCTGCACAGCCTGCGATAATTCCCTGCTGTACCATCAGGTCATTTCCAACTACTTTATCAAGAAGTGTGAAATGCGCTTTTCCTCCGGATACCTTTTCAGCATCCATTTCTACCATATGAAGGATATCCTTCATATTTGCCTTTAATTCGTCGATCTCAAATGCATTGCTTGGATGGAAGGGAAGGGCGATCATTGGCTTTACGGTACTTAAGTCTACATAAACACAGCCATCGTAGTAAGCCACATCTGCAGGATCCAGTTTCTTGTAATCTGCCTCTCTGTGATGCTTTGCCAGGTAATTTCTGGTATCTTCATCCGTTCTCCAGATGGAGGTTAAGCAGGTGGTCTCTGTAGTCATTACGTCTACGCCATTTCTGTAATCGGTAGTCATAGAAGCAACACCAGGTCCAACAAATTCCATTACTTTATTCTTTACATATCCATTTTTAAATACCGCACGGATGATGGCCAGCGCAATATCCTGTGGACCGGTACCAGGTTTTGGACATCCGTCTAAATAAACTGCGATCACACCCGGATAAGCTACATCATATGTATCGCGAAGCAGCTGTTTTACCAGTTCGCCGCCGCCTTCGCCGATTGCCATGGTTCCTAAAGCGCCGTAACGGGTATGGCTGTCAGATCCTAAGATCATCTTTCCGCAGCCTGCCATCATTTCTCTCATGTACTGATGAATGACTGCGATATGAGGTGGAACGTAGATGCCGCCGTATTTCTTTGCAGCGGAAAGGCCAAACATGTGGTCATCTTCGTTAATGGTTCCGCCTACTGCACAAAGTGTATTATGGCAATTAGTCAGGACGTAGGGGATCGGGAACTTTTCCATACCGGACGCTTTGGCTGTCTGGACAATTCCTACGAATGTAATATCATGGGATGCCATGCTGTCAAAACGGATCTTTAAATGTTCCATGTTATCAGCTGTATTGTGGGCGCTTAAAATAGAATAAGCAATGGTTCCCTTTTTTGCAGCTTCTTTATCTGCTTTCTTTCCTGTAAGGGCTTCTACTTTAACGCTTTCCTGTTCCGGTACGATTTCTTTTCCATTTACAAGATAAATACCACCATCATATAATGATACCATTTTTCTACCTCCTGATTTCCGCTCACAAAGGGTTTTTGTCGTTCATGTTAAAATGTACTTACCTTACTTCGCGGCTTTGTTCGTCGTTGCTTCATACTATAAACCAATTATTTTCATTTGTCCAGTCTATATATTGTAATTGCTACAGCTTTTTAGTTGTGGTTCAGAATGTAAGAAGGGGATTTTTGCTGTTAGATGGTATCGCTTTAACGTGTGACAACCAAAAAAAATCCCACTTTCTGGCTTCCAAGGGTTCACCCTTCAGAAATTCCAGAAAGCGGGATCTTTCATATATTATCTGTTTTTTATTATCTGTTTTTTCCTTAAACAGATCTTTCTTGAATTAGTTACAGTTCAGCCATCATCTTTTTGTTTCCATATTCATGAAAACAAGAATCATAGTAGGTTCACCATATGCTGATTTGGATGAACTGTAACTTTTATTATTCTTCCTTCGCAGCAGCCCTAGCTTCTACTTCGCGCTTCTGTACATCGCCAGGAGCCTGCTCGTAGCGGCTGAATTCATAGGAATAGTCTCCTAAACCACCGGTCATGGAACGAAGGTCGGTGTTGTAGCCAAACAGTTCAGACATTGGAACGTCTGCTTCGATGACCTGTTTGCCATGATGATCGGATTCCATACCTAATACGCGGCCTCTTCTGCGGTTTAAGTCACCCATGATATCGCCGGTAAAGCGGTCAGGAGCAACAACCTTTAAGGAAGCGATCGGCTCTAAGAGCACTGGATTTGCATCCATAAAGCCCTGCTTAAATGCCAGGATGGTAGCCATCTTAAATGCCATTTCTGAAGAGTCTACAGGATGGTAGGAACCATCTAACAGAGTAGCCTTTAAGCCAACAACCGGATATCCAGCCAACGGTCCCTTAAGAACGCATTCCTGCAGTCCTTTTTCTACTGCCGGGAAGTAGTTCTTCGGTACGGATCCACCGAATACCTTCTCTTCAAAGGTGTATGGTGTCTCTAAATCGCCGGATGGCTCAAATTCCATGATAACATCACCGTACTGGCCATGTCCGCCGGACTGTTTCTTATGTTTGCCCTGTACTTTTACTTTCTTTCTTAAGGTCTCACGGAAAGCAAATTTCGGTTTGGACAGAACTACGTCTACTTTGTAGCGGGTCTGCAACTTGCTGATCACAACATCTAACTGCTGATCGCCGATACCATAGATCAGGGACTGACGGTTTTCAGGATCATTCTTAACCTGTAAGGTCAGGTCTTCTTCCATCATACGTGCTAATGCGGTAGAAACCTTATCATCTTCGCCCTTATTAGCTGCCTTGTATGCCATATATGTATATGGTGTGGAGATCTGTGGTTTGTGGTAAACGATCGGAGCTGTACGAACTGCCATGGTATCGCCGGTTCCGGTTACAGTCAGTTTTGCAACTGCGCCGATATCGCCGGCCTTTAACTCAGGAACTTCGATAACTTCCTTGCCGCGCATTACATAAACTTTACCGATCTTCTCTTCTGCGTCTTTATTTACATTGTATACAACCGTATCGCCCTTTAAGGTACCAGTACAGATCTTCATCAGGGAATACTTTCCGATAAATGGATCTACGATGGTCTTAAATACTCTTGCAGAAAGGGATACGTCATCATTATATTTAGCGGTGAAACGCTCGCCTGTGGAAACGTCTACACCGATACACTCAAAGTGATTTGGTGCCGGGAAGTATTTGTCAATAACCTGAAGGAGAACCTTAAAGCCCTGGCAGTTGATTCCGGAGCCCATCATAACAGGTACGATGTCGCCTTCGATAACATGTGCTCTTAATGCACCTGAGATCTCTTCCTGTGTAAATTCTTCTCCCAGGAAATAACGTTCCATATATTCTTCACTGGTTTCTGCAACTGCCTCGATGAGGGCGTCTCTTGCGATGGTTAAGTTCTTCTGAACATAATCTGGAATCTCGCACTCAACATAATCACTGAGGTTTGTAAAGCGGCGGCCTGCCATCTTTACTACGTTTACGAAACCTACGAATTTTTCATTTTCACGGATTGGAAGCTGGAAAGGAGCGATCTTTCTTCCGAACTTTTTCTCCAGCTTTACAACCAGCTCACGATAGCTGGCGTGATCATCGTCCATATTAGTAACGAAGATCAGTCTTGGCAGATTGTACTTTTCGCACATCTCCCATGCTCTTTCTGTACCAGGCTCGATACCTGCTTTACAGTTTACAACGATAATGGCTGCATCAGCAACGCTGATGGCTTCTTCTACTTCACCTACGAAGTCAAAAAATCCGGGAGTATCCAGTAAGTTGACCTTAACCGGTCCGTTCTCTCCCTGGTATTCCAGAGGAATCAGTGTGGTGGAAATGGAAAACTGTCTCTTGATCTCTTCTTTGTCATAATCACTAATAGTGTTTCCGTCAGCAACTTTGCCCATACGCTTGGTAACACCTGTGATCAAAGCCATTGCCTCCGCAACTGTTGTCTTACCAGCGCCTCCATGCCCAAGTAATACAACGTTGCGGATTTGTTCAGTACCATATACGTTCATAAACTTCCCTCCTGTACACTTTATTTGTGCGAAACAACTGTAATATGTGCTTCGTCTTTGCCATGTGTACATTCTACTATATTTTTCTGAAATATTCAAGTTTTTTGTTAAATTCTACACAACATTTTTCCAAAACATTCCAGATATTTTGATTTAAGTCACCACATGTTCCTGTTTTTCTCATCTTTAACCGTCATTTTGCCTTAATTGCCTCTTCAAATTCGCTAAAAAAGTCCTGTTTCAACATAAAACGGTCGATCATGCCATTATTCAGATACCACTGAACATCACTTCCGTCCTGTTCTGATAACAATAAAAGACGGATCTCCGGATTCATCCGGCGGATCATTTCACATAACTCGATTCCATTCATCATGGGAAGAACTTCATCTGCAATGATCAGGCCATAAAAAGAAGGCGTTTTCTGTACCTGGTCAAGGAGGGCTGCCGGATGGGTATAAACTTCGATCTGCCCAGTCTTTTCAAATTTTTTCCCTTTATAAGCAGACATCCTGGCATCTTCTGATATAATAGCGATCCTGGATACAGATTTTAAACGTTTTCTAAGATTGCCTTCCTCTTCTGAACTACTTTTGGGGATCATAAGCAAAAAGGTCGTTCCTTCTCCCTGACGGCTTTCTACCTCAATCTTTCCCCCTACAGACGCAATGATATTTCTTACCACGGAAAGCCCCAGTCCCGTTCCCTGTCTGGAACCTTTTGTTGTATAAAATGGCTCGAAGATCTTCTTTTGCACATCTTCCGGGATCCCGCATCCTGTATCAGAAATACGCAGGCAAAGCTGGTCTGTTCCCATTTCAGCTAATTCCACTGTCAGTTCTTTTTTATCAGACTGTTCCATTGCCTGAAATGCATTTTTGCACAGATTCATCAGGATATGTTCTGCCATTCCTTGTCTTACAAGAGCATACTGAGGTGTATCAGGAATTTTTGTTTTTAATGTAATGGCTGCCGGAACCAATTGTCGTACTACTGACATGGCCTTTCTTACTTCCTGTGCAAAATCCAGCCGTTCTAACCGGATCCCTGTATCCTGTCTTGAAAATGCCAGCAGCTTTTTTGACAGATCTGATGCCTTATCTACGGAATCTGTGATCTCATGGATCATCTGCCGGTTTTCTTCTGATATGGTATCATCGTTCTCCAGAAGTTCCGAATAGATCAGGACCGGGGTCAGATAATTATTAAATTCATGTGCTATATGGCTTGCCATCATGCCAAGAGACTGTATTCTCTGGTAATGGCGGATCTCATCATTTTTCTTTGCCACCATCTCCATTCCCTGGTTTATTTCCTTAAGGTACGCTATTTCCCTGTACTGTGATATGGTACGGAACCGGTTATAAAGAATGTATACCGTTGCCGTGATCAGCAGCACCATATATAAAACAGCGATCCCCACCAGGATCTCCATCATAGTATCTAAAGGTTGGGAAAGCTCTGTTAAAGGGATCGTAGAATTCACGATCCAACGTTCTCCCTGAATATAGATCGCCTGAAACGCAGCCACTCTTTTTACTGCTTTTAGTTCCGGATCATCCCATATATAAGTATGGATCAGGCCTGCGCCCTTATCTTCTTTATTTTGTCTTTCCAGCCATTGTTTCAGATCATCCAGATCCAACTGTGTATACATTTTTTGCCGGTCTTCTAATGCCTCCAGACCAATCTGGCTTTTTACATGATGCATGATAATATAGGTATCCTGGTCCTTAACAATAGAGTATCCGCCCTTTCCGATCTTTACAGGCTCTACGATCTGACGGTACAGCTGTTCCAGATCCATAGAAAGAACAAGATCATAAACAGCTCCATTTGCTTCAACCTGCTTTTCTATGTACATTTCATACCAGCCTGTTTCTTCTGATATCTTTTTTCCCGTGATCTGTGCATTCGTGGCATGTCCCGCCGGAGTATGTTCTGCCTCAGCAGCTTCGTAAAAAGGCTCTGTACCTGCTTTATAAAGGATCTGCCTGCCATCAGGACATATCAGACGGATCCAGTTATACAATTTCTCATTTTTATCCAGAAAATAGGATATTTTCCGGTCCATCTGCATTTTTTCCCCTGAAAGCCCATTTTCTGATGAGTAAAAAAGGTCGATCTGCTCCAGCTGTTCATTAAGGAACATGTCAAGATTATTTCCTATGATCCCGGCTATGGTAAGCAGCTGGCTTTCCTCTGTATGGATTACCTGCTCTTTATAACGCTTATAAAATTCTGCACAGGATAATGCCATAACCAGTGACAGAAACACTACCAGAAAAACAGCGCCTATTGCTGCCTGTCTTTTTCCTTTTGTTTCCTTGATCCATTTCATTTTTTATCAGACCTCCAGCATATATCCGATTCCCCGTATTGTTTTTAAATATTTAGGTTCTTTTGGATTTTCCTCGATCTTGCTTCTGATCCGCTTAATATAAACCGTGATCGTATTATCATCTACCACTGCCTCATTCCACACCTGGCTGTAAAGCTGTGCCTTTGTGAATACCTGTCCCGGATGCTCTAACAGAAAGCGGAATAGCGCCTGTTCCCTTGCTGTAAAATTCAGGGAGACTCCGTTTTTTAAACACTCCATTTTCAAAGTGTCCACAGCAAAGGGACCTTTATGGATCCTTGCTTCCGATGCCTGACTGTATATCTGGTTTCTCCGGATCAATGCTTTTGCTGTCTGTATCAGCACAGAAGTATGAAATGGTTTTGTCAGATAACTGTCTGCCCCGAATCCCAGCCCCAGCACCTGGTCCATCTCATCTGACTTTCCAGAAAGCATCATCACCGGTGTATGATCTCCCCAAGCCCGCATAGTCTGTAATACCTGATAGCCGCTGACATTTTCCATCATCACATCCAGGATCACCAGATCGAAATGTTTCTGTTTTAGTAAATCTAACGCTGTACTGCCATCAGCTGCTTCTGTTACATGCATTCCTTCCCTGGTCAAAGCCGTCCGTACAGCCAGACGGATTGCTCTTTCATCATCTACCATCAATATCTCTTCCGTATTCATGTTCATTTCCCCATTCTATTTTTTGCTCTTTCAAGCGCATTTGTACCTATAAAAGAGTATAGCAAATATATAAAAATAAGACCATAACCGGCTGGCTTTTTCTCACAGCCGGTTATGGTCTTTTGTGTTCTTACTATGCTTTTATGGTCTTACTGTCTCTTATAAACTTATGATCCCTAAAATTACTCCCAGTACTAACATGATCAGGCTTACCACATAATAGGGCGGAATGCTGAATTTCATATGATCCTTTAATTCTGTTCCTGTCAATCCGATAGCCAGATAAGTAGCCGGGACAAGGGGACTTACCATTAGCGCCAGATTCTTTCCGATCAGCATGGTAAGTGCTGTGTTCAGGGATGCAACCCCGTATGTTTCGCCAACCTGCATGACCAGAGGCATGATGCCGTAAAAATATGCATCGGTTCCCACACAAAGGCCAAAAGGAAGGGCAAGGATACCAAAAATAATGTGGATGTATTTTCCCATAGCTGCAGGAATGACCGCCATGATCGCATTTGCCATTGCTTCCAGCATTCCTGTTCCATCAAAAATACCTACCATAGCGCCTGCCGCAAACAAGGTTGCTGAAATGATCAGTGCTGCCGGAGCATGCTTCTTTACCAGTTTATCCTGGATCTTCTGATCCGGGTAGTTTACTGCCAGTAAAACACAAAGTCCTAACATAAAGATCACATAGGATTTTCCTACACCAGTTGATAATGCTGCGATCACAGCAACCGTAAGAAGGAAATTAAAGATCAGATATCCTCTGGATTTTTTCAGTGCTTCTGTTTCTGCCTTTTCTTTTTCATTTGTCTCAACGTACTTCATAACAAGCGTATTTGTTTCTTCATCATACGTACTGCTTTGATAATTCAAATTTGCATAATCAAAAAGCATAGGTTCTGTCACTTCCTGTTCCCTGTAATAGTTATTATCAGTCAAAACCTCACTTTCTTCATTTTTATAACTGCTGCTTTTCTTACTTTTCTCAGGCCTGTCAAAACAGTTAACAAGAAGCAGCATGAGGGCTGCTGTTAAAATAATCTTTACAATATCTTTCTTCACTAATACAGCCTCCTGAAGCATATCGTTCTGTCCTTCCAGTGTTCACTGTAGTTGACAATTTTTACAACATCACCGGTGCGCGGTGCATGGATCATTTTCCCTTCTCCGATATATATTGAAACATGTGAAGGTGTTGTACCGCCCTTGTTTCTTGCAAACAGGATTATATCACCCGGCCTGAGCTCCGACTGACTTATCTCGATACCTGCAACAACCAGTTCCTTAGTTGTCATGTTGCCAATATCTGTCCCCGCCTGATAATACGACCAGCATACAAAGCTCGAACAGTCAAACGTGCTTAACTGCGGGTTTTTTATTTCGTTCATTGAGTGTCCGGCACCCCAGACGTATTTACACCCTATTTTCTCTTTTGCCTTTTCTACGACCTTATTTCCGCTTGAAAGCTTCTGCTGATTATAACTTTCAACCGTCA
>ERZ832317.3703-NODE-3703-length-15582-cov-3.338700_pt1 | contig 15582 bp, 15 predicted proteins | sample MGYA00519695_ERZ832317 | MGnify/ENA primary metagenome ERZ832317 (study PRJEB31850, sample SAMEA3708726) | human gut metagenome | biome: human gut; feature: human-associated habitat; material: faeces | place: China | collected 2014 ...
TGCCCCGGCTCATGCCGCCCGCGCGAAAGGGAAGCGCCACAGCCAGCCCCTCCGGCAGATTCTGCACGCCGATGCCCAGCGCCAGCACCGCCGCCCCGGCGAAGCCGCCCTCAACGCCCGCCAGCGCGAACGCCAGACCGACGGCCATGCCCTCCGGAATGTTGTGCAGCGTGATGGCGGCGTACATCATCAGCCGCCGCTTTGCGCTCGCCGAAACGCCTTGCAGCCGCTGCGTTCTGCCCAGAAACGCATCCCCCCCGGCGATCATCGCCGCTCCGAGCGCAAAGCCGAGCGTCACCGTCAGCCAGCCGCCCGCCTCTTGCCGCATCGCGGGCAGCAGCATGCTGAAAACCGCCGCCGCGCTCATCACGCCCGCCGCAAAGCCCATGCAGGGGCCGTCTTCCTTCTGATTTTTGAGCAAAAAGACGAGCGCCGCGCCCGTTATCGTCATCAGGAACGGAAAAAGCGTGCCGACGCCCGCCCAGAAAACTGCTTTCATCGGAATTCACCTCTCTGCCATGCTATGCGCAGGGCGGAAAAAGCGTGCCGCTCCACGGGCTGAGCCCGTTTTCACCTCCGCCGCAGTCGGCAGGATGCCCAAGTTCCGCTCGTGCGAGCGCACACCGCGCGGCTTATCGCTTAGACGGAAAAGAACCCGCCCCAAGAGCTCCCTCCTTGAGGGAGCTGGCACGGCGCAGCCGTGACTGAAGGAGTCAAGCAGCCGCGCGCCCGTTATCGGAATTTGTGCAAAATCTCGAATTTTCTCATTTCCTGATATATCCAAAAATCCCCCGGCCGAAACCGGGGGACAAAGGCATGATTATTTCACATGGCAGCTCTCGCCGCCTCCGCAGCCGGAGCAGCCGCCCGGACAGCCGGAGCAGCCGCCGTTCTTTCGATCGCGAATGAAACTGCGGCCGAGAAAGAACAGGATGACCGCCAGAACAATCAAAACGATAATCGTTGCCATGGAATGTTCTCCTTTCCTGAAAACGGGGCGCGGTTATTTGGCGCTGTACTTGACCTCCAGATCGCCGCTCTCCCGATACGGGCGAACCAGCAGATAGATCAGTACGCCGAGCACGATCACAGCCGCCACGGTGTCAAGGCCGAAAGCGGTCTCGCCGCAGAACAGCCCGCCGAGCTGATAGACGATCAGGCTGACGGCGTAGGCAAAGCCGCACTCCCAGCCGATGGCCGCCCACGTCCACTTGGCGTTGTTCATCTCGCGCTTGATGGCGCCGATGGCCGCAAAGCAGGGCGCGCAGAGCAGGTTGAAGATCAGGAAGCTGTAAGCGGAGAGCTGCGTGAACTGCGCCGCGATGTTGACCAGACCGGCGAAATCGCCCGCATCAACCATCTCCAGCGCGTCGCCCGCAACCGCGAACAGGGTGCCGAACGTGCCGACGACTTCCTCCTTCGCGACCAGACCGAGCAGGGTCGCGACCGTCGCCTGCCAGTTGCCAAAACCGAGGGGCTTGAAGATGAAGCAGACCGCGTTGCCGATGTTCGCAAGGATGGAAGCGTCCATATCCTCCACCATGCCGAACACGCCATCCACAAAGCCGAAGGAGCTGGTGAACCAGACGAACACGGAGGACAGGGTGATGATCGTGCCGGCCTTCTTGATGAAGCTCCAGCCGCGCTCCCACGTGCCGCGCAGCACGTTCTTCACGGTCGGCAGATGATACGCCGGGAGCTCCATGACGAACGGGGCGGGCTCGCCCGCGAAGGGTTTGGTCTTCTTGAGGATGATGCCGGAGATGACGATGGCCGCAATGCCGATGAAGTAGGCGCTCGGCGCGACCCACCACGCGCCGCCGAAGATCGCGCCCGCCATCAGGGCGACGATCGGCATTTTCGCGCCGCAGGGAATGAAGGTCGTGGTCATGATCGTCATGCGGCGGTCACGCTCCTGCTCGATGGTGCGGGAGGCCATGATGCCGGGCACGCCGCAGCCCGTGCCGACCAGCATCGGGATGAAGCTCTTGCCGGAGAGACCGAAGCGGCGGAAGATGCGGTCCATGATGAACGCGATGCGCGCCATATAGCCGCAATCCTCCAGGATGCACAGCAGCAGGAACAGCACGAGCATCTGCGGCACGAAGCCGAGCACCGCGCCGACACCGCTGATGACGCCGTCCACAATCAGGCCGGTGAGCCAGTCGGCGCAGCCGATGCCCTCAAAGAAGCTCTGCGCCGCCGGAACGATCCACTCGCCGACGAAAACGTCGTTCGTCCAATCGGTCAGCGCGCTGCCGACGGTGGAAATGGCGATGTAATACACCAGCGTCATCACCGCGGCAAAGATCGGCAGGCCGAGGATTCGGTTGGTCAGCACGCGGTCGATCTTGTCGCTGGTGGTCATGCCGCGGCTGCTCTTCTTCACGCAGCCGTCGATGATGGAGGCGATATAGGTGTAGCGCGCGGCGGTGATGATGGATTGGCTGTCGTCGTCCATCTCGGCCTCGCAGGCCTTGATGTCGTTTTCAATGTGCGCGAGCTTATCCTTCGGGATGTTCAGCTTCTCGATGATGCGTTCGTCGCGCTCGAAGATCTTGACGGCGAACCAGCGCTGCCGCTCTTCCGGCATGTCGTGCAGCACGACCTCCTCGATGTGCGCCAGCGCATGCTCGATGCTGCCCGCAAAGCGATGCTGCGGGATGGTCTTCTTGCCGCTGCGCGCCAGCTGCACTGCGCGCTGCGCCGCCTCCATCACGCCATCGCCCTTGAGCGCGGAAATCTCGACCACCGGCACGCCGAGGTGGTTGGAGAGCTTCGCCGCGTCGATGCGGTCGCCGTTCTTGCGGACGACGTCCATCATGTTCAGCGCGACGACCATCGGAATTCCCAGCTCGGCGAGCTGCGTGGTCAGATACAGGTTGCGCTCCAGATTGGTTGCGTCGATGATGTTGAGCAGCGCGTCCGGGCGCTGGTCGATCAGCACATTGCGGGCGACGACTTCCTCCATCGTGTACGGGCTGAGGGAGTAGATGCCCGGAAGGTCGGTGATGATGACGTCCTTTTCGCCCTTGAGGCGGCCTTCCTTCTTTTCAACCGTAACGCCCGGCCAGTTGCCGACGAACTGATTGGCGCCGGTCAGCGCGTTGAACAGCGTTGTCTTGCCGCAGTTCGGGTTACCGGCAAGCGCGATCTTGATCTCCATGACCATTCCTCCTCGGTTAGTTTTTTCTAACCTTTATCCTGAAATCAAGCGGGCCACCGCCCGCCGTCTGACGATCCCGCCGGGGTTTACTTGACCTCGATGAGATCGGCGTCCGCCTTGCGCAGGCTCAGCTCGTAGCCGCGAACGGTTACTTCCACCGGGTCGCCCAGCGGCGCCACCTTGCGAACATAAATCTGTACGCCCTTGGTGATGCCCATGTCCATGATGCGGCGCTTGAGCGCGCCCTCGCCGCCGACCTTCACGACCGTCACGGTCGAGCCAATTCCGGCTTCTTTCAGTGTCATCGTTTATCCTCCTCCTGTATGCTCGGATTCCGCCCCGATGGAACTCAGACCAGAATCTTGATCGCCAATTCGCGGCTGAGGGCCACGCGCGCATCCTTCACCTGCACGATCAGGTTGCCGCCAATATCGGAAACCACGCGAACCGTTTCGCCCTCAACAAAGCCGAGGTTTTCAAGATGCGTGCGCACCTTGTCGCTGCCCCCAATGCGGAGAATCGGTCGGCTTTCGCCGACGCCCACCATCGTAAGCGGCATATGCATCCTCCCTTTCAGCTTGTCCTTTCGTTTGTTTGCATGAACAAATTAGCTTTATCTAACGGAAATATATTAGCATCGCCTAACGGTTTTGTCAATGGCTCGCGCGCAGAAAAAAAGGCCCAAATTTTTTTGATTCGCGTTGTTTGATTTTTGGAATTATGTTATAATGGAGCTGGTATAATTGCGCCCGTGCGTCCCGCGCGGTCGGCGCGTGGAGGTGATTTTGACTATGGCCGTATCCGAAGCCATCGAAAACTATCTGGAAACAATCTACATTCTCTCTGAGCAGCAAAACGAGGTTCACGCCATTGATATCTGCTCTTACCTCTCCTATTCCCGCCCGACGGTCTCCATCGTCCTGCGCCAGATGCGCGAGAGCGGGCTGGTCACCGTCGATGAGGATAACCACGTCCACCTGACCGAGGAAGGCCGCGCCATCGCGACCCACATCTACGAGCGCCACACCATCCTCAGCCAGCTGCTCATGCGCCTGGGCGTCACGAAGGAAACCGCCCTGCACGATGCATGCAAGATCGAGCACGACCTGAGCGACGAAACCTTCGACGCAATCAAGCGGCACTTTCAAGCGCATCAGGAAACGAAACGATAACCAAAAACGGGCTGCACATCTGCAACCCGTTTTTCTGTCTCTTTTCAGGGGATTCGGGAACGCGCTCAGTCGTCCGCCGAAACGACCGCCTCGGCCTTCGGCTGGATATCTCCCGCCTCGGTCAGCGCGATTCTCGTCAGCGCCGGGCCGACCAGCTCGTAGATCAGCACGCCGAACAGAACGATATTGCGCACCATCGCGCCGTCCGCGCCCAGCGTCTGCGCCACCGTGACGGACATGCCCAGCGCCACGCCGGCCTGCGGCAGCAGCGTGATGCCCAGCCACTTCTGCACCTTCGGCGGGCACTTCATAAACCTCGCGCTGATGCTCGCGCCCGCCCACTTGCCAAACGAACGCGCGAGGATATACGCCGCGCCGATCAGCACCACGGAGGCGCTGCTGAACACGTTCAATTCCAGCTCCGCGCCGCTGAGCACGAAGAACAGGATATACAGCGGCGCCGTCCAGCGGTCGGTCTTATCCATGATCTCCGCCGAGAAATCGCACACGTTGCAGAACACCGTGCCCAGCATCATGCACACCAGCAGGCTGGAGAAGCCGATCTTCACGCCGCCGACCTCAAACTCCATCATCGAAAGCGCCACCGTCAGGATGACGAACGTGATGGACAGCGACAGCCGCTTGCTGTTGGATTTGAAATATTTCTCCGCGGCGGAGAAGATGCTGCCCATCACAAAGCCCAGCAGGATGGAGAGCACGATTTCCAGCAGCGGCTCAACGAGGATGCTCGTCATGTCGTAATGGCCGAAGTTGATCGCCTTGGCCACGCCGAAGCTGATCGCGAACACGATCAGACCCACCGCGTCATCCAGCGCGACGATCGGCAGCAGCAGATCGGTCAATTCGCCCTTCGCCTTGTACTGGCGGACGACCATCAGCGTCGCCGCCGGAGCGGTCGCCGTCGCAATCGCGCCCAGCACAATCGCGTCCGCCAGGGACATCGAATCGCCGAGCACGAAGAAATGCAGCCCGATGAGCACCAAATCGACCATCAGCGTCGCCATCAGCGCCTGAAAAATGCCGATCACCGTCGCCTGCTTGCCGGTGTGGCGAAGCTGGGACAGGCGGAACTCGTTGCCGATGGCAAAGGCGATAAAGCCGAGCGCCACGTCGTTAAACAGGCTCAGCGCTTTCACGTCGCCGTTCGTCGGGAAGCCCAGACCCTGTACGCCGAGCTTGCCCAGGCAGTACGGGCCGATCAAAACACCCGCAATCAGGTAGCCCGTCACAGCCGGCAGCTTGAGCGGCTTGACAAAGCGGGAAACCAGCAGACCGGCGCAGAGCGCGATCGCAATGCTAAGCAGCGTTTCCATAACGATTACCTCACTTTTTCCTTTGTTCCGATGCACTATTATATCACTGACCCACGCGCAAAAACAGGTAAAAAAGCGCCTGACTTTTGCGGTTTTTTCTGTTCTTTTTTTATACCTTTTTCGCCGCAAATCCCCCGTGCTGTTTCCAGACGTCAAAAAAGAACGCCCCTTTTTCAAGAGACGTTCTGAATCTGCGTAGAAAAATTACTGCGCAACCGGGTACACGCTGCAGCGGGTCTTCTTCTTGCCCATGCGCTCGAAACGGACGACGCCGTCCACCAGAGCGAACAGGGTATCGTCGCCGCCGATGCCGCAGTTGGTGCCGGGATGAATGTGGGTGCCGCGCTGACGGTACAGGATGTTGCCCGCCAGGACGAACTGGCCGTCCGCACGCTTCGCGCCGAGGCGCTTAGACTCGCTGTCGCGGCCGTTGTGGGAAGAACCGGTGCCCTTCTTATGAGCGAAGAGCTGAAGATTCATCGTAAGCATCTGCTTGCCTCCATTCTTCTTGCTGTATCCGAATGAGATTCGGATAAATTTTTTGAATGTCTGTCAGTCCCGTCATGACCGTTTGGAGCACGACCTGCGCTTTTTCCATCTGCCCGGCGTCAATCGCCCGCGGCAGCTCGCACCGAAGATATCCGTCCCGCACGGCGACAACGGGTGTCACCTTCGCGACGGCTTCCAGCGCGTTCACGCCGGTCTGCGTCAGCGCGGAAACCGCGCAGCAGACCAGATCGTATCCCCTTATCTTCTTGCCGCCCGCGTGGCCGCTGGCCAGAAAGCCGCGCACCGCGCCGTCGGCAGAAGTATAGACCGTGATGGTGGTCATCTCTTAGCCGATCTTGGTGATTTCCACCTTGGTATACGGCTGGCGATGGCCCTGCTTACGGCGATAGTTCTTCTTGGACTTGTACTTGTAGACGACGATCTTCTCGCCGCGGATCTGGCCGACGACCTTGCCCTCGACCTTGACGCCCTCGACAACCGGCGTGCCGATCTTCACGTCGCCGTCATTGCCCATGAGCAGAACGTCAAAAGAAACCGTGGAGTCAACCTGAGCATCGATTTTCTCGATGTAGATCACGTCGCCCTCACTGACGCGGTACTGTTTGCCACCAGTCGCAATAATCGCGTACATTATGGTGACACCTCCTCATAAATACTCGCCGGGTTTAGGTAGCCTTTCGGCGTTTACAGACCAGCCCCGAGCGGCTTGCCTTTCTATGATATCAGTTTTTCCTGCTGGTGTCAATCATTTTGACGCAATTTTCCGTCAAATTCCGCAAAAAGCGGGCTGAGCCCGCCCTCCCCTCCGCCAGAGTCCGCAAAACATCAAATTCCGGCTCACGCGGGCGATTTTGCGCAGTTTCCTATCCGTCAAAATTGGGCTGAGCCGCGCGCGCCCCTGCGGCACGCTGTCAATAGCCCGTCGCTTCTTCGTTTTTCACCAGCTTGACGATGCGGCTTGTGCCCAGCCGCGTCGCGCCCAGCTCGATGAAGCGGTATGCGTCGTCCAGCGAGGCGATGCCGCCCGCCGCCTTGATGCCCTTGCCCGGCTTCATGTGCGCCTTCATCAGCGCCACGTCGTCAAACGTCGCGCCGGCGGTCGAAAAGCCGGTCGAGGTCTTGATGAAATCCGCGTCGGATTTGGAGACGATATCGCACATGCGGATCTTCTCATCCTCGCTCAGCAGGCAGGTCTCGATAATCACCTTGAGCGTATGCCCCGCGCAGGCCGCCTTGATCGCGTTGATTTCGGCGAGCACCTCGTCGTCTCGGCCGTCCTTGAGCATGCCGATGTTGATGACCATGTCCACCTCGTCCGCGCCGTTCTTCACCGCGTCGGCGGCCTCAAACACCTTCGTCTCCGTCGTGGAATAGCCGGTCGGGAAACCGATCACCGTGCACACGCCCACCTTGTCCGCTTTATCCTGCATATACGCCTTGCAGCGCGCGACATAGCAGGCCGGGATGCACACCGTCGCCGTGTGATATTTCATCGCGTCGTCGCAGATGGCCTTGATCTGCGCCCACGTCGATTCGGGCTTGAGCAGCGTATGATCCACCATCGCGAGCATCTGGCTGAGTTCCATTTTCTTTTCCTCCTGCATGTTTTTTACAAAACGGTAAGCCCCACCGGCGCGCGGAAACAACGGCGTTTCCCGCTTCAAACCGGCGCGTCAGCGATCGTTTTCATTATTATACGGCATAAAAGGCGGAAGGGCAAGCGCACGTTTCCCCTTTCTTTTTTCCAGCGTCGGGCGTATACTGATCGTATCACGTCAAGCAGGAGGAATCCCCCATGATTATCGGCATGCGCGGCCACGATTTCGGCCGCATGGAACCCCGGGCGCTCGCCGCGGCCATCCGCGAGACCGGGTTTGAAGCCACGCAGTTGGCCTTTACCAAGGCGTTTCCCGCCCCCGCCGAGCAATACATGACCCGCGAGGCGCTCCGCGACATCCGCGATGCGTTCGCCGGGCTTGCCCTGCCCGTCATGGGCTGCTACGTCAGCGCGAGCGACCGCAACCCCGACACGTTGGCCGAAGCGAAGGCGCGTTTCAAGCGCGCCCTGTCCGCGAGCGTCACGCTCGGTGCGGGCTGCGTCGGCACGGAAACGACCCATTTCACCTTCCCGGAATCCGAGCGCGAGGCGGCTTACGCCCGCCTGCTGGATTTCACCCGCGAGGTCTGCGCCCACGCGGAGCAGGTCAACGCGCTGGTGGGCATTGAGCCGGTCGCGCTGCACACGCTCCATACGCCGGAGCTGACCCGCCGCCTGATTGCGGACGTGAACAGCCCGAATCTGCGCGTCATTCTCGATACGGCGAACCTCGTCACCCCCGAAAGCACCGCGCCGGAGGCACAGATGGAGATTTTGGAACGCGCGCTTTCCTGCTTTGGCGAGCGCATCTGCGCTCTGCACGTCAAGGACGGCGTGTTTGGCCGCGAGGGCAAGTGGGAAAACCGTCCGCTCGGTCAGGGCGTGATGGATTGGCCGCGCCTGCTCCCCCGCCTGCGGGCGCACAACGACGCGCTCTGCGCCCTGCGCGAGGGCGTTTTCCCCGGCATGGCCAAGGAAGAATGTCAAATGATGCACCGCTGGCTCGGCGAATAACCGGCCATCATCATCAAACGGAGCTGCGCGAACAGCCCCGTTTTTTTCGTCTCTTTCAGCAGATTTTCACTCACTCCACATGTTCAAAAAAGTCGTCCTTCTGCGTGTCCTCGCCGACCGCCGAAAACGCCAGACCGAACCGGGAATTGTCATAGGGGCCAAAATCCTCCACATGGTAATCCGTCTTCTGCTGGGAGATATGGCACGCAAACGCGCGGCAGGCCACGTCGAACGCCGTCTGGCCTTCAAACGCCGCCAGCGGCTTTCGCCAGTCCATCTTCACCGGGTTCTGCTCGTAGAGGTGGATGTAGAGCTTCTTGATCTGCCACGGCTCGCTGTGCGCCATCTTTTTCTGATAGCCCGCGTCCGCCGCGAGCGCGACAGCCGCCTGCGCCGCATCCGCCGCCGCCCGGTGCGCGCCGTGGCCGTATTCGCCGTTCACATCCTGCGTAACCACGACGTCCGGCCTGCACGCGCGGTAGGCCTCCGCCACAAAGCGATAGACGCTCTCCCGGCTCCATCCCTTCTGCGCGTACATTCCCTTGAGCGTCAACTGAAATTGATCCGGGAAATGGCCGATGATCGGGTAATGCCTCACCCCGCAGAGCCAAAGCCCGTCCAGCAGCTCCAGCCGCCGATACGGCATCGTCGGCACAAGGTAGGCCACCTGCACCGCCTTGCCCATTTCCCCCGCGTAATAGGGAATCGTGCCGCCCAGAAACAGGATTTCGTCGTCCGGGTGCGCCGCCAGCGCCAGCAGATCCGCCTTTTCAAGCGGCGCCTGCCATTGCTGCACCCAGCCCGGCGCGTCCCCCTCGCCGAGAACGCGAAGCTCCGCGATAAACAGCCGCCCTTTTCCGTCCTTCGGGCGAATCCGCACGGTTTTTGCGCCCGCGTCCACCGCCGCATACGCTGCCAAAAACGCGCCGTCCGTCTGCGCGACGGTCTGCCATGCGCCGGACGCATCCCGCGTCTGCACATCGAGCGCCGCCGCGTCGTCGTAAAACTGCACATACACGCCGCCGATGGCGTCCTCCGCCTCGATCTCCACATAGGCCGAGCCGTTCGAGGACGACGCCCAGTACGTCCGATAATCCCCGTCCGTCATGCGGTCGAGCGTCTTTTTGCCCACGCTGGAAAAAGCGCATCGGTCGGTCATCTCCTGCGCCGTCTGCGCAAAGGCCGCGGGCGCAAGCGTCAGCAGCGCCGCCAGCATCCAAATCAGTTTTCTCATGCTTTTCCTCCGTTTTTTCGCTTCACTTCCTATGATATCACAATTTTCCCGCAAAATAAAGTTTGTCCCTTGTTTCGGCTTTATCCCGATGGTATAATAGACAGGATGGCTTGGCGGCGGGACGGCCGCGCCATAACACGGAAAAAAATGGAAAGCGAGCGATTACAAGCATGGGCATCAACGCGATTGTCGGCCAGAGCGGCGGCCCCACCTGTGTCATCAATTCCAGCCTTGCGGGCGTTTTCAGCGCCTGCCGCAAGCACGGCGTACAGCATGTTTACGGCATGCGCCACGGCGTTCAGGGGCTGCTCAAGGACGACGTGGTCAACCTGACGGACGTGCTCAGCGCGCCGGGGCAGCTCACCCTGCTGCGCCACACCCCCGCTTCTTATCTGGGAAGCTGCCGCTACAAGCTGCCGGAAAGCGACCAGATGGAGGCCGTCTATCAGGAAATTTTCGACGTGCTGCGCCGCTATGATATCGGCTACTTCTTCTACATCGGCGGCAACGACAGCATGGATACCATCCTCAAACTGAGCGACTACGCCGCCAAAGTCGGCAGCGACATCCGCTTTATCGGCGTTCCCAAGACGATCGACAACGATCTGACCCACACCGACCACACGCCGGGCTACGGCTCGGCCGCCAAATACATCGGCACGACGATCAAGGAGCTGGTGCGCGATTCCACGATTTACGACCTCAAATCCGTGACCATCGTGGAAATCATGGGGCGCAACGCGGGCTGGCTGACCGCCGCCGCCGCGCTCGCGGAGGACGAGGATTGCGAGGGCGCGGCGATGATCTGCCTGCCAGAAATCCCGTTCGACCCGGATCATTTCATCGCCCGCGTGGACGCCATTCAGCAGCAGACGCCGTCGCTGGTCGTCGCCGTCTCCGAGGGCGTGCGCATCGCGGACGGGCGCTATGTCTGCGAGCTGGCGCATAACCCCGTCAATGTGGATGCGTTCGGCCACACCTATCTGAGCGGCACCGCGCATTACCTCGCCAGCCTCGTCGCCGCCAAGCTGCACAGCAAGACCCGCGCCGTCGAGCTCTCCACCCTCCAGCGCTGCGCCGCGCACGTCGCCAGCGAAACGGACGTTTCCGAGGCGTTTGGCGTCGGCGCTTTCGCGGTGGACGCCGCGTTCTCAGGCAAGACCGGCATGATGGCCGCGCTCAAGCGCGTGAGTGACGCGCCGTATGCCTGCGGCTTTGAGCTGCATGACATTCACGACATCGCCAATCTGGAAAAGAAGATTCCGCTGGACTGGATCGACGCAGAACACTATCGCCTGCGCGAGCCCTTCTTCGCCTACGCCCGCCCGCTGATCGCCGAGGAGGTCAAGCCGGAGTATCAAAAGGGATTGCCGAGGCACCTGAGACTGAAACGCTGAACCTAAAAGCCGCTCGATTCCGCTCCGCATGGCCGATATTTTTCGGCATGCGAGCCGGATCGACGGCTTTTTTCGAAAAAAGGCAAAAAAACGAAAAAAAATGAAAAAAAGGGGTTGCATTTTCCAAAGAGCCGTGATATACTATCTAACGTTCCGAGCGAACAAGTGAATACGACACGGGGCATTAGCACAGTTGGTAGCGCGCTACATTCGCATTGTAGAGGTCAGCGGTTCGAATCCGCTATGCTCCACCAAGCCTAAGAAATCCGAACTTCATCCCAGTTGGGGATGGGTTCGGGTTTCTTCTTTTTATCAGAGAAATTGAACATACACAATAAAAAACGGCATTACAGGAAAAAACAGGCTTCAGGAATCAAGCAAGCCTTTCCCAAAATCGCAAGAAAAAACAAGTATATAGGCTGGTATTCGGGCGAGTTCATGCTAAAATATCTGCATGGGCAAAGGAGGCGCGAACCGCCGTTCATCCCGCCCTGACAGTCAAATCCGCTTTTTCCCCACGTCTATGATTATGCAAGGAGAACATACCGATGGAAAACAACCGCGAATTGAACGAGATGATTTTCCAGAACTACGGCGAACTTTATGACGCTATGCTCAACTATCTCAAGGAGAATTGCCTCGTCACGCATTTTCCCATCCAAGGCGACAGATACGACGAACAATCAAACAAGCTGCTTCTTGTCGGTCGTTCCCTCAACGGTTGGGGATGCGAAGGCGAATACAGCGGCGCTTTTCAATACGAAAAAGCGCCTGCGCGCGACGATTATGTGGAAAAAGCATACCGTGCATTGTTTGCAAAACGCAGATATGGATTTATCGAGGAAAACCGGGTCAAACACCACTATGATACGATTGCAAGAAGTGCATTCTGGAGAACTGCGAAACTGATAAGCAGTCAAATCGTCGGTTTTTCGCCTGATGAAGCGAACTGGTACGAACGAATCGCATGGGCAAACCTCTTTCCCGCAGCGCCGAGCGAGGGCGGAAATCCATCCGATCATTTGATTTCAGCGCAAAGACAGATTGCCAAGAAATTACTGAACCAAACCATCGACGTCTACAAACCAACACATATCCTTTTCGTAACCGGATGGGATTACTGGATGTACTATAGAACCGATCACAAAAAGGGGGATCATTTCCAATGTATGCTTGACGGTATTCCCGAAGCCGAAATAAAAGCCATCGCTGACATAAAGAAAGCCGTTATCTGGGGCGGTCTATGCCGGGACGCAAAAATCGTCATTGCAAACAGGCCGGAACGAAAAGCTGAAACGGAATATGTCAAGAGCGTCCTACGGGCTTTTCAGGATATCTGACACGTCGCGCGCCCGCGTTTTGCGTGGAATTTGCTTTTTGCTTCAATATTGTGCAGCAAAAAACCTTCCCCCGCCGAGGAGGGAAGGTCACCTGTCCGCTTACTTCGCCAGCGCGAAGGCCGCCGCGCCGGAACCGGCGATGCGTCCCCACGTGAACGCATTGGAGATGGTGAAGCCCATGTAGGCGCTGCTGGCCGTGGCCTCGCCCGCCGTGTACAGGCCGGGGATCACCGCGCCGTCCGCACGGATGACTTCGGCGTTTTCATTGCGGGCAATGCCGCCGTAGGTGATGATTTCGCACGGAGTCACGCGAACCGCGCAATACGGCGCGTTGAGCTTCGCCAGCTTGAGGCGGCCAAACTCCGGGTCGTGCCCCGCGTCGCAGTAGGCGTTGTAGTTGGTCAGGGTTTCGCTCAGCGCCGCCGCGTCGAGCCCCATCTTCTCGGCCAGCTCTTCAAAGGTGTCGGCGACGACGAACTCCATATCGAGGCCGCGCTTCACGCCCTTCTCATCCAGAGAGGCCTGATCGCTGATCGCCCAGACGTAGCCCAGACCATCCCTGTGCATCTGGTCGAACACCGGGCCGTTGAGCTTCTGGGTCATGTAGCCGCTGTCCTTTTCATCGACGAAGCGCTTGCCGTTCGCGCCGACGAGCACGGTGTTGTCGCGGCTGATGAAGCTGGAAACGTTCGCCGTGGCAGACGTGCCGTCATGCTCGGCCATGATTTCGTAATCCTTGAGCACGCACATCATGTCGCCGGTGTGGGTCAGCGCCGCACCGACGTTGCTGGCCATCATAATGCCCTCGCCCGTCGAGCCGGGGAAGCCGATGCCCATCGTGCCCGCCTTCTCCGGGTCAAGGCGCACGGTCAGCTCCGGGTTATACGCATAGCCGCCGGTCGTGATGACCACGCTGTCCGCGTAGATCAGCAGGGTATCCGCGCCGCGAACGGCCTTCACGCCCTTCACGGAGCCATCCTCGTTCATCAGGATCTCCGTGCCCTCGGTCTCAAGCAGCAGCTCAACGCCGGTGCCTGCCAGCGTATCTTCCATCGCGGTGCGCATCGCCGGACCCGCGCCGTCCACCAGATGCATCATCTGCAGCGGGCCGTAGCCGACGATCACGTTGTCGCTGAAGGGCATGCCCAGACGCTCGCCCATCCAGTCAATCGTCTCGCCGGAGCGCTCGACGGTGATCGTCGTCAGCGCCGGATCGAGGCGGTAGGAGGCGTTGCTCATCAGGTTGCCATACATCTCTTCAAAGGTGTAATGCACATCCAGCGCCTTGGTGTACTTGGTCTCATAGCCGCCGACCATGCCCTGGCTGGTCGCGGTCGTTCCGCCGATCTGCGTCAGCTTTTCGAGCAGCACGACGCTCGCGCCGTTGTCGTTGGCCTCGACCGCAGCCGCAACGCCCGCGCCGCCCGCGCCGACAACCACAACGTCCGTCGTCATTTCAATCGTCTCGCCCTCCGCCTGCTCGGCCTTCGGCGCGGCGGTCTTGAGCGCCTCGATGTCCGCGCCCGCCTCGGTCAGCGCCTGCTCGGCGGCGGCGAGGATGGCCTTGCTGGTCACGGTCGCGCCCGTCACGGTATCCACCGCGAGGCTCTGGGCAGCCACAATCGCGGCCGGGATTTTCTCAATCGCCGGGTCGCAGATTCCGGCGGTCTCCGCGTGCTCGACAACCTCAACGGCGGTGATCGCGCCGCCCTCCACGGTCACGGCGACCTTCACCGCGCCGCCGATGCCCTGACCCTCGCCGGTGTACGTTCCGGCCGCCATCTCCGCAGACGCGCCGGCGGAGAGCAGCATCATGGCGCACGCCATAATTGCGACGATTTTCTTCTTCATGGTGGTTCTCCTTTCAGTTTCCCTTCGTTCTCACAGGGCGTGACTAAACGGAATCCGAGGATTGATTTTTCTTTCCGTTTCCTGTAAACTATATACAGCGTCATTCCCATTTCCATTTTATTGTACAATCTCAAGGCGCTTGAGAGTCAAGCCCTTCTTGCAATTTTTTTGACAATCCCCCATTTTTCCGCTCTTCTTTCACCCTTCTTCCCCTCTGTACGATTCATGTCAGGAGCGTATCGCATGAAAATATCCATCAGCGCGCTTTCCATCGCCTACGGCCTCACCCCGGAAGCCCTGCGTTATTACGAGGAAAAAGGGCTGCTTTCGCCGGATCGAGCCGCATCCAGCGGCTTTCGGCGCTTTTCCATCGCGGATGTGCAGCGGCTGGGCATCATCAAAAGCCTCCAGCGGCAGGGCTTCTCGCTGGATGAGATCAAGCAGATTCTGACCAAATGCGCCCTCAGCGACCTGATTGTGATGATGGATGAAAAGCGCGCCGCGCTGCGCGAGCAGATTGCCCAGCAGAACGCCGTCTACGAGCGCATGACCAGCGGCACCGATCTGCTGCGCGACTGCCAGCGCCTGCTGATGCAGCCCCGCCTCTGCATGGGCTGCGCCGCCTATCTGGTCGATTTCGATTCGGTTCCCGCGCTGTGGACGGCTGTTCCCAAAATGCCGCTTCTCAAGGATCTGATCGACGCGCTTCCGCTGACCAACTACTGCACCACCGTTCCGCTCGCCCTGCTGAACGGCCAGAGCGCCGCCACGCGCATCGGCATCGTCGCCCCGGTGGAGTTTACGCACGTCATCCACGCGGATTTTTCGCAGATGCGCCTGAGTGCCGGGCCGCAGCCCATCCGCACGATCTTTGAACTGCGCCCGCCGGAAGAAAGCTCCCTGCAACCCATCCTCGATCTGAACCGCGAGTTTCTGCAAGCGCATCACCTCACGCCCGTCTGTGAGG
>ERZ832317.3722-NODE-3722-length-15533-cov-3.635483_pt1 | contig 15533 bp, 12 predicted proteins | sample MGYA00519695_ERZ832317 | MGnify/ENA primary metagenome ERZ832317 (study PRJEB31850, sample SAMEA3708726) | human gut metagenome | biome: human gut; feature: human-associated habitat; material: faeces | place: China | collected 2014 ...
ATCTTGAAAAAAGTTCTGTTTCTTGGGGAGGATTCGAGTAAAATGGAATCTTTAAAATTGTAGCTACAAAGGATTGAAGTGTTTGATTCTGTGAAATAATATCATATATTTGTAGAGATAGAAAGATAAGATGCGGAAGAGTTTGTATGGAAATATAATGAGTCAGCTCTCATCTTTATCTGAAAATTGCTAAGACATCAGATGCTCGGTAACTAGTGTGGATTGTTATTTATTTTTGGGTGATGCCTTAGATAAGATAGACGTTGACAATCCTTGCTTTTTATTGTATAATTTTTGCTTGGAGGATTGGGCAAAATATGAAATAACAGTAATTATGGATGAGCCACCATATTGATGTGTAAAAAGAAAAGGAGTATATCTTGAGCCTAGAAAACACAGAATACCACTCCTCCTGTTAATCAATTTTACAAATTGTAATCAACGATCAAAGTTATAAAAAGCTTATGACTAGCAAATTATAATTTTGAATAACTTTTCGTTTGAGTAATTGTGGGTGTGATTATTTGTTTTATTTTCAGGTTGATAGTTGTATTTAGGCGAGTTATATGTTATCCTTAATTTTTCGAGAAAGAAAATGAGTATTTAAGGTAGTAGCAATCTTTTAACATGAAACTGTTGTTATGAAAAGATTAATTACATTTATATTGTTTCTGGGGATAGTTTATACATCCAATTCGCAGTCTTTTGGTCGAATGGATTGGTGTAAAGCCCGCCAGGAATGGAGTACATGGTGTGGGCATGCTACTGTTGAAATGTTGTCATGTGGGATGGTTTTGCAAGAGGAATCAGCAACATTTCATGGTATTTTTCATTTAGATGGTTCATTCCATTTGAATTGTTTTAATGCGTCATATGATCCTTTTTTTAAATATTGTGTAATAGATGCAGGAGTAACCCCTTGGGAACTATTGGATATTCTTGCTTATTATAATGGAGAAAAACATTTTGCAGAAGAACGATTTCATGTTGTCGCAACTTTTGATCAAATATTTGGGACTTCAAGAAGTTCTATAACGATTAATATGAATTTGCCCACAGCCCTGTGTATTGTAAGTCTAAAACATGCCGTATTATTATTAGGATTTGATCGTGTTATTTTGAATGGAGAATACGTGATTAAATTAAGAGTGATCAATCCCGCAACAGGAACGATACAATATATGGAGCGGAACGTTGGGGATACTTCAGATTTATTAGTTGTTGCTGCAATTAATTAATATTAAATGATTTAAATATGAGTAAATACATGGTTCTAATAATATTCTTGCTATGTGGTTGCATGGATAAGAATAGAAATAGTGATTTGAATAAAGTTAGAGAAAGAATTAATCTTCCTCTGACCGAAGACGTGAATCAAATATTGGATGCGTTAGTAGAGAGATACTCAACAGTTTCTCGTTCGATGTTGCAATATGAACCGGATAAGACATTAGTGGAACTTAAAAAGTGTCGTGTAGAGATATGTCCTTATTATGAATTTGATATTCAAAAGTTTTATTCCGCTCCATCTCCTGCAAAAATTTTGGAATGTTTATCACAGCCTCAAGATAAAGCGTGTCTGTTGGGGAAGCGAACGGATGGAACAACTTTTTTACTGATGACAATAAAAGAAGGTGGCGTGTGGAAAATGGAGTCCATGATTGAGGATTGGGAGAAAGTGGTTTCTTGGCTTCCGGGGAAATTATTGAATGCGGATACGAAAGATTATAAAATGTTTACGCTTTATGCCATGACTTATTTCCTTTTTTATCGAGACGGAAAACCTGTTTATTGTGATTTAACGGGAAAGGAATATACGCCGGATAAAGCTTGCGAAGAGTTGGTGAATGAAGTAAATCGAATGAATTTATATCAAGAGAAGATCGAAGAAATGAAATCGAAAACTGATACAGACTTGAAATTGTGAATATTCCGGAGGACTTGGAGTTTCAAGGGAAATTGGATGAGATCCAGGTAGTTGTCTCGGTTGAATAAAAAATAGGTGTAAATATAGCTACGAAGGAATAAAGTGTTTGATTTTATGAAATAATATCATATATTTGCAGGAGTTGAAAAATAAAATGCGGAAGAGTCCGCATGAAAATATTGTGAGTTTGTTCTAATCTTTATCTAAGAATCGCCAATTTAAGAAAGCAAGATTAGACAATAAATTCACGCTGGTTAGCGTGGATTGTTGTCTATTGGCTTTCGAGGCGTTTGGCGATGCCCTAGATAAGATAGACCATAACAATCCTCGCTTTTTTTATTGTATAATTTTTGCTTGGGGGATTGGGCAAAATTGAAATAGCGATAGTCTATGAATGAGCCGCCACATTAGTTCGATAAAAAAAGGAGTGTATCCCAAGCCTAGAAAACACAGAATACTCACTCCTCCTGTTAATCAATTTTACAAATTAATCAACGATCAAAGTTATGAAAAAAACTTATGACTGGAAAGTCTTACGCCTAAATTGTCGCTCGAAAGGCTGACTGCGAACAAGATTCGAGGGAATATATGTAACTGTAACATAATGAAAAACCGGGTGTTGCGGTAACAACTCCCGGCTCGTCCTAGATGTTGGAAGCATCTAGTAAGGTTTAATTTTAAAACACAAATTTATGAAAAAAAGCAAGAAGTATTTTGTTTTTTGGGAGCATTGTATCCGGGAAAAAGCAAAAATGCAGTGGAGACACGTTTGCCTTATGTGCGTGATTTTGCTGATGTTGCCCTTTGTTGGTAAAGCCCAGCAACAAAAAGTAACCGTTCGGGTGACCAAGGCGGGAGTGCAGGAGGTTTTTCGGCAGATTAGGGAACAGGCGGGTTTGAATTTTGTTTACGACAAGGCGCAGATGACTGCGTTCCCACCCGTGACGTTGACGATGGAAGGGGCGACGGTGGATGCCGTTTTAAAGCGAGTGTTCGAAGGAAGCCCGTTCGAGTACACTTACGAAAGTAAGTCAGTAGTGGTAAGGAAACGGGGTACCCTTCCCCAAAAAACAGATGGTGTGGTAATTCGGGGTGTCGTGTCGGACCAAGACGGCAGCACCATTCCGGGGGTATCGGTCGTGTTGAAAGGTTCCACGTTGGGCACGGCCTCGGATGCTGACGGGAAGTTCACGCTTGCCTTGCCTTCGTTGGATGGCGTGGTGCTGACATTCACGTGTATCGGGATGAAGACACGGGAAATTGCGGTAAAGGATACGAGGGCATTGAATGTAACCTTGGAGGAAGATTCCGAGACGATTCAAGAAGTGGTGGTGACCGGAATCTATTCCCGTAATAAAGAAAGTTTCACGGGATCGTTTGCTACCTACTCGAAAGAAGACTTGAAAATGATCGGGAGCCAGAACGTTATCCAGAGTCTGAAAAGCTTGGATCCTTCCATGTTGGTGCTGGAGAGTAAGCAATGGGGATCGGACCCGAACCGGATGCCGGACATTGAAATCCGGGGAAAGACGAGTGTGGTTGGTTTAAAGACGGAATTTGATAATGACCCGAATCAGCCTTTGTTTATTTTGGACGGTATCGAAACGACGCTGGAGACGATTGTTAATTTGAACATGGACCGGGTGGCTAGCGTGACGATTTTGAAAGATGCTGCTTCCACTGCTATTTACGGGTCTAAAGCGGCCAACGGGGTGATTGTCGTCGAGACGGTCCAACCGGAAGCGGGAAAATTACGTCTTTCTTATAATGGTAATTACGGGATTCAATTTGCGGATCTTTCTGCCTATAATTTGATGAATGCTTCCGAGAAGTTGGAGTTTGAACGCTTGACCGGGCTTTACGGGGATTTGGAGAGTTACTCGAATATAGCCAATACTGAAAAATATAATCGGCGGCTGGCAGAGGTAAAGCGGGGTGTTGATACTTATTGGATGAATGAACCGCTCCGTACGGTATTCAATCACAGTCACAACGTTTATATTGACGGGGGTGATGATGCCATGCGTTACGGGTTGGGATTCGGTTACAATAACTCCAATGGCGTGATGCAAGGGTCTGACCGGAATATCATCAGTGCCAATGTTGATTTGACTTATCGTCGGGAAAAGTTGTTGTTTGCCAATAAGTTTAGCATGGATGTTACTCATACGGAGCGGGAACCCGTGGCTTTTTCCGAATTTTCGAAAGCGAACCCGTATTATCGGAAGAGATTGGAAAACGGATATGTTCCCATGTGGTTGGAGGATACCGGGACGGAACAAAACAAAGGATCGTTAAAGAATCCGTTATATGCGTGGGGAATAAAAAATACGAATATCGGGAATTCTATTGCTTTGCGTGATAATTTCTCGATCGAGTGGAGGATGTATCCTTTTTTGAGGGCGACGGCGAGAGTCGGACTTACCAAGAACGTGAGCCGGGATGAGCAGTTCAAATCTCCCAAACATCCTGATTATCTGGAAACGGATAAATTGAAACAGGGTTCTTTCTCGGCTTCAACCTCGGAGGCATTCTCGTATAACGGGGATTTGAATATTGCTTTCGGTAAGTTGTTCGTGGAAAAACATCAGGTGAATGTAGTGGGAGGATGGTCTTTTAGCGAGAACAAAAATAAGCGGGATGGTTACAGTGTTGTCGGTTTCAACGATGACCTGCATATGAATCCGGCTTTTTCCACGGGTTTTACGGATGGACAGAAGCCTAATTACTCTTTGGAGCGCAGTCGTTCGACGAGTTTCTTCATGAATGTCAACTATTCTTTTATGAATCGCTACCTGATGGATTTCAACGTGCGTTCGGACGGTACTTCTAAATTCGGGGCGAATAAACGCTTCTCGACAACCTGGTCCGTGGGATTGGCTTGGAATCTTCATAACGAGGAGTTTATGAAGTCTTTAGGGCTTTTCACGAATTTCAAGATCAGGGCATCCGTGGGTAACCCCGGGAATCAGAATTTTGACGCTTACCAGGCGATGAAGATTTACAAGTATAATGTGGAACTGCAAAATATGTTCGGTTCAAGTGCGATTATTGACCAGTTTGGTAACAAGGATCTGGATTGGCAACGCACGTTGGATAAAAATATCGGGGTGGATATATCCATGCTGCGGAATCGGATCCGGGTGACGTTGGATTATTATTACAAGGATACCGATCCTCTTTTGATCAGTGTTCCGATGCCTCCGTCCGTGGGCGTGGGTTCCATTAATGCGAATGCCGGGCGGCAGCTTTCTTGGGGATGGAACGGGAGTATTTTCGGAACGGTGATTCAGAAACAGGATTTGAGTTGGACGTTGAATGCGAATTTCAGAACGTCCAAGTCCGAGTATCGGGATATTGGTGATAAATTGAACGAGTTTAATGAATTGGGAAGTGCGCAGAGCTTGGTTCGTTACTATGAAGGAGCCAGTCCCGATGATATGTGGGCCGTGCCCTCGTTGGGAATTGATCCGGCAACCGGGGCGGAAATGTTTAGAAAAAAGGATGGTTCCCAGACTTTTATCTATTCGACAGCCGATGAGGTGGTTGTGGGGTGTTCCCGTCCGGACGTGGAGGGTGTTATTGGTTCTTCCTTCTATTACAAAGGTTTTTCTGCTTCGGTAAACTTCCGGTATCGTTTAGGGGGAGAGGTGATGGCTTCGGCTTTGTATTCGAAAGTAGAGAATATTTCGGAAGAGCAAATTTATTATAATCAGGATAAGCGGGCGTTACATGATCGTTGGCAGAAACCGGGAGATAAGGCAAAGTTCAAGTCGATAAAAGATACTTCTCCGACACCGATGTCTTCCCGTTTCGTGCGGACGGAAAACACGTTCTCCGGTGAATCCATTTCCATGGGATACGAATCTTCTGCCGTGTGGATAAAGAAAATCGGGGCGGAAGGAGTTACTTTCAGGGCATATATGAATGATATTTTCCGGGTGTCTTCTTTCAAAGAGGAACGGGGAACGGATTATCCTTTTGCCCGCACGGTTTCATTTTCATTGAGTTTACGATTCTAAAAGACGAAATTATGAAATTTGCGAGTAAATTATTGAACAAGTTGAAATGCCTCACGATGATCGTGTTGGTCACCACCGTGGTGTCTTGTGACAGTTGGTTGGATTTGGGATCGGAAGACCGGATTATGGAAAATACGCTTTTCTCTTCTCAAGCCGGGTTTATGACTGCTCTGAACGGGGTGTATATTGAATTACTGAATTCCAGTTTGTATGGAGGTACGTTGTCTTACAAGACGTTTGATATTCTTGCGCAATACTATGATTGTGATAAAGATGAGCAGACGTGGCAAAAGTTATCTACTTTTGACCAAACGGCTAAAAAAGGACAAGTATCCGGGTTGTGGTCGAAGGTTTACACGTTGCTTGTCAACGTGAATACGATTATCGAGGCGTGTGACGAGAGAAAGGAGGTGCTGAATAGTGAATATTATCATGTCATCAAAGGGGAAGCTCTGGCGTTGCGGGGATTGTTGCATTTTGAAGTTTTCAGGGTGTTTGGACCGATCTATTCCGTTGATCCGGAAACGGAGTGTATGCCTTATTCGGAATCTTCTGATTTGAAAGTAAGACCTTTACTGAAGGCATCGGACGTGGCGAGATTGATGATTGATGATTTCAAGGCGGCAGAGGAGTTGTTGAAGGATTATGATCCGGTGATTAAAAAAGGTGCGCTTTGGGGGGATGAAGGTCCGGGATTACCTAATGATATGGTATATCGTTCCCTACGCTTGAATTATTATGCGGTAAAGGCGTATATCGCCCGGCTGGCGTTGTACACGGGGGATAAGGCGACCGCGCTGATGTATGCTCGGCAAGTGATCAAGGAAACGCAGGAAGATAATAACTGGTTTCCTTTTGTCACCCGTGCGGCGGCTACAACTCTTTCAAAATGGGACCGGGTGTATAAAACGGAAATCTTGTTCGGGTTGTATAATCTGAAACGGTCGGACGTGTACGAATCCACGTTTTCCAACAAATTGGGAGAGAAGGTAATTTTACGCCCGACGGATGCTAATATTGAGAGTTTGTACGAGGAGGACACGCGGGTGAATGATTGGCGTTACACGGAACAATGGATGACCTTGAAAGATCCGGACGGAAATGAAAAGAAGCATTTCGTGAAGTATATGGCCGTGGATGATACAGAGGGACCTGATGATAATAAAGTTAGTCAGGGGTACACGTATCTCATGCCTGTCATGCGGATTTCCGAGATGTATCTGATCGTGGCGGAATGTTCCAACGATGAGGCGGAAGCGTTTGACCACTTGAATCGATTGCGGGCGGCACGGGGAGTTGCCAAGGCGAACCAGGCTCTCGGGTTGATGAATCTGGTAGAGGCGGAATTCCGGAGGGAGTTTATTGGAGAAGGACAGTTGTTCTGGTTTTACAAACGGCAGAATAGGACGCAAATACCTTCAAGCAAAGATTTCAATAACATGATCACGATGGAAAAAAGTTTTTACTTGTTTGATTTGCCTCAAGACGAGAAAGATAAACGGGGTGTGGAATAACGAATTAAACGGATGAGATTATGAAACGAAGATATATAGCGATATTGATCATTAGTCTGACAACGTGGTTGTACGCTTGTGAGACAGAGATGATGGGATACGAGGGGGAGAGCGGTGTTTATTTTATGATGCAGAAACCTCCGGCCTCCGGGTATGGTGATCCGGAGCAGTATGAATACGTGGATACCACTTTAATCCCTTTCGCGATGTTCACGGCTAAAGATACCGTGTTACCGATCCGGGTGAGGATTACCGGGGACGTGGTAGATCACGACCGTTATTTCACGATTCGGGTGGTGGATACTCTCACGACGGCCAAGGAGGGGGAAGATTACGAACCGTTTGAGAATAGCCAGGTGGTAAAAGCCGGCGAGAGACAGGCGGAAGTCCCTTGCCGCATTGTATGGACGGAAAAATTAATGCAAAATCCTGACACGGTGATTTACCTGACGGTGCGGCTGGAGGAGAGTGCGGATTTTAAATTACCGTTGAAAAGGTGGATTCCTTTCGGAAGCATATATGGTTCAACGGATAAAGTAGTTAACCCGATTGTTCACGTGATCGGGATAAATGATCAAGTCATCGTTCCCAAGCAATGGAACGTGAATTATTGGGGTGCTTTTTCTCCCACGAAATTTAAGCTGGTATGCGAGGTGCTTGGTTTAACGATGCAGGATTTTGAAGATTACCAAACCATGAACCAGAACAGGGCGAAGGCTTTGGCCCAGAATTTTGATCGGTATCTGAAAGAGGAAAAGGCGGCAGGACGTACGGTGATGGATAAGGATGCAGCAGATAATGAGTTTGAGATGACGATGGGGCCTCTGATATGATTTATTTTTAAATGAAATGTTATGAGAATGATGTATAAGATTTTTCTGATAGGATTATTGGGGATTTTCCTGTTTGAAAGTTGCTATGATGACAAGGGAAATTATTCCTACCGTGCGATTAACGAGATAACCGTGAAACATGACTTTTTTGGAGACACGGTGTTACGGATGTATTCTTTCGTGGATACGTTGCGGGTGTTTCCTGAAATTTCAACAACAGTTAATAATGATCCCGATAATTACGAGTATGAATGGGTGGCCGTGGGTGGCGATCCGACTATCGGGGGACAATATACCCTGGGGAAAGAGAAGGATTTGGTTTATCCGATTACTTTGCCTTCCCAGAGGTATAGTGTCTATTTTAAAATTCAGGATAAATCCACGGGATTGACCACGATTTCAAGTTTAAGTTTACAGTTGTCAACCTTGTTTTCGCAGGGATGGCTTGTGCTGGGAGAAGGGGATGACGGAAGAGCCCAGCTTGATATGGTGTCAACGGGTGGAGAGGACACGACTTTGTTGAAGAATATTTTACAAGAGGTTGATATTCAAGAATGGGGTAAGCCGACTTGTGTTTTTGTTCCACCGTATCGTCCTGCTGCTGCATTGAATTATATTCATGTCGGGACGGATAAAGGTACTTACAGGCTGAGTACTTCAACCTTGTTGCCCATCGAGGGGGCACATTTGAAATGGTCTTTTTATGATGTATCGGCTGCCGGAGAGTGCGTGATGACAGAGGCTGTACAGATTATGGGATATTACCGGGCTGCCCTTGTGGATGGTAATTTGTATTATACGGAGCTGGGAGGTCAACAGACTTGTTTCTTTGGATCCCCGAGTAATCATTACAAGGGGGATTATGATCTTTTCCCCGTGGGAGATAAAATCGGGTATAGTGTGAAAGAGAGGGGATATGCAACTGTGTTGTATAATAAGCGGGATGGGCATTTCGTGTATCAACAAAGTGGTTATGGAACTCCTATTGGCTACTGCGCGGATATGTCTGACCGGGTGGGAGATCCTTTCTCGTGGAAACCGGGATACGAATATGTGACTACACTTAATTGTCATAAGGGGGCGGGTTCGACTTACACGATATTAAGGGATGGAAGTGATTTTTATCTGTATAGTTACCGGATTTCCTATAATTTCGGCATTATAAAACAGTTGATGGTAAAAATGGATAACGTGATTGACTTGGATAAGGCAGAGTTTTTCGGGGCAAGTAACATGTTGTCCGTGATTTATTATACCGTGGGCAATAAATTGTATGGTTACGATTTTGCGAGGAAGAAGTGTGAACTGTTGAAAACGTTTGATGGGTACGAGATTACCTTGTTTTTATCGGATATTTTGGTAGAGACGTCAAGTGATTATTTTTACATTGCTCTTTATGACCCGTCGAAACCGGCCTCGACGGGAGGAATGGTTAAGAAGTATAAGGTTGTGGATGATGTGGATCATATTATCGTTGAGGAAGAGAAAGGAAGTGAATGGAAGAATTTGTGTAAGGTGAAGAGTATGGCGTTTAAGACCAGATAATGGAGCGAGTGGGTGTTTAGTAGGCGGATTCTGCTGAAACAGGTGTTGTGTCCCCTTCCTTTTCGGGAGGGGACTTTTTTATTTGTGACTATACTTGAATCGGTTACCGTTCTGCCCGGGTAATGTAACCGTATTTTATGGGTAATAATCTCCCATGCTGCTTGCAAACCTCTTTTCTGGTCCTTGTTTGTCTATTGCGAAAGGGAGATGAAAGGGCGATGGAAGGGGGTGAAATGGGATGTAGGAGATTATTGCTTTAGTAAAAGGGTATTATTACGAGGACTGGTGTATATGAATGGATTATGTGATTTTGGGGTATGATGTATTTCCCCTCTATTTATATTATCTTTTGTATTTCGAGTATTAGTTATGTAGGATTCGGACACAACTTGTAAGATAGTATATTATCCTGAATGTAGCGTAAAAAGGCAGGGGAGGGAAGATTCGTGATAATTCAAAAAATATGAATTAAAGTATTAAAAAAAGAATTTATGAGTTTGTTTTTTTTAATGGGCTTGATTAATTTTGCGAACAGATTATTTTATAATTCTTAAATAGAAAGAAAGATGAAAAATTTGTTATGGACAACACTAGTCATGGTAATATGCTTATTTACAGCTTGTAGTGATGATGATGACAAAATGCCACAGGGTCCGGTGATAACGTATGCCGGAAAATTACCTTCTAACGTCAATGGTTATATTTTCACGTACGATGAAAACGGTCGATGCATCCAAGTTAAAAGCGGTTCTTATGTACTTGGTGAAATTGATTATGACAAGGGGCTTCTGATCTCGGATGATGAAGAGGCTGAAGTGAAGTTTACCGGTGAGGGGTATATCAAAAGCATTAAATCATCGTGGAACGAGAAAGATGAGTATGGCAGTTCTAAAGGAAGCGGCGAGGTTTATTTCTCTTATAAGGGAGGGCAATTGACATCTTGCACGATATCTTCCAGTGAGAGTGGTAAGGATGAGGACGGTAGTTATTCTTATAAAGGAACCTATAAAACTACTTATACTTGGAAAAATGGAAACTTGATTAAGGTCGAATCCGAAGGAAGTGAGATAGAGGATGGAGAGAAATGGGAAGATGGTTACACTTGTGCGATTGAGTACGGGGATCAGAAAAATGAGTTAGGGCAATTTTCTATAACTCAAACAAGAGTTCTTGATATGGAGGACTTCCAGATGTTGGGGTTAGTGGGTATGCTAGGAAAAGCATCGGCTTATTTCCCTGTTTCATACACGGAGGTTGACTACGAGAAAGATTCGGAAGGAAATGTGGACGAAGATGAGAGTACTTCAAGTATGACGTATTCTCTCCATCAGGATGGCACGATTAGCACTGAAAAAATAGATAATTATCCGTATCCTTATTCTTATGTCACGGTTGACGAGGAAGAGGCATTGGGACGTTCTTGTCAATTAGGAAATGACTCCAAGAATTTGAATTTCCGTTCATTCTTTATGCGGCACAGATGCAGAAAATAAAGAATCAAAGATTTGGTTTATAGACGTTATAAAAGGGGAGGGACTGAAACACCTCCCCTTTATTTTTTCTTTACTTTGTCGATAAATATCGTTTCGAAAAGTTCTCCTCGGGTAAGTTTACCGTTTTGCAGACAAATAGCCTCGATTCTTCCTTTGGCGCATAGAATGTTTTCGGGGAGTTTGTAGATGTCCTCGAAGAATACCAGCTTGATACCTTCTCTTTGGTAGGCAACTTGGACGACAAAGCGGTCGCTGCCGCGAAGGGAGTGTTTGTAGGAAATGTCGACGCGGGAGACCATCACGTCGATACCTTGATTGTGTAAGGCGGAAAAACTGGTTCCGGTGGTTTCCAAAAATTCGTGACGGGCGTGTTCCATGTAGTGTTGATAGTTGGAATTATTGACCACGCCTTGCAGGTCACATTCGTAGTCCCGTACTTTCATCTCTATTTCAAATGCGTAATCTTTCATGATTATAAGCCTATAAATTCGGGTACAAACTTAGTAAAATCTGTGATACTCGTTATGTTTTTTTTTGATGTTACGAAATATAATTAGAGAAAAACGGGATTTAGTCGAATTATGATTCGTGATTTGGAAATTTGTTTTTTTCAGCATTTATAAGCCTAATGATTCGTTGATAAGGATAATTTTGATTCGTTTTTGGGGGAGTGATTTTTCCGTGATGGTCCACGTGTTGCACAGGCGGTCGGCACTTTGACAATTCATGCAGGTTCTTGTCGTTTGGCAAGGGGTATGCAAGTGAGGGTGGCGGATGGCGTTGAGCGGGGCGGCTGGTGTGCGAATACGCTCCATGGCTTGCTCGATGTTGTCCGTGATCTTGTTGGTACCGATGAACAGGACGACGTGTTCCGGCCCGAAGGTGATGCCCGCAACTCGATTGCCAACCATGTCCACGTTGACAAGTTGCCCTTGGCGGGTGAGGGCATTAGTACCCGTGACGAATAAATCGGCAAGGAGGGCTTGGCGGCGCCAGTATGTTTTTTGGACCCGGCTGTAACCGTCTTGGAAAGTTCGTCGTAAGTAGCATGCTCTGCAGTCATACTTGTGAGTTGCTCCTGAGTCTTCATTGTAATTCCTGGCAAGCCAGCCTCGGCAACCCTTTCAAGTTTGCCGTCGCTGATATCAAGATACGAGACGCGGTCGCTACTCATGCCCCACATATAATTTGGTGAAGTCGAAGCAAGAGTCATCAAATTCACGGGACCGCTCCATGTCATCTGACACTTGGCGAGGTCTATATTGAAAGTTCCATCCTTGACTGCATACGAGAAGGCATCGGTCTGAGCCGAATTGAAGTGCGTAATACTATACTCTTCCTGTGCAAGCCAAGGGTTAGGTTTGGGTTTTGCGACTTGAGCTAAAGGGACTTCGATAGTGCCATCGCCACCACCATCAGCATCGGGAGTAGAAGATTCTTCGGAACACGAAGCCAAAGACATAGCACCCATGGCACACGCCATTAAATAAAGATAGATTTTTTGCATAGTGATTTGAAATATGAGAGTTTATGTTTGAATTTCCAGATGCAAAGATACAGAAACATCAACCGTTAAAAACTTCAAAAACATCACTTATGTGTCACTCTTGTAGGAAAGAGACGTAACTTTTACACAAAAGTTACATCTTACATTCAGTAGTAAACACACACACATAACCAACACATTAGTACTGACGACGCCACTCGGCTGGAGTCAAACCTGTCCTTTCCTTGAACAGACGCTGAAAATACACACGCGACGAGAAACCGCACTCCATAGAAACAACCTCGTTACTATATTCGGGGTGTGCTGCCATGAGTGCCTTTGCCTCCTCCACGCGAATACCTGAAAGCCATGTACGGAAACTCTTACCATATATGGAAGTCAGATATGAAGCTACATCGGTGCGATTAACCATTATACGACGAGCAAACGAGGATAATGTCAAGTCGCTATCCCTAAAACCACCCTCGCTTCGCCATTTGGTTACTGCCATATCTATTTCGGCAATACGCTCAGGCACAATCTCACTAAAGACTTTAGCAGCAGCAACCTCCTTGTTAGTCTCGGCTACAATCTCAGTCACCCCCTCGGACATACTGAATCCAAGCGCCGTAAAACTGACTATGAACAGCGAAAGCGAAATCAGTCCCAAAGGCCCAAAGACAAAGAGTAACGGCCGCGACAATATATAAAGAGGTGAAATTACTGTAAAAGCACACACCACAAAAAGTCCAATGCGCATAGTGCTCAGGTAAGTGTCTGCAGGATTACCAAGTTCACTGTCGAGCCGACGTTGAACATTACCAAGCTCCTTAAGCGGTACCCATATATAATAGAACAAAGTAAAGAAATGAATGGCATCAGCTACATATAGCATAGTACCGATATGCAGACTGCCATTTGAGATAACACCTGCGACTATGCACAATACCATAAGAGTATACCCTACAACGCCATAGCGCATAAAACTCCAACGTCCATGCCCGGCGCGCAGAATATTAAGCTGCGACCACGACAACAGAAGAGCCGAAGGCAAATAAAACAGCAGATTAAACAGAATACCTACATCGTCCCCACGTTGTCGCCAACCCAAAAGCATCTGACACATAAAGTGTACGATAAACAACAGTAATGCCGCAACAATCATCCCACGCGACTGTTCAAATAGCCTGTTACGGCAAGTTACATAGTAGCGCGACACAAAAACAAAAAATGCAAGCACGCCCATTACAATCATGCAAGTATATTGAAGAGCAATAAGATCTAAACAAGTATCCAAGACTATATATACAATAAATAATTTAACGTGAGTTCAATGAAATATAAGTGCCTAAAAAATTGGTAATCACTATGACTACCGAGAACAAAGTTACTGAAATTTTCTGTATTGCGGTTGACTTCTGCAAAGTTTTTGATGCACAAATGGAAAAATACACCATAAATGGGCATAAAGCATGTAACCGGCAAAAAACTGAGCCATGTTGGAAGGGTAATTAATTTGAGCTGATAGTCAATCAGCAGCGGTTGTTGTAATGGGATATGACTACTTGCAAAAGAAACGCTCTGAAATTATATTTGTATGCAATTATCTGCTCAAATCAAATAAAATCGATAGATTCTATGGAGTCAAATAAATATACTTGATTTAAGGAAATCAAATAAAATCGCTTGACTGCTTTTGGGGAAAAAGTATTATCTTTGTATCGTCAAAACAATCAATGTCTATGATAAAAGGTGTAATAACAGGAGATTTAGTTAACTCTACCAATATAGCAGCCGAATGGCGTCAGGCAGTCGTTGGTGCTTTGTATAAGTGTGCTGCCGACTTCTCGCCTCTGACTCCTATAAATATAGAGATGTATAGAGGCGACAGCTTTCAGGTTGTTGTCGGCAATCCTGAATATGCGCTTACAGTAGCAGTGGCATTTCGAGCAAAGCTTCGGGCTTCGACTCCAGAAAAGAAGGAGATGTGGGATGCCAGGGTTTCGGTCGGAATAGGTGACGTTTCCTTTGAAAGTGATAATATTGTCACAAGCGATGGAGAAGCATTCAGACTGTCAGGTAGGACTTTGGACACCATGGGAAAGAAAAGGCTGACGATTTCAACACCATGGTGCGATTTCAACAAGTCGATAGAACTTGTCACTCGTTTTGCCGATGAAGTTGTTTCTTCATGGACAGCAAAACAGGCCAATGTGGTGTATCATTCCCTGATGTCTCCCAAGACGCAGAAAGATATGGCAGTAGAGTTAGGACTCTCAAAACAGAACTTCAATTCTCATTGGACATCTGCAAAAGTGCAACTCATCTTGGACTACCTAGAATATTACAAAACACTCATCGTAAAATATAACCAACTGTGATATGGAAACACTCCTCATCAATGGTGGCAAGCTAAAGCCAGGCATAAAAGGCATTGCTTTCCAGTTGCTTCACAGTACCATTCATGCAGGTGTAGCATATCTGTTTGTCGCAGAGTGGACTTGTTGGATAATCCCTGCGGTTATCTTTGTTACCCATTTCATGATAGATTTCGTAAAATGCAAGATGAAAGTGAACTCTCTCTGCACATTCCTTGTAGACCAGTTCTGTCATATTATGGTAATTGCAGTGCTGTGGTTTCTCCTTTATGGCAAAGAGAATGAGCTGTCATTCATGGGAAGTGTCTGTTCGACAAATGTTTGGATTATCGGTA
>ERZ832317.3726-NODE-3726-length-15525-cov-4.494764_pt1 | contig 15525 bp, 15 predicted proteins | sample MGYA00519695_ERZ832317 | MGnify/ENA primary metagenome ERZ832317 (study PRJEB31850, sample SAMEA3708726) | human gut metagenome | biome: human gut; feature: human-associated habitat; material: faeces | place: China | collected 2014 ...
ACACGTCAAAGTCCCTTGTTTCGTACACAGAAGTCCCTTGTTTCAAGGCTCACCCTGATATTGCACGATCATCCTCACCTGCAGCTCCGGGGTTGCCCCCCCATCCAGCTGGACAACCGTTATCCAACTGATGCCGGCATCGAATCCGGACCGTAAAGGGCCGTCTATACCTGCTACCCGTAACGCCTGACGTCGAATTCATTCCTCCTCCTCATCCCCATCGTTTCATTGCCCTATAAAGATAAGCAATAAATGCTGATATTCAAAATATAATGACATCTATTTCCTACCTCTTCCTACCTGTTTCTGCACCGATCTTCGCCAATCTTCCCGAAACTGTATTCCTACCTGTAGCGGGGCCTTATCTTCGTACTGTCATCGATAATGAAAAAAAATCCTTCACCTACACAATCCACTATGCAACAAACATATAGATTATTCTCCACAAACTTTCGTTGCCGGTTAGTCCTGCATCTTCCGATAGTAACGCGGACTGTAGCCGGGCAGCAATTCCGGATGGAACACCCAGATCAGGTCTTTCAGCAGGTAATCGGGATGCAAAGGAAATTCCTCATAATAAGGGACAAGTCCCGTATTGCAGGAATAAATCCGGCGGTTCTTAAAGGCATCGAAGTTCTCATACGGCGCGTATTCGGCACGCAGGTCACCGTAGGTCATGTCTTCGGACTGGTTATACTTAATCAGCCACATATCGGCATGGATAGCCCGGTCGAGTACCGTCTCGAAAGCCAAAGGCGTACTTCCGGCTCCGGGGAGTTCCTTGAAAACATAATCGGCTCCGGCATCGGCATACATATTGGCGATATAGCTATCTCCCGCCGGCATAAACCAGGAAGCACCGAACTTCTTTTCGGAGATAACGGTCGGGCGAGGCATATCGGCCATGACCAACTGTTTCAGATCGAGATAACTCTTTTCCGTTTGCCTGAAAATGGAATCGGCCAACGCTTCCTTACCGAACAGCATCCCGTAGAAACGAATCCATTCGGTACGTCCCAACGGCAGCGATTCCATATAATCGGCTCCCTCGATAATGGGGATTCCCAACTTCTCGACCGGCCCGTAGCCACTATTCTGGAAAGGGGAAACGATCACAAGCTCGGCCCCTTTGTCGATCATCATCTCCACATTAGGGGCGGTCGCCTCTCCCATATCGACAATCCGTCCGGCTTTCAGCCCTTCCCGGATGGCAGGGGTGTCCATATAGCGAGGCTCGCAAACGCCTATGATCCGCCCTGTCTCGCCCAACTGGTCGATAATAGCCGCATGCACGGATGTATAGACCACGACATTCTGTGCCGGAACCTGCACGACTGTCCCCTTCAGAAGGTTTTCGGGAACAGGCCGGTCACGGTCTACCAAAAGATACCGTTGCAACAGGCGCGTGCTGTCCCACGGATCACGCACTTCAACAGCCGTATAGCCGTCGAAATGATGCACGATAAAACCCTGGGCGTAGCGGATGGTGTCGGAAGTTAATAAATTATTTCCAGCAGAATTTTGTACTTTGGGTTGTATACACGAAACAGCCCAAAGTACAAGAATTACGAAAAAACAAATTCGTTTCAAGTGAATATATTTTTACTTATTAGTCATAAATACAAAATCGGCCGGATAAGGAAGCGTTTCAAACTGAGATTTCAGCTTTCCTTCAGAAGAAAAGACATATACATCACCGTTATTCTTCTTATTACTTTTTCCTACATAGATATCACCTGTTACCGGATCTACCCCGATGCCATTAGGAGAGCTGACTACTGTTCCGTCCGTAATAAAATTATCACTTAGCAATTTTTCATTTTTCAAATCATATTTATAGTACTTCACTTCATTTGCATAATAATCATTAAACATGATATAAGCGATATCATCCGCAACTGTCATTTTATAAGCCTTAATACCTTCAACAGTCTTTACTTCGTCAGTTTTAGCATCAATACGTTGTACAATATACGATTTGTCATCTGAATAGTCGCTCATGCAAATAACATATACATCCCCATCGGAATCTGAATAGATATAATTCGGATTCAATGATACTGTAATCGTTTTTTCAAACTCAAAGCTATTTATGTCGACAACAGAGACTCTAGTACTTTGGCTCGGCCAATTCATACCATCTGTATCAGCTGTATAGATGCGCTCATTAGCAATCGTTATACCATCCGGATTAGGTCCAACTTTTACATAGCCTTCAACAGCCATCGATGCAGTATCGATTTTAGCCACATAACCATCGAATGTTGTCAGATATACCTTACCATTGTAAGCTGCAAACATACGAGGAGGACGTATTGCTCCTTGATCGTCTGTCAAAGTCAGTTGTTTCAGACTTGTGGCATCTGCTGCATCCAAGATTTCAACAGTTTTCGAGCCATACATCGATACATATAGTTTCGAACCATATTTAATCATATGCTGCCCCATATCGCCTAAAGCACGATTGTTTTGCTTCTTAAAAATATCTTCAGTTACCTTCCCTTCTGAGTCTAAATAAGAAATCCCAGCATTGTTTCCTCCATAATCACCGCCATTCAGAATATAAACCCCTGTCACTTCTGTCGGAACCTCTATATCCGGTTCTATCTTATCATCATTACAAGAAGAAAACGCTAATGCAACAGTTGCACAAGCAAAACAAGCAAACCAATAAAAATTCTTTTTCATTTTCAATTACATTAATTGTTTGTTAATCAATATCTAGTCTTAATATATAAAAACAAGTCCTCCTCGGAAAGAACGTCCAGGCATGGGATAGTACTTTACCACATCATAATTTATATTACCTATATTTATAATATCAAATTGTAACCGCAAAGAACAAGATCCAAAAGTAAACGTCCGGTTTAACGAAACAGTCTGTTCTGCATAACGATCTATCAAATTTCTCTCTATATTTTGCGGACTGGCATAACGATCTCCAACCACTGTCAATAAATAAGAAATATTAATCCAAGGCATTTGCAATGCCGCAGAAAAATTTCCCGAATGTTTGGGGGTATAAGGTATTTGATCCCGATAGTTCTTTTCTGTTTCATCTGTTATATCTATCGCATGTTGCCAAGAATAAGACATTTGTCCGGTTAAGGAGATATTTTTCCACAGAGGAACTTCTGTCGATAAATTCACATCAATTCCTCCGATCGAGACCTCTCCCATATTCATCATTTTCCAAATGAACATTGTCGGTATAGCAACGATCTTATCACTCACACGATTGTAATAACCATCTACTGAAACATTCAGATAATTAATAAAAGGCAACAAACCACTCCATGTCATACCTACATTGTATTGAGTCGCCCGTTCCGGCTTCAAATCAGTATTGCCTATCCTCAAATAATATAGATCATTAAAAGTCGGAACACGAAATATATCTTTATAAGAGGCTCGTAAACGGAAGTTATGGTCTGACAGAACTCGCCAAGAAAGACTTACAGCAGGAGATAATCGTTTACGATCAGACGGTCTGTCTCCTCTCTCTACATTCTCGGTTATATATGTTCCTAACAAACTGGTAGTAGCAGTCAGTCTCGGATCTTTATACTGGATAGCCAAAGCCGTCAAAGACGTATATCGTTTTGGGAACGGGCATTCTGGAATTGTATTATCCAATGAATTAATGAAATAATCTTCAGCTACAGCCAAAGAAAGATGATCAGCCAAAGAATATAGCCCCGAAATAGAAAGATAATATTCCTTTTGTGTATATCGATCATCCTGTCGTCCCGATTCATATTTATTATCAACATCCAAATGGCGCATCCACGAATAATTATATTTAGCCTGTGCCTGGAAAGTAAATTTTTCAGTTATATGATTCTCATAATGAATCTGTGCAAAAGCATTCCTATCCCACAAACGTTCACCCGAATAATCATTATAAAATATTACAGATCCGGGCAATCCTCTATGGGAGTCAAAATAATATCCTTTCATCGATAATGTACCGAACTTCCCTAAATCACCTGTAAAATTCAATTCCGTACGCCACGATTCGATATCACTGTTGTATCTCTTCTTCTTTTCTATCAAATTACCATTCACCAACGTAAATGGATAATTCCCATCCGCTCGTAAATAATCGCCGTGCCAAGAAGTATACCACTTTTTCCCCAGCTTCTGCTCATACCGTAAATAAGGATTTACCAAACCAAACGAACCGGCTTTTACTTGTGCTTTCAGATGGTACGAACGATCAGTGAATACGGGCCGACTTGTCTTTATGCTCAACGCCCCTGCCGAAGCGTACATCCGTGCCGTCTGGAAGATATCGTCGGCCTGACCGATCGACAGGGAGATCATATCGACATTGTCCAGTGAAAAGCGACTGATATCCACCTGGCCGCTCTGTGCATCCGTGACCGTCACCCCGTCATAGCAGACAGCCGTATGTTTGGCACCGAGGCTGCGGACGGAAACGGTTTTCAAACCTCCTATACCTCCGTAATCCTGTACGGTCACACCGGAAAAGCGTTTTACGGCTTCCGACAAGTCCTGCACACCGAGCCGTTCGATCCCAGCCTTGTCCATCACCTGAAGCGGTGTACTCTCACGGGTGGTGGAAGGGCGTACCTTTCCTAACACCTCGACACCCGAAAGCTGGTGATAGGTCGTCGTGTCTACCTGCGCATACAAAGCGGCAAACGGAAATAGCCAGGCACATAACAGGCCCGACAATCGTTTTACAAATATATTCTGCATACCTTTTCGATTCATCAGTTCCTTTACCCGAGGAACCGGATACCGAATAATGGCAGGTTTTCTGGCTTGTTCCCCCCTTTTCAATTGATAATTGATAATGGACAATTACCAACTAACGGCAGCCTTCCCGGTGTTCAAATTGTCAATTCTCAATTGAACCACCAGTGGCAACAAGATTTGCCGGGGTTTCAGAACTTACAGCTACGGGTACAGCTCCGGACTTTCACCGGATTCCCTTTTACTAACCGTCAGCGGAAGCAAATACGGTTACACCATAATCCGATTGCAAAGGTAGAAAAAACAGATGAGTAATCCTTTTTATTTAACAAAGTAAAACATTTCATCTGTTTTTCGCCAACAAAACGGCATATCATGCTTAGAATCTTCTATCTCTATGGTTTACAAAATAAGCTATTCCTACTATTTTGGTTCATTTCAGAACTCGATTGGTTCATTTTAGAAGAGGTTGAAATTAGTTGAATATTTAACTAAGTACAAAAAGACTCAAAAAGTAATATTTCCGGTTTTCGGAAATTCATAATTCGTAATATTGCAGCTGAAGATTTGAATAGGATTAAGGAAAAAAGAGATTGTATGGGAGAAATAAAAGGTTATATCTCACAGGTTATCGGTCCGGTCGTGGACATTCATTTCGATAATGGCAAGGAAGAAAAGATAACACTTCCCCGCATTCACGATGCAATGGAGATAACCCGCCCCAATGGAAAAATCCTGATTGTGGAAGTCCAACAGCATATTGGGGAAAACACGGTCCGTACCGTAGCGATGGATACGACAGACGGACTGAAGAGAGGAATGGAAGCCATTTCGCACGGTTCGCCCATCACGATGCCGGTCGGCGACCAGGTAAAAGGGCGTTTGATGAACGTAACGGGGAATCCCATTGACGGAATGACCGAACTCGACAAGAAAGGGGCTCTTCCGATCCATCGTGAACCGCCCAAGTTCGAAGACCTGACCACCAGCCGTGAAGTCTTATACACCGGTATCAAGGTGATCGACCTGCTCGAACCTTACTCCAAAGGAGGCAAGATCGGTCTGTTCGGGGGAGCTGGCGTAGGAAAGACGGTCCTGATCATGGAGTTGATCAACAACATCGCGAAGAAGAACAACGGATTCTCCGTCTTTGCTGGTGTGGGTGAACGTACACGCGAAGGAAACGATCTGCTGCGCGAGATGATCCAATCCGGAGTCATCCGCTACGGCGAAGAATTCAAGAAAAGCATGGAGGCAGGTCATTGGGATTTGTCCAAGATCGATTATGATGAACTGGCCAAGTCGCAGGCGACACTGGTCTTCGGCCAGATGAACGAACCGCCGGGAGCCCGCTCTTCGGTAGCCCTTTCAGGACTGACGATCGCCGAGTCTTTTCGTGACCTGGCGGCAGAGGGGGAAACAAAAGACATCCTTTTCTTTATCGACAATATCTTCCGGTTCACACAGGCCGGTTCGGAAGTATCCGCCCTGCTGGGACGTATGCCGTCCGCCGTCGGTTACCAGCCGACACTGGCCACCGAGATGGGAGCCATGCAGGAACGCATCACTTCCACTAAGAAAGGTTCCATCACTTCCGTTCAGGCAGTTTATGTGCCAGCAGACGACCTGACGGACCCGGCTCCGGCAACGACCTTTACACATCTGGATGCCACCACGGTATTGAGCCGTAAGATCACCGAACTCGGTATCTATCCGGCCGTCGACCCGTTGGAATCCACTTCGCGCATCCTGGACCCGTTGATCGTGGGCAAAGAGCATTACGAAACGGCACAGCGTGTGAAACAAATCCTCCAACGCAACAAGGAACTGCAAGACATCATCTCGATCCTCGGCATGGAAGAACTTTCCGACGAAGACCGCCTGACCGTCAACCGCGCTCGCCGTGTACAGCGTTTCCTTTCACAGCCGTTCTCCGTGGCGGAACAATTCACCGGTGTACCGGGCGTCATGGTCTCCATCGAAGATACGATCCGAGGATTCAAGATGATCATGGACGGAGAGACGGACGATATCCCCGAACAGGCTTTCTTGAACGTAGGCACGATCGAGGACGTGATGGAAAAAGCAAAGCGATTGGCTGAACAAGCAAATTAAAAATGGATATGAGATTGGAAATTGTATCACCGGACGGCATTCTTTTCGAAGGCGAAGCAGAGCGTGTTTCCTTTCCGGGCACGGCCGGTTCATTTGATATCCTCCCCCATCATGCCCCGCTGATAGCCGCCCTCCGACAGGGAACCATCCAATATGAACACGATGGCAAAAAAGGCGAACAGGCTATCAAGAGCGGATTCGTAGAGGTTAAGGATGATTACATATCTGTTTGCATCGAATAAATAAAAGTATATACGACGACATGACTGGATGGTTAAAATTAAAGCTGATGGGATTGATTACATTTATCAATGCAGCCATCGGTGTGACGTTAGGAGGATTATTATACACGATCTGGCCGGATCATTATTTCAAATGGTATCCTTCCATTCCGATCTTTTACTGGGTGATGGCAATTGTGATGACCTATATACTTGACCGGAAGAAAAGAAAAAACGGCGATGTGACGATTACCGCTTTCATGGTAGTCCGTTTCTGCAAGTTCACCCTTGCCGTTGTTTTCCTGTGGCTTTATGCCGCACTGGTCAGAGAAAATTTGAGAATGTTCGGCTTCACCCTGATGCTTTTCTATTTTATCTATTTGGGATTGGAAACGTATACGGTTTATCTGTTCGAGAAGAAAAGAATGAAAAGAGAGAAAAAGGAAAATGATGAACAATATCAAAAATAACAGGTTGATATGGATAGTATTGCTGATGTGGCTCTGTTTTCTGGCCCCGGCTCATGCTGATTCCAAAGAGGAAGGCATCGATGTCCAGGATATTGTCTTTTCGCATATCCAAGACGCTTACACCTGGCATATTACCGAATGGAACGGAAAGGAGATCGCCATCTCTCTGCCGATATTGGTCAAAAGTGAAGAGCGTGGATGGGACATGTTCCTCTCCCACCATTTACATCACGGCCAAGCGCATCACAACTATTATATCGCTACAGAAGGCGAACACGCCGGCAAGGTGGTGGAAAAGAACAGCCGCGGAGAAGAGGTGCGCCCGGTCGACTTGTCGCTGACCAAGAATGTTTGCGGCCTGTTCCTGAGTTGCGGCATCCTGCTGTTCGTAGTTCTACGGACCGCCCATTGGTACAAGAAACATCCGAACCAGGTTCCGAGCGGGTTTACCGGCCTGATGGAAATGATTATTTCCTACATACAGGACGGCGTCATCAAGGAGTCGATCGGCAAAGAAGAGTACAGGCCGTTTTCCTCTTATCTGCTGACGGTCTTCTTCTTTATCCTGATCAACAATCTGATCGGAATCATCCCGGTCTTTCCGGGAGGGGCCAACATCACCGGCAACATTGCGGTCACGGCCGTCTTGGCGGGATGTACGTTTATCGCTGTCAACCTGTTTGCGACAAAGGAATATTGGAAAGAGATATTTTGGCCGAAAGCACCGATCTATCTGAAACTGCCGTTGCCAATCATGCCTTTTGTCGAGTTTTTCGGCGTATTCACCAAGCCGTTCGCTCTGATGATCCGTCTGTTTGCCAATATCATGGCAGGACATACGATCATCCTCGCCCTCACCTGCCTGATCTTTATCACGGTATCGATGGGGTTGTTGGTGAATTTCGGAATGACGATCGTTTCGGTGCTGTTCTGCGCGTTCATGAACTGTCTGGAATTGCTGGTGGCTTGTCTGCAAGCATATATATTCACATTATTGTCAGCCAATTATATAGGTTTGGCTAAGGTTAAAGATTAAATATATTAGGTTACTAATTTAAAGTTTAAAGCACAATGTTATCGACTATTTTATTACAAGCAGCTGCCGGAATGGGCATAGCGAAGATGGGAGCAACAATCGGAGCGGGATTTGCCGCTATCGGTGCAGGTATAGGTATCGGTCTGATCGGAAAAGGAGCTGTCGAAGCAATCGGCCGCCAGCCTTCTGCAGCGGGCGAGATCCGTACCTCGATGTTGATCATGGGAGCTCTGGTTGAAGGTGTGGCGTTGTTTGCCATCGTGGTATGTTTCCTGGCTTTGTTCCAATAAAAAGTAACAGGTTATGTCATTATTAACACCGGATTCGGGACTTCTGTTCTGGATGATCGTTTCATTCGGGATTGTCTTTGTCATCCTTTCCAAATACGGATTTCCTGTCATCATCAAGGCAGTGGAACAACGGAAAGCCTACATCGACAACTCTCTTGAAACGGCTCGCCAGGCGAATGAACAGCTTGCCAATATCCAGGCCGAAGGGGCCCGGATACTTGCCGAAGCAAAGGAAAAACAGAATGCCATCCTGAAAGAAGCATTTGCCGAAAAGGAACAAATCATCGACGAAGCTCACCGGAAAGCTGCCGCCGAAACTCGTTTGCAGGTGGAAGAGGCAGCCCGACGTATCCGCGAAGAGAAGGAGAAAGCAATCCGCGAGGTCCGTTCCGAGATTGCCGACCTTTCGATCGCCATAGCAGAGAAGGTGATGAAAGAAAAGATCAGCCGCGACAAGGAACAACAACAAATCATCGACCGGCTGTTGGATGAGGTATCGTTTTGTAAATCGTAACGTATGGATATAGGAACAATCTCTTCCCGGTATGCGAAAGCCCTTTTCTCCTTAGCGAAGGAGAAAGGACTGGAAACGCGGGTATACGATGATATGAAGATGCTGGCAGACAGCTTCTCGCTCGAACCCGGACTGCGGGTTGCCCTTGGCAATCCGATCCTCCCGGCAGAGGAAAAGCTCAAGCTGCTGACAGCGGCAGGCGGCATAGAGGTCTCCGACTTGTATGAACGTTTCATGCACCTCGTACTGGAACATAAACGGGAAAGCCTCCTGCTCTTCATGGCGCATATCTATATCCACCTGTACCGGAAAGACAAACGCATCACCCGCGTGCAGTTCAGTACCGCAGTTCCGGTAAGCGAGGAAGTGAAAGTACATCTCCAGAACAAGCTGAAGGAAGAGACAGGCAGCACCATCGAATTCTCCGGCATTGTACAACCGGAGCTGATCGGCGGTTTTCGCCTGCGTATCGGGAACTACCGGATAGATGCCAGCTATGCGACACAGCTACGGGATATCCGTAGCCGGTTACTCGAAAACAGATAAAAACAGAAAGAAGTATGACAGATCAGATAAAAGTGAGTGAAGTTTCCGCCATCCTGCGCCAGCAATTGGAAGGGATCAGTACTGGTATCCGGACGGAAGAAGTAGGTACGGTGCTCCAGGTGAGCGATGGCGTAGCCCGGATTTACGGTCTCGACAATGCCGAGGCTAACGAACTCCTGCAGTTCGACAACGGGATGGAAGCGATCGTGATGAACCTGGAAGAGGACAACGTGGGAGCTGTCCTGCTGGGACCAACAGACCAGGTAAAGGAAGGCGACATCGTCAAACGCACAGGACGTATTGCCTCCATCAATGTCAGCGAAGGTATGATCGGACGTGTGATCGACCCGCTCGGAAACCCTATCGACGGAAAAGGGGAAATCACGGGAGAGACCTGCGAGATGCCACTCGAACGCAAGGCGCCGGGGGTTATCTTCCGCCAGCCCGTCAATGAACCGTTACAGACCGGTATCAAGGCTGTCGATGCGATGATCCCGATCGGACGCGGACAGCGCGAACTGATCATCGGTGACCGCCAGACCGGCAAGACCTCCATCGCCATCGACACGATCATCAACCAACGCAGCAGCTACGAAGCCGGAAATCCGGTCTACTGCATCTATGTAGCAATCGGACAGAAGGGTTCTACCGTCGCCTCGCTTGTCAACACGTTGCAAGAAAAAGGCGCGATGGACTATACGATCGTTGTCAGCGCGACAGCATCCGATCCGGCAGCCATGCAATATTTCGCTCCTTTTGCGGGTGCCGCCATCGGTGAATATTTCCGAGACAGCGGACGTCATGCTTTAGTTGTCTACGACGACCTTTCGAAACAGGCAGTCGCCTATCGAGAGGTCTCCCTGATCCTGCGCCGTCCTTCCGGACGCGAGGCATATCCGGGAGATATCTTCTACCTGCATTCCCGTCTGCTCGAACGAGCTGCCAAGATCATCAATCAGCCCGAAGTGGCCCGGCAGATGAACGACCTGCCAGACAGCATGAAGGATAAGGTAAAAGGCGGCGGTTCCCTGACTGCCCTGCCGATCATCGAAACCCAGGCGGGTGACGTGTCAGCCTACATCCCTACGAACGTCATTTCCATTACCGACGGGCAGATCTTCCTCGAAACTGACCTCTTCAACGAGGGCCAGCGCCCGGCGGTCAACGTCGGTCTTTCGGTCTCGCGTGTCGGCGGTGCAGCGCAGACGAAGCTCATGAAGCAGGTCGCTTCCTCGCTGCGCACGGGTCTTGCCCAGTACCGCGAGCTCGCTTCCTTCGCCCAGTTCGGTTCCGAGCTTGACGCCAGCACAAAGGAACAGCTTGCCCAGGGCGAACGCATCCGTGAAGTTTTAAAGCAGCCGCAGTATCAGCCGATGCCGGTCGAGTATCAGGTCATCATTATCTATGCGGCGACAAAGAAATATCTCCTCGATATTCCGACAAATTTCATAGACTTGTTCATAGCATTCTTTAAAGTCCGGGTACTGCTCCAGGATTGCAAGAATGTCTTCCGGATCGTCCATACACAAGAATGCCAGCCATGCTTCCTGTCGGTCTTTTAAGTTTATTGGTATACTTTCATTGTGCTTAATTTCCTTGAAAATGTCAAGAGGGACAAAGAGATATTTTTGCAATAAATCAAGTTCCAGTCCAGTATCGGAATATTGTTTAAAATGATGTAGAAAAACATTTGGACATTCATAAAATGATTTTGGACTCTTCTCAAACAGCACAATGGTGTAAACATTTTTGATATCTTTATAATGTACTTTGGCATGAGGGTCTTTCAGGCTATTTTTCTGTTGGACTCGTTTATACTGACGAAGTAGAAGATCAGCAGAGTAGCAGGCACTTCGTTGTCCGGGGAAATCATACCCGATTTTTTGAATTTCCAGATTTACAATGCTGCTGTCAGAAAGTTCAACGACAATATCCGTGATCAACAATGTAGATTCATCGGCAAGCCTTGTCCCATCATTGGGAAGAACTTCAAGGATTTTTACAGGTTGTCCAAGAAGTAAGGATAGAAATTCATTTACCCGCTCCCGATGAGTCTCCGGATTAAGAAGTTCTTTACTTGCAAAATCATACATCATTTTTACGCCTTTTGCGCCGGTAGTGAAGTCAAGAAATTCATTCTGTGCTTTTTCGGACCAACTGTAAAAGATGTGTCGTAAATTTGGCCGGTGTCCGATTTTGTGAAGTATTTCTTCCCGCGTACGAAGCATTGGAAAATATTGTTGCAGTTTGTTTGCCATAGGCGATTCCTCCTAAGAAATAAATTGAAAATAGTTGACAGTTGCGAATGTTCTCTTCATATCGGGTAACAGTTTCGAAAATGAAACACCGAAATCGAGATGCCCGAAGGCTTGAAATTTTTGCAGATTCGCAGAATGCGTTTCTGTAAATGTGGATATAGGATAACATGGAAAGAGAAAGAATACAAGATGTTATTGAGAATATCAGTCGTCGCTTACACAACAAAAAAGATGCAGTTTTAAAGCTGCATCATTCCTGACATAATACACCCGCCGCAGGCACCTTGTTTTTTCAGGCTGTTCCATTGCTGCGGGTCAAATTTTATTCCGCCGATTCCGTAGACAGGAATCGTGACTGCATCACAGACATTTTTCAAAAAATCAAGTCCACGTGGCGGCAGGCCTTTCTTACAATCTGTTGTGAAAATGTGTCCGGCTGTCACATAGGTCGCACCGAGCCGTTCTGCTTCCATGGCATCCTCGACAGAATGAACAGATGTGCCGATTCTATGGAAGTCCGTAACATGAAAATTCTGCGAGATTGTCGAATTCTGACTTTGTAAATGCTTCTGCGACTCGGCAGACAACTCCCGTAACAGAGGCAGTGGCAAATGAATGGCATCATGTCCAAGTTCCAGCGCTGCTTTCCAGTAAGTATGTAAGATACATGGGACATCGTAAGCTTTACAGATATCCAGAATATTTTTTGCTAATGCTTTGTATTCGTCTTCTGGCAAATCCTTTTCTCTAAGAACGAGAGCGTCCGGGTGCCATTCGCAGACCCGTTTAATCTGGTCTTCAAAAGGTTGATTGCAGAGATGTCGGTTTGAAATGGCAAGGATTTGGAAATTTCTGCCAGGATCATTCCTCTTCTTGAGAATAGAATTATTTATCATAGAATCATTACAGTTCATATTGGATTCCTACTTTCTGAAAACTTCTCACAGCCTATTACATAAGCTCTTCTTTGAAATTTACATTTCCCAGTATAAAAAGTCTGATATGGAATGTCAATGTATGCTTCAAAGAAACACGAAAATATTCATAATATATGTTATACTCTAGTTGCAATGCTCGACTTGAATTTGCGTGTGACAGAAAACTCGCAATCATTATTAGTGACAAAAGCTTGAAATGATAGAAAAGGATTACGGGAAATTACATGGAACAGTACTATTATAATAGGATGAATAAAATAGAACAGGCAGTTTATCATGCCTTGTATCAGGGATTTTTAAATATAGATGAAGAGATTCAGATCCCAAGACTGGAGGGTGAGGCACTCTATAATGTCTTTTTCAAGCTCCGGCTGGATCATCCGGAAATTTTCTGGGCAACAGGCTATAAGTATAAATATTACAACGATTCTCCCAATCTGATTTTTGTGCCGGAATATTTATTTGAAAAAGCAAAGATAAAAGAACATCAGAAAGCCATGACAGCCCGCGTAGAGAAAATCGCAAGAGAAGCGAAGACATTTTCCCAGTGGGACAAGGAAAAATATATACACGACTTTTTATGTGAAAGTATACATTATGATAAGCTGAAAAAACCTTATTCCCATGAGATTATCGGACCTTTAGGGCATGGGGTAGGCGTATGTGAAGGAATTGCAAAATCCGTGAAGGTATTGTGTGATGCCCTTGGAATCTGGTGTATGATCGCAGTGTGTGGAAATAATCCGGAAAAAGGGATTAAGTACCGCCATACATGGAATATCGTAAAGATTGACGGACAGTATTATCACCTGGACGTAACATTTGACAATACGCTTGGCAATTATGAGAAAAAAGAAAATCAGAAACCGGAAAACAAAACTCCACGCAACACATCGGGAAAGAACAAAGCCGGAAAAGCAGAACAGATGGATTTCAGGTACGATTATTTTAACCTGGATGATAAAAACATTTTCCGAGATCACGAACCACTGTTGTATCCGGCTCCGGCATGCAACGAGGGCGAACGCTACTATTATAAAGAAAAGAAACTGTCATTTACAAAGATAGAAGATGTATACAAGCGGTCGCTTCAGGCAGCGAAGAAAGGACGCGTGCTGACCTTTCACTGGCGAGGCGGCTATCTGACCAAAGAAGTGTTAAAAGAACTTCTGGAAGAAATCGAGAGAGCCGGACGTGAGAAAAATAAACAGCCTCAGATTAGTCTGAACTGGGCACAGGCAGTCTTGAGGGTGGAGTATCAGGAACTGCCGGAAGGCATGATCAGAGAAACGAAAGTTGTGATGGAAGATGCCAATGAAGGAGAGCGAGAGATAATTGGAAACAGAGAAAAGCACAGAAAATGTGTGGAAAGCAGAGCAAAAGAATAAAGAAAATGTGGAAAATCAGGCGTACCAGATCAGTCAGGAGAGAGCTTTGGAGATGCTGGAAGAACTTTTGGAACAAGATCAGTTCGAATTACTTCTGCCAGAGTATAAACTGGTTTATATGATGAACGATGCAGTGGAAAGTTTTCTTGTATTTCACGGTGCGCGAATGACCGGAATTTATCAGGACGATTATGAAGGACCACTGGATGCATCAGTTACCTATGAAAATGGAGAATATGTGCTTGTGGTACATCAGGACGATTCCGTTGTAACGCTCTTTTACCAGTCGCTGTCAGTGGAAGTACATTTATACAATTATGGAGAAATCGGACATTTCTGGGTGGAAGGGTACGAATACTTAAGACAACTGGAATATCGCATTGCAATTTTACGGGACAAATTAGAATATCTGGGACCGGAATTCTGCACACCGACAGAACAGAAACTGGCAATGTTAGAACAGTTCCCGCCACTCAATTACTGCTGTTACCCGGCGGTGCCGGATCAATATATTGTACCCAAAGATAATCCGTGGCAGCCGTCAGAAGAGGCAATCACAGTCATGGAAGAATTCGCAGAAGAAGCAGACGATAAAAGTATGATAAAGTTATTAAATTATTACCGGAAACATCATGGTATGAGAATGAGTCGTTACATAGCCGTAAAATTACATCAGACAAAACATGTACGCTTCATAGAACTTCTGACAGAAAAACTCAAACAAGAAGCCGCAAACTATCCAAACCGGAGTTTCGGAAAAGAAGCTGATGAAAGACATCAGAAACTTATCAGTCAGGCAAAAAAAGAGCAGGCAGAACTTTATCAGCAGGGAATCAAATCCGAGGTACTAAGAGAAGAGCCATTCGTCACCGCACAAGACGAACTCGACTATAAGGTTTATCTCATGATTTATAAGTGGCAGGGAAAAAACAGGGACGTCAATGTCAGAAGAATAAATTAAATTTCCAAAATAAAAAGAGCCCTCCCACCGGAAGACTCTCAAAGGAAAAAGTATGAAAAAGAAAAT
>ERZ832317.3728-NODE-3728-length-15520-cov-3.879405_pt1 | contig 15520 bp, 15 predicted proteins | sample MGYA00519695_ERZ832317 | MGnify/ENA primary metagenome ERZ832317 (study PRJEB31850, sample SAMEA3708726) | human gut metagenome | biome: human gut; feature: human-associated habitat; material: faeces | place: China | collected 2014 ...
CACGGGATGCTGCGTTTCCTTGGTCTCCTTTTTCCCTTTGGTTTCCTTTTTCCGAAACTTCTTCTTTTGGGCCGGCGCCTCCGGCGCGGCCATTTTCAGGGCTCCGGTGCCGTCGTAGGCCACGGCGCCCTGGGTTTGTTTGCCTGTCACGATTTGCTCCACCTCATCTGGTCGATTTCCTCGGGTTTACCCTTCCAGCTTCTCCGCCACGCGCAGTTTGGCGCTCCGGGCCCGGGGATTCTCCTCCTGTTCTGCCTGGCTGGGCAGGATGGGCTTCCGGTTCACCAGCCGGACCAGAGGCCGTTTGCCGCAGACGCACACCGGGAATTCCGGCGGGCAGGTGCAGCCGCGCGCCGCCTGCTGCATCTCGCTCTTGACGATGCGGTCCTCGAGCGAATGGAAGGTGATGACGGCCAGTCTGCCGCCGGGATTGAGGCGGCCGACCGCAGCCTGCATCATGCGGCTGACGGCGCCGAGCTCATCGTTCACGGCGATGCGGATGGCCTGAAAGCTCCGCTTGGCGGGGTGCTGCTTCTCGCGCAGCGCCTGCGCGGGCATCGCGCCGCGGATAATCTCCACGAGCTGGCCCGTCGTCTCGATCGGGGTGTGCTCCCGCGCGCGGACAATGTGCTTGGCAATGACGGGGGCATAGCGCTCCTCGCCGTATTCCAGAAGGATGCGCCGCAGCTCCTCATACGGCCAGTCGTTCACGACATCGCGGGCGGTCAGCCCCGCCGTGCGATCCATGCGCATATCGAGCGGTGCGTCATGCATGTAGGAAAAGCCGCGCGCCGCGTCGTCGAGCTGCGGCGAGGAGACGCCGAGGTCGAAGAGCATGCCGTCCGCGCCGGGGATGCCGAGCTCGCCCAGCACCTCGCCGAGACGGCTGAAGTTGCTGTGTACCAGCGTGACGCGGTCCCGATAGTCCGCGAGCCGCTCGCGCGCGGCCGCGATGGCCGTCTCGTCGCGGTCCAGACAGATGAGCCGTCCGCCGCCGCTCAGGCGCCGGGCGATCTCCAGCGAGTGCCCCGCGCGGCCGAGCGTCCCGTCGACATAGATGCCGTCCGGGCGGATGTTCAGCCCCGTCAGGCACTCATCGAGCAGCACCGGCTTGTGGCCGTAGGCCAGATCTTCTTCTGCGTTGCGGTCAAAAGCCATCGCTTACAGCCCCATTTCTTCCATCGCCGCCTGCAGCTCGCCGGAGGAGAAGGCCTCCTCCTCCATCCTGGCCCAACGCTGGGCGTCCCAGATTTCCACGCGGTCGAAGCTGCCGACCACGATCACTTCCTTGTTCAGTCCCGCCTTCTGGCGCAGGTCGGCGGGGATGAGGATGCGTCCCTGCGCATCCGGGTCACAGTCCGCCGCGTGGGCAAAGATCATGCGCAGCTTTTTCAGCGAACTGTACGACTGCTCCTTGAGCGCCGCCATTTTCTCGTTCCAGCTCTCGTCGGAGAAGAGGGACAGACACATATCCTGTCCGATGATGAGGTGGAAGTTCTTCCCGCCCAACTCCTCGCGCAGCTTGGCAGGAATGAACAGGCGACCCTTTGCGTCGATATTATGGGCGTATTTGCCGGTCATGCCTGCCACCTCCTCTTCGCCACGCCGCGGGAAAATCGTGGGGAGCGGCACCACAAACATGGGTTTTGGCGCTACTATCCCCCACCCGTGTTTTGAGTATACCTTGTTTGTTTCGCAATTGCAAGGGCTTTTTTTCGCGGGTACGCGGACGTTTTTTGGCGGTTTTTTCCATTTTTAGCATTCAATCCGCTTAACATAAAACATTCGTTTCAAACTTCGGAAACAAAAGCAGGCCAGAAGCACTATATATAGTGCTTCTGGCCTGTAAAGCCGCAACATCTTGCTTAAATTAAACAAAAGCTGGTTCGTACGGGCCAACCTTTGTTGTTTTCTACAAAATTTCTGTCAAAATTCTGTCACTCTGTCGAAGTGTCCGTCTCCTCCGCGCTCTGCTCGAGGGCGGAGGGCTTCTGGTTGATCTGCTCCTTCTGCGCCTGCATCTGCTCCTGTGAGGCGGCGCGGAAGCGCACACGGGACTCCTTCACCTCGTCGAGCGCCATCTGAATGGCCTCCTCGGTGCGGCGCAGGGCGTCCTCGGTGTAGGTGTTGGCGACGTGATAGAGCTCCTTGCTGCGCGACTCGGCGCGGCGGATGATCTCGCTGCTGCGCTGGCGCGCCTGCTGCAGCGTCTCGCTCTCGGAGACGATGACCTTCGCGTCGAGCTCGGCCTGACGCAGCATCTTCTCAACCTCTTTCTTCGCGGCGGAGACATACTCCTCACGGGCGCGGACAAGCTCCTGCGCCTTCTTGATCTCGAGCGGCAGCTTCGCGCGGACCTCGTCGAGCAGGTCGAGCGCCTCATCGCGGTTGATGATGCACTTTTCCGAGCTGAAGGCGGCGCTCTTGGCCTCGTCGATCATGCCATAGAGCATATCCAGCAAGCGCTGTACATCTTTTTCTTCCATCCCGTTACCTTCCTTTCAATTTCTCCGCGACCGGGGCAGGCAGATACTGCTCCAGCGGCTGGTGATAGCGAATCATCTCTCGCGCCATGGTGGAGCTGACGTGCTGATACTGCGCACTCGCGGGGATGAGCACCGTCTCCAGCTCCGACCAGATGCCCTGGTTGATGTGGGCCATCTGATATTCCTGTTCAAAATCGGCCGCGCCGCGCACACCCTTGACCAGGATGCGCGCGCCCTTTTCGCGGGCATATTCGGCCAGTAGGCCGCAGTGCAGCTCCGCCTCCACGTTCGGCAGATCCGCGATGGAGCTGCGGATCATCTCCAGCCGCTCCTCGGGCGTGAACATGGGATGCTTTTTCTCGCAGTTGGCCATCACGCACACGCACACCTGATCGAAGCACACCGCCGCGCGGCGGATGACGTCCAGATGCCCGAGCGTGATCGGGTCGAAGCTGCCGGGATAAATCGCCGTTTTCATATCGTTTCCTCGTTTCCGCCGCGATGGTACACCGTCAGCTTGATCTTGCCGTAGCGGTACTCCCGATACAGCGTATAGGGGGGCGCGAGGGCGGGCAGAGCCGTCTCCAGCGCGCTTTCCGCCACAATTATACCATGCTCCCTGCAAATGTCAAACCTTGCAATCTCCTCGAGCGCGGGGCCGAGCAGGCCCGCGGCATAGGGCGGATCGAGAAAGATCAGGTCGAACTTCTCCCCCGAGCGGAGGTAGCTCATCGCGTCGCCGCAGCGGACGCTCGCGCGGTCAGACAGGCCGCACAGTTCGAGGTTGTCCTTCACAAGGCGCACCGCGTCCGCCCGCCGGTCGATAAACACCGCCGAGGCCGCCCCACGCGAGAGCGCCTCGATGCCGAGCTGGCCCGTCCCCGCGAAGAGGTCGAGCACGCGCCGCCCCTCGATATCAAACTGGATGATGGAAAACAGGCTCTCTTTGACCTTGTCGGTCGTGGGACGGGTCTCCATGCCCGTCAGTTCCTTCAGTCGTCTGCCCCTGGCAGACCCGGTAATCACTCTCATAGCTTCACGCGCGGGGGTCAAAGCACTCGAAAATCACAAGATTTCCCTCCTGCTCCGCCGCCTGCATCTCCTCTTTCGTTCGGATGGTCCAGTCGATCTCCTGCACCTTATAAAATTTGCGGCACCATGCCAGCGCGGGGTTTTTCCGATCCTGGAACTGGTAGGCGATAAAGTCCGGCTGCACGGCGATGTTCGTCATGAGGTTGCCGAGCAGCCACATGGTGAGCTTTCCGTGCCCCGCCGTCTCCCCGTGGCGCAGGAACTGCGAGGAGAGCTGGCCGCGGATGATCTCCGGCCGGTTCTTGCGCAGCCAGATCAGGCAGCGCGGATCGAAGCTCTCGATGCAGTAGTCCACACGGTACCGGTCGAGCAGCGCGCACGTCGCCGCGGCGAGTTCGGCGTGGTTCCCGCGCTCAGGCTTGAGCTCCACAACGAGGGGCGTCTTCCCTTCAAAGAGGGCGAGCACCTCGTCTAGCAGCGGAATTCTCTCGTCCGTCCCCTCGAGCCGGTAGGCCTTCAGCTCCTCGCTTGTCAGATCCTCCACCAGCACATCGGCGCCCGCCGTGCGCTTCAGACTCGCGTCGTGGATGACGGCGAGATGCCCGTCTTTCAGCAGGTGGACATCCAACTCCGCGCCGAAGCCGTTTTCGATCGCGCGGTGGAAGGCTGCCATGGAATTTTCCGGAATGTGGGGCTTATCGTGATAGCCCCGGTGGGCGTAGCGGTACTGCCGCAGCAGCTTCCAGCCCGGATGGCCCCGGCGGCAGCGCAGCAGCAGCGTCCACACCTCCGCCAGCACCAGCAGTATCAGCAGAACTAAAATGAGTGTCAGCATCAGTTATCCATATCCTCCAGTGCATCCAGCCCCTTCTTCGCCTCGGGGCGGCTGTCGCCGTGGTGGACGAAGAGCATCGTCACAAACGCCAGCGCCGTGAACGCCGCGGCGTACGGGAACAGAACGTGCATCCCGAGCTTATCCATCAGCAGACCCGAGAGCATGGGCGTCGCGACCTGCGCGGCCATGGACGCCGTGTAGTAAAAGCCCGTGTACTTGCCGACGTCGCCGCCCGAGCACATCTCCACCACCATCGGGAAGGAGTTGACGTTGATCGTCGCCCACGCGATGCCCGCGAGGGCGAACATCGCGTTCATGAGCATGGTCGGGCTGCTCGCATTGAGGAAGCTCGCCACGGTGAAGGCCGCCGTCAGCATCAGGACGCCCGCGAGGATCGTCTTCTTGCGCCCCACCTTCGAGGCGATGAAGCCCACGGGGAGATAGGCGACGATGGCCGCGGCCTGCGCGATAATGAGCGTGAGGTTATAGTCCTTGTGCAGGATATTGGAGGCGTAGACGGAGTATTTGCTCGTGACGGCGTTGTAGCCGAAGAACCACAGTACGATGCTCAGCAGGATGAACACCAGCGACTTGATCTCATCCATTGAGAGCCTGCGCCCGCCGCCCTCGCCGTTCTCGCCGGATTCCTCCAGTCCGAGGGCCACGGACTGCTCGCGCATCTCGGCGGCCCACTCCGGCTCGCGCACCGTCAGCATGAACACGACGAGTGCCGCAAGCATAACCGCCGCGATAATGCCGAAATAGCCGGTGTAGCTCATGAGGGAGTTGTGCACGGCGGAGGTGGCGAACACCATGCCGAGAATCAGCACGAGGATGCCGCCCGCCGAGCCCATGAGGTTGATGACGGCGTTCGCCTTCGAGCGCAGGGGCTTGAGCGTGACGTCCGGCATGAGTGCGACCGCGGGCGAACGGAACACGGCCATCGACACGAGAATCATGAACAGCAGCACGATGGAGAACACGAGCGTCGTGGGGCTCTCGGCCGTCGCCTGCCAGGCGCAGGCCTGCCGCGCGGGGACGACGTAGTTCGTATAGTCGGGGTTCGTGACCATCTCGCCGCCGTCCTGCGTGATCTGGCTGCGGATGGCGGTGAACTCCTCGAGCGTGAACTTCTCGCCGAGGACGAACTTCTGCCCTGCGGGCGTGATGAGCGTCGAGCCGCTCTCGCGCTCATAGATCGTCTCGAGCGCCTGCGGATCGTCGATGGTGGAGACGTCGCGGATGTGGCGGAGCTGCGCGCCGTCGACGAACGAGAGCGCGATGAGCAGCACCGCTGCGATGAGCGTACCGACGACGATGAACGGCGTGCGGCGGCCGCGGCGGCTCGTGCAGCGGTCGCTGATCGCGCCGAACAGCGGCAGCAGGAACAGCGCCAGAATGTTGTCGAGCGCCATAATCACGCCCGACCACGCCTGACTCATGCCGAACTTGTTCGTCAGAATCAGGGGAATCGTGTTGTCATACGCCTGCCAGAAGGCGCAGATCAGGAAAAAGGCAAAGCCCACCAGAATTGTGCGTTTATAGTTGAGTTTCATCGGTTTTCCTCCATCTCGCGGCAGATGGCCGCGATGTCCTGCAGCACCCACGTCGGGTGGATGTCAAATCGTTCGATGTCGGCGCACGTCCCCTCGCCGGAGAGGACAAACACCGTGTCGACCCCGGCGTTTACGCCGCAGGCGACGTCCGTATAGAGCCGGTCGCCGACGACGACCGTCTCCTCCTCGGAAAAGCCTGTGCGCTCCATCGCGAGGCGCACCATGTCGGGCCGGGGCTTGCCGACAAAGACCGGCTCACGCCCGGTCGCGCGCGTGAGCATCTGGCACACGCTCCCGCAGTCCGGCACTGAGCCATACCACGTCGGGCAGACCCAGTCTGGGTTCGTCGCGACGAACGGGACGCCGCGGCCGAGGAGAATGCACGCGTCCTCGAGCTTCTGAAACGTCAGTTCCGTGTCAAACCCGCACAAAAGTACCTCCGCCCCGTCCTGCCCTGCGGCGAGGGGAACCCCCGCCTGCTCCAGCTGGTGCGCAAACGAGCGCGTGCCGAAGACGTAGCACCGCCTGCCGGGGTGGTGCAGCCGCAGGTGACGGATGGCGGCGTCGACGGAGGTGACATAGTCCTCCCGCGCCGTCTCGATCCCCATCGCGCGGAGCTTTTCGATATAATCCTCCACGCCGCGCGAGGAGTTGTTCGTGAGGAATACGGCCCGGCCGCCGCTCCCGCGCACGCGCGCCAGAAATTCCGGTACGCGGTCAAAGAGCCGGTCGCTGAGGTAAATCGTGCCGTCCATGTCCAGTAAAAACAGCCGTTTTTGGGAAAGCTGCGCCATATTGCGCCCCCTATGCGTAAAAATACAGTGTAACTATAGCACAAAGCCGTCCCGCTGACAAGCGCAGCGGCGGTATTTATTCACAAAAAAGCGCGTATTATGAAAGCCCGCAGACTATTTTCCCGGTCTGCGGGCTTCGCTCATTCTTTTTCGGCGGCAATTTCTCGGTAGAATACGTCGAGCACGCCGCGGTAGTTTTCGTGCCACGGCTTGTTCTTGCCGCAGTAGTGGACGATGACGCCGTTTCGCCGCACCCAGTCGGCGTCGAGCTGGGGACTGCGCAGGTCGGCGTTGTGGAACGCCAGAATCCGGTCACTGAGGTTATAGCGCAGCGGGTCGAGCAGGCGGACGTGCTCGCCGCAGACGGCGGTGAGGATGTCCTGATCCGGTAGGACGAGCGCATTTTTCTTCTCCTCCGCGTAATCGCGGATGCGCGCGATATCCAGCCCCTCGCGGAAGGCCGGGAGGTTATAGAGGATCACGCCGGAGTTGAGATACGGCGTATCCTTCCCGAGATCCATGCCCAGCCGCACCTGATTGAGCTTCGAGAGCGCGTAGCGCACATGTGTGCAGGCCATGAACCACGCGTCGCCGAACGGGAGCGTCTCCAGCTCCGTCAGGGGGTTGACGACGACGGTGTCGACGTCGAGATACAGGATGCGCTCCATGTCGCGCGGCAGCAGGAGCGGCGCGATCAGCCGGTAGTAGATCTGGCGCGGATAGCGCTCCGAGGACGGGAAGCCCTCGAACAGCTCCTCCTGCACGGTCAGGAACGTAAAGTGCATCCGCTCGCCGCCGAAGCGGCGGATGGCCGCCTGATCGGCCTGCGTCAGGTCGGAGTGGAGTACATACGCCTCATAGCGTTCATAGCCTCCGTTTTTCAGGATGGAGCGCACGCAGGTGCCGAGCAGCGGGATAAATCCCCGGTCGATGCAGAACAGGAGGTTCATCACGCTCACCCGTTGAGAATCTGCATGAACTGCTCGCCGGTGATCGTCTCCTTCTCATAGAGGAAGTTCGCCAGCTCGTCGAGCTTTTCGCGGTTGTCGTGCAGGATCTGCAGCGCCTTCTCGTGCTGGCGCTTGACGAGGGCGACGACCTGCCGGTCGATCTGCGTCTGCGTCTCGGCCGAGCACGCGAGCGACGCGTCGCCGCCGAGGTACTGGTTCGTGACCGTCTCGAGCGCGACCATATCGAAGTCGTCGCTCATGCCGTAGCGGGTAATCATGGCGCGGGCGAGCTTTGTCGCCTGCTCAATGTCGTTCGAGGCGCCGGTGGTCACGGAGCCGAACACAACCTCCTCCGCCGCGCGGCCGCCGGTGAACGTCGCGATCTTGTTCTCCAGCTCCTCCTTGTTCATGAGGTAGTGGTTGCCCTCCTCGACCTGCATCGTATAGCCCAACGCGCCGGAGGTGCGGGGGACGATGGTAATCTTCTGGACGGGGGCGGAGTTCGTCTGCTTCGCCGCGACGAGGGCGTGGCCGATCTCGTGGTAGGAGACGATGCGCTTTTCCTGGTCGGTCATGATGGCGTTCTTCTTCTGATAGCCCGCAATGACGACCTCAATGCTCTCCTCGAGGTCCGCCTGCGTGGCAAAGCGGCGGCCGTTGCGCACGGCGCGAAGCGCCGCTTCATTGACGATGTTTGCAAGCTCCGCGCCGGAAGCGCCGCTCGCCATACGCGCGACCTTGTTGAAGTCGACGTCCTCGGCGACCTTGATCTTTTTGGCGTGAACCTTCAGGATCTCCTCGCGGCCCTTGAGGTCGGGCAGCTCCACCGGCACGCGGCGGTCAAAGCGGCCGGGGCGCGTGAGCGCCGGGTCGAGGGACTCGGGGCGGTTCGTCGCGGCGAGGATGATGACGCCGGTGTTTCCTTCGAAGCCGTCCATCTCGGTCAGCAGCTGGTTGAGCGTCTGCTCGCGCTCGTCGTTGCCGCCCATCTGGCCGTCGCGCTTTTTGCCGATGGCGTCGATCTCGTCGATAAAGACGATGCAGGGCGCCTTCTCCTTCGCCTGACGGAACAGGTCGCGCACCTTGCTCGCGCCCATGCCGACGAACATCTCGACGAATTCCGAGCCGGACATGGAGAAGAACGGGACGTTCGCCTCACCGGCGACGGCCTTGGCGAGCATCGTTTTGCCGGTACCCGGAGGGCCGACGAGCAGGATGCCCTTGGGCATGGACGCGCCGATTTCCTGATACTTGCCGGGATCGTGCAGATAGTTGACGATCTCGGTGAGGTTCTCCTTCGCCTCGTCCTCGCCGGCGACGTCGTCGAACTTGATGCCCTCGGCGGACTTGACATAGACCTTGGCGTTGGACTTGCCCATGTTGAACATCATAGAGTTGCTGCCGCCCATCTTCTTCATCATGCTGCGCGAGAGGAGCTGGCCGATGAAGATAAACACGAGCAGCGGCACGATCCAGCCGAGGATGCTCGTGAGCACGGAGGTCTGCTCGATCTCCTCGCCGGTGGTGGAGATGCCCGCCGCCAGCAGACGCGAGATGAGGTCGTCGTCCGGCACCATGGCCGTTTTATAGACGGTGGAGCCGTCGGCTTTCGTAAAGAGGATGCGGTTGTTCTGCTGCTGGATCTCCACCTTGCCGATCTCGCCGTTTTCGGTCATGGTGACGAAGGTGTTGTAGTCCACGTCCTGAATCCGGTGCTCGGCCATCCACGGCATGGCAAGGAGGTTGAACAGCAGCAGAAACATCAGCACGAGGATGTAGTAAAACAGCAGGGGCTTTTTGGGGGATTTCACTTCATTCATACAGATTCCTCCGTTTCATTTGGGGACTGGGATTGATTGGTCTCATCGCAGCTCATCTGCAGGTCGATGGCCGAGAGCGCCGCGAGCAGCGCGTGGCGCACGGCCTGCGCCGCGAAGTCGATGGCGTATTCGCCGTAGAGACTCGCCGCCTCGGCCCGATCGGCGTCGCGGCAGGTGTTCTCGCCGTGGAGATACGCCGGCAGCTCGTCGCGCAGGATGCGCTGCACCTCGAGTTCATACGTCAGCTGCGCCTGAGACAGCGCCGCGACGGCGGGCGATCGGCTCTCGCGGACGCTCTCGCGCATCTGCAGCTCACGCTCGCGGCAGTCCTGCCAGAGCGCCTGCAGCTCGCGGCGCACCTGCTCGTGATCCGCCTGCTGATACAGGCGCAGGCGGTCGACGGCGTCGCCGTACTGCCGCTCCAGCTCGCAGAGCTTGCCGGTAAAGACCCCGGGGGTTGGTTGCATGGCTCACACGCCCTTTCATCTTTGGGATAGCTCTTTTATAGCAGACCCCGGCGCGGTTTTCCACTATCAGTTTGCCCGCCGTGTCCTGACAAAAACGCAGGAGTGTCAGAATTTTTGACACTCCTGCGGATCTGTCCGGACAGACGGCGCAGATTGTAAATAGGCAAATTGCCCGCCCGAGGGTATGCTGTTATTTGACGGGGAACGGCCCGTCCTCCCCGATGCGGCCCGCGAGCAGATGGTGCATCTGCCGTGCGCGGCGGGCGCGGTCGGCGCTCTTTTTCTCGCAGCTCTCGAGCAGCAGCCCCACGACCCCGTATGTGCAGAAGCTGAGCGCCGTGTCCATGTCCTCGTACGAGAGCCCCGGCACGGGGCCTCTGCGCTCGATCACCTCTTTTAAATAGGTGCGCACGGAGCGGACGAGGAGCCGCTCGACCTGCTCGCGCTTTTGCGAGTGGAGGAGCTTCTGCAGCAGCTCCGCCGACTCCTCCGACGTCTCGAGAAAGCCGCGCAGGACGGCCTCCGGGTCGTCGGCGGCGAGACTCTGCTCGAGCAGGTGCGAAAACGCCTGATCCAGCGACCACTCGATGACCTCCAGAATGTCCTGAAAGTGATAGTAAAACGTCTGGCGGGAGATGCCGCAGGCCTCCACCAGATCCTTGACCGTGATCTTGTCGATATTCTTTTGCTTTGAAAGCCGGATGAAGGCCTCGGCGATCATGGGCTTGACCTGAACGGGCATGGTGTTTCCTCCTGATCGGTTTACATCGTTGCTCTTTTACGGTATAGTGTATCATAAGAACAGGGAATTTGTCCACATATGATCTGCGCGGGTTTCTCCGCGCGGGAAAGGAGTTTTCTTCATGTCGAAAATGCTTCGGCGGGTGCTGACCGTCATTCCGGCCGCGGCGGTGCAGGCGCTCTGGATTCTGCTGCTGGTGAAGTGGCTGTCGCCGTATGCGGCGTACATCACGCTGGCGCTGTCCGTCGCGGCGGTGCTGCTGGTGCTGTTTATCATCATTAAGCGTGACGAGACGGCGTATAAAATCCTGTGGCTGCTTGTGATCCTCACGGTACCGGTCGCGGGTGCGCTGCTGTACCTTCTCTTCGGCAACAGGCGCACGGCACGCCCGCTGCGAAAGCGCCTGCGGCGCGTGCAGGAGGCCGGGCAGCCGGCTCCGCTCCCCTGCGGCGGGACGCCCTTCGAGGGGGAAAAGCGCATGGAACAGACCGTCCGCTGGCTGGAGCATAAGACCGGCTATCCCCTCATGCGCGCCGAGGACGTCCGCTATTACCCGCTGGGCGATGCGATGTACCCCGACATGCTCACCGACCTCCGAGCGGCAAAAAAGACGATCTATCTCGAGTATTTCATCATCGAGCCGGGCGAGATGTGGCAGAGCATCGTCGACATCCTCGCCCAGAAGGTGCGCGAGGGGCTGGACGTGCGCGTGATGTACGACGACCTCGGGAGCATCTCGACGTTCAACTTCAGCAACGCCCTCGCGCTTGAAAAGCTGGGCATCCGCTGCGTGACGTTCAACCCCCTGCTCGCGCTGAAGGGGACGGCCAACTACCGCGACCACCGGAAAATGCTCATCGTGGACGACGCGGTCGCCTACAGCGGCGGCGTGAACCTCGCCGACCGGTACATCAACCGCGAGCACCCCTACGGCCACTGGAAGGACACGGGCTTCCGCCTGACGGGCGCGCCGGTGCGCAGCTTCACGCACATGTTCCTCACGTTCTGGAACGCGTTTTCGCTGCAGAAGGAGGAGCCGATGCCCATGCCGCCCGCGGCGGCCGCCGCCGGGCCCGCCGCGCAGGACGGCTGGGTGCTGAGCTATTACGACTCCCCGCTCAACTCCGAGGCGACGAGCAACCGGCTCTATATCGACCTTCTGTCGCAGGCGACGGACTACGCGTGGTTCTTCACGCCCTATCTCATGCTCGGCGACGATCTGCTGGACGCGATGCTCGCGGCGGCGCAGCGCGGCGTGGACGTGCGCATCATCATGCCGGGCATCCCGGACAAGAAGCTCATCTTCCGCATGTCGCGCAGCTTCTATCAGGTGCTGCTGACGGGCGGGGTGAAAATCTATGAGTACACCCCCGGCTTTGTCCACGCGAAGAGTCTCGTCTGCGACGACCGCGCCGCGACCGTCGGGACGGTGAACCTCGATTACCGCAGCCTGTTTCTGCACTTTGAGAACAACTCCCTCTTCTACCGCGGCAGCATCGTCGCGCGCGTGAAGGAGGACTTTCTCGCCACGCAGTCGCAGTGCCGCGCGGTCGAAGCCTGTGACATGAAGCGCTACTCCCGCCGCTGGATCGTCGACGGCGTTCTGCGCATCTTCGCCCCGCTGTGCTGACGGGCACTTGCCCGCCGCGCGCAATGCTGATACAATAGAGGGGAAAATTTTACCGGTATCCGGAGGAATTGACCCCATGATTGACAAAATTCTCGTGCGGGGTGCGCGCGTCCACAACCTGAAAAACGTGGACGTGGACATTCCGCTGCACAAAATCGTCGGCGTGGCGGGCGTTTCCGGCTCGGGCAAGTCCTCGCTCGCGCTGGGCGTGCTGTACGCCGAGGGCTCGCGCCGCTATCTCGAGGCTCTGTCCACCTACACCCGCCGCCGCATGACGCAGGCGGCGCGCGCCGCCGTGGACGAGGTGCTCTATGTCCCCGCGGCGCTCGCGCTGCACCAGCGGCCGGGCGTCGGCGGCATCCGCAGCACATTCGGCACCGGGACGGAGCTTCTGAACTCCCTGCGGCTCATGTACTCGCGCCTTGCCAGCCACCGCTGCCCGAACGGGCACTATCTGCCGACGACGCTCGCCGTCGCCGCCGGGAAGGAGCTCATCTGCCCCGACTGCGGCGCGCACTTTTACGCGCCGTCCGCCGAGGAGCTGGCCTTCAACTCCCAGGGCGCGTGCCAGCGCTGCGGCGGCACGGGAACCGTGCGGACGGTCGACCTTGAAACGCTCGTCCCGGACGACTCGCTCACCATCGACGGCGGCGCCGTCGCCCCGTGGAACAGCCTGATGTGGTCGCTGATGACCGACGTCTGCCGAGAGATGGGCGTGCGCACGGACGTGCCCTTCCGCGACCTGACGGCGCAGGAAAAGGACATCGTCTTCCACGGCCCCGCCGAGAAAAAGCACATTTTCTACCACGCGAAAAACTCCAATCAGGCGGGCGAGCTGGACTTCACCTACTTCAACGCCGTCTACACCGTGGAAAACGCCCTCGCCAAGGTCAAGGACGAGAAGGGCATGAAGCGCGTGGAGCGGTTTTTGAAGGAGGAGGTCTGCCCCGACTGCGGCGGCACGCGCCTTTCCGGTGCCGCCCGCGCGCCGCTGCTGCGCGGCATCCCGCTCGACGCCGCCTGCACCATGCCGCTGAGCGAGCTCACGGAGTGGGTGCGCGGCGTACCGGAGAGCCTGCCCGACGTGATGCGTCCCATGGCACAGAGCATCTGTGAGGCGTTCACCGCCACGGCGCGCCGCCTGCTCGACCTCGGGCTGGGGTATCTCTCGCTCGACCGCTCCGCCGCGACGCTCTCCACCGGCGAGCGCCAGCGGATGCAGCTCGCCCGCGCCGTGCGCAACCGCACGACGGGGGTGCTGTACGTCCTCGACGAGCCGTCCATCGGTCTGCACCCGTCGAACATCGTCGGGCTCACGGGCGTGATGCACGACCTCGTCGCCGACGGAAACTCCGTCCTCCTCGTCGACCACGACACGCAGATTCTGCGGGAAGCAGACTGGATCGTCGAGATGGGCCCGGAGGCGGGCGCACGCGGCGGCCACGTCATCGCCGAGGGGCCGGTCGCAGCCATCGCGGAAGATCCCGTCTCGCAGATCGGCCCGTTCCTCGCGGGGCGCGGCGGCGCGGATATCCGCCGGCGCGCGGCGCGGGAGGAGCTGTTCGCAGGCGGTGAAATCCGGCTCTCCACCGGGGGGATCCACACCGTGAAGCCGCTGGAGGTCACACTGCCGAAGGGGCGGCTCACGGTTGTGACGGGCGTCTCCGGCTCGGGCAAGACGACGATGGTGCTCGAGAGCCTCGTCCCCGCGCTGCAGGCGCAGATCACCGGCGCGCCCCTCCCCGCCCACGTCAAGGCGCTCCGCGCGGAGGGCATCCGCCACGTCAAGCTCATCGACGCGACGCCCCTCGGGCTGAACGTCCGCTCGACTGTCGCAACCTACGCGAACGTCCACGACGAGCTGCGCAAGCTCTTCGCCCGCTCCCCCGCAGCGAAGGAGCGCAGCCTGAAGGCGGGCGACTTCTCGTATAACACCGGCTCTCTGCGCTGCCCCGGTTGCGACGGGACGGGCGTGGTGAGTCTTGACGTGCAGTTCCTCCCGGACGTGACGGTTCCCTGCCCCGACTGCCGCGGCTCGCGCTACGGCCGCGCCGCGCAGGAGATCCGGCTGACGAATGCCGACGGGCAGTCTGCCTCCCTCCCGGGGCTGATGGACATGGACGTCACGGACGCCGCGGCCTTCTGCCGCGGGATGAACACCGTCCGCCAGCGGCTTGAGACGCTCCGCTCACTTGGGCTGGGGTATCTCACGCTCGGCGAGGAGACGCCGAGTCTCTCCGGCGGCGAGGCGCAGCGTCTCAAGCTTGCGAGCGAGACGGGCCGCACGCAGACGGACGCCGTGTTCGTCTTTGACGAGCCGTCCATCGGCCTGCACCCGCTCGACGTGCGGGTGCTGCTGGGCGTATTCCAGACGCTGCTCGACCAGGGCGCGACGGTCGTCGTCATCGAGCACGACCTCGACGTCATCCGCAGCGCCGACTACATCATCGACATGGGCCCCGGCGGCGGGGATGCGGGCGGACGCATCGTCGCCTGCGGCACGCCGGAGGACATCCGCGCCAACCCCGACAGCATCACCGGAAAATACCTGTAAGCGGTGAGTGGATCAGTTTTTCTTATATAAACGCCCCGAAAACGGAATTGATTTCCCCGCGCGCGGCGCGCTGCAATAAAGCCAATCCGAGATTATAACAGAGCGGGGCACCTGACTCATGGAACAGATCAAAAAGAACTTCGGCTGCATGCGCCTGCCGATGAACGGCGAGAACGTCGACACGGCGGAGACCTGCCGCATGGTCGACGCGTTTCTGGACGCGGGCTTTAACTACTTCGACACGGCCCGCGGCTATCTGCAGGGCAAGAGCGAGCTGGCCTTGTGCAAGTGTCTGACGAGCCGCTACCCGCGCGAGCGCTATATCCTGACGGACAAGCTGACCGCCGCCTTCTTCAAGACCGAGGAGCACATCTCCGTCCCCGACCTCTTCGCCACCATGAACACGAAGCAGATCCACCACGACTGGAACGCGGACTACTATTATAACGTCGTCCACACCGCCCCCGGCCGCAGGGCGTCCGACTGCGTTAAGTGCGGACGGTGCGAGAAGGTCCGTCCCCAGCACCTGCCCATCCGCCGTCTTCCGGAGGACGTTGCAAAAGAATTTGAAAAGGAAGCGAACTGACATGAAAGCGCTCATCGCATTTTACTCCCGCGCGGGAGAGAACTACTTCGGCGGCGCGTACCGCCGCA
>ERZ832317.3736-NODE-3736-length-15507-cov-3.836202_pt1 | contig 15507 bp, 8 predicted proteins | sample MGYA00519695_ERZ832317 | MGnify/ENA primary metagenome ERZ832317 (study PRJEB31850, sample SAMEA3708726) | human gut metagenome | biome: human gut; feature: human-associated habitat; material: faeces | place: China | collected 2014 ...
TCAACCGTAATTTGCAACAGCGATAAAGAGAATATTCGTACTTTTAAATTAATAACATTAAACTAATGCTCAGTATTATGAAGAACAAAAAAATTCTTTGTAGTGTTTGTTTCCTGTTTGCTTTCGTGTCAGTCCTTTGGGGGCAAAACATAACGGTAAAGGGAAATGTGACTTCCAAGACGGACGGGCAACCGATTATCGGTGCTTCCGTGGTGCAAAACGATTCGAAATCAACAGGGACTATTACAGACTTGGACGGTAACTTTACTATTAGTGTACCGAAGAATGCATCATTAGCTATCTCTTATATAGGATATAAAGAAGTGATTATTGCAGCAAAACCTTCGTTGAAGATAGTAATGGAAGAAGATTCCAAGATGATTGATGAAGTGGTTGTGACAGGTTATATGGCTGAGAAGAAAGCCAGCCTGACAGGTTCGGTAGCCGTGGTGAAGATGAAAGAAGTGGCTGATATTCCCACAGGTAATGTGATGTCGGGCTTGCAGGGTCGGGTAGCCGGTATGAATGTAACAACCGATGGTAAACCCGGTGGGGGGAACACGGATACTAAGTTGCGCGGTATTACTACCATTAATAATTCTTCCCCTCTTTATGTGATAGATGGCATTCAGACACATGACAATGTCGCTTCAATTATTTCTTCCAATGATGTTGAATCCATTCAGGTGCTGAAAGATGCGGCCTCTGCAGCGATCTATGGTGCGCAGGCCGCCAACGGTGTCATTATCATTACCACAAAGCGTGCTAAGGAAGGTGATGTGAAAGTGAGTTTTGATATGTCACTCACTGCCCAGACTTTTGCCGGTGGTGTTGATATGCTCGATGCTTACCAATGGGGAGATGTTTATTGGCAAGCCTATAAAAACACTTACGGAACTCATCCGAACAGTGTAGTGTATGGAAATGGGGAAAAAGCCCAGTTGCAGGAATATTATTTCGACCAGAACGGAGTCAAAATAAAATCGGGTAACACCGATTGGGCAAAGGAGATATTCGGTACGGCTTTGATGCAGAATTACAACCTTTCTCTCTCTAAGGGATTCAAAGACGGTAATGTAGCTCTTACTATAAACTATATGAATCAGGATGGTCTTTGTCGCAACACTGACTATGAACGTTTTAATTCTCGCCTGGCTTCTAATTTCCGCTTTGTTGATGGCAAAGTACGTGTGGGTGAAAGCATTTCCGTGAACCACTGGTTGGAACATCTCAATCCGTCCGGTATAGAAGAACTTGTGATTGCCCAGCATCCTGCTATTCCTGTGTATGATGAAAACGGAGGATATGCCGGTGGTTACGTAGACATATTGGGGGATAAGCCGAATGCCGTTCGCTTGACAGATAACGAAGCTGATAACCGTCATAAAAGCTGGCGTATCTTTGGCAGTGCTTATTTGGAAGTAGAGCCAATTAAAAAACTGGTATTGAAGAGTCAGTTTGGATTGAACTATACTACCGGTTTCAACTCAACCTTCGTCCCGAAGTGGAGCGAAGCCGATCGTAAGGTCGATATAAATGAGCTGACTGTGCGGCAGGATAATAGTGTGCAGTGGGTATGGTCGAATACCGCCAATTATAGCATAGAATTAGGAAAGAACAATATCAGTGCTGTGATAGGAACCGAGGCCAAGAAAGAAAACGGTGAACATTTGCAGGGGTATGGTCGCGGATTGGTGATAGAAGACCTCGACTATCGCTATCTGGACACAGTGACCGAAGGAAAAAGTGTGAGTAACAATGCTTCCACTTATGCTATGGTTTCTTACTTCGGTAAGGTGAACTATGCGTTCGATGATAAGTACCTGATATCAGGAACGGTACGCCGTGATGCTTCCTCACGTTTCGGTAAAGGTAACAATTCAGCAATCTTTCCTTCGGTATCAGCCGGCTGGAGAGTTTCACGCGAGAAATTTATGGAACGTACACAAAGTTGGCTGTCAGACCTTAAACTGCGTGCATCATGGGGTATTAATGGTAACGACCAGATTGACAATAATGCTACATACAATCTCTATTACACCAATATGTCCAATGGTTCCTACAATTTCAACGGCGACGGGGCGACGGTGGTACCCGGCGTACAGAAAGACCGTTCGGGCAACAACGATTTGAAGTGGGAGGAAACTAAACAATTGAATTTCGGTATTGATGCAGCCTTCTTCGACGCTCGTTTGGGGGTGACTCTGGACTATTTTCAGAAGAAAACCACTGATATGTTAATTCAGAAACCATATATCGGTGTGATCGGTGAAGGTGGTTATAAATGGTATAATGCAGCCAGTATGGATAATAACGGTGTAGAAGCGACTTTGACCTGGAGGGACGAAATAAAGGACTTCAAATATGACATCTCATTCAACCTCTCTTATTACAAAAATAAGATAACCGAACTTCCGGATGTCATCAAATACACTTGGGGAGGTGGTAATGGTGTGGATAAAACCATTGTAGGACAGCCTTTCGGTTCATGGATGTCATATAAAGCCGATGGCATATTCAAGACCAAGCAAGAGGTATATGAATACCTGAGCAAGTATGATGTACAGATTGGTGCTCCCGGTGTGGGACGTATTCGCTATAAGGATCTTAATGGCGACAACATCATCAATACTGCCGATATGGACTGGCAAGGCAGTGACCAGCCTAAGTTTATCGGTGGTCTGAACATAGGTGCATCCTACAAAGGGTTTGATCTTTCCGTATTCTTCAACGGTATGATTCGCGATGCATGGAATAACTCAAAGTTCTATACGGATCTTTTCCAAGGCTGGACGGGCAATCACTCTACGCGTCTGATTGATGCAATGAATGCTTGGAATGTGTATGAGCAAACCGGAGTCTATAATTGTAATATCCCTGCACTGACGGTGGTTGATAATAATGTGGAAACACGCAGTTCTACTTTCTTTATTGAAGATGGTTCTTATGTGAAGTTGAAGACTTTGACACTGGGCTACACCTTCCCCGATAAGTGGATTAAGAAAGCACGTCTTTCTAATTTGCGTGTATATCTGCAAGCGCAGAATGTCTTCACGCTGACTAATTATACTGGTGCCGACCCTGAAGGATTGGGCTATCCATATCCTCAGCCTCGTACCTACACATTCGGTCTATCACTTGGTTTTTAATCTTTTATCCTAAATACAGAACATTATGAAATTGAAATATATCCTTGCGGCAGGGGTTGTGGCACTATTGGCCGGTTGTGATGAGAGTCGTTTTCTTGATACTAAACCTCAGGGTACACTCAATGACGATTTGTTGTCGTCGGCTGAAGGTGTGGAACTCCTGGTCACTTCGGCTTACGCCGGGCTGAAAGGTCCCAATCGTGATATGCACTGGGTACCGATGACCAATTGGACGTATGGTGAAGTACGTTCGGACAATGCCTATAAAGGTGGCGGTGGTGTAAACGATGGTGACTTTTGTACACTGCTTGAAACTTTTAAGATAGATGCTACATGGGCTAATGCCGATGAAAAATGGTTTCAACTTTATTGTTGCTTGCAACGTTGCAACAGTGCATTGAGAGTCATGAATACACTTGATGAGAACACCTTGCCGGTACTTAAGAGCCGTAAAGCTGAAATGAAAGTGATTCGTGCACATTTCTTCTTCGAACTGGTCCGCCTTTTCAAACAAGTACCTTACTTTGACGAAAACGTGGATATTGATGATTATAAATACATCCCCAACAATCAGTTTACCCGCGAAGAACTTCTTGGCAAGATTGCGCAGGAGTTTCTTGACGCCGCTAACGACTTGCCTGACACTCAATCCCAAATAGGCCGTATCACCAAGAACATAGCATACGCATACGCTGCCAAAGCCAAACTTTATCAGGCTTACCAACAAGATGAGAATAATCAGGTCATTGCTGTCGACAAACAGTTGCTTGCTGAAGTAGCGGCTCTTTGTGATAAAGTAGGTGCGCAAGGGAAGGCGTATGATCTTTTGAATGACTTTCAGAAGCTCGACCAACTGGAATATGAAAATGGGGTAGAATCTGTGTTTGCCGTACAATATTCGATGGATGATGAAACCGAAGGTGCCGGAAACATAAATTGGAGCAACCTGCTCAATGCCCCCAAAGGTCCTTACGGTGGCGACGGATTCTTCCTGCCCAGTCAGAATCTGATAAACGCGTATAAGACAGATGCCTATGGACTGCCTTTGTTTGATACCTTCAACACCGATGACTATGGAATATACGAAGGAAGTGAACTCACTAATGTTGACGCAACTGTAGATCCTCGTTTGGATTTCGTAACCGGTCGTCCGGGCATTACCTGGAAAACTTACACAGTTGAGCCTTGCAAAGCAAATTGGATACGTAACAGTGGCGAATATGGCTTTAACTGCACCAAGCGCTTTTACATCTCGCCTGAAAGTGAAGATATGTTCCAGGGGTGGCCTTGGGGAGCCTCTCATCTTAACTGGCAGATAATCCGCTATGCTGATGTATTATTGTGGAAGGCTGAAGCCTTGATAGAGATTGGCGAAGCTGCCGGACTGGAAGAAGCCCGCAAGATTATTAACCGTATTCGTCTGCGTGCCAAGAATAGTCCTTATGTGAAGGACTTTAAGCATCCCGAACAAAATGCGGCCAATTACCTGATAGGCGAATATCCGGCTGAAGGTTGGAATCAGGACTTTGCCCGCAAAGCATTACGTTGGGAACGTCGCATGGAGTTTGCCATGGAAGGTGACCGTTTCTTCGATCTGGTACGTTGGGGGATTGCTGAGGAAACCATGAACAGTTACATCGTTGTGGAGCAAAACAAGCGTGTTTATTATCGCGGTGCCCGCTTCATCGGTGGCAGGGATGAATACTTACCCATTCCCAATGCACAATATAACTTCTCTGAAGGTACTTATGTACAAAACCCAGGATATGGTAAGTTTAACTAATATAAACTCCTTAAATATAGATATGATGAAAATAAAAAGATACTTGATGAGCGCCTTCTGCCTGTGTATGTTCACGGCCTGCGATAGTGATGACAATAACCTGTTGTGCTATGGTACCCATACTGATATCGAAGGTGATGTTACTGCATTCGGAGCTGTTGGCGATGGAAAGACCGACTGTTCGAAAGCTATAAATAGTGCAATAGCCTCGTTGCCCGCCGAAGGGGGAGTATTGGTGATTCCCGAAGGTGATTTTGTACTTGACGCTCCCATTGTAATCAATAAGCATAATGTGACGATCAAGGGATTGAATCCCGGTATGCGCAGCAATATTGACGTGAATGGAATAAATGACCTCTTGGGTCCTGGCGGTGGAAGTAAATTGGTGGCGCGTAATGCCGAGGCTGCCATAAAAGTGGAGACGGGCATGAAAGGCGTAAAGATTATGAACCTGATGGTGTCAGGCGGCACGGAAGCCAAGAACATCGGCATACACTTTGTCGGCGCGACCGATAATGGAATGCTTTCTAATATTATCGGTATAAATTTGCATACCGGTGTTAAGATAGAACAGGCAAAAAATATGCAGATAGTCAATTGCTGGGTATGCGAACTCCCTAATAGTATCGAGTTGATTGGCGGTGAAAATATTGTTGTGAAGAACTGCCAATTGGGTGCTCAACCTACGGGGATTACTTGCAAGGTGCAGGAAGTGAACAAACTTTCGTTCATCAATAATCAGGTTTATCCCGACGGACGTGAAAATCTGGTACTTGACGCTTGTGATAATTGTGTGATTGAGGGCAACAATTTCAAGAGCTACTATAATGGTATTCTGGTGTTGAACGGTAATGATAATACGGTGAATAAGAACATCTTCTGGCTTACGGGAGCTGTTCAGAACCAGCTGCTCGACCACGGCGACGACTTTGGCATCATCAACGTAAAGGGCAACAATAATATGGTTGCATCCAATAGCTTGTCGTGCGAATGGGCTTATGCCGGCGCTGTGACTGTAAATGCCGTTCAGGGAACCGGTAACGTGTTCAAGAATTGCTTTGTTGACAACTTGGAGAGCTATCGGGTATTTCTGGTGAACGCACAAACCGAAGTCTCCAATTGTGTATCATCCGATAAGGTGAGCATAGTAGAATAACCTCCCTATCATATACCATTATTAATATAATAACACCATGAAGATAAATAAATTCTTAATAAGCGGACTGCTCTTTATACTGGGCACATCTTGCAGTAATGACGATAACTATACGCTTTGTGATGAATGTAACGGTCAGAAGATAATAGATATAACCCAGTTCGGGCTTCCGACCGACGGCTCTACCGATTGTGCCGACCTCATCAATGCCATAATAGCCGACCTTCCGCCCGAGGGAGGTACGATACTTATTCCCGAAGGAACGTTTCGTTTGGATAGTCCCATTCAGCTCACCCGCAATTTCGTGACGCTGAAAGGCGTGAATGACGACGTCGCTGCTACTGCTGCCGATGCCCGGGAAAGTCGCCTGATACTGGGAAATGCCGAATATGCATTACACGTTGCCCCTGTTGCCGATATAGACGGACGTAAGAACCGTATCAGCGGTGTGGAGGTAAACGGACTTACACTTGTGGGAAAGGCCGATCATCAGGGAACCGGAATCTTTGTCGAGCACGATAACGATCGCCTGCACTTCTTCAACATCAGAATGGAGAATATGTACCAGGGTATTAAACTCCAGGGATGTGATGCTATTACATTGGCTCGGATAGATGCAACCGACGCAGTGAATGGTATTGAAATGAACGGCGGCATACAGAATATGGTGACCAACTCCCTCTTCGGATCAGCGCAGGGCGGTGTGGCGGCGCGTATCTCCGGTGAAAGTAACCTGATATTCTCTCACAACAAACTGACGGCGGAAGATGACCGTTGTGCCAGCTTTACAGGTTGCAGCCGGGTGAATATCTCGGATAATGAATTTACAGGAAACAAAATGACCTTCTTTGATATAAGCGGGCAAAACAATCTGATAAGTGACAACGTGTTCACCGTAAACAGGAGCGATAATCAACTCAATGGCAAAGAGGCGGACTATGGAGTGATTCATGTGAAAGGAGAATATAACCACTTCACGTCGAACACCATTCATGCGGATTGGAGTGACGGTATAGAAAACCCCGTGACTGTGAATGCTGCGGAAGGGGAAAATAACCGTTTCGCAAGTTTCACGATAGAAAATACGAACAGCAATCAAGTCTTTTATGTCAGCGAATCGTCCGAAGTGATAGATTGCGGAGTGACAGAAGAAAATATAAAGGTGAAACCGTCTGAAGCGCAGGACTTGACGAACGCAGTTTATGTGATAACGTATGACACTCCCGAAGAGATAGAAGATGATGATGAAAAGGCCTCCTATGCATGGTTCAAGAAACAGTTTGTAAATGGCAAAGTCATTACTGCCGCTGCATTGGCTGGCGAGGATCTTTCTGCTTATGATGTTATTTGGGTACATATAGACCGTGTGGGTATTGGAGCCGGCTGGGACAAGTTACCTTTGTCTGCCGATGCGGTTGCCGCGTTGACAACCTATTATAAGAATGGTGGAAACCTGTTCCTGAGCAATCATGCGACTCAGTTGGTTGTACCTTTGGGACGTACCGAACGGGCTCCCGGAATATTTGGAGACGGTGAAGGCGGATCAGGTGCAGACATTTGGACGATTAATGCCAATATCGGAATGGAGTATGACCATCGCTCGCATCCTGCTTTTACCGGTATGGTTACTTCCGACCAATTCTCTCACGAAACATTCCCGTTGATCGGTCCCGGACAGCGTGAAGACCATAACTGTATGTGGGATTTGAATTCTTATGGTTTCCCCAGCCTTTACCCCAATGCAGGAAATGTGGTGAAAGCGTTTGAAGAGGAAAATAACGCTACCGTTTTGGCAACATGGGGTCATGTGACGGACTATTGTTGTGCCGGAATGGTGGAATTTGCCCCGACAACGGAATATCAAGGAACTTGCATCGCTCTCGGACTGGCTGCTTACGAATGGAACCAGAATAGTAATCTGAACGTTTATCAGGATAATATCATGCTCATGACGAAGAACATATTGCATTATCTAAGCGCTAAGAAATAGGCAGGTAACATTTTTTCTATCTTTTGAAACAAAAGTGATAGGTGTAGCTATCCGTTACGCCTATCTTTGCATTGTGACAAATGAAAGGCTATGAATACTAATAATTAATCTAATACCATATTGATATGAATGTATTATTCTCGTTTAAACAGTTACGGACCTTATTGGCAATGCTGGCTATGATGATTTTCTCATTTCCGGACGCTGTTGCCGACGCACCTTCCTTGATAATCAAGGACCTGGGCGAAGGGCATTGTCTGGTACAGATAAACACGAACCAACGATATTTGCTTCTCCCCGTTGAGGAGGTGATGCCTGATGTGCGTGTCAGCATGATCGTTAATAATAAAGAGGTGAAGGCTGCGGACGTTCGTCTGGCGGTGAACAGAGTGGACTATTTCGTTCCGCTGGACCTTTCGGGCTATACCGGTAAAAACGTACTATTGAAGTTTAAGTTGGGCTCGAACGACCCTGTACGGGGCAAACTTTCTGCTGTTTGCTGCAAGGAGATGAAGTTGGCCGACACCTTCGATACCGGCAACCGCGAAAAGTTCCGTCCCACCTATCACTTCTCACCTCTTTACGGTTGGATGAACGACCCCAATGGAATGGTATACAAGGATGGCGAATACCACCTTTTCTACCAATACAACCCTTACGGCTCCAAATGGGGAAATATGAGCTGGGGACATGCTATCAGCAAAGACCTCGTAAACTGGCAACATCTCCCCGTAGCCATTGCGCCCGATGCATTGGGAACTATCTTCAGCGGTTCGGCTGTTGTCGATACCGATAACACTGCCGGTTTCGGTGCGGGAGCTATCATCGCCATTTATACGCAAAACAGCGACCGGCAAGTACAAAGCATTGCTTACAGTACCGACAACGGACGCACTTTCACCTGCTATGAGAACAATCCCGTACTGACATCCGATGCACGTGACTTCCGCGACCCGAAAGTCTTTTGGCATAAAGAAACCCGGCGCTGGATTATGATATTGGCAGTAGGACAGGAGATGCAGATTTTTTCTTCTCCCAATCTGAAAGACTGGACGTACGAAAGCAGTTTCGGAGAAGGCCAGGGCGCACATGGTGGCGTATGGGAATGTCCCGATTTGTTTGAACTTCCGGTAGAAGGGACGAATGAAAAGAAGTGGGTGTTGCTTTGTAATTTGAATCCCGGCGGTCCGTTCGGAGGAAGTGCCACTCAATATTTTGTAGGAACCTTCAACGGAAAAGAATTTGTAAACGAATCACCCTCCAAAACCAAATGGATGGACTGGGGAAAAGACCATTATGCAACCGTGACTTGGAGCGATGCTCCCGACAACCGCCGTATCGCTATTGCATGGATGAGCAACTGGCAATATGCCAACGATGTTCCGACTTCCCAATACCGCAGTCCGAACTCCGTTCCCCGCGATTTGGGTCTCTTTACCGTCGGCGGTGAGACTTATCTTCAATCTGCCCCATCTCCCGAATTGCAGAAACTGCGTGACATCTCAAAGAAACGTTCGTTCAAAGTGAACGGAACACGTACGGTAAAAGAAATAATTCCGGTCAACGAAGGCGCTTACGAAATAGAACTGTCTATCAAGAACCTGCATGCGGACGTTATCGGCTTCCGTCTTTACAATGACAAGGGCGAAGAAGTGGATATGCAATATGATATGAAAGAGAATAGATTCTCTATGGACCGTCGTAAAAGTGGTGATGTCGGCTTCAACGAGAATTTCCCGGCACTGACGTGGACAGCTGTTGAAAGCGGTAAGAATGAGCTGAAGCTTCATTTGTTTGTAGATAAATCAAGCGTGGAAGCATTTGGTGACGGCGGGCGTTTCGCAATGACCAATCAGGTCTTCCCTTCGGAACCTTACAATCACATCGATTTTTACAGCAAAGGCGGAGCCTACAAGGTAGACTCGTTTATCGTCTACCGGTTGAAGCAATAAGCTTCTGCCATTTAATCTATGCGCTCTTTTCCTGATTCCCTACGGCAGAGTATGTCTACCCCTACGGATTAGTACACTGAAGGCAACGGTATACTTCTGTCAGGCTTACGGTATTAATACCTCACCACGGCCGTGGTAACTTCTCTCCACAGCCATGAAGAGATCTCTCCACAGCCATGGAAAGAATTCGTCACGGCCGTGGCGAATCAACATTACCGTAGCTTTCATCCTATTATATCAGTATGAAACATCAACTGTATAAGCGGTAAACGGGTTTATTCCCGTAGGGGCGGACCGGTTAAGCCATAAGGACACAGAATTTATAAAATAATAGATATAACAATGGAAAACAGTAAAAACTCTTCTCTCTCCAAACTGATCCCGGTGATGCTATGTTTCTTTGCCATGGGATTCGTTGACTTGGTAGGCATTGCTTCCAATTATGTAAAGGCAGACCTCGGCCTGTCGGACTCACAAGCAAACATTTTCCCTTCACTCGTCTTTTTTTGGTTCCTGATTTTCTCCGTACCGACAGGGATGTTGATGAGCCGTATCGGTCAGAAGAAAACCGTATTGCTCAGTCTGCTCGTGACATTCGCTTCATTATTGTTGCCGGTTTTTGGTGACAGTTATATGTTGATGTTGATTTCCTTCTCTCTGTTGGGAATCGGAAATGCGTTGATGCAGACTTCTCTGAACCCGTTGCTCTCCAATATCGTGCGTGGTGACCGCTTGGCGAGCAGCCTGACTTTCGGACAATTCGTAAAGGCGATTGCTTCTTTCCTGGCACCATACATTGCCATGTGGGGAGCGACGCAAGCTATTCCGTCTTTCGATTTGGGCTGGCGGATTCTTTTCCCGGTTTATATGATAGTGGCCGTTGTCGCCATTCTTCTGCTCAACGCCACGCAGATTGAAGAAGAAAAGGAAGAAGGCAAACCGTCTACTTTCGGACAATGCCTTGCCTTGCTCGGCAAGCCGTTTATCCTGCTTTGCTTTGTCGGTATCATGTGTCATGTCGGTATCGACGTGGGCACAAACACTACCGCCCCGAAGATTTTAATGGAGCGCATCGGAATGGGATTGGATGATGCGGCTTTTGCAACGAGTCTTTATTTCATTTTCCGTACGGCAGGGTGTTTCCTCGGATCTTTCATATTGCGCAAGATGTCCGCGAAGTCTTTCTTCGCTGTCAGTGTTATTATGATGTTGGCAGCCATGATTGGCTTGTTTATCTTCCACGAAAAGACAATCATTTATGTTTGTATCGCTTTGATAGGTTTTGGCAACTCGAATGTGTTCTCCGTTATCTTCTCGCAGGCATTGCTTTATTTGCCGGGTAAGAAAAACGAAGTTTCCGGTCTGATGATTATGGGACTTTTCGGCGGAACGGTGTTCCCGCTGGCTATGGGAGTGGCTTCGGACACTTCAATGGGGCAGAACGGCGCAATTGCCGTCATGACTGTCGGTGTACTTTATTTGCTGTTTTATACGTTCCGTATCAGAAAATAATTTTATATTTGAGAATCAATTAAACTCTGTTTATCATGAATAATATAATAGTAGGAATGGGTGAAGCGCTTTGGGACGTGTTGCCCGAAGGAAAGAAAATAGGCGGTGCTCCGGCAAACTTCGCTTATCATGTTTCACAATTCGGCTTTGACAGCCGTGTGGTCAGTGCAGTGGGCAATGACGAACTGGGTGACGAGATCATGTCGGTATTCAAGGAAAAGAAACTGAATACTCAGATTGAACGGGTAGATTATCCTACGGGTACAGTACAAGTGACACTGGACGCTGAAGGGGTGCCTTGCTATGAAATTAAGGAAGGTGTCGCCTGGGATAACATTCCTTTCACGGACGAACTGAAACGTTTGGCGCTGAACACACGTGCCGTTTGTTTCGGATCACTGGCACAGCGCAACGAAGCAAGCCGTGCCACTATCAACCGTTTCTTGGATACAATGCCCGAGATAGATGGACAATTAAAGATATTCGACATCAATCTCCGCCAGGACTTCTACACCAAAGAAGTGTTGCGTGACTCTTTCCAACGTTGTAATGTCTTGAAGATAAACGATGAAGAGCTGGTGACTATCAGTCGTATGTTCGGTTATCCGGGCATTGACTTGCAGGATAAGTGCTGGATTCTGTTAGCTAAATACAACCTGAAAATGCTGATTCTGACTTGCGGCATCAATGGCAGCTATGTATTTACTCCGGGGGTTGTTTCCTTCCAGGAGACTCCGAAAGTCCCCGTGGCCGATACGGTAGGTGCAGGCGATTCCTTTACGGCTGCCTTCTGTGCTTCCATATTGAATGGAAAGCCGGTGCCCGAAGCACACAAACTGGCTGTGGAAGTCTCTGCTTACGTTTGTACGCAGAGCGGGGCGATGCCGGAGCTGCCGCAGGTGTTGAAAGACAGACTATTATAATCCTATTTTATATATTGGCAGATTGAATCAGTATCTGTTATCTATGTAGAACCTCTCAAAGTTAAATGTTATGCTTTGAGAGGTTCTGTTTTGATAACGTATGCTTTGAAAAAGCAGGCTACTGGCGGTAAAATGAGATTAACGGATATAACAGATATGGAGAACTTTTTCCGTCTTATTCAATCTGTTCTTTGTGTTCTTTTGAAAGAAAACCATTATCTTTATCCCGATATAGAATAGGATTTTGTATGGTAAGAGGTACGATGAAGAAAGAAAAGCACAGTGCTATGAGATATTTTCGTTGGACGGCAATACTGCTTTGCCTTATTGGGATAACGGCGTGTCGGCAGGATACTCCCCGTTTTCGTATCGGTGTGGCGCAATGTAGTGATGATTCGTGGCGACATAAGATGAATGATGAGATACTTCGTGAAGCGATGTTCTATGATGGTGTATCTGTCGAGATACGTTCTGCCGGTGATGATAACCGCAGACAGGCGGAAGATATTCATTACTTTATGGATAAGGGAGTGGATTTGCTGATCATCTCAGCTAATGAGGCTGCCCCCATGACTCCAATTGTTGAGGAGGCTTACCGGAAAGGAATTCCGGTCATCACGGTCGACCGGAAAATTCTTTCGGATAAATATACTGCTTATATTGGTGCGGATAATTATGAAATCGGTCGTGCGGTAGGCAATTATATCGCTTCCCGCCTGAAAGGGAAAGGTAATATCGTTGAACTGACTGGGTTAAGTGGCTCGACTCCCGCCATGGAACGTCATCAGGGATTTATGGCTGCTATCAGTCATTTTCCCGAGATAAAGCTGATTGATAAAGCAGATGCGGCTTGGGAGCGTGGACCGGCAGAAGTAGAAATGGACAGTATGCTTCGACGTCACTCGAAGATTGATGCTGTGTATGCGCATAATGACCGAATAGCTCCGGGAGCTTATCAGGCCGCCAAAAAAGCCGGACGGGAAAAAGAAATGATTTTTGTAGGCATTGACGCCCTGCCTGGTAAGGGAAATGGTCTGGAACTCGTGCTCGATAGTGTATTGGACGCGACTTTCATTTATCCTACCAATGGAGATAAAGTACTGCAACTGGCAATGAACATTCTCGAAAAGAAATCTTATCCTCGCGAAACGGTGATGAATACGGCTGTTGTCGACCGTACCAATGCGCATATCATGCAACTTCAGACTACTCATATTTCAGAACTCGACCAAAAAATCGAAACACTGAACGGACGTATCAGTGGTTATCTTTCAAGGGTAGCTACCCAGCAGGTTATCATGTATGGAAGTTTGTTGATTCTGTTATTGGTGGCCGGATTGCTACTTGTCGTTTATAAATCTCTCCGTTCCAAGAACCGGTTGAATAGGGAATTATCAGAACAGAAGAAGCAACTCGAAGAACAGCGGGATAAATTGGAGGAACAGCGTGACCAACTGATTCAACTGTCGCATCAACTGGAAGAAGCGACTCATGCCAAACTGGTTTTCTTTACGAATATCTCTCATGATTTCCGTACCCCTCTGACTTTGGTTGCTGATCCTGTGGAACAATTATTGGCAGACAGAACGCTGACCGGAGACCAGCACCGGATGTTGTTGCTCATTCAGCGTAACGTAAATATTCTCTTGCGCTTGGTCAATCAGATTCTGGACTTCCGTAAATATGAGAACGGAAAAATGGAATATACTCCTGTTCCGGTAAATATCCTTTCTTCTTTTGAAGGGTGGAATGAATCTTTCCAGGCGGCAGCCCGTAAGAAGCATATCCATTTCTCTTTCGATAATATGCCGGATTCGAATTATCATACACAAGCCGATGTGGAGAAGTTGGAACGGATTTATTTTAATCTTCTGTCGAACGCTTTTAAGTTTACGCCGGAAAATGGAAAAATTGCCGTCCGTTTGTCCACCTTGACAAAAGATGATAGCCGTTGGATTCGTTTTACTGTATCTAATACTGGTTCGATGATTTCTGCCGAACATATTCGTAATATTTTTGATCGTTTTTATAAAATAGATATGCATCATGCCGGTTCGGGAATAGGATTGGCTTTAGTAAAGGCTTTCGTCGAACTGCACGGTGGAACTATATCAGTGGAAAGTGATGAAAAGCAAGGAACTGTTTTTACTGTCGATTTACCGGTACGGACCTGCGAAGTATTTTCTTTGGAAGATTCTTCCGCAACCTCTGTTTCCGAAGTATCTCCCTTGAATAACGCTGTGCCCGTTGAAGAAGAGGAACTGGAGAAGAACTATGATTCTTCCAAACCTTCTGTACTTATCATTGATGATAATGCGGATATTCGTCTGTATGTTCATGGATTACTTCATGCAGACTATACTGTCATTGAAGCGGCAGATGGTTCGGAAGGTATCCGCAAAGCTATGAAATATGTCCCGGATTTGATTATCTCCGATGTAATGATGCCCGGTATTGACGGCGTTGAATGTTGCCGCCGTCTGAAAAGCGAACTGCAAACATGCCATATTCCTGTTATCTTATTAACAGCCTGTTCTTTAGATGAACAGAGGATTCAAGGGTACGACGGTGGTGCGGATTCTTATATCTCCAAACCTTTCAGTTCTCAATTACTGTTGGCACGTGTTCGTAATCTGATAGATTCGCATCGCCGTCTGAAACAATTCTTTGGTGACGGACAGGCATTGGCGAAAGAAGATGTTTGTGATATGGACAAGGAATTTGTAGAGAAATTCAAAGCTTTGATTGATGAGAAGATGGGAGATTCCGGTTTGAACGTAGAAGATTTGGGCAAAGATATGGGGTTGAGCCGCGTACAGCTTTATCGTAAGATAAAATCCTTGACTAATTATTCTCCTAATGAATTACTCCGTATTGCCCGTCTAAAGAAAGCCGCGTCTCTGCTTGCTTCATCGGATATGACAGTGGCGGAGATTGGTTATGAAGTAGGTTTCAGTTCTCCTTCTTATTTCACAAAATGTTATAAAGAACAGTTTGGAGAGAGTCCGACGGACTTCTTAAAAAGAAGAGGATAATAAGATT
>ERZ832317.3740-NODE-3740-length-15502-cov-6.128115_pt1 | contig 15502 bp, 13 predicted proteins | sample MGYA00519695_ERZ832317 | MGnify/ENA primary metagenome ERZ832317 (study PRJEB31850, sample SAMEA3708726) | human gut metagenome | biome: human gut; feature: human-associated habitat; material: faeces | place: China | collected 2014 ...
AGTTCCAGCAAATACCTCTAATTATGAAAAGAATTTTAGATTAAGAATGTGGGTATCAGATGATACAGATTTTACAGATGGTTCAATGAATGATAAAACATTTACTCTAACAGTAAATGTCTATGCTGATGGAAAAGTAGTAACTAGTGAAGAACAAAATTCTTATAGTAATGCAAATATTAAAAGCGTATCTGTAGATAATACAGAATTAACAAAAGTAGAAAATAAAGATTATCAATATGAAACAACATTACCGGAAGGAACAACAAGTACAACCTTAGACATTGAAACCGAAAACAAATATGCTACAGTAACAGTTGAAAGAATAGATAGTTTAGCTTATAGTGAAAATAATACAAATATAAAAAGATTATCTACTAAGAAAACATTGGATTTAAATTCAGGAGATAATTATTTTAAAGTTACGGTTACTAGTGAAAATAAAGAAACAATTAATGAATATAAGATTAAAATTAGTGTGATTGAATCAGTTTCAATTTTTGGTAAACAATATTCAGTAATACAAAAGGAGCCAACCCTTACTACTTCAAGTAATAATACGACAGATGCAAGTGGATTATATGCATCAACTGCTACCAATACAGGTAAACATACTTACTATTTTAGGGGTAATGTAGAAAATAATTATGTTTCATTTGCTGGATTTACATGGAGAATCGTAAGAGTAAATGAAGATGGAACAATAAGGATTATCATGCAAGATGGAATCAATGATAATGAATACACAAAATTTAATTCTAATTCTAATAATTACAGTTATATGTATTACTCAAATAGTAATGCTAAAACACAACTTAATAATTGGTATCAAACAAATATCGGAAGTAAATCTAATTTAGCTAAAAATGTGTCTAGTGGCAATTATTATTGTGAACAGGCAAAAGCTAAATGGGCAAATGAATATACATCAGGAAATGCTACAATGACATATTATTATAAATATACCCCAGACTTTAAATGTAGTAGTGATGGAAATGGAAAAGGAGTAGTTAATGCAAGTATTGGATTACTAACTTATGATGAAGTAGTCTATGCAGGTGGTTATAGAAATCAAAATAATAGTAATTATTACTTATATAATTCATCTATTTCTTGGTGGACGATGAGCCCCGCCGGCTTTTCTGGTTATTATGCCAAAGTATGGTACGTGGATAAAACAAGTCAAGTAGATAGCAGCATTATCAATAATTCTCCTCAACTTCGTGCAGTTTTAAACCTAACAGCTGATACTCAAATTTCTTCAGGTGATGGTACTAAAACAAATCCATTCGTGGTCGAATAAATTAATAAAGAAAGAAATTTTATAGGAATTCTTTCTCTTTTTCTTTGCAAGAATTTTATTTTATTGTATAATGAGTTATAGAATAGTAAGGAGGAAGCTAGTGAATGAAAAAAATATATACTGGTATTGATTTAGGTAGTTTCAGTATTAAGATAGTAGTATGTGAAGTAGTAAATAATAAATTTCATGTATTAGCTGCTTCTAATACTAGATGTAAGGGTATCAAAAATGGTCTTGTTACAGATATGGAAGAAGCAAGTATTTACTTAAAAAAAGCAAAAAAAGAAGTAGAAGATATGTTGGGTATTACGATAGATCAGGCAGTAGTAACAGTACCTTCTATTGATAAAGACTTTGATATAGTAGAAGGAAAAGTTAATGTAGAAGATGAAAATAAAATGGTATCAGCAACTGATATTAATAATGTTTTCCAAGATGCTGTTTTAGGAAAAGTAAATGAAACCAAAGAGTTAATTACCATTACGCCTATCTTTTTTCAAGTCGATGATAAAGAACCAGTAAAAGATCCTAAAGGTATGGTAGGAGAAAGCTTATTTGTAAAAGCAGTTATTACTTCGATACCAAAAGAAAATTTTAGAAATACTGTAAATTTATTAAAAAACTGTGGCATTACGCCAGTAGATGTTACATATGGCATTATGGGAGATTACTACGAAGCAAGAAATATAGATTTTGATAAAAGTGTTTCTGCTATTATTAATATTGGTTACTCAAAGACAGAAGTTTCTATTTTTAATAAAGGAATTATGATAAAAGATGAAATGATTGATAGTGGAAGCAAATTAATAGATAAAGATTTATCATATGTCTATAATTTAAAACGCAGTCAAGCAAGGGTTTTAAAAGAAAACTTTGCTGTTAGTAATACAAGATATTCTGATGTTAATGATACCATCGAATTAACTAATAAAAATGGTGATGATATTACCTTGAATCAATTAGAAGTATCAGAAGTGGTGGAAGCAAGATTAGTAGATTTATTAAGACTTGCTAAAAAACAAATTAATATCTTAACAAACCGTGAAATTAGTTATATAATAATCACAGGGGGAATAAGTGAACTAGCAGGTTTTGAGTATGTAGTAGAGAATGTTTTTGATAGGAGATGTTCTATTTTAGATATAAATACTATGGGAATTCGTAGTAATATGTATTCTAGTAGTTATGGAATTGTTAAGTATTTTCATAATAAGCTTGACTTGAGGGGATTATCTTATTCTATGGTAAGTGAAAAAGAAGCAAATAATTTAATATCAACAAAAGGAAAAACACTAAATAATTCACATGATAATATTATTAGTAAAGTATTTAGTTATTTTTCTGGCGAATAAGGAGGATGTATATGTTTAATAGTTTAGAAATGGACCAACTTGCTAAAATAAAAGTAATAGGTGTTGGTGGAGCAGGATGTAACGCTGTAAATAGAATGATTGAATCAGGAGTAAAGGGAGTAGAATTTATTGTTGCAAATACAGATTTGCAAGTTTTAAATAATTCAAAAGCAGATGTAAAGATTCAAATTGGAACTAATCTTACAGATGGACTTGGTGCAGGAGCTAATCCAGATGTAGGAAGAGAAGCTGCAGTTGAGAGTAAAAAAGAAATAGAAGATGCCTTAAGTGGAGCAGATATGATTTTCGTAACTTGCGGTATGGGTGGAGGAACTGGTACTGGTGCTTCTCCTGTTATTGCTGAAATTGCGCAAACACTTGGTGCATTAACAGTAGCAATCGTTACAAAACCATTTGGCTTTGAAGGAAAACGTAGAATGGAAAATGCTTTACGAGGTTTAGATGAATTAAAAAAACATGTTGATACCTTAATCGTTATTCCAAATGATCGTTTAAGAGAAATTATTGATAAAACCACTCCAATGTTAGAAGCGTTTAAAGAAGTAGATAATGTATTACGCCGTGGTGTTCAATCTATTTCTGACTTAATCGCTGTGGTTGGACTTGTAAACCTAGACTTTGCTGATGTAAAAGCAGTAATGCAAAATTCAGGAAAAGCAATCATTGGTATCGGTATTGGTATGGGTGAAGATAGAGCAGTAGAAGCTGCCCAACAAGCTGTTTCTTCTCCACTTCTTGAGACAAGTATTCAAGGAGCAACTAATGCTATTATTAATGTAACAGGTGGCGTAAATTTAACTTTATTTGAAGCAGAACAAGCTGCTGAAGTAGTAAGAGCTGCATCTAATACAGATATCAATACTATATTTGGTTCTGTTATCAATGAAAATTTAACAGATGAAGTTATCGTTACCGTAATCGCTACTGGTTTTGATAAAAACGAAAAAACAAAAGAACCTCTTTATAATAATGTTCAAAATGGTGCTAGAAGAAGTGCTCCTCGTGAAATTGAAGTCATGGATGATGACTTTGATGATGATGGGGACGATGATGATGATTTCCCAATTTTCTTACAAAATAAAAACTTTTAAAAGAAAGAATCCGTTCTTTCTTTTTTCTTTTTCTTGTGGTATAATTTAGCTACTTTGTGTAGTAGGGGTGAAAAAATGAAAGTCGGAATATATACATTAGGTTGTAAAGTAAACACTTACGAAAGTGAATATGTGATGTCTTTATTTAAAGAAAAAGGTTATACCATTTCTGATTTTGATGATGAGTGCGATATTTATATTATTAATACTTGTAGTGTTACCAATCAAAGTGATAGCAAAAGTAGAAAAATTATAAATCAAGCAATTCGTAAAAATCCACACGCTTGTATTGTAGCTATGGGGTGCTTTATTGAAGCAAATAAAGATATCAAAATAGATGGTGTCGATATTTTAATCGGTAATAAAGATAAAAGTAAAGTAGTAGAATTAGTTGAAGACTATTTTAAAACTAAAAAACAAATAGTCAATTTGTACCAAGACCTAGGAAATGACTTTGAAAACATGGAAATTAAAACTTTTGAAGGTAGGACTAGAGCTTTTGTGAAAATTCAAGATGGTTGTGAAAACTTTTGTAGCTACTGTATTATTCCTTATGTACGTGGAAAGTGTCGTAGTAAAAAGCCTGAACAAGTAGTAGAAGAAATTAGTGAATTAGTAAAAAATGGCTATCAGGAAATTGTTTTAACTGGTATTCATACTGGTAATTATGGTCGTGATTTAAATACTGATTTTGCTTCTCTTTTAAGAAAGATTGTGAAAATACCTAATCTATATCGTTTACGAATTTCTTCTATTGAGATTACAGAATTAACAGATGAAGTTTTAGATATAATTGAAAATAATGAAGTGGTTGCTAATCACTTACATATCCCTTTGCAGTCTGGTAGTAATTTTATCTTAAAGAATATGAATCGTAAGTATGATACTAAGTATTTTGAAGAAAAAATAAATTATATTCGTAGTATCAGACCTTCTATTTCTATTTCTACTGATGTGATTGTTGGTTTTCCTGGTGAAACAGAAGAAGAATTCTTAAACTCTTATCGTTTTTGTGAAAAAATGCAGTTTTCTAAAATTCATGTATTTCCATATTCTGTTAGAAAGAATACACCAGCTAGTAAGTTTCCTAATCAGATTCCAGGTAATATTAAAAAAGAAAGAGCTAGAAAATTGATAGAATTATCAAAGAAAATGGAAGAAGACTATATGAAAGAGTTTTTAAATACAGAAGTAGAAGTATTAATGGAACATTCTAAAGATCATATTAGTTATGGCCATACTAGTAATTATTTAGCTATTAAAGTATTAGGAGATTACCATAGTGAAGATATTATTAAAGTAAAAATTTCTAGTCTTGAATATCCAAACTGTCTTGGAGAAGAATTAATAAAGGAAAGATGATAAAATGAAAAATAGACAAGTAGATTTACATATTCAGAGTGAAAATGGTAGTTTTGTAGTAAGAGAAGAAAAGATTTCTAGAATTTATATTGTGTTTCCACTTTTTAGGGAAAATGTTTCTGTTCGCCTAAAGAAAGATTTTCTTCCTACATTATCTTTTTATGATGAAGCAGCTAATACTACTGTTTATGAAAAAGGAAATATCATTAGTGTTTATTCACTTAATCCTATTTCTAAACAAGTAACGATTTTCTTGCCACAAAATACTTTACATGATATTGATGCTAGTTTAGAAAATGGAAATATTACTTTACATAAAGTAAATGCAAATTCTATTAAATTAAATTTATTACGAGGAAATGCTAAGATTAAAGATTCTAATATTTCATCTTTAAAAGTAGATGGTATTACTTCTAATATGGAAGTAGTAAATAGTGTTGGTAATGATTATTCACTTACTACGAAAACTGGTAATATTTATATTCATGGTAGTAGTCCTATTTCCTGTGTATTAGGTACTATGATTGGAGATATTGCTGTTAATTTAAAAGATGATGAAAAAGAGAAAGCAAAGATTGATATAAATGCTAAAAGGGTAGATGGATCTATTAGTTTATTAGGAGAAAATTATGAAAAGCATCTTTACTGTATTGCGCCCCATGGCCGAGTTTTAGGAAATATTTATAAATAATATATTTAAATTTATGGTTATCTGTTATATAATTAATATAGTAATTGAGGTAAGGTGAAAATATGGAAAAACAAGAATTAGATTTAACACTTATGAATATTGCTAATAAAAATAGTGAAATGAATAAAGAATTCTATCAAAACTATGTAAACAAAAGTAAGAAAGCTAGTAAGCAAGAAATACATGGTAAAACTTATGTTGGTAGTAAAAACAAAAAGCTATATAGAATTATTAGCATAGTGGTAGCAGGAATAGCTGTTATGGCTGGAGTTACTGCAGGAGCTAGAATAGATGAAAAAGTATCTACTTATGATAGCGTTTTAAAAACTAAGATGGAGCAAGAATTAAATCAGGATCAAGTTACTGCTTATCATAATGATCAAGATAGAACGAATAGTATTAATAATTGGTTTGATAAAAATAGTGACATAAATGCTGCTAAACAAGAATTAAATTCTGATGATTATAATCTTCATGAGGCACGCATTACTGATAGTGATATTGAGTATCTTCCATTTGAAGCTGAAAGTCTCTTAACAGAAAAAGATCAAGATGCTATCCATTTGGCAGCTGATAAAGTAGTTGAAGAATATAAAGGTAGGGCTAGATAATGATAGATAATAGTTGTGTGGTATTAGATGGTATAAAATATCAGGTAGTAGATAAAATTAAAGTAGAAACAAAAGAATATGTTTATTTAGTAAATGAAAATGATAAAAATGATATCTGCTGTCGTAAAGAAATAGAAGAGAATGGAAAAACTTTTCTAGTTGGTCTAGATAGTGATGAAGAAGTTAATCTTACTTTAAAACTTTTTCTAGAAAAACACCAAAATGAAAGATAAACTATTAAAAAGTTAGTATAATATCCTTAAGGGATATTTTTTTTGGAGGTAATTATGGCTGCATACATAAAGGGAATTTTTAAAAGATATATTTTTAAAAGTGATAGTGGTTATGTAATAGGATTATTTAAAGTAAAAGAAACTAATAATAATGATTTAGATGATTTTATTGATCATACTATTACTTTTACTGGTTATTTTCACGAATTAACACTAGATGATACTTATTTATTTAATGGTTCTTTAGTTGAACATGAAAAGTATGGTAGACAGTTTCAAGTAGATAGTTATGAAAGAGTTTTACCAGAAGAAAAAGATGCTACGATAGAATTTTTAAGTAGTGGTCTATTTAAAGGAATTGGTGAAAAGACAGCTGAAAAAATTGTGTCTTATTTAGGAAAAGATACCCTAACTACTATTTTGGAAAACCCTAGTAATCTATTATTAATTCCTGGTATTACGAATAAACAGATTAATATTTTAAATAAAACCTTAACAGAGTATGAAGCTAGTTATCGTACAATTGTTTCTTTAGGAGAACTAGGCTTTTCTACTAGAGATAGTTTACTTATTTATAATAAGTATAAAGAAAAAACAACTACTATTTTAAATGATAATATCTATTTATTTTATGAAGATATTTTAGAGATTACTTTTAAGAAAGTAGATACTATTGCTATTAAAAGTGGATTGTTACCAAATGATATTAGAAGAATAGAAGCAGCTATTTTATATGCTATTAATGAAGTATGTAATTTACTTGGTCATAGTTATTTATTCAAAGAAGAAATTATGAATTATGTTGTTCGTATTTTAGGCGAAAGAATTACGATAGAAGAATTTAATAGTGCCCTAGTAGAATTAGAAAAAGATAGCAAAATAATAAAAATTAATGAAAAATACTATCTAACTGCTATGTATGAAGCTGAAAGAAATATTGCTAGAAGATGTGGGTATTTAATGCGTACTCCAGATATTACTAGTAAAAAATTAGATAGTACGATTGCTAGTGTTGAAAAACATTTTGACTGTTTTTATAATCAAGATCAATTAAATGCTATTAAACTTTCCTATACTAAAAACATATTGGTAGTAACAGGTGGTCCAGGTACAGGAAAGACTACTATTATTAAAGCTATTTGCGAATTATATAAAGAAATTAATAAATTATCTTATGAAAAATTAACAGAACAAATAGCTCTTTTAGCACCAACTGGTAGAGCTAGTAAAAGAATTAGTGAATCTACTAATTTACCAGCTTGTACGATTCATCGTTTTTTAAAATGGAATAAAGAAAATAATAAATTTGCGATTAATGAGTATCATAAAAGTGATGTTAGTTTTGTGATTGTTGATGAATTTAGTATGGTAGATACTTATCTTTTTGATTCTTTACTAAAAGGATTAAGATATGATACAAAGTTAGTTTTAGTAGGAGATTATAATCAATTACCAAGTGTTGGGCCAGGTGAAATTTTAAAAGATATGATTGAGAGTAATTCTTTAAATGTAATTTCCTTAAAAGAATTATATCGTCAAAAAGAAAATTCTAATATTATTAGTCTTGCTTATCAAATTAATGATAATCAAATAGACGAAGCAATATTTAATCAAAAAGAAGATTTAATCTTTATACCAACACCAGTAAACCATGTTACAGATAAAATTTTAGAAATAGCTAGAGAAGACACTAGTCATACTATGCAAGTATTAGCACCAATGTATAAAACTTTAAATGGTATTGATATGATTAACCATTCTTTGCAGGAAGTATATAATCCTAAGTCTAAAAACAAAAAAGAATTAGTAATTAATGGTGTGATTTTTAGAGAAAATGATAAAGTGATTCAGCTTTCTAATATGCCAGATGAAAATGTTTTTAATGGCGATATTGGAATTATTACTGAAATTTATAATGGTAGTAAAAAAGAAATATACATTGACTTTGATGGGAATACTGTTCGCTATACACCAGCTAACTTTCAAAAATTCAAACATGCTTATGCCATTAGTATTCATAAAAGTCAAGGCAGTGAGTTTGATACTGTTTTAATTCCCCTTGTTAATCAATATGGTAAAATGTTATATCGTAAATTAATTTATACAGCAGTAACAAGAGCAAAAAAGAAATTATATTTAGTAGGAGAAATTTCAGCCTTGGAAAAAGCAATTCAAAATAATGATGTTAATTTAAGAAGAACAACTTTAAAAGAAATGTTAATAGAAAATATAAAAAATGTATAAAATTATTATTTTTTTTCATAATAGTAATGGTATAGTGATATACCAATCATATTTTCAATAGTAAGAGGTGATTTTATGAAAAAGAGTAGTATAATCGTAGGTTCTATGATGGTAACAGCTTTAGGTGGTTATGGTGCTTGGTGTTGTTATAAAAAGTTAAACCCACAGTGTGCCAAAAAGTTCGAAAAAGATGTCAAAAAAGTAACAAAAAACATGGAAAAAAGTATTGAAGATATGATGTAAAAAGGAAGAAAAACTTCCTTTTTCTTTTTCTAATATTTCAAAATCGTAATATTTCTAAAAAAGGTAGAATAAAAAAGTAAAATATGGTATATTATGGTAAAAGAAAAAGGTGATAAAATGCTAAGAAGAAAAAATGATTCTCTTGATTATGGAAAGTTAAATGAAGGTATTAGAATTAGTGTTAATATTTTAAAAATAGTATTTATATTAGTTATTGTGTGTTTAGTTTTTATTTGTAGTAAATTAATAGGGGACTGGAAAATACTACCATTTATAGGTAAAATGTTAACTATTATTTCACCACTATTTATAGGAATTGCGTTAGCATGGTTATTTGATCCTTTTGTTTCTTCTTTACAGAAAAAAGGTGTTAGTAGAATCTTAGGTTCTATTTTTGTCTATATATTATTCTTATCATTTATCTATTTACTTATTCGTTTAATGGTTCCTTCTATTACGAATCAGTTAAATGATTTAGCTAAATCTGTTCCTGATTTTATTAATTATTTAAAAGATAATATAGATAGTTTTTTTGATAATTTAAATAATCTAGGAAATTATAACTTTACAGATATTAAAATAGGAATTTATGATAGTATTAATGACTTAAGCAAATCTTTAACAGTAGATTTACCAACTACAATAGTAAATGTTATTTCTAATATTGTATCAGGTGGTGTTAACTTATTAATTGGTTTATTAGTAGGACTTTATATGTTATTTGATTTCGATAATGTAAAAAAACATTTACATAGTTTAATTCCTAAGAAATACCAAAAAGACACAGTAGCTTTAATTAATAAATTAAATAATAATTTAAAAAGTTATGTACATGGTACATTACTAATTATGTTTATTTTATTTATTTTCCAATCTATTGCGTTATGGGTAGCAGGATTAGAAGCACCAATGGTATTTGGTTTATTCTGCGCTGTTACCAATGTAATTCCATATATAGGGCCATATATTGGAGGAGTTCCTGCAGTAGTAGTAGGATTATCTATTAGTCCTATGACCGGTATATTTGCATTAATAGCTGTTGTGCTTGCTCAAACTTTAGAAAGTTATTTCTTACAACCAATCGTAATGGGAAAAACTATGAAGCTTCACCCAGTAACAATTATGTTAGGGTTATTGCTATTTGGACATTTCTTTGGTATAATAGGAATGATTTTAGCTACACCAGTAATTTCTATTTTGAAAACCATTTTTCAATTCTTTAATGAAAAATATTCTATTATGGAAAGAATTACGGATAATTAAAGCGAAAAAAAGATAAGTAATATCTAATTATTTTTAGAAAGCTTATGGTTGATGAAAATAAGTAATAAGAAGATATGAAAGCTACTTTTTAGTGACTAGCAAACTAGTCCGGCCTAGCCGTTATACAAATTAAGACCTAATTAGGATGGTACCGCGAAAACTCGCTCCTAACTTGGGTCTTTTTCTATGAAAAAAGGTGATTAAATGTTAGAAAATTTAGTAATCGAAAAATTAGCCACTGTTGATGAAAAAATCTTAACAGTAATAAATTTTTTATCAGAAGAAAATTTTGATCTTTTCATTCAAACCAATTTAAAAGAATTTGATAATTTAGAACAAGAAAAAAAAGATAAATTTAAAGAACTTGCTTTAAGGCAAGCAATAGGTTATTATTTATCTTGTGATGGTGAAATTTATGTAGCATATTTAAATGATGAAATAATAGGTGCAGCTTTAAGAAATGAAGATTACCTAGATTCGTTATTTGTAAAAAAAGAATATCGTAATCAAAAAGTAGGAAGTACACTACTTGAAAAGGTATTGAATGATTGTAAAGAATATCAAGTAATCAGATTAAATGCTAATATAAAAGCTATTTCGCTATATCAAAGATATGGTTTTTGTCAGAATGGTCAAATAGAAAAAAATCTCATAGTACCGATGGTATTAGAAAGGAAATAATATGAACGATAAGAAGATTTATTTAATTAGTGGAAAAGCAAGAACTGGAAAAGGTACGGTTAGTAAAATTATCAAAGAAGAATATGAGAAAAGAAATCTTAAAGTTTGTGAGATTCAAATTATGAGAACTCTAAAAGGTTATTTAAAAGATTATTTTGGTTGGGATGGACTAGAAGATACGAAACCTAGAAAAATGCTTCAAGAACTAGGTACTGATATTATTAGAGAAAAAATGAATATGCCTAATTTTCATATTGATCATCTAACAGATGATATTAAGGTGTTATCTAATTTTTTTGATATTTTTATTGTAAATGATATTAGATTACCAGAAGAAATTGAAATATTAAAAAGTAGATTTCAAAATGTGGTTAGTATACATGTAGTAAGAGATAATTATGTTAGTCCATTAAATGGTAGTGAACAAACTCATATTACGGAGTTAGCACTTGATCATTATAAAAATTTTGATTATAAGATAGTTAATTCTTTCCTAACAGAGCTAACAAGTGATATAATAAAAATAGTAGATAGTGAGGTAAATAAAAATGAAATACATGACTAGTACAGAAATAAGAAATATGTGGTATGACTATTTTAGTAAACATGGCCACAAAAAAATGGAAAGTGCACCATTAATTCCTATTGATGATGATTCTTTGCTTTGGATTAATGCTGGAGTAACACCACTAAAAAAATATTTTGATGGTAGTAAAGTACCAGATTGTAGAAGAATTGTAAGTATTCAAAAATGTATTCGTACAAACGATATTGAAAATGTAGGGGTTACAACACGACATCAAACATTCTTTGAAATGATGGGAAATTTTTCAATTGGTGACTATTTTAAAAATGAAGCAATTGGCTTTGCCTATGAACTTTTAACAAGTCCTGAATGGTTTGATATTCCAAAAGAAAAGTTATATGTAACGATTTATACAGATGATATAGATGCTTATAACCGTTGGGTGGAAGTAGGAATGTTAGAAGATCATATCGTAAAATTAGAAGGAAACTTTTGGGAAATAGGAGAGGGACCTTGTGGACCAGATTCTGAAATTTTCTATGACCGTGGAAAAAAATATGATCCGGATCATAATGCACTAGAATTATTTAAAAAAGATGAAGACCAAGCAAGATATGTAGAAATTTGGAATAATGTATTTAGTCAATTTAATTCTAAAATAGGAGTAGATAGAAAAGATTATCAAGAACTTCCTAGTAAAAATATCGATACTGGTGCTGGTCTTGAAAGATGGGCTTGTATTTTCCAAGATGTAGATTCTAATTTTGATACTGATTTATTTGTACCAATTATTCACTCTATAGAAGATTTAAGTGGTGTTTTATATAATGGAGATGCTAGTTTTAAAATTATAGCAGATCATATTAGAGCAATTACAGTAGCATTATCTGATGGCGCAATATTCGAAAATGTTGGTAGAGGTTATGTTTTAAGAAGACTTTTAAGAAGAAGTGTTCGTATGGGTAAAAAATTAGGACTAACTGATCCATTTATGTATAAATTAGTAGATACTGTATGCGATATTATGGGAGAAAGTTATCCTGACTTAATTAGTAATAGGGGATATGTTCAAACTTTAGTTTACGAAGAAGAACAGTTATTCCATAAGACATTAGCAAGTGGTGAAAGAAGATTATTAGAGTTAATGGAAAATACGAAAGATAAAGTAATTCCAGCAATTGAAGTATTTAAATTATATGATACTTATGGTTTTCCTTACGAATTAACTTTAGAATATTTGGAAGAAAAAGGCTTTACAACTTCTAAAGAAGAATTTGATAATTATATGAATGAACAAAAAACATTAGCTAAAAATAGTCGCAAACAAGAAGCAAATATGAATATTCAAAATGAAGAATTATTAAACTTTAAAGATCCTTCTGAATTTATTTATCATTCTTATACCGAAAAAGGTAAAGTAATTGGTTTATTTGATGGCGAAAAATTTGTAGATACTATCACAAAAGAGGGATATGTGATTTTAGATAAGACATGCTTTTATGCAGAAGCAGGTGGTCAAGTTAGTGATACTGGTATGATTACATCTGATAATTTTAAAGCTCGTGTTTTAGATGTTAGAAAAGCTCCTAATGGTCAACATTTACATAAAATTAAAGTATTAGATGGTATTGTTCATGTAAATGATTTGGTTAAAACTAGTATTGATGAAGCAAGACGTAAGAAAATCGAAGTAAATCATTCTTCTGTTCATTTACTTCAATATGCACTTCGTACTATTATTTCTGATAAAATCCATCAAGCTGGTAGTTATGTAGATGAATTCTCTTTAAGATTTGATTTTACTTATACTGGTAAATTATTAGATGATAAAATTATTGAAGTAGAAGATTTTATTAATCAGTATGTAAAAGAAAACATTGAATCTAAAACAGAAGTAATGGATGTAAACGAAGCAAAAGCAACTGGTGCCATGGCTTTATTTAGTGAAAAATATGGTAATAATGTTCGCGTAGTAACGATTGGTGAATCAAGAGAATTATGTGGTGGTACTCATATTCAGAATACTAGTGAGATTAAAAACTTTGCCATTTTCTCTGTAGAATCAAAGGGAAGTAATGTTTATCGTATAGAAGCTTGTACAAATGATGCAGTAGAAGATACTTTGTTAGAAACTATTAAACCATATAATGATGAAAAAATTAAATTATTAATGAAAGCTAAAAATATCATAGCAAAAGCTAAGCAAGAAAATATTATATTAAATTTTGACTGTAATATTACGAATGATGAACCAAAGCATTATAAAGATATTATTTATGAAAAAAATGAATTAGAATATACACAAGATGAAGTAAAAAATCTAGAAAAGAAATACAAAGAAGAAAAAGCTAAATTAGCTTTAAATGATTTATCTTTATATGAAAATAACATCGAAGAAAAAGATGATTATAAACTTTTAATTACGAAAGTAGATAATCAAGATGTTAGTGTCATTAAAGAAATTATTGATACTTTATTAAACAAAATGGGTAAAGGCTTTATCTTAATTGCTAATATTCATAATGATCAAGTAAATTTAATTGCTAGAAATAATTTAGAAACAGTATCAGCTGGTGATATTATGAAAGATATTACTATGAAGTTAAATGGTAACGGTGGTGGAAGTAAGACTTTTGCACAAGGAGCAGGTAAAGATATTAGTGAAATTGATCGTATTTTACAGGAAGCAAAGGCTACTTTCTATGAATAATAATTTATATCTTGTAGCATCAAATGATAAAATAACGCTAGATAATAAACTTCAAGAAATTATTAAAAAAAGTCCTGATGCTGAAATTGTGCATTATGATTTATCAGAGGTAGCTATTGATAAATTAATTGAAGACCTTGATACCTATAACTTTCTTTCTAATAAGAAAGTTATAGTAGGTCATAATGCTAGCTTTCTATCAACTGATAAAGTAAAACAACAGGTAGAACATAATTTAGAAAAATTAGAAAAATATATTGAAAATCCAAATCCTGATAATGTTTTAGTTTTAGTATGTGATAATCTAGATAAAAGAAAAAAACTGGTAACTACTTTATTAAAAAAGGCAGAACTTACGGAAGAAATTACGAATATTCATACTTTAATTAAAAAAAGATTAGAAGATTATCAGATGAGTAGTAATACTGAAAAAATGCTATTAGAGTATTGTATGAATGATTATGAAAGAGTATTTCATGAATTAGATAAGTTAAAGTTATATAAAATGGAAGATAAAGTAATTACAGAAAAAGATATTGAAGCTATTGTAATGAAGAGTATGGACGATAACATTTTTCATTTAGTAGATAGTATTTTAACAGGCAATAAGAAGTATGCTTTTCTTTTATATCAAGATTTTCTATTGCATGGAGAGCAAGTAGTAAATATTATTCGTATTCTTTCTAATAAGATAAGATTAATTTATCAAGTAAAAGTTTTATTAAATGATGGCAATAGTGATCAAACAATTAGTAAACTTTTAAAAGTACATGAATATCCAGTAAAACTAGCTAGGGAATCATCTTATCGTTACACTGAAAAAGCTCTACTTGAAAAATTAGAAAGATTAGCTAGTCTTGATTTAGAAATAAAATCAGGGCAAACTTCTGGTCAAGTAGAATTTGAAGTTTTACTAGCAACTATTTAGATAAAAATTTTTCATATTAAAAAGTTGCATAAAATGCAACTCTTTACTTATTGATTTCCTTAGATAATTTTTCTAAAGTATCAGCATCAAGTCCAGTCATACGAGAAATTGTCGCAATATCTAGCTTTTCTTTTAACATGTTTTTAGCTATTTCTAATTTTTCTTGCTCAATTCCCTGAGAAATTCCATCTTCATAAGCCATTGCTTTTTCTGTATTTTGAATAAGTTCTTGGTCTTCTTCAT